>Ga0070665_100002200_pt1 | contig 21758 bp, 26 predicted proteins | sample KBSS13metaG_FD_65862 | JGI IMG/M metagenome (GOLD analysis project Ga0070665, IMG submission 65862) | Switchgrass rhizosphere microbial communities from Kellogg Biological Station, Michigan, USA - KBS S1-3 metaG | ecosystem: Host-associated > Plants > Roots > Rhizosphere > Soil ... | reverse complement strand
GTGCGCAGCGTCCGGCTGTGCCCGCGGAACTCCGCGATCCGCGTGTCGTCGGACGGCCGCCGCACGGTCACGTCGTAGATCCCGTTGCGGCCGTCGCGGGCGCGCTCGGTCGCGGTGGCCTCGAGCACGTCGCCCTCGTGGGCCGGCGCGAGGAACTCGATGTGCCCGGACCGCGCCACCGCCGCGGGGCCGTAGCCGTTGCACGCATAGCCGAACGCGATGTCGGCGACCATGAACAGGTAGCCGCCGTGCGCGATCGCGTGGCCGTTGACCATGTCCCTGCGGACGGTCAGGCGGACGAGCGCGTGGCCTGGGCCGGACTCGACGATCTGCGCGCCGGCGGCCTGCGCGGCGTGGTCGCTCTCCCACATGAGGCGAGAGACTACCGATCGGTCGGTAGGCGTGGTACCGTGACAGCGTCGAACGTCCTGGGGGAGGCCCGGAGATGCTGTGCGACGAGCCCGAAGCCGTGTTCGAGCGCCTCGTTGAAGAGGACGGTCGCGTCGAGCCGCGCGACTGGATGCCCGATCCGTACCGCAAGACGCTCATCCGGCAGATCGCACAGCACGCGCATTCCGAGATCATCGGGATGCAGCCGGAGGGCAACTGGATCACCCGCGCGCCGTCGCTGCGTCGCAAGGCGATCCTCATGGCCAAGGTCCAGGACGAGGCCGGCCACGGCCTGTACCTGTACTCCGCGGCGGAGACGCTCGGCGTCGACCGCGCCGAGCTCGAAGAGCTGCTCATCGCGGGCCGCCAGAAGTACTCGTCGATCTTCAACTACCCGACGCTCACGTGGGCCGACATGGGCGCGATCGGCTGGCTCGTCGACGGCGCGGCGATCACGAACCAGGTCCCGTTGACGCGCTGCTCCTACGGCCCGTACGCGCGGGCCATGGTGCGCATCTGCAAGGAGGAGTCCTTCCACCAGCGCCAGGGCTTCGAGATCCTCTGGACGCTGTCGCGTGGCACGCCCGAGCAGCACGCGATGGCCCAGGACGCCGTCGACCGCTGGTGGTGGCCGTCGATCCAGATGTTCGGCCCGCCCGACGACCAGTCGCCCAACTCGCAGGCCTCGATGGCGTGGCGGATCAAGCGCTTCTCCAACGACGACCTGCGCCAGAAGTTCATCGACATGTGCGTGCCCCAGGCCGAGGCGCTGGGCCTCACGCTGCCCGACCCCGACCTGCGCTGGAACGAGGAGCGCGGCCACTACGACTTCGGCGAGATCTCCTGGGACGAGTTCTTCGAGGTCGTGAAGGGGAACGGGCCCTGCAACCGCGAGCGCATCGCGCACCGGCGCGCGGCGCACGAGGAGGGCGCGTGGGTGCGCGAGGCCGCCCGCACGTACGCGGCCAAGCACGAGGAGATCCGTGTCTGAGCTCTGGGAGGTGTTCGTCCGCTCCCGTCGCGGGCTGTCGCACCAGCACGTCGGGTCGCTGCACGCGCCCGACGCACGGATGGCGCTGCGCAACGCGCGCGACGTCTACACCCGCCGGGAGGAGGGCGTGTCGATCTGGGTCGTGCCCGCGAGCGAGGTCACCGCATCGTCGCCGGACGAGAAGGACGCGTTCTTCGACCCCGCGGCCGACAAGCCCTACCGGCATCCCACGTTCTACGAGGTGCCCGACGAGGTGAAGCACCTGTGAGGGACGAGGCGGTCTATGCGCTGCGCCTGGGCGACGACGCGCTCGTGCTCGCGCAGCGCCTGAGCGAGTGGTCGGCCCGCGCGCCGGAGCTCGAGGAGGACCTCGCGCTCACGAACGTCGCACTGGACCTGCTCGGCCAGGCGCGTCAGCTGCTGACGCGCGCCGGCGAGCTGGAGGGCGAGGGCCGCGACGAGGACGACCTCGCCTACCTGCGCGGGGACCGCGAGTTCCTCAACGCCCTGATCGTCGAGCAGCCCAACGGCGACTTCGCCCGGACGATCGCTCGCCAGCTCATGTTCTCGACGTACCAGCTCGCGCTGTACGACCGGCTGCGCGACTCGGCCGACCCGGTCATCTCCGGGGTCGCCGAGAAGGCCGTCAAGGAGGTCGCCTACCACCGCGATCACGCGCGGGAATGGACGCTGCGCCTCGGCGACGGCACGGAGGAGAGCCACCGCCGCATGCAGGAGGGCGTCGACTGGATGTGGCCGCTCGCCGCCGAGCTGTTCGAGCACGACGCGCTCGCGGAGCGGCTCGTCGCCGAGGGGATCGCGGCCGACGCGCGCGAGCTGCGCCCGGCGTGGGAGCACTACGTCGGGGCGGTGCTCGAGGAGGCGACGCTCGAGCGTCCCGACACGTCCTACGCGGCGACGGGCGGGCGGCGCGGGGAGCACTCCGAGGCGCTCGGGCACCTGCTCGCCGTGATGCAGTCGACGCACCGCGCATACCCGGGGGCCACGTGGTAGCGACGCTCGACCGCCTGCGCGAGCTGGTCGCGGCCGTGCCGGACCCGGAGATCCCCGTCCTGACGATCGAGGACCTCGGGATCCTCCGCGACGTGTCCGACGACGCCGGGCGCCTGACGATCACGCTCACGCCGACGTACTCCGGCTGCCCCGCGATCGACCCGATCCGCGACGCCGTCGCCGTCTGCGCGGCGGACGCGGGGTTCGAGGACGTCGAGGTCGTGCTGCAGCTCAAGCCGGCGTGGACGACCGAGTGGATGAGCCACGACGGCCGCCGCAAGCTGCGCGACTACGGCATCGCACCGCCGTCGGACCGCGCGATCGGCTGCCCGCTCACGCAGCTGCGCGTCGCCTGCCCGCGCTGCGGCTCGCAGGACACGAAGCTCGTGACCCGCTTCGGCGCGACGCCGTGCCAGGCGCAGTACACCTGCCGCGACTGCCGCGAGCCGTTCGATCACTTCAAGGCCCACTAGGTGGACCACTGATGCGGGGGCCGCATCCCCTCGAGGTGACGCAGGTGCGTCGCCTCACCGACGAGTCGACCGCCGTCCATTTCGCAGTCCCGGACGATCTCGCCCAGGTCTTCGCCCATGAAGCGGGCCAGCACGTGACGATCGTGCGCGACGAGGACGGCGAGGAGGTCCGCCGCTCGTACTCGATCTGCGTGCCGGCGCGCAGCGGCGAGCTCGCCGTCGGCGTGCGCCACCTGCCGGGCGGGCGGTTCTCCGGCTTCGTCGCGGACGGGCTGCGCCCCGGCGATCTGCTCGACGTGCTGCCGCCCGCGGGGCGCTTCGGGCCCGAGATCACGCCCGGTGTCAGCCGCCACCACGCGTTCGTCGCCGCGGGCAGCGGGATCACGCCGGTCATCTCGATCGCCGCGACCGTGCTCGCCGAGGAGCCCGGCAGCCGCTGCACGGTCGTCTACGGGAACCGCCGCACCGACACGATCATGTTCGTCGAGGAGCTCGAGGACCTCAAGAACCGGTACCCGAGCCGCCTGCAGCTCGTCCACGTCCTGTCGCGCGAGTCCCAGTCGGTGCCGCTGCTGGAGGGGCGCCTGGACGCGGAGCGGCTCGGCGCGCTGCTCGACGCGCTGGTGCCGCCCGACTCCGTCGACGAGTGGTACCTGTGCGGGCCGTTCGGGATGGTGCAGGACGCCCGGGCGCTCCTGCGCGAGCGCGGCGTGGCCTCCGAGCACATCCATCGCGAGCTGTTCCACGCCGACGCGGCCCCGGTCGCGGCGCCCGCCGCCGACGAGGCTCGCAACGGGGCCGCGACGGTCACGATCGTGCTCGACGGCCGCCGGTCGACGTTCCCGGTGGACGGCGGGTCGATCCTCGAGGCCGCGCTGCGCAACCGCCCCGACGCGCCCTACGCGTGCAAGGGCGGCGTCTGCGGGACGTGCCGGTGCCGGATCGTCGAGGGCGAGGTGGCGATGGACCACTCCTACGCCCTCGAGGAGGACGAGATCGACGCGGGGGTGGTGCTCGCCTGTCAGGCGCACCCGCGATCGGAGAGGATCGTGCTCGACTTCGACGCTCGGTGATGGGGAGGAGGGTCGGGATGGGTCGTGACCGGAGGCCGACGAGGACGTTCGGCGGCGTGCTGCGCCGTGGATTGATCGTCGGTGGGGAGCGCAGCGCCGTCGTCTGCGGCGACGTCCGCCTGACGCACCGCGAGCTGGCGGACCGCACCCGTCGGCTCGGCGACGCCCTCGCGCGCCAGGGCCTCGTGCCCGGCGACCGCGTCGCGGTGCTCGCCGGCAACTGCCATCGCTACCTCGAGCTGTATCTCGGGCTGCCGGCCGCGGGGCTCGTGATCGTGCCGATCAACGCGCGCCACGCCCCACCGGAGATCCGCTACGCGCTGCAGGACTCCGGCGCGCGCGTGCTGTTCGCCGACCGGCCGGTCGAGGGCATCGAGGACCTGGACGTGCGCGTGATCGCGATGGGCGATGCGTACGAGGACCTGCTCGCCGGCGGCGAGCCCGTGCCCTGGCCGGACGACCGCGACGAGGACGACCTCGCCGGGATCTTCTACACGGGCGGGACGACCGGCTCGCCGAAGGGCGTGATGCTCACGCACGGCAACCTCATCGCCAACGCCTTCGCGTTCATGGCCTGCTGGCCGTTCACGCGCGGGACGAGCTGGCTCGTCGTCGCCCCGCTCTTCCACGCCGCCGGGACGATCGGTGCGCTCGCCACGGTCTGGGCGGGAGGCGAGCACGTCGTCCTGGGCCCGTTCGACGCCGGGCGCTTCCTCGATCTCGTCGAGCGCGAGCGCGTGACCGCGACGCTCGTCGTGCCCGCGATGATGCACGCGCTCGCGGCCGAGCAGTCCCGCGCGCCGCGCGATGTCTCCTCGCTGCGCTGGCTGAGCCACGGGTCCGCGCCCGCCGCGACCGAGCTGCTGCGCCGGACGCACGACGCCTTCGCGCACGCGGACCTCATGCACATCTACGGCGCGACGGAGACGTCGCCGATCGTGACGCTCCTCCCCGGCGAGCAGGACCTCCTGGACGGGCCGCGCGCATTGTCCTGCGGGCAGGCCGCGGTGGGTGTCGAGGTGCGGACGGTGGACGCGACGACCGGCGAGCCGTGCGCGCCCGGCGAGGTCGGCGAGGTGCAGATCCGGGGCGAGAACGTCACCGCCGGCTACTGGGAGAAGCCGGCCGAGACGCAGGCCGCGCTGCAGGACGGGTGGTACGTGTCCGGGGACCTGGGCCACCTCGACGACGAGGGGTTCCTGTTCCTCGTGGACCGCTCGAAGGACATGATCGTGACGGGCGGGGAGAACGTCTACAGCGCCGAGGTGGAGGAGGCGCTGTACCAGCACCCGGCGGTTGCGGAGGCCGCGGTCATCGCGATCCCGCACGAGCGGTGGGGCGAGGCGGTCCACGCCGTCGTGACGGTCGCGAGCGGGACCACGGTGAGCGTCGAGGAGCTGACGACCCACTGCTCCACGCTGATCGCCGGCTACAAGGTCCCGAAGTCGATGGACATCCGGGCCGACCCGCTGCCCCGAACCGCGGTCGGGAAGATCCTCAAGCGCGACCTGCGCGAGCCCTACTGGGAGGGCCGGGAGACCCGGATCGCCTGAGGTCGCCTTGCTACGTTTCACGCTCCATGTCCCTTGACACCGGGTCGGGCATACCGCACTTCGCCCGACGCTCGAGCCGCCTCGCCGACGCCTACCGCTTCGCGCGCGGGGCGCATGCCGAGGGCGCCACCTCCATCGATCATCCGACCGCCGTCGCCGAGCTGCTGGCCGAGACCGGCTACCCGGAGCACGTCGTCGTCGCCGCGCTGCTGCACGACGTCGTCGAGGACAGCCCCGGCAGCGCGGACGAGCTGGCCGAGCGCTTCGGAGCGGACGTCGCGCGCCTCGTCGCCCAGCTCACGGAGGACCCGGCCATCGACGCCTACGACGAGCGCAAGCGCGAGCTGCGGCGGCGCGCGGCGTCCGACGGGCACTCCGCGGCGTCGATCTTCACGGCCGACAAGCTCGCGAGCGCCCGCAAGCTCAACGCGTCCGGCGGCGTGCCCGACCCCCGCAAGCTCGAGCACTACGAGCGCACGGTCAACGTCGTGCGCCGCCACCATCCCGAGGTGCCGTTCCTGCCCGCGCTGGAGGACGAGCTCGCGCGGATGCGCGCGCGCGTGGGCTGACGCCGGCTCACGCCGCGGGCGTCGCGGCCTCGTCCTCGACGCCCGCGCGCAGCTTCTCCAGCAGCGCGCCGAGCTGCTCGGCCTCATCGTCGGTGAGGTGCGAGCGCAGCCGCCTGTCGTGCCGCATCGCGACCGCGCGCAGGCGATCGAACAGCGCGATCCCGTCGTCGGTCAGCTCGACGCGCTGCACGCGCCGGTTGGAGTCCTCGCGCCAGCGGCGCACGAGGCCCTGACGCGCGAGGGCGTTGAGGTGATGCGTGAGCGTGGCGCCGGTCACGCCCATCGCCTGCGCCATCTCCGACTGCTGCCCCCACTGCTTGGAGCGGACGAGCAGCAGCACCTGCCAGGCGGCCGCCGAGCCGCCGGCCTCGGCCATCACGCGGTCGAACTCCTGGCTGATGACGCGCGACGTGCGGGTGAGCTGCAGGCCGAGCGGAGTGCGTGCCATGAATGCAGGCTACCACACGACTTGACATCAAACGATTAGATCTCAATCTGTCGTGGTACCATCCGTACTACATCAAAGCGTTCGATCTCGAATCGTTAGGAGCTGCTCCGCATGGCCCTCCGGCCGATCGTCCTCACCGCAGCCGACCACCTCGCCACCGGCGGTTCCGCCGAACGGTTCTGCGGGAGCGAGTTCGGCGCGGACGTGTCGTTCTTCGTCAACCACTCGCGCGCCGGCCACGTCACGGCGTCGCACCGGCACCCGTACGCCGAGGTCTTCGTGATCCTGGGCGGCGACGCCGAGTTCACCGTCGCCGGCGCGGCGCATCCCGCGCACGGCGGCCAGGTCGTCGTCGTACCCGCCGACGCGTGGCACGGCTTCCGCAACGCCGGCGACACGACCCTCGAGATGGTCAGCATCCATCCGGTCGCGGAGATGCGGACGGAGTGGGCGTCGTGAGCGCCCGCCTGCGCATCGGCGATCGCGAGCGCACGGCCACCGCCGAGCGCCTCACGGCGCACGCCGCCGACGGGCGGCTGTCCGTCGAGGAGCTCGAGTCGCGCCTGGAGCGCGCGCACGGCGCCGTGTACGACGACGAGCTGCGCGCGGTCGAGGTGGACCTCCCGTCCGCCGCCCGGCCCGCCCGGCGCGATCCGTGGCCCGCTCCGCCCTTCGTCGCCCTGCTGCTGTTGGGCGCGATCGCGGCCGTGGCGCTGACCGCGGTCGTCGGGCACCCGTTCTTCCCGCCTCTCGTCGCGGCCTTCGTGCTGTGGCGCTTCGCAGCGTTCCGTCACCCGATCCGAAGGAGCCGGCCGTGACCACCCCTGTCTCCCACGCCGCCCCGGCCCTCGCGTCGCGCTCGATCGCGCTCCCGTTCGCGGCGATCGTCCTCGCGATGCTGCCGGCGGTCCTGGATCAGACGATCCTTGCGACGGCGCTGCCGACGATCGCTGCCGACCTCGGTCGTGTCGCCGACCTCTCGTGGGTCGTGACCGCCTACGTCGTCGCCGCCGCCGCGACGACCCCGCTGTGGGGCAAGCTCGGCGATCGCTATGGCCGCAAGCGCCTCCTGGAGATCTCGCTGGCGACGTTCCTCGTCGGCTCCGCGCTCTGCGGCATCGCCCAGAGCATCACCATGCTGGTCGCCTCGCGCGCCCTGCAGGGCATCGCCGCGGGCGGGCTCATGACCCTCGCCATGGCGTCGGTCGGCGACCTCGTCGAGCCGCGCGAGCGGGGCCGCTACCAGGGCTACATCACGAGCACGTTCGCGGTCGCGACCGTCGCCGGCCCGCTCATCGGCGGCCTCCTCGTGGAGCACGTGAGCTGGCGCTGGGTCTTCTACGTGAACCTGCCGCTCGGCGTCGCCGCGCTCGCCGGGCTGCGCACGCGGCTGCCCGAGGGCGAGACCGAGCGGCCAGCGCACGGGCTCGACGTGCTCGGCGCCGTGCTGCTCGCCGGGGCGACCTGCGCGCTGCTCCTCGCCTGCATCTGGGGCGGTGGGCGCTACGCGTGGGACTCGGCCGAGATCGTCGGGCTGTTCGCGGCGGCTGTGGCGCTCGCCGTCGGCCTCGTCGTGCGCGAGCGCCGCGCCGGCGACCCGATCGTCCCGCTCGACCTCCTGCGCACCCGCGTGGTCGCGGTGGCGGGCGCGGCGTTCTTCTTCGTGACCGCGACGCTCTTCGCGATCACGGTCTTCGTGCCGCTGTTCCTGCAGGTGACGACCGGCGCGACCCCGACCCAGGCCGGGCTGCTGCTCGTGCCGATGATGCTCGGGATCACGCTGTCGACGAACCTCGCCGGGCGCGCGGTCTCGAAGACCGGGCGGCTCAAGCGCTTCCCGGTTGCGGGGCTGTCGCTGATGACCGGTGCGCTCGTCCTGCTGGCGATCGTCGTCGGCCACCCGTCGCAGGTGACGACGTCGATCGGCCTTGCCGTCTTCGGCCTCGGCTTCGGGATGACGGGCCAGATGCTCACCGTCGCGGTGCAGAACGGCGTCGACCGCCGCAGGCTCGGCGTCGCCATGGGGACGACCACGTTCCTGCGCGGCCTCGGCGGCGCGATCGGCGCCGCGGCCCTGGGCGCGATCTTCGCCGCGCGCGTCGGTACCGGCCCGGCGGACCGCGCCGACGTGATCGACGCCGTCCAGACCGTCTTCCTCGTCGCAGCGCCACTGGCGGCGATCGCCCTGCTGATCGTCCTCGCGCTGCCCGAGACCACCACCGAGTGACCGGAGGTCCCCATGTCGCACCACGACACGCTCACGTCCCGCGTCCTGCTCGCCGGCGAGCCGGCGATCGGGGTGGTCGAGATCACGCTCCCGCGCGCCTGGGACGGACCGCCGCTGCACCACCACGACTTCGACGAGACGTTCCACGTCCTCGAGGGCGAGCTGACGCTGCTCGTCGGCGACGAGGTCGTGACCGCCGGCCCCGGGAGCACCACCGTCGCGCCGCGCGGCGTCCACCACACGGTCGCCAACGCGTCCGACGCACCGGCCCGGTACCTGCTCGTCTGCACGCCAGGCGGCTTCGAGCGCATGTTCTCCCGGCTGGAGGCGATGCGGCCCTACCCGGAGACCACGATGGTCGGCCCGACGGTCTTCGCGCACCTGGCGGAGCAGGGTTGCACCCGTCTGGCAGATTCCTGAGAGGCCGATGAGTTTCCCGAGGTCGGCTCGTCTGGGAGGACATGACCGCGCAAGGAACACCCGCGATCGAGGCGCAGGGCCTCGTGAAGACGTTCGGCGACGTCCGTGCCGTCGACGGCGTCGACCTCACCGTTGCGGGGGGATCCGTCTACGGGGTCCTCGGCCCCAACGGCGCAGGCAAGACGACGACGATCCGCATGCTGGCGACGCTGCTGCGCCCCGACGGCGGGTCGGCGCGCGTCCTGGGGCACGACATCGTCGCCGAGGCCGAGCAGGTCCGCCGCGCCGTGAGCCTCACGGGTCAGCTGGCCTCCGTGGACGAGGACCTCACCGGCCGCGAGAACCTCATCCTGCTCGGGCTTCTGCTCGGCCTGCGCCGCGGCGCGGCGAAGACCCGGGCGGCCGAGCTGCTCGACGCGTTCGGCCTGGAGGAGGCCGCAGGGCGCCTCGTCAAGAACTTCTCGGGCGGCATGCGCCGTCGGTTGGACATCGCGGCGAGCATCGTCGTGACGCCGCGGCTCATGTTCCTCGACGAGCCGACGACCGGTCTGGACCCGCGGTCGCGCAACCAGGTCTGGGACATCGTCCGCGAGCTCCAGGAGGCGGGCACGACGATCCTGCTCTGCACCCAGTACCTCGACGAGGCCGACCAGCTCGCCGACCGCATCGCGGTCATCGACCACGGCACCGTGATCGCCGAGGGCACGCCGGGGCAGCTCAAGGCGTCGGTCGGCTCCGGCGCGCTGAAGGTCCGGCTGCTCGATCCCGAGCAGCGCCCGGCGGCCGAGGAGGTGCTGCGCCGCGAGCTCGGCCACGTGAACCTCGAGCCCGATCCGGCAGCGCTCACCGCGACGTGCGCGGACGCCGACCGGGGCGCGTTCGCGGTGGCGGAGCTCGCCCGGTCGGGCGTGCGGGTGGCCGACTTCTCGCTCGGACAGCCGAGCCTGGACGAGGTGTTCCTCGCGCTCACCGGCCACACGGCGGAGCAGACCGAGGACGCAGAGCTCGAGGAGGCGGCGGCATGACGACGCACGACGACGCGATCCGCAAGGCGCTCGGCTCGACGCCGCACCCCGAGCCGGCGGGCCCGTTCGCCTCGGCGATGGCCTTCGCCTGGCGCGGGATGCTCAAGGTCAAGCACGTCCCCGAGCAGCTGCTCGACGTGACCATCACGCCGGTGATGTTCCTGCTGATGTTCACGTACATCTTCGGCGGCGCCATCGCGGGCTCGACCCAGGAGTACCTGCAGTACATCCTCCCGGGGACGCTCGTGATGTCGGTGCTGTTCACGACCGTGTACTCCGGCGTGGCGCTGAACACGGACCTCACGCGCGGCGTCGTGGACCGCATCCGGACGCTGCCGATCTGGCGCCCGTCGCCGCTCGTCGGCGCGCTGCTGGGGGACAGCGTGCGCTACCTCGTGGCGGGCACGGTGATCATCGTGCTGGGCCTGATCCTCGGCTTCGACCCCGAGGCCGGCGTCGGCGGCGTGGTCGCCGCGCTCGCGCTCGTCGTCGTGTTCGCGTTCGGCCTCTCGTGGGTCTTCACGACCCTCGGGCTCGTGATGCGCTCGCCCAACGCGGTGATGAACGCCGGCTTCATGGCGATCTTCCCGCTGACGTTCCTCTCGAACGTCTTCGTGGAGCCCGACACGCTGCCCGGTGCCCTGGAGTGGTTCGTGAACGTGAACCCGATCTCGATCCTCGCCGACGCGTCCCGCGGGCTCATGGCGGGCGACGCCCAGGCGAGCGACATCCTCATCAGCCTGGGCGTCGCGGCAGCGCTCACCGCGGTGTTCCTGCCGCTGACGACCAGGCTGTACCGCAGCCACTGAGGAGGCTGGCTGGCCGACCACGGCCGGCTCGTGCTCGAGACCGTGCCGGCTAGGCGCCGACGGAGCGCCACAGCGTCACGTGCACCGTCGGACGGGCACGGGCCGACATCGTCCCGACGCGCCCTGCGGACATCGCCTGGGTCGCCTCGGGCGTCGTCGTGAAGCGCTGCAGCGTCAGCGCGATCGGCAGCGCGCGGTCCAGCCCCAGGGTGCTTGCGTGCCACAGCTCGGTCAGCGGCGTGCCCCGCACGTCGAGCGCGACGAGGGTGCGCCCGCGCACCTCGGCGAGGACCGAGTGGCTCAGCGTCAGCACGACGCCGTCGCCCGCCGCGGCCGCCGCGATCGCGGCCGCGTGGCTCGCGTAGGTGCCGACGTCGCGCGGCGCCAGCCCGCTGCGCTCCCAGAAGTGGCCGACCCCGATCGACGGGTCGACGTCGGGCGGGCCGACGAGCCAGCGCTGGGCGCCGAGCTCGGACGGCGCGATGCCGCGACGGCCCGCGAGCGGATGCGTCGGCGCCGCCACGACGACCCGGCGGCAGCGCAGGAACGGCACGCTGGCGATCGTTGCCGCGCGATCGAGGCCCGGGTGCGGGCCGAGTGTGATGTCGGCGCGCCGGTGCTCGAGCAGGTCGGCGAAGCTCGCGCCCGCGGCTGCCTCCACCGCGATCTCGACGTTCTCGTCGCGCGCGCCGAACGCGTCGATGAGCGGGCCGATGTGCTCGCCGACGACGTCGGTCGTCGCCACCTGCACGCGGCGTGCCTGGCCGGGACCGTCCGGCACCGACCGGCGGGCCTGCTCGGCGAGGCCCAGGATCTCGCTCGCGAGGGCGGCCAGCCGCCGCCCGCCGGCCGTCAGGGCGATGCCCCGGCCAGAGCGCACGAAGAGGTCGTCACCGAGCTCCCTGCGCAATGCGCCGACCGCGACGGAGACGGCCGGCTCGGTGACCTCGAGCTCGGCCGCAGCAGCCTTCACGGACCCGTGCCGGGCCACGAGGACGAAGGACTGCAGCTGCGCGAGCGTCACGCCGGACCCCCCTCATAAGCAATCGCTTAACAGCGATTGACGCGAGCACCCTAGCGAGGCGAGAGTCCGTGTCGCAGCATCGTCGAGAGGAGAGACATGCAAGTCCCGGCTCCGTTCGAGTACGAGCGTGCCACCAGCGTCGAGCACGCGCTCGATCTGTTGGCGCGGCTCGGGCCCGACGCCCGACTGCTGGCCGGCGGGCACTCGCTCCTGCCGATGATGAAGCTGCGGCTCGCCACGCCGGAGCACCTGGTCGACATCGATGCGCTCGCCGAGGAGCTCGGGTACATCCGCGAGGAGGGCGGCGAGGTGCGCATCGGCGCGATGACCCGTCACCGCGCGATCCTCGAGTCCGAGCTGCTGGGGCGGCGCCTGGCGATCTTCACCGACGCCGAGCGGGTCATCGCCGACCCCGTCGTCCGCAACCGGGGGACGATCGGCGGGGCGCTCTGCCAGGCCGATCCGGCCGAGGACCTCTCCGCGGTGTGCGCCGCCGTCGACGCCCACGTCGTGATCCGCGGCCAGGGCGGGGAGCGCGTCGTGGGCATGCGCGAGTTCCATCGCGGCGCCTACGAGACGGCGGTCGACGACGGTGAGATGGTCACCGAGATCCGCGTCGCGCTGCACGCCGAGGCCGGGAGCGCCTACGAGAAGGTCGAGCGCCGCGTGGGCGACTGGGCTGTGGCCGCCGCCGGCGCCGCGGTCCGGCTCGAGGGCGGGGCGATCGCACAGGCCGGGATCGCGCTGGCCGCGGTCGGCTCCGAGGTGACGTCGCCGGACGCCGAGCAGGCGCTCGTCGGCAACGCTCCGTCGGAGGAGCTGTTCGAGGAGGCCGGACGGCTCGCCGCCGCGGCGACCGATCCCGTGACCGACCAGCGCGGGTCGGCCGAGTACAAGCGCCACGTGGCCGGTGAGCTCACCCGCCGCGCGCTGCGCCGGGCGACCGCGCGGGCACTGCGAGAGGAGAGCTGATGCAGGTCACGGTGTCGGTCAACGGCGAGGAGCACGCGCGCGACGTCGAGCCGCGGCTGCTGCTCGTGCACTTCCTGCGCGACGAGCTGGGCAAGACGGGCACGCACTGGGGTTGCGACACGTCCAACTGCGGGACGTGCGTCGTCCTCATGGACGGCGAGCCGGTGAAGTCGTGCACGCTGCTCACCGCGACGGCGGCGGGTCACGAGATCACGACCGTCGAGGGGCTCGAGCGCGACGGCGTCCTCGACCCGGTGCAGCAGGGCTTCCACGAGGAGCACGGGCTGCAGTGCGGCTTCTGCACCCCGGGCATGATGCTCACGGCCCGGGCGCTGCTGAACGAGAACCCGGACCCGACCGACGGCGAGATCCGCGAGGCGATCTCGGGGCAGATCTGCCGCTGCACGGGCTACGCCACGATCGTCCGGTCGATCCGGTGGGCCGCCGAGCACCCCGCCGAGGCAGCTGAGGAGGTGGCCGGCTGATGGCCACCATCGAGGACCGGCCGATCGGCTTCGGCCGCCTGAAGCGCAAGGAGGACGCGCGCTTCATCCGCGGCCAGGGCAAGTACGTCGACGACGTCCAGCTGCCGGGGATGCTGCACGGCGCCGTCCTGCGCAGCCCCGTCGCGCACGCCCGGATCGTGTCCATCGACACCTCTGCCGCCCTGCAGCACCCCAAGGTCCAGGCCGTCATCACGGGCAAGGACCTCGAGGGGCTCGGGCTCGCGTGGATGCCGACGCTGTCGGCGGACACGCAGGCGGTGCTCGCGACCGACAAGGTGCGCTTCCAGGGCCAGGAGGTCGCGTTCGTCATCGCCGACGACCGCTACTCCGCCCGCGACGCCCTCGAGCTCATCGACGTCGAGTACGACGTGCTCCCGGCGGTCGTCAACGCCCGCAAGGCCCTCGACGCCGACGCACCGGTCATCCGCGACGACAAGGAGGGCCAGTCGAACAACTTCATCTTCGACTGGGAGTCGGGCGATCGTGCGGCGACCGATGAGGTCTTCGCCAACGCCGACGTCGTCGTCGCCGAGGACATGCTGTACCCGCGCTCGCACCCGGCGCCGATGGAGACCTGCGGGTCGATCGCCGACTACGACAAGGTCGACGGCAGCCTCACGCTGTGGTGCACGACCCAGGCGCCGCACGCGCACCGCACGGTCTACGCGCTCGTCGCGGGGCTCCCCGAGCACAAGATCCGCGTGATCTCGCCGGACATCGGCGGCGGCTTCGGCAACAAGGTCGGCATCTACCCGGGCTACGTGTGCTCGGTCGTCGGATCGATCGTCACCGGCAAGCCGGTGAAGTGGATGGAGGACCGCTCCGAGAACCTCATGGCGACGTCCTTCGCGCGCGACTACGTCATGCGCGGCGAGATCGCCGCCACGAAGGACGGGAAGATCCTCGGCGTCCGCGTGGACGTCATCGCCGACCACGGCGCGTTCAACGCCACGGCGCAGCCGACGAAGTACCCGGCCGGCTTCTTCCACGTGTTCACCGGGTCCTACGACCTGGCGGCCGCGCACTGCAGCGTCAAGGGCGTCTACACGAACAAGGCGCCCGGCGGCGTGGCGTACGCCTGCTCGTTCCGGATCACGGAGGCCGTGTACCTCGTCGAGCGCATGGTGGACGTGCTCGCGCACGAGCTCGACGCCGACCCGGTGGAGCTGCGGCTGAAGAACCTCATCCGCCCCGACCAGTTCCCGTACGAGAACAAGACCGGCTGGACCTACGACTCCGGCGACTACGAGAACACCCTGCGCAAGGCGCTCGACATCGCCGGCTACGACGAGCTGCGCCGCGAGCAGGCGCAGAAGCGCGAGCGCGGGGAGCTCATGGGCATCGGCGTCGTGTTCTTCACCGAGGCGGTGGGCGCCGGGCCGCGCAAGCACATGGACATCCTCGGCCTCGGGATGGCCGACGCGGCCGAGCTGCGCGTCCATCCCACCGGCAAGGCGATGCTCGGCCTCAGCGTGCAGACGCAGGGCCAGGGCCACGAGACGACGTTCGCCCAGATCGTCGCCGAGGAGCTCGGCATCCCGCCGGAGGACATCGACGTCGTCCACGGCGACACCGACCGCACGCCGTTCGGCCTCGGCACGTACGGCTCGCGCTCCACGCCGGTGAGCGGCGCGGCGACCGCCATCGTCGCGCGCAAGGTCCGCGACAAGGCGCGGATCATCGCGTCGGCGATGCTCGAGGTCTCCGCCGAGGATCTCGAGTGGGAGAAGGGCCGCTGGTTCGTGAAGGGCGACCCGGAGAAGGGCGCGACGATCCAGGAGATCGCCATGGGCGCCCACGGCTCGGTCGAGCTGCCGGAGGGCGTCGAGGGCGGGCTGGACTCCGAGACGGTCTACAACCCGCCGAACCTGACGTTCCCCTTCGGGGCCTACATCTGCGTCGTCGACGTGGACCCGGGCACCGGCAAGGTGACGGTCAGGCGCTTCATCGCGGTCGACGACTGCGGCACGCGGATCAACCCGATCATCATCGAGGGCCAGGTCCACGGTGGGCTCACCGACGGCGTGGGCATGGCGCTCATGGAGCTCATCGCGTTCGACGAGGAGGGCAACTGCCTCGGCGGGTCGCTCATGGACTACCTCATCCCGACCGCCCTGGAGGTGCCCGACTGGGAGACCGACTTCACGGTCACCCCGTCGCCCCACCACCCGATCGGCGCGAAGGGCATCGGCGAGTCGGCGACCGTCGGGTCGCCGCCCACGATCGTCAACGCCGTCTGCGACGCGCTCAAGCCCTACGGCGTCCGCCACATGGACATGCCGTGCACGCCCTCCCGGGTGTGGGACGCCATGCAGGGGAAGGCGGCGCCACCGCAATGATCGCCGGGGCACTCGCCCGGACCGCGGAACGCCTGCGCGAAGGTGGGGAGCCGTACGTGCACGCGACGGTCGTGCGCGCGCAACACCCCACCAGCGTGCACGCCGGCGACGCGGCGATCGTGCATCCGGACGGCACGGTCGACGGGTTCGTCGGCGGGCACTGCGCGCTGGAGTCGGTGCGCCTGCACGCCGAGCAGGTCCTGGCGACGGGCGAGCCGCTCCTGCTGCGGATCGTCCCCGAGCCGGCGGCGGAGGAGCCCCCCGAGGGCGTCGTCGTCGCCCACAACCCGTGCCTCTCGGGCGGCGCGTTCGAGGTGTTCCTCGAGCCCTGGCTGCCGGCGCCGCGCCTGGTCGTGATCGGCGAGGCCCCGATGGCCAGGGCGCTCGCCGAGCTCGGCCGCGCGGCGGGCTACGAGGTCGTCGCCGACGCCGCGCCGCACCCGGGCGACGCGGCGGTCGTCGTCGCCTCCCACGGCGAGGGCGAGGAGCACGCGTTGACCGCGGCGCTCAGCGCCGGCGTCCCCTACGTCGCGCTCGTCGCGAGCCGCACGCGGGGCGAGTCGGTGCGGGCGTCGCTGGACGTGCCGGAGGACCTGCGCGAGCGCATCCGGGTGCCCGCCGGGCTCGATATCGGCGCGCGGACGCCGGTGGAGGTCGCCGTCTCGATCCTGGCCCAGCTCATCGCCGAGCGCGCGCCGCATCCGGCCGCGGTCGAGCACGCGGCACACCCTTGTCATGGGCACTGAGGCCGTCGCGGGGCTCGTTCTGGCCGCAGGCGGCTCACGCCGCCTCGGCCGCCCCAAGCAGTTGCTGCCCTACGGCGGCGGCACGCTGCTCGACCACGTGCTCGGCACCGCGCGCGCATGCAGGTTCGACCAGCTCGTCTGCGTCCTCGGCGGGGCATCGGAGGACGTGCGGGCGACGGTCGACCTGCGCGGCGCCGACGTCGTCGTCAACCGCGAGTTCGGCACGGGGTGCTCCTCGTCGATCGCCGCGGCGCTGGGCACGGTCGACCCGCGGATCGACGTCCTCGTCCTCATGCTGGGCGACCAGCCGGGCGTGCGGCCGGAGACCGTGGCGGCGCTGCTCGCCGGTCGCGGGGACGCGCCGCTGGCCGCCTGCCGCTACGAGAGCGGGCGCGGGCATCCGCTGGCGTTCGCGCGCAGCACGTTCGGCGACCTCGCCACGCTGCACGGCGACAAGGGCGTCTGGCGGCTCATGGACCGCTCCGACGTCGTGGAGGTCATCGTCCCGGGCGCGGTCCCGCGCGACGTCGACACGTGGGCCGACTACGAAGCCGTGCTGGCGGATCTCGCGTGACGGACGCGATCCGCGACGCGGTCCCGGACGTCGAGACGCTGGTGGCCGGTCTCGCCGGCGTGGACTACCTCGCCGACGAAGGGCTCGCCACCGCGCTGTTCTTCGCGCTGCGCCTCCCGCAGCCGCTGCTCCTGGAGGGCGAGGCCGGCGTCGGCAAGACCGAGGCCGCCAAGTCGCTGGCGGCGTTCCTCGGCACCCCGCTGATCCGCCTGCAGTGCTACGAGGGGATCGACGCGGCCGAGGCGATCTACGAGTGGAACTACCCGCGTCAGCTGCTGCGGATCCGGATCGCGGAGGCCGCGGGAGGCGCGGTCGACGAGGGCGATCTCTTCTCGCCGGAGTACCTCATCGCACGGCCGCTGCTGCAGGCGATCCAGCACCCCGGCCCACTGCCCGCGGTGCTCCTCGTCGACGAGCTGGACCGCGCGGACGACGACTTCGAGGCGTTCCTCCTCGAGCTGCTCGCCGAGGCCGCGATCACGATCCCGGAGATCGGGACGATCCGTGCGGCGAACCCGCCGATCGTCGTGCTCACGTCCAACCGCACGCGCGATCTGCACGACGCGCTCAAGCGGCGCTGCCTGTACCACTGGATCGACTACCCGGATGCGGTGCGCGAGGTCGCGATCGTGCGCCGCCGCGTCCCCGAGGCGGCGCTGACGCTGGCGGTCGACGTCGCGGCGGCCGTGCGCCGGCTGCGCGGCGAGGACCTGCAGAAGCCGCCCGGCGTCGCGGAGGCGATCGACTGGGTCGGCGCGCTCCGGCTCCTCGGCGTCGACCGGCTCGACGCGACCGCGGCGGACCGCACGCTCGGCGCGGTGCTCAAGTACCGCGAGGACCAGCAGGCGGTCCGCGAGCGCGGTCTCGAGCGACTGGTGGGGACGCGCGATGTCTGAGCTCGTCGTCGACCTGCCCGCCGTGGCGAGCGCGCTCGGGCGCACCCTGCACGACGCCGGCGTGCCCTCGACGCCCGAGCACGCCGCCCGCTTCGCCCGCGCGGTCGCCCTGGCCCCGCCGTCCGATCGGGACCGCCTCTACTGGACGGCCCGCGCCGTGTTCGTCTCCCACCGCGACCAGGTCGACCGCTTCGACGCGGTCTTCGCCGGCGTCTTCGACGGCATGGACGATCCCGCCGGGCCCCGCGGCGACCCGAACGCGCCGCCGCTGCGGGGCGCGGAGGCGGGCGAACGGCGCGCGACGCCCGACGCCGCACCGCTGGGCGGGCCGTCAACCGGCGGCGCGCTGCCGCAGGCCGGCCTGCGCGAGGGCGCCGACCGCGACGACCCCCAGCGCGACGTGCCGATCGCGGCGGCCAGCGCCGACGAGCTCCTGCGCGATCGCGACTTCGCGGACCTGGACGCCGAGGAGCTGCTGGCGCTGCGCAGGCTCATGCGCGAGCTGGCGCTGGCGCCGCCGCCGCGCACGACGCGCAGAGCGCGGCGCCACCGCCGGGGTGACCGGCTGGACGTCCGCGCGACGCTGCGCGCGAGCCACCGGACCGCCGGCGACCCGGCGCGCCGGATCATGCGGCGGCGCACGCGCGAGCCGCGACCGCTCGTCGTGCTGTGCGACGTCTCCGCGTCGATGGAGGCGTACACGCGCGCGTTCCTGCAGTTCCTGCACGCGGCCGTGGGTGGCGCCGACGCCGAGGCCTTCGTCTTCGCGACCCGTCTCACCCGCCTCACACGCGCGCTGCGCGCGCGACAGCCCGACCTCGCCATCGAGCGCGCTGCCGCGCTCGCGCGCGACATGGCGGGCGGCACCCGGATCGGCGAGGCGCTGCGAACCTTCAACGACGAGTACGGCCGGCGCGGCATGGCGCGCGGCGCGGTCGTGGTCATCGTCTCCGACGGCTGGGAGCGCGGCGACCCCGAGGTCGTCGCCGAGCAGATGCGCCGGCTGCGGCGCCTCGCGTACCGCGTCGTCTGGGTGAACCCGCGCAAGGCGAGCCCGCGCTTCGAGCCCCTGGTCGGCGGCATGGCGGCCGCCATGCCGTCCGTCGACGCGTTCGTCAGCGGCCACAGCCTGCGCGCGCTGGAGGAGGTCGCCGCGGCGATCGCCGGCAACGACATCGAGAGGAGCGACCCATGAAGTTCGAGAACGCCTTCGTCGTCCAGGCCCCGATCGACGAGGTCTACGCCGCGCTGCTGGACGTGGAGCGCGTCGCGCCCTGCATGCCCGGCGCCGAGGTCGTCGAGAAGTCGGGCGACGACGCCTACAAAGTCGCCATCAAGGTCAAGGTCGGGCCGATGTCCATGACCTACAAGGGCGACGTCCAGATCGTCGAGCGCGACGACGTGGCGAAGACCGCGACGCTGCGCGCGAAGGCGAAGGAGTCCCGCGGCCAGGGCACCGCTGACGCGCACGTGCACATGGCGCTCGCCGAGGAGAGCGACGGCACGCACGCCACGCTGGAGACGGACGTCGCGCTCGGCGGCCGCGTCGCCGCGATGGGCCGCGGCGTGATCGCGGACGTGTCCGCGCGCCTCGTCCAGACCTTCGCCGGCAACCTCGCCGCGATGCTGGAGGGCGGCAAGGCCGACGCGTCGTCCAACGGGGTCGCGGCCGCGGTGCCCGAGCCGGCGCTCGCCGGCACGACGGCGAGCGCCTCCGCGCCCGCGGCCACCGCCGACCCCGCGACGGCCGCGCCGCCGGCGGCCGGGCCGACGCCCCGCGCCGAGCCGCCGCGCACGGCCCCGACGGAGGACGCGGGGCTGCCGGTGGGCGAGCTGATCGCGAGCGTCGTCGCCGGCCGCCTGGCGGATCCGAGGTCGCTCGCCGCCGGGGCGGGGATCTTTGCGATGATCTGCCTCGTGATCGGCTACCTCGTGGGACGGGCCAGGTGATCCTCGCGCACATCGCGGGGATCCCCGTCGAGGAGAGCCTGCTGAGCCTCGGCCCCATCGGGCTGGTCGGCATCAGCGTCGCGGTGCGCTCCGTGCTGGCGAAGTTCCGCCGTGCGCCAGACGTTCCCTGAGTCCCTTCGCGCGATTAGGCTCCATCCGTGGCCTCTCGAGCGGGAGGGAGCCAGCGGCGACCGATCGCCGGGGCGGGTGGCCTCAACGACATCACCGAGGTCGCAGTCCGCCTGTTCGCGCAGCGGGGCTACGGCGCGACGGGGATGAAGGACATCGCCGGCGAGCTCGGCGTGCAGGCGCCGAGCCTCTACAACTACGTGGAGTCCAAGCGCCGGCTGCTCGACGTGCTGTGCCTGGAGGCGATGCGCGACATGCGCGACGCGCTGCGCGGCGGCATCGCCCGGGGGACCGACGTCGCGGACCGCGTGCTCCGCGGCATGGAGGCGCAGGTCCTGTTCCGGCTGCGGCGCCCGTACCACCTGCAGGTCGTGACGCGGGAGTCGCTGCACCTGGAGCCCAGCGTGCGCGAGGAGGTCCTCTCGCTGCGCGACGAGCAGCGCGGGATGTGGCGGGACGTCGTGCGCGCCGGCGTCGACCAGGGCCGGTTCACCGCGCCGTCGCCGGAGCTCGCCTCGCACCTGCTGCTGGAGATGTGCAGCTGGCTGCAGGTCATGCACCTCTCGCTCGAGGGCGGCATGCCCGAGGGTCAGCTCGTCGAGTGGTTCGGCGGGTTCGCCCTCGCGCTCCTGACGCCCCCGACCGACTCGATGTAGACCGACACGACCTCGCTCGTGACGAGGCCCGTCGCCGCGGTGACGTCCTCGACGACCGGCGCCCACCTGGCGACGTTCTCCGGCGTGTCGATGAGGATCGTCACGACCGGGACCCGTCGGCGCAGCTGCAGCAGCCGGTCACCGTGGGGCTGGTGGTCGCCGTGGTAGCCCCAGACGCCGCGCAGGACCGTCGCGCCGGCGGCGCCGTCGCCGCGCAGCCGTCCGATCAGGTCCTCGTGCTGGCCGGTGGCCTCCGACGTGTAGACGCTGATCTTCTGCCATCCGCCGCCGGCCTCGGGCAGCGCGTCGAGCTCCGCGCCGTCCCGGCGGCAGATGCGGACGCGTTCGAGCGTGGACTCGACCCCGTGCAGCTCCGCCAGCGCGGCGTTGATCCGGTCCGTCTCGCCGACGGAGACGACCATCACCGGGACGTCGCGGTTGTCGCCGACGAGGCGGGCGCGGCGGCGCACGCCGCGGACCGTGCCGTCGACGCCCAGCAGCGCCGTCGCGCCCGCGACGCCGTGGCGGTGCAGCGCGGCCACGACCCCGCGCTGCTCGCCGCGCCGCGCGTACACGGTGAGCTTCGCGTGCACGCCCGGCGCGGCGATGTCGCGCTCGGTCGTCGCGAGGCCGTGCAACGCCAGCGCCTCGACGTCGCGCAGCGCGGCCTGGATGCGCTCCCTCGCGTCCACCGCGACGGTGACGACCGGCAGGTCCTCCGAGAGCGACAGCAGTCGGTCCGTCCGCAGGCGCTGGGCGGCGCCGAAGCCCGCCATCCCCCGCAGGACGACGCTCAGGTGCAGCTCGTGACGCGCGAAGATCGCCGCGATCGCGTCGGCCAGGGAGCCGCCGTCCGCACGCGCGCGCTCGCCGAAGTACACGGTGAGCTCGAGGCGCTCGCCGGTCACAGCGCACCCCCGATCCGCCGGCCCAGCCAGGCGACGGCGACGCCCGCGACGAGGCTCGCGAGCAGG
>Ga0070665_100002199_pt1 | contig 21759 bp, 20 predicted proteins | sample KBSS13metaG_FD_65862 | JGI IMG/M metagenome (GOLD analysis project Ga0070665, IMG submission 65862) | Switchgrass rhizosphere microbial communities from Kellogg Biological Station, Michigan, USA - KBS S1-3 metaG | ecosystem: Host-associated > Plants > Roots > Rhizosphere > Soil ... | reverse complement strand
CCACTGCCAGAGCGATCGCGACCGCGCGAGGGATCGTGCGCTGCGGATCGCGCACCTCGCCACCCAGGGTGGTGATCCGGGCGTAGCCCGCGAACGCGAAGAACAGCAGCCCGGCGGCCTGGAGGATGCCGAGCGGGCCCGCCGTCGGGGGCTCGATCGGCTGGGTCCGACCGCCGCCGAGCCCTGCCGCGACCACGAGCGCGAGGGTGGCGAGGGTGAGGACGAGCAGCACCCGCGCGGCGAGCGCGGTCCGGGTCACCCCGAGCAGGTTGACCGCGGTCAGCGCCACGACCACCGCGACGGCGGGGACGGTCGGGTTCGCCTGCCGGACGTAGGCGCCGAAGGTCAGGGCCATCGCCGCGCAGCTCGCCGTCTTCCCGACCACGAACCCCCAGCCCGCGGTGAACCCCCACACCGGACCCAGCTGCCGCCGCCCGTAGACGTAGGTGCCGCCGGACTCCGGGTGCCGTGCGGCGAGCCGAGCCGACGACGTCGCGTTGCAGTAGGCCACGACGCCGGCGACGAGCAGGGCGATCATCACCCCGCTGCCCGCGGCCGCGGCGGCGGGCCCGAACGCGGAGAACACCCCCGCGCCCAGCATCGAGGCCAGCCCGATCACGACCGCGTCGACCGGTCCGAGCCGCCGGAGGCCCTCACTGTTCGCCATCCGCGGGACCCTAGGCGCGGAAGGTGACGAACCGGTGCCGCCCACCCGGCCCCTCCGCTTGAGCGAACGGCACTCTCGGGCGATAGGTATGAGCGAGAGTGCCGTTCGCTCACGCGGAGGGCGGGTCAGGACTCGACGTCGACGATGGTCGCGCCTGCCGCGGCGTTCTGGACGGACTCGGCGCCCTTCTTGGCGTTGGACTTGGACTCGTACGCCTCGCCCGAGGCGACGATCTGGCCGTTGCTCGCCTTGAGCCGGAAGCGGTACTTCCCGGCGCGGTCCTGGTAGATCTCGAACTTGCCTGCCATGTGCCTCTCCAGTCTGCTGAGGACGGTGCTGATCGGCGACAGAGTAGGCCGAACGGCCTAATGCGGCAGGCTGGAGCATGCGCGCCGGTCCGCAGCGAGCCGCGCGGGTGATCCGTCGGACATGTCCGGGCTGTCCGCGCTCGGGTGGGGGCGGCGGCGACGCGGGTCGCCGTAGATGCCGAAGCAGTTGCCGATCCGGACCGCGCGGGTCATCGCGGCCCCTCCGTGAACAGAGCCGGGGCGGCACCGGGGGCGCGTCCGGGGCCGGGCGGGTTGGCGAAGGCCTGGGCGATCGAGATCCACTCGGTCGCGACGGGGCCGGTGACCCGCAGGTCGGTGTCCGACGGGTGCCTGCGCTGGGTCACGGTGAGGCAGAAGCCGAACGCGGAGCCCGTGACGCGGTCGACCGCGTCCTCCGGGCCCCAGGTCCAGGTGGCGCCGGACGGGGCGGTGAGCTCGACGCGCACCGGGGTCGTCGGGACCGCCCGGCCGTTGTTGCGGTAGGTGAAGCCGAAGGTCTGCACGCCGAGGTGCGCGACGTGCCGAAGCCGGTCGGTGGGCTCCCGGCGACGGCCGAGGGCGTCCGCCACGTCCTGGCCGTGCGCCCAGGTCTCCATGAGCCGGGCGGTGACGCTGGACAGCGCGCTCATGTCCGGCCCGTACCAGGGCAGCCGGGCCTTGGGCGCCGCGCCGCGGAAGGCGTCGACGAGCCCGCCGCGGGCCTTCTCGAACCAGGCCCGGACCTCGTCCGCGGGGAGCGTGGCGTGCTCCGCGGCGATCCGGTCCGGGAAGGTCGGGCCCTCCTCGAGCAGCGCCGCGGCGTCCCGGCGGAACGCCTCCGGGTCCAGGAGGGCCCGGGTGGCGGCCTGGTCGAAGTACGCCAGGTGGGTCAGCTGGTCGCGCACGCTCCACCCGACGGCCGGGGTGGGCGTGGCGAACCCGGCCTCGTCGAGGTCGGCGATCATGGCCGAGACGACGCGGGACTCCGCGACCAGGTCGTCCAGCACCTCGTCGAGGCTCGGCATCAGATCCCCTATCAGACGGGGGCGCGCTTCTCCCGGAACGACAGCGGGCCCTCCCGGCGCCATCCGGTCCATCCTGTTCCACCACTCCGGACCGGCCGAGGGCAGGGAGTGCGGGTGGCCGACCGCACTCCATTCCGGCGGTCGACCACCCACCGCGGTGGATCGCCGTCGGGGAACCCACATTCCCGCATCCGGTGACGCCGCGTCGATTCCCTCAGAGCCGTTGCGGTGTCATCCGCCGACTCACCCGTCCAACGACCGGTACCGCCGTCGGGTGACGGTCGGGTGCTGCTGGACCAGCTCCTCGAGGTGGCGCCCGGCCATGGGGGCCTGGAGGATCGGGATCTCGACGGGGGATCGTCTCCGGGCGACGAGGGAGGGCACATGACCGGGGACTGGTTCCTCTCCGCCGCCGAACGCGGCAACCCCGCCTGGCGGCTGCCGGACTGGTGCACCGGCAACGCGGTCCGGCCGCTGGTCAACGGCGCGTCCTACTTCGCGCGGCTGGTGGAGGAGGTGGCGGGCCTCGGGGAGGGCGACCAGCTCTACTTCACCGACTGGCGGGGCGATGCCGAGGAGCGGCTGGCCGCGGACGGCCCGACGGTCGGCGAGCTGTTCGCGGGCGCGGCGCGCCGCGGCGTCGTCGTCAAGGGGCTGATGTGGCGCTCGCACACCGACGAGATCGCCTACAGCGAGGAGGAGAACCGGCACCTGGGGGAGGAGGTGCGCGAGGCGGGCGGCGAGGTGCTGCTCGACCAGCGCATCCGACGGGCAGGTTCGCACCACCAGAAGCTCGTCGTCCTGCGGCGGCCCGCCGACCCCGCGCGGGACGTCGCGTTCGTGGGCGGGATCGACCTCTGCTTCTCCCGCCGCGACGACGCCGGGCACGGCGGCGACCCGCAGGGCCTCCCGATGAACGGGGCCTACGGCGACAACCCGCCCTGGCACGACGTGCAGCTGGAGGTGCGGGGGCCCGCGGTCGGGCTGCTCGACGGGGTCTTCCGCGAGCGTTGGGAGGACCCGCACTCCCTGGACCTCCACAACCCCGTCGCCCGGATCCGCGACGCCGTGCGGCACGCGGACCTGGTCGCGGACCCGCTGCCGGAGCGGCCCGCCGATCCGGCGCCCGCGGGCACCTGTGCCGTGCAGGTGCTGCGCACCTACCCGGCGATCCGGCCCGGCTATCCGTTCGCGCCGCGGGGCGAACGGTCGGTGGCCCGCGGCTACGGGAAGGTCCTGCGTCGGGCCCGGCGGCTGCTCTACCTGCAGGACCAGTACATGTGGTCGCCGCACATCGCCCGGCTGATCGCGGCGGCGCTCGAGCGCAGTCCGGACCTGCACGTGATGGTCGTGGTGCCGCGCCACCCCGACGTCGACGGGCGCCTCGCGCTGCCGCCGAACCAGGTCGGCAGGCTCCAGGCCCTGCAGGTGTGCCGCCGCGCCGCCGCCGACCGCGTGCACGTGTTCGACCTGGAGAACCGCAGCGGGACGCCGGTCTACGTGCACGCCAAGGTCGCGGTGGTCGACGACGTGTGGGCCGCCGTGGGCAGCGCCAACCTCAACCGCCGCTCGTGGAGCCACGACAGCGAGCTGACCGCCGCCGTCCTCGACGACGACCGGGACCGGCGCGAGCCCACCGATCCAGGAGGCCTCGGCGACGGCGCCCGCACCTTCGCCCGGGACCTGCGCCTGTCGCTGCTGCGCGAGCATCTGGAGCGGTCCGAGGGAGACGACGGCGACCTCGTCGACCCCGAGTCGGCCGTCCGTGCCGCCGAGGACGCGGCCACCGCGCTCGACGACTGGCACCGCGCCGGCCGTCGGGGACCGCGTCCGCCCGGCCACCTCCGCAGGCACGAGCCCGAGAGCCTCTCGCTTCCGACGCGGCTCTGGGCGGTCCCCGCCTACCGGCTGCTCTACGACCCGGACGGCAGGTCGTGGCGGGACCGCGTCCGCCGTCGCTGGTGAGAGGGCCCGGTGAGAGGGCTGAGCCCGCGCCGAGTGGGTACCCCTGGCCATGTTCGAACGACTGCGTTCCCTGTTCGGTAAGCCGCGCACCGCGGAGGACGACGTCCGGCCCGACCCGGGCACCGCCCGGAGCCGGGAGACCGGCGGCCGGGCCACCGACGACGGCGACAGCGCCTCGACGACGGGCACCGGCGCGTCCGAGGAGTTCGTCGGTCGGGTGGCGGGTCAGGACGCCGGGGCGGACGACTCCGGCGTCGAGTCGGGCGCGGAGGCCCGCCGCCGGGACACGTGAGTCCGGTGTCGCGTCCCGGCCGACGGCCCGGGCGGGGCGCTCGAGTCCGCTGCGGCCACCGCTCAGGCGGGGTCGCTGTACTCGTGCCAGCGGTGTGCCGCGGTGGCGTCGAGGCCGGTGAGGCGGCGCAGCCTGGCGGAGAGCGGCGCGGTGTGGGCGGGGCGCGGGGCCTCGCCGGTGCCGGTCGGACCGGGCAGCAGCCGTTCGACGACGGTGAGCAGGCGCAACGTCGTCGCGGGCGCCAACGCGTGCACCCGGGACCCGAGGTGCGCCAACGGCGTCAGGATGATCTCCGGGGTGCCGCGGAGGGTGGCGCGGACCAGGCGCCGCGCGGCGCGTTCGGCGTCCATCGAGATCAGCGGGAGCGCGGCGGCGGTGGTGAACCAGGCGCGTTCCGCCTCGGCGTCGCCGGTGACCAGCGCGTTGCGGGACGAGCCGGTGCGCATCAGCCCCGGGACCCCCACGGTGACCGAGACACCGCGTCGCCCGGCTTCGAGCCGGAGCCCCTCGGCGAACCCGACGGCGGCGTGCTTGGCCGCGCCGTAGGGCAGTAGGTGTGGCGCGGGGAGCTTGCCCCCGACGGAGGTGACGGCCAGGATCCGGCCGCCGGTGCGGGCGAGCAGCGGCAGCGCGGCCAACGCGGGCCGGACCAGGCCCCAGAACATGACGTCCATCGCCTGGACGTAGTCCTCGTCGCGCAGGTCCGGCTGCGGGCCGACCTGGATGACCCCGGCGTTGGCCACGAGGACGTCCAGCCGTCCGAACTCGCGTTCCACCGTCTCGATCAGCTCGACGGCGCTCTCGGCCCTGCCGACGTCCGCCTCGAGCGCGACCACGCGCCCGCCCAGCGCGGCGAGGTCGGCACGGGCGGGTTCGAGCCCGTCGCGGGCGCAGATCACCAGGTCGTGACCGCGGTCGGCGAGCTCGCGGGCGATCAGGAACCCGAGACCGCGGCTGGCGCCCGTGACCAGCGCGACGGGGCGTTCGGAGACGGCCATCCCCGAAGATGCCCCGCCCTGCGCCGCCGACACCCCTGGACCGGGGGTCACGTGCGCGGGATCCGGGCCAGGACCGCGTCGGGCCCGTCCATGGACGGCATCTCCCGGATGCGCGCGACGATCTCCGGCGGCGCCCCGTTGCGCTCCGCGCGGACGGCGAGGTCGGGCCCCTCGGCGGGGAACATCGCGCCCGCCAGGTAGTTCTGCATCTCGTTCGCGGTGACCGGCATGGGGTCCGGCTACCCGTCCCCGGGCGTCCTACGCCTGGTTCAGCGGCGGGACGCGCGGACGACCAGGACGGTGACCAGCGCGCCCAGCACGGCGCCGACGACGAACAACGGCCGCCGGTCCTCGCCGGACCGGGCCTTCGCCACGACGTCGGAACCCCAGGTCACGGCGGTGTCCACGGCGCGGATGCCCTGCTCCTTGGCGGCGGCGACCGCCTGGGTGGCGTTCCGGCGCACCGTCTCCGCGGTCTCGTGGGCGCCGTCCTTCGCCCGCCCGACGACGTCGGCGCGCTCGGCCAGCGCGGCGGCGGTCTCGCCGAGCGCCTCGCGCTCCGCGGCGATCTTGGCACGCAGCTCGTCCGGGTCGCCGCTCATCGGGAGAGCTCCGAACGGACGGTGTCCACGTCCCGGCGGGTGCTGTCGATCGCCTCGCTGGGCAGCGGCGGCGCACCGGCGGTGATCTGCTTCTTGCCCGCCAGGGCGAGCGCGCCGCCGACGAGCAGCAGGACCGCCCCGACGATCAGGGCCGCGGCCCAGACCGGGAGGACCAGGGCGAGCCCGGCGATCGCGGCCGCGATGAACGCGAGCCCGCCGCCGAGGGCGAACAGGGTGCCCACCCCGGCGAGCCCGGCGCCGACGCCGAGCGCCTTGCCCTTGGCCGCCATCTCGACCTTGGCCAGCTCGACCTCGTCGGTGACGAGCGTGCGGACCTGCTCGGTGAGCCTGCGGACGAGCTCGGCGGTGGAGGCGTTCTCGGGTGCGGGCGCGCGGGCCTCGTCGGTGGTCGACATGCAGGAGGCGTACCCGGGGCCGTGGGGTTCATTCGCGTCGGACCCGGATCGGGTCACCGGCGGGTCGGCCACACCTCGCCCGCCCACAGCGCCCAGGCCACGAGGACGGGCTGGAACAGCAGCCGCGCGGCCCGCTTGCGGTCGGTGTCGAGGCCGAAGCCGTCCCTGTGCTCGCGCCACTGGGCGATGTTGCCGGGGAAGACCGCGGTGAAGAAGGCCCCTGTGAGGGCGCCCATGCGGCGGCGTTCCCCGGGCAGGGCGATCAGTCCCGCGCCGAGGGCGATCTCCGCCGCGCCCGAGAGGAGGACCACGTCGTCGACGTCGATCGGCACCCACGACGGAACCTGCGTCCGGAACTCCTCGCGCGCGAAGGTGAGGTGCGAGGTGCCCGCGAAGGCGAGCAGGGCGCCGAGCGCGACTCGGCCGATTCCCCTGGCGGTCATGGGTCCTCCGATCAGCGTGGGTCCGCCGTGGGGTCACGGTGGACCTCGGACGGGGCTATCCCGAACGGCGCAGCCTCAACCGTCCCGGGTCAACGGTCCCCGAGCGGGTACTCCGCCGCCATGGCGTCTCACCATCACGATCTCGTCGTCGTGGGCACGGGGTCGGGCAACATGGTCGTCGACTCGTCCTTCGCGGAACTGGACGTCGCGTTCGTCGAGGAGGAGCAGCGCTTCGGCGGTACGTGCCTCAACGTCGGCTGCATCCCCACCAAGATGTTCGCGCACACCGCCGACCTCGTGTCGGAGATCCGGGCCGCGGGCACGTTCGACGTCCGGGCCGAGCTGGCGGGCGTGTCCTGGCCCGCGGTCCGGGACCGGGTGTTCGGCCGGGTGGACCCGATCGCGCGGGACTCCCGCCGGTCCAGGGCGGACACCGACGGCGTCACCGTCCACACCGGAACCGCGGTGTTCACCGGACCCCGCGAGCTGGACGTCGACGGCGACCGGGTCACCGCGGACCGGATCGTGCTGGCCGTCGGGTCGCGGCCGGTGGTCCCGCCGCCGGTCACCGACTCGGGTCTGCCCTACGAGACGTCGAACTCGGTCATGCACCTCGAGGACCTGCCGGCCCGGCTCGTCGTGCTCGGCGGCGGGTACATCGCCGCGGAGCTGGCGCACGTCTTCGCCTCGCTCGGCACCGACGTGACGATCGTGGAGAGCGCGGACACCCTGCTCGGCGGGCAGGACGAGCAGGTCGCGAGCACGTTCGGCGAGCTGGCGGCCACGCGGTACACCGTGCACCTCGGCCGGGAGCTCACCGAGCTGCGCGGCACACCGGGCGACCTGGAGATCGTGCTCGACGACGGCACCCGGATCGGCGCCGACACCCTGCTCGTCGCGACCGGGCGCAGGCCCAACGGTGATCGGCTGGACCTGGCGAAGGCGGGCGTCGACACCTACGACGACGGCCGGATCGCGGTCGACGAGTACCAGCGCACCTCCGCGGAGGGGGTGTGGGCGCTGGGGGACTGCAGCACCCCGGTCCCGCTCAAGCACGTCGCCAACCGCGAGGCGGACGTGGTGCGGCACAACCTGCTCCATCCGGACGACCTGCGGTCCACGCGGCACGACGTCGTGCCCGCCGCGGTGTTCACCGACCCCCAGATCGCCGCCGTCGGGGCGACCGAGGCGGAGCTGCGAGACCGCGGCGTCGCCTACACGCGCAGCTCGGCGGACTACGCCGACACCGCCTTCGGCTGGGCGTTGGAGGAGCCCGTCGGCTTCTGCACGCTCTACGCGGACCCGACGACCGGGCACCTCCTGGGTGCCCACATCCTCGGGCCGGACGCCCCGGTGCTGATCCAGCCGCTGGTCGTCGCGATGACGGTCGGCATCCCGGCGAAGGACCTGGTGGACCAGCCGTACTGGATCCACCCCGCGCTGACCGAGGTGGTGCAGCAGGCCCTGCTGGGTCTCCGGTCGGACTAGGAGTGTGGCGGCGGTGGCGTGTTGTGGGCGATGTCCATCTGCCGCGACCGGGGCTCATACCGCCGCCGGTCGGCGTCAGGTGCTCAGTGGGGCGAGCTCGACGCGGTCGGCGAGCACGGCGACGGCCTCCGCGCCCCCGGTGCCCAGGCCGTGGCGGACCACGTTGAGAGCACCGCAGGCCGCGCCGGTCCGCAGGACGTCCTCCCAGTCCGCGTCCGCCGCGAGCCGCGCGGTCATCCCGGCGGTCTGCGAGTCCCCTGCCCCGCGCGGGTCGGCCGCCCCGACCGGCGGCGGGGTGATCGTCAGCAGCTGCGCGCCGTCGGAGGCGAGGGCGGGCTCGTGCGCGCGGCTGATCACGACCCGCCGGGCGCCCTCCTCGAGCAGCTTCGCGATCGCGGGAAGCAGGTCGTCGACGTCGGTGGAGGCGGGGCCTGCCACACCCCCTGTCCGCCTGCGTGCACGTGCAGCTCGGCCCTCCCCGCGCGGTCCTCGACGGTGACCGTGACGATGGGGGACGGTGCGAACACGACGACGGTCGGATCAGACATACCGGTACGTACCCGGCATCGATCACGCGGACACCACGAGATCGCGGTTCTCGCAGAGCCCGTGCAACGCCGTCAGCGTCGGGTGCCCGGCCTCCAGCAGCGCGCGGTCGCTGCCCGGCTCGGCGGTCTCCGACGTCTCGACCTCCTGGAGCTCCACCCCGGCGTCGCCGACGTCGTGGACCAGCGTCTGCACGGTGCCGTGCGGATCGAGCGGGGCGACCCGCAGCGACCCGACGTCGTCGGCGGGCCGGTCCGGGACGTTGAGCGACAGGGTCGTCCCGGTCGGACTGTCGAGCAGCAGGTCGAGGACCCGCGGCAGGTACCCGCGGACGGTGTCCCAGTGCTCGGGCGCCTCCGACCCGAGGGCGACGTCGAGGGAGACCGCGAGACCGCGCCCGCCGAGGCCCGCCGCGGTCAGTGCCGCGCCGACGGTGCCGGAGTGCAGGACCGCCCGGCCGACGTTGCCGCCCCGGTTGATCCCGGACACCACCAGGTCGGGCGTGGGATCGAGCCAGCCGTGCACCGCCGCCATCACGATGTGGGCCGGGGCGGCGTGCACCGCGTACGCGGCCAGACCACCCGGTCCCTCGACGTGCTCGACGACCGTCCGGCCGTCCCGCTCCACCGCCGTGATCGACGCACTCGCGCCCGAGTACTGCCGATCGGGTGCCGCGACGACGACGTCGAGCCCGGCCTGCCGGACGGCGTCGGCCAGCACCCACAGCCCGGGGGAGTCGATGCCGTCGTCGTTGGTCACCAGCACACGGGTCATGCCCTCGGCTACCCCGCCTGCGGCCGCGCAAGCACGTCCGCACGTGGCCCCGGCCGGCGAGGTTTTCCGTCTCGTCGCCGCGTGGCCGCCTCCGGTCGGCGCCACTAGGCTCCGGTCCGGGTCCTCCCGGCGTCACGGACCACGGAATGGGAGTCCGATGTCCGCACCGCCCGAGGAGCCGCGCAGCCCCTTCGCCCGCGACGGCGAGCTGGGTCGGGTGATGGCCGAACGGGACTGGTCGACCACCTCCGTCGGCCCGCCCGAGCAGTGGCCGTCGGGGCTGCGCAGCGTCGTGCGGATCCTGCTCGGCTCGCGCTTCTCGATGTGGATGGGCTGGGGCCCGGACCTCGCGTTCTTCTACAACGACGCCTACCGGCGGGACACCCTGCGCGCCAAGCACCCCTGGGCCCTGGGCCGCCCCGCGCGCGAGGTGTGGGCCGAGATCTGGGACGACGTCGCTCCGCGCATCGAGTCCGTGTTGACCACCGGCGAGGCGACGTGGGACGAGGACCTGCTGCTGTTGCTGGAGCGCAGCGGCTACGTCGAGGAGTCCTACCACACGTTCTCCTACAGCCCGCTGACCGACGACGCGGGCGCCCCCACCGGCGTGCTCTGCGTGGTCACCGAGAACACCGACCGCGTGCTGTCCGAGCGGCGGATGGCCACGCTGCGAGCCGTGTCGGACGCGCTGACCGCCACCCGCTCCGAGCAGGAGGTCGTCGCGGCGGTCGGGGAGCAGCTGGGGCGCAGCACCCGTGACCTCCCGTTCGCCGCCGTCTACCTCCTCGACGGCGACGGCGGCGATCGAGGTGGCGATCACGGCGGCGATCACGGCGACGATCACGGTGGCGATCACGGCGGCGCCACGGCCCGGCTCGCCTGCGCCGCAGGCGTCGAGGCGGGGTCGAGCGCGGCGCCGTGGACGCTGGAGCCCGACCACCCGTGGGCCCGTCCGGAGGCCCTCGCGGGGCAGGCCGTGATCGTCGACGACCTGCCCGAGGACCCGCCCGACGGCCTCCCGACCGGGGCCTGGGACCGGCCTCCCACGCAGGCGCTGGTGCTGCCGCTGGGCTCGGCGCAGGAGGGCGCGGTCGCCGGGGTCCTCGTCGCGGCGCTGAACCCCCACCGCGCCCTCGACGACGGCTACCGCGGCTTCCTCGAGCTGCTGGCCGCTCAGATCGCCGCGGGGATCCGCAGCGCGCGTGCCTACGAGACCGAGCGGACCCGCGCGGAGGCGCTCGCCGAGCTGGACCGGGCGAAGACCGACTTCTTCTCCAACATCTCCCACGAGTTCCGCACCCCGCTGACCCTGATCCTGGGCCCGCTCGCGGACCTGCGCCGCGAGGCGGACCTCGGACCGGTCGACGCGGTGCGGCTGCGCACCGAGCTGGACGTGGTGCACCGCAACGGGGTCCGGCTGGGCAAGCTGGTCAACAGCCTGCTGGACTACTCACGCCTGCAGGCGGGCCGGATCGACGCCCGGTTCGCCCCGGTGGACCTGGCGCGGCTGACCGGCGAGCTGGCCGGGGCCTTCCGCTCCGCCGTCGAGCACGCCGGGCTCGGGTTCGTGGTGGACTGCCCGCCGTTGTCCACCGCCGTCCACGTGGACCGGGAGGCCTGGGAGAAGATCGTCCTCAACCTGCTCTCCAACGCCCTCAAGTTCACCTTCGACGGCGAGGTCCGGGTGGTGCTGCGGGAGGTCGCGGGCGTGGCCCGGTTGACCGTGGCGGACACCGGCGTCGGTGTCGCCGAGGCCGAGCTGCCGCGGCTGTTCGAGCGCTTCCACCGGGTGGCGGGGTCGCGGTCGCGGTCGGCCGAGGGCAGCGGGATCGGGCTGGCCATGGTCCGTGAGCTCGTGGGCCTGCACAGCGGGACGATCACCGCGGAGAGCACCCCCGGGGTCGGCACGGTCTTCACCGTCGAGGTGCCCGTCGGCACCGCCCACCTGCCCGCGGACCGGATCGAGTCGGAGCCGGCGGCGCCCGAGCCGCGCCTGGCCGAGCCGTTCGTCGCGGAGTCGCTGCGGTGGCTCCCCGGATCGACCTCGTCCGTCGCTGCGACGATCCCGGCCCCCCCGGTCGAGGCGCCTCGGGTCCTCGTCGCCGACGACAACGCGGACATGCGCGACTACCTGCAGCGGTTGCTGGCGGAACGACACGCCGTCGAGGTCGTGCCGGACGGTGCCGCCGCGCTCGCCTCCGCCCTGGCCGACCCGCCGGACATCGTGGTGTCCGACGTGATGATGCCCGGCATCGACGGGCTGGAGCTGCTCGCGCGGCTGCGCGCCGATCCGCGCACGGCGGGGGTGCCGGTGCTGCTGCTGTCCGCCAGGGCCGGGCAGGAGGCCGCCGTCGAGGGACTCGCCACCGGGGCGGACGACTACCTGGTCAAGCCGTTCGCCGCCCCGGAGCTGCTCGCCCGGGTCGACGGCACGCTGCGGCTGCACCGGGCCAGGACCGAGGCCGAGCGGCGCTTCCGCATGCTCGCCGACGCCACCCCCGCCCTGATCTGGGTGGACGGGCCCGAGGGCGACCGCAGCTTCGTCAACCGGGCCTGGAGCGCCTACACCGGCGCCGAGGACCCGGCGACCTGGCGGACCCTCGTCCATCCCGACGACCTCGGCCGCTACGACGCCCGGCGGGCCGCCGCGGCGCGGGACGGCGTGGGGTTCGAGGTCGAGTACCGGCTCCGCGGTGCCGACGGGCGCCACCGCTGGGTGCTCGACCGCGGGGTGCCCGTCACGGCCGGGGTCGGCGGCTCGGTCGGCGGCTGGGTCGGCGGCTGTCTGGACATCGACGCCCGGTACCGCGAGGAGGAACGGCAGCGGGTCGTCGAGCAGGTCGGGGCGGCCATGGACCGGGCCGCCACCGTGGGAGAGCGCCGCGAGGTGGTGGTCCGCGCCCTGGTCGACGAGGGCCTGGCCGACCTCGCGGGGTTCGTCGTCCTCGACGGGAACGGGCCGCACGTGGCCGCCGTCACCGTCCGTGACGAGGGTGTCCGGGACCTGCTGGGCCGGATCGATCTCGACACCTCCCGGATCGCCGCCCTCGCGGCGGAGGGCGTGCCGGTGGTGCTTCCCGGCGACGGTGGCTACCTCACCGACGACTCCCCCGAGCAGGAGGAGGTGCGGCGCGGGCTCGCCCTGCGCAGCGTCGCCTTCGTCCCGCTGGCGGCCCGCGGGCGCGTCGTAGGCGTCCTCGCCGCGGCCCGGAGCGCGCCCGCCGAACCGCAGGACGACGACGACCTCGCGCTGCTGGACGAGATCGGCCGCCGCGCCGCCGTCGCGCTGGACAACGCCCAGCTCTTCGCCAGCGAGCAGGAGACCTCCGCACGCCTGGCGCTGCTGCAGCAGGCGACGGCCGCGCTCTCGGCCGCGCCGACCCCCGACCGGGTCGCCGAGGTCGCCACCGAGCAGTTCGCCCAGCTCACGAAGGCCGTCGCGGTCGGGGTGTGGGAGCTGCGCGCCGACGGCGTCCTCGAGGCACTGGCGCTGCGCGGCTGGGATCCGCGGGTGGAGCGGGACTGGAGCACCCTGCCGACCGACTCCGCCGACCCGACCGCCGAGGCCGTCCGCCGCCGCGTGCCGATGTGGGTGGAGACCGACGAGGACTGGCGCACGCGCTACCCGGCGATCTCCGAGCTCGTCCGCCACGACTACGGCTACGCGTCGGTCTCGTCGGTGCCGCTGCTGGTGGCCGGCCGGTGCATCGGGGTCGTCTCGATCGCCTTCGTCGAGGACCGGGTGCTGACCCGCACCGAACGGGCCGCGGTGCTGTCGCTCGCCGAGCAGTGCGCCGAGGCGCTGCGCCGCGCCGAGCTCCTGGCCGCCGAGAGCGACGCCCGGCAGGCCGCCGAGAAGTTCAGCGTGGTCGTGTCCGCGTTGTCCCGGGCGGTCACGCCCGTCGAGGTCGGGCAGGTGATGCTGGACCACGCCGCGGACCTCGGGGCCGAGGAGGCCGCCGTCGTCCTGCTGCGCGAGGGGCAGCTGGAGGTGCTGGCCTCCTCCACCGCCGTCGAGGTGCAGCGGGTCTCGCTCGACGCCGGACACCCGCTGGCGCACGCCGCGCGGACCGGGCTGCCGGTGTGGGTGGGGGAGCGCTCGGCCCAGGCCTGGCGGGACCGCAGGCTGCGGGCGGGTCGGGTCGAGCTGCCGGACCAGGTCGCCGTCCCGCTGGACCTCGGCGGCACCATTCTCGGCGCCCTCGGGCTGCGGTTCCCCGCGACCGCCCCGCCGCAGTCCGACGAGGCCAGGGCCGCCCTGCTCACCGTCGCCGCGCAGTACGCCCAGGCCCTCGACCGCGCACGGCTGCACGAGGCCGAGCACGAGATCGCCGCGGTCCTGCAGCGCAGCCTGCTGCCCCGCGAGGTCGCGCCACTCGACGGGCTCGCCGTCGCCGCCCACTACCGGCCGGGCGCCGCGGGCGTCCAGGCGGGCGGGGACTGGTACGACCTGTTCCCGGTGGCCCTGCCGGGCGGCCGGGAGGGGATCGCGCTCGCCGTCGGTGACGTCGTCGGGCAGGGGGCCGCGGCGGCCGGGGTCATGGGCCAGCTGCGGGTCGCGTTGTCCGGGGCCCTGCGCCAGGGCCGCCCGCCCGCCGAGGCGCTCGAGACCCTCGACGAGTACGTCTCCTGGATCCCGGGCGCGCAGGCGTCGACCGCGGCCTGCCTGATATTGGACCGGGAGACGCGCACGCTGCGGTGGGCCCGCGCCGGGCACCTCCCACCGCTGCTGGTCGACGGCGCCGGCGCAGGCTTCCTCGAGGGCGGCCACGGCCCCGTGCTCGGCATGCGGGGCAGGCCCCCGTACACCGAGGGGACGATCGTCGTGCGGCCCGGGGCGACCCTGCTGCTCTACACCGACGGCCTGGTCGAGCGGCGCGGCGAGCTGCTGGACACCGGCCTGGAGCGGCTGCGCACGGCCGCCGAGGAACTCGCCGACGCACCGCCCGACCAGCTCGTCGACGGGCTGCTGGACCGGCTCGGCGGACAGACCGTCCATCCGGACGACATCGCCGTCGTCGCGGTGCGGTTGCTGCCCGGGCCCCTGGAGCTGAGCCTCCCGGCCGAGGCGGGGGCGCTGCGCGGCCTGCGGCGCCGGATCGCGGAGTGGGCGCGGACGGCCGCGTTGGCCCCGCTGCTCGTCGAGGACCTCCAGCTCGCGCTCGGCGAGGCGGCCGCCAACGCCGTCGACCACGCGTACCCGAGCGGCGGGCCCGCGAGCTACGCCGTGCGGATCGCACTGCGCGGCGACGGAGCCGTGCACGTCCGGGTGGCCGACCACGGGACCTGGCGGCCCGCGCCCGCGGACAAGGGCCACCGCGGCCGCGGGCTGGACCTGATCCGCGCCGTCGGCCGGGAGGTGGTGATCCGGCCGGGTGCGGAGGGCACCGTCGTCGAGTTCGTCGTGCGGCCGCCGGATCCCGTGGGGGCGGTGCCGCCGCAGGCCCGGCGCGCAGGCCCCACCGCGCCCGCGTTGCAGGTCGTCCGCGAGGCGGGGCGGGTGCGGGTCGAGGTCCGCGGCGAGCTCGACCTCGCGTCCTCGGACGCGCTGCGCGACGACCTGTCCGCGCTGGTCGCGGCGGCGGGACCGGGCGAGGAGGTGCACCTCGACCTCGACGGCGTCGGCTACCTGGCCAGCGCGGGCGTCGGCATGCTGGTGGACCTCGTCCGGCAGGCCGCCGACCGCTCCGTCGGGCTGCGGCTGCACGCCCGGCCCGGCACCGCCGCCGCCCGGGTCCTCGACCTGGCCCGGATCAGCCCCTGAGGCGGGGGCGCAGGAGCGCGATGTGGCCGGGGACCGATTCCGGCACCCCCGGCGTCCGCAGCGGGACGGTGCGGATCGCGGCGGTGTGGTCCACCAGGACCCGCTCCCAGCGCTCCGGGGGGAAGGCGGCGTCGCGTTCCTCGTCGCCGAAGCGGTGCGGCCGCGGCAGCCCGGCCGACAGCGCCCGCGCCAGCGGACCCGGCAGGCCCGACGGCCCGCCGCCGAGGCTCTCCAGGTAGCCGAGGAGCGGGCCGCGGTAGTCGGTCTCGGCGAGCAGCACGACGCCGCGGCGCCCGGCGAGGGCGGCGACCGTCGTGGCCAACCGGTGGGCCGCGGCGGCGCCGAGGACGTGCAGCACCCCGCGGACGAAGACGGTGCAGTCCCCGAGCTCCGCGTGCAGGGCGCGTCCCACTGCGGCGTCGGTCAGGTCGCCCACCCGGAACTCCGCGCCTGCGACGCCCTCCGCCTCCCGCCGCGCCCGTTCGACGGCGGGCCGCGCGATGTCGACGCCGATGGCCCGCGGGAACCGGGCGGCCAGCGCGCGGGTGTAGCGCCCGTTGCCGCAGCCCGCGTCGACCACCGGCAGGTCCGGGTCGGCGTGCGCCGCCAGCAGCGCGCCGTAGCGGTCCGGCTCGTCGGAGCTGCTGGAGTCCCACAGGACGTCGCCCGCGTCGCCGGTGGCCGTCGTCGCCGCCCAGTAGCGGTCCCATCGGACCGAGACGTCCCGCGGCGCGTTCAGGCTCAGCCTGACGACGTGGGGGACCAGCAGTGCCCTGCCGACCTTCACGTGCCCACCTCCACCGGCGGGACACTAGTGAACGGACTCTCGCAGGTGTCCCGTCATCGTGTCCGCCGACACCGGCCGTCCCCACAGATAGCCCTGTCCGTAACGACAGCCCAGCTCGGTGAGCGTGCGGGCCTGGGCCTCGGTCTCCACGCCCTCCGCGACCGCGGAGAGCCCGAACGCGTCCACGACGGCCAGGATCGCCGCGGCGACGCCGCGCTGGTGGGCGTCGGTGTCCAGGCCGGTGATGAGCGAGCGGTCGATCTTGATCAGGTCGACGAACAGCCGCCGCACGTAGGTCAGCGACGAGCAGCCGGTGCCGAAGTCGTCGATCGCCACGCCGATGCCGGCGGCGCGCAGGGCCTCCATCTGCTGCAGGGTCTGCGCGTCCTCGCCCATCATCTGGGTCTCGGTGATCTCCAGCATCACCGCGCCGTGCGGCACCCCGTGCCGCGCCAGGCAGGCCACCACGTCGTCGGCGAAGCGCGGCGAGCGGAACCCCACGGGGGAGATGTTGACGTGCAGGTCGAACGGGGTGTCCCCGAGGACGCAGGCGCGCCAGCGGGCCAGCTGGGCGACCGCGGCGTCGAGCACCCAGCGGTCCAGGGTGCCGACGAGCCCGGTGGCCTCGGCGACCGCGACGAACGACTCCGGCGGCAGCGGCCCGCGTTCGGGGTGGTGCCAGCGGACGAGCGCCTCGACCCCGGCCGTGCGCCCGCTCTCCAGCTCGACGATCGGCTGGTAGTGCACGTGCAGCTGGTCCGCCGCCATCGCGGCGCGCAGGTCCTCGGCGAGCCGCACCCGGGACAGGGCGGCGGAGTGCATCGCGGGCTCGTAGATCTGCACGGTGCCCGGGGCGCGGGTCTTCGCCGCGTACATCGCGGTGTCGGCGTCCCGCAGCAGGGTGTCCGCGCTCTGCCCGCGGGTCGCGAAGCACACGCCGATGCTGGCGCCCACCCAGCACGAGTGGCCGCCCGCGAGGATCGGGCTGTCCAGCGCGGCGATGATCCGGTCGGCGACGTCGAGCGCCCGCTCCGGCCCGGAGTCCAGCACGACCAGGGCGAACTCGTCCCCGCCCAGCCGCGCGACCGTGTCGATGTCCTGCACGACGGCCCGCAGCCGGTCGGCCACCTCGACGAGCAGCAGGTCGCCCGCCGTGTGCCCGAAGCTGTCGTTGACCGCCTTGAACGAGTCCAGGTCGAGGACCAGCACGGCGGGCGGGGCGGCGCCGTGCTCGGCCTGGGCCATGGCGCGGCCGATGCGGTCACCGAGCAACGACCGGTTCGCGAGCCCGGTCAGCGGGTCGTAGAGCGCCACCCGTTCGAGCTCGCGGCGGGCGTCCTCGAGCTGCGCGGTCCGCTCGGCGACCCGGGCCTCGAGGTCCTCGTTGAGCGCCTCCAGCTCCTCGGCGAGCATGTTCAGCCCGACGGTCACCGCGTCCACCCGGTCGTCCGCGGGCGAGGGGGCCATCCGTCGGTCGAGGTGGCCCGCGGCCAGCTCGACGACGAACTGCACCAGGTCGTCCAGCCGCGCGTCGTCGGCGGAGATGGAGGGCCCCGGCTCGTAGTCGTCGAGGTCCTCGTCGGGGCCGTGCGGCCCGGTCATCGGGGTCTCATCGAGCGGTCCTCCGCAACCACCCCACCGCGGCGGGCTCGGAGGTGAAGAACCGGGTCGGCACCGGAACCGAGCTCACCCCGAGGGCGAAGTTGGCGATCACCCGGTCGACGGCGGACCTGCCGACCAGCGCGATCCGCGAGGCCGAGCAGCGGCGGGTGAAGACCACCCGGGCGTCCCGGGACAGCTCGGCGGTACCGGTCATGCTCACGAGCAGCGGGTTCTCGGTCCTCCCGTTGATCTCGTCCACCCGGGCCATGGCGGCCCGGGCGAGCTCGCCGGTGATGCGCACGCCGTGCCCCCAGCTGAGGCGGATGAGCCCGTCGGGCTCCACCTCGAACGCCATCACCTGGTCGGACTCCGCCGGATCGGCCACGGGGGCACCTTAGACGCAGCGTCGCGCGGCGGCCGGGTCGCCCACTCGGGCCGGTGGGGAGCGGGTTCCAGAGATCGTCCGGAGGGTGGATGCTGACGCGATGACGCTGACCCTGGACCTCTCGTTCTGGGACACGGTCCTGCTCGTGCTGTTCGTGGTCGCGGTGAACATCGGGGCTGGCCGGGTCCTCGGCGTGCGCCGCGGGTTCCTGCGCGCGGCGGGGGCCGGGGTGGTCGGGACGCTGGTCGGGCTCGCCGTCGCGGCCACGCTGCTGCGGAACGAGCCGGACCCCAGCCAGTCCGAGGTCCTGCTCCTCGCGTTCGGGTTCGCACTGCTCGCCACGATGATCCTGAGCGTCGCGCTGGAGGCGGTGCTGCGGCCGCGCCGCGTGCGCCCGGGATCGCTGCGCACCCGGGTCCGGACGTTCCTCACCGTCGGCGGACGGCTGTGGGAGGTCGTGCGGATCGCGCGGCGGCACGGGCTCGCCGGGCCGCGCCTGGCCTCCCGGGCGGCGTTGTCCGGGCCGGAGGGGGCGCTGCGGATCCGCCGCTTCCTGGAGGACTGCGGCGGGATGTTCGTGAAGTTCGGACAGATCGCCTCCACCCGCTCCGACCTGTTGCCGCCGCCGGTCATCGAGGCCCTGGCGGACCTGCAGGCGAACGTGCGGGCCGTCCCGACCGCGCAGATCCGGCAGCGCCTCGAGGAGGAGCTCGGGGTGCCCATGGACGAGGTGTTCGCCGAGTTCGACGACGAGCCGCTGGCCGCGGCGTCGATCGGCCAGACCCACCTGGCTCGGCTGCGCGACGGCGACGCGGTCGTCGTCAAGATCCGGCGGCCCGGGATCGAGGTCTCGGTGGCGCGGGACTCCGCGGTGCTGCGCTGGGCGACCCGGGCCGCCGCCCGGCGGTCCGCGGCGGTGCGCTCGCTCGGCCTGGTCCCGCTGGTGGACGAGCTGGTCCGCTCGATCGACGGCGAGCTCAGCTACCTCACCGAGGCGGCGAGCGCGCGGGCGCTGGCCGCGGCGACGACGGATCCCGGCATCCGGATCCCCGCCATCCACACCGAGCGGAGCACCGACGGCGTCCTGGTGATGGAGCGGGTCGTCGGCCGCCCGGTCTCGGACGAGGGCGCCGTGGACGCCACGGGCGCCTCTCGCACCGAGCTCGCGGACCGGCTGCTCGGGACGTTCCTCTCCCAGGTCATGACGGCCGGGGTGTTCCACGCGGACCCGCACCCCGGCAACATCCTGATCGACGCCGACGGCGCGCTCTGGCTGATCGACTTCGGCGCGGTCGGGATCATCGACCCGGTCACCATGGAGGCGCTGCAGCTCATGGCCGCGGGCCTCGCGACGCGCCAGCCGGGGCTGATCAGCCGGGCCATGCGGGCGTTCGCGGGGGACACGCTCCAGGTGCGGGCGTTGGAGGCCGAGATCAGCCGGGTGCTCAGCGCCCAGCTGCACGCAGGCGGCTTCGACCCGCGCAGCATGCAGGACGTCATCGCGATCATGCAGCACCACGGCATCCCGGTCCCGCCCACGCTGACCCTGCTCGGCCGCGCTCTGGTCACGCTGGAGGGGACGCTGCGGTCGCTGGACCCGCGGGTCGACCTGGCCCAGGCGGCGTCGGGGCAGCTGGGGTCCACGATCGACCTCACGCCCGAGGGCACCGAGGACCTGGTGCGCCGGGAGCTGGTGCGCAACCTGCCGTCGCTGCGGGCGCTGCCGGGGCTCGTCGAGGACGTCGCCCTGCAGCTGCGGTCCGGGACCGTCCGGGTCGGCGTCGACCCCTTCGACGGGCCGGGCAGCCGCCGGGTCGAGCGGTGGCTGGACCGGGCCACCTTCGCGCTGGTCGGGGCCGTGGGGCTGCTGGCCTCGGCGGTGATGCTGGTGGGCGCCGCGCTCGCCCCGGGTTCGAGCGCGACCGTCACGCTCACCGCGGTCGGCTACATCGGACTCGTCGTGTCGACGGTGATGCTGCTGCGCAGCGTCGCCCAGATCCTGCGCCGGGAGACGGATCGACCGTGAGGACCCCGGGCCACGGCGCGCGTCGACCTCCCCGCCCGGCGGCCCGCGGCCGGACCCGGTAGACAGGACCCGTCGAGGTCGGGTTCAGCCACGAGACCGCCCGGTACGGGTGTCGTCGTGGGAGGCGGTCCGCAGCATGGACGAGCGAGCAGTCGAGACCGGGGACCCTCTGGAGTCGGCCTACCTCGGCGCGGAGCAGCTGGCCCGCACGCTGCACGCCCGCAGCGACAGCGTCGAGGACCTGGTCACGGCGGTCTGCGAGCAGGCGGTCGAGCTGCTGGAACCCGTGCAGGGCGCCGGCGTGATCATCGCCGCCGCGCGCAGGCACCTGACGACCGTGGCGGCGATCGGCCCCGGCCCCGCCGAGCTGGACCGGATGCAGCAGGAGACCGGCGAGGGCCCCTGCCTCACGGCGGCCCGGGACCAGGTCGTCGTGCACCTGCGCGACACCGGGACGGAGGACCGCTGGCCCTCCTACGCCGAGGCCGCGCGCGGGCTCGGCGTCGGCAGCATGCTCTGTCTGCCCCTGGAGGTCGACGCGCGGCTGCTCGGCACCCTGAGCCTCTACGCGGACGCGCCGAACGCCTTCGACGAGAAGGACCCGGACCGGGCCGCCGCCCGGCTGCTCGCCGCGCTGGCCGCGACCACCCTGGCCCGGACCCGGCTCGTCGACCAGCTCCGCGAGGCGCTGACCAACCGGGACCTCATCGGGCAGGCCAAGGGGATCGTGATGGCGCGCTACGGGCTGAGCGCCGACGACGCCTTCGCCCTGATCCGGCGCTACTCCCAGGACCACAACGTCAAGCTCGCCGAGCTGGCGGGTGTGCTGGCCACCCGCCTCGACTTCCCGAGCTAGCTAGCCGCGGACCGTGTCGACCGAGTCGGTGGCCTGGTCCTTGACCTGCCCGACGGCGGCGCGGCCGTCGTCGGCGACGGTCTGGCCCGCGTCCTGCGCGCTGGACCTGACGGCCTCGACGGCCTCCCGCGCGGGCTCGCGGAGCTCCCCGGCGACCTGCTTCGCGGCGTCCGCCAGCGGCTGACCCAGCTCGCTCGCGTGGTCCTTCGCCTTCTCGGCCAGCTCCTGCTCGCGGCGCGAGGCCGGCAGCAGCGAGGCGACGAGCCAGCCCGCGCCGAAGGCGATCAGTCCGGCGGCGACCGGGTTGCCCCGGGCCTGCTGCCGGGCCTTCTGCGGAGCGCCCTGGACGGCGTGCGCGGCGTCCGACGCGGTGCCGGACACGGTGTCGGAGATGCTGCCGGAGAAGCCGTCGGACAGGGACCCGCCCGGGTCGGAGCCCATCACGGACTCCCGGACGCGGCCTGCGGTCGCCTTGACCCGGTCGACGCGGCGGCCGACCACGCGGGCGGGGCTGACCTTGTCCGAGACGGCGTTGACGTCGTTGCTGAGCCGGGCCTGGGTGGCCTCGATCTCGCGGCGGAGCTGGTCGGGGTCGTCGGGGGTGGTCGGGACGGTCACGGAGTGTCTCCTCGGGTGCTGCTGCGGTGGCCCTTGAGGGCCTCGGGCACCTGGCCGAGCGTGTCGACGGTGCGTTCGGGTGTGGGGTGGACCTTGCGGAAGGTGCTGCGGCCGACCACGAAGGCGACGGCGGCGATCACGGCCCACAGGGCGGCGACGATCAGGGCGGCCCAGCCGGGGTCCATCAGGTTCGACAG
>Ga0070665_100002197_pt1 | contig 21766 bp, 16 predicted proteins | sample KBSS13metaG_FD_65862 | JGI IMG/M metagenome (GOLD analysis project Ga0070665, IMG submission 65862) | Switchgrass rhizosphere microbial communities from Kellogg Biological Station, Michigan, USA - KBS S1-3 metaG | ecosystem: Host-associated > Plants > Roots > Rhizosphere > Soil ... | reverse complement strand
CGCCTCTCCAATCTGGCCCTGAGTGCCAGGCCCAATCTCAACCACGCATTCATGCGTTCAGAGACGGCAGAAGCCATCGACTTTGTTCTGTACTGCGAGCGCGATCATACGGGCCAACGCCGGGTGCGCGAGGTGATTGCCGTGAACGGCTACAGCCATGCCGAGCAGTGCTTCCTTACGGAAGACATCTATCGAGCTTCCACGACGGCAAGCGCGGCATAAGTCAAGGACGGAAACCCCAATCGGAGCCTACCGGCATGAAAGACCTTCTTGAGCATGAGGTAGCGAATACGCCTCGCCTCTGGCATGTGCTCTTGAGCATGGCCGCTCCGAACTTCAAGACGAGCGAATCGGGACGCAAGACGCGCCTCTTTGTACGGAGGTCAGGCAGAGACGTGGTTCTGATTTGCCGATGGATAGCGTCGTTAGGAAGCAGAGGGTGTGCGTGGTTCTGGAGTGCGTCTCCCAAGTTCCATTCCGTCCATGTTCGGTCACTGCTTCGGGGCCTATGCGACGCCCGGCGGCAGGCTCGCTCTTCTGCTTTGCTACGCACCCTCCGGGTTACGGTTTCCATCTTCGACGGACCCACCGTAAATGCAGAGCTTCGGCCTTGGGAGTCGCGCCCACTCGCTTGGCTTCGCCCGGTGTGACCCGAACAAAGTTCGGGAATTCAAAAACGGAGACACCACCATGTACCTCAATCGCGCAACCCTCATCGGCTACCTCGGCAACGACGCAGAGATCCGCAACGGCAAAAACGACCAGAAGTTCACCACGTTCTCGGTTGCCACCAAGACCTCTTACAAGGACAAAGAGAGCGGCGAGTACGTCTCGCATACCGAATGGCATCGCTGCATCGTCTTCGGGAAGTTCGGTGAGTTCGCAGCCACGCTCAAGAAGGGCGCACACGTTCAGGTCGAGGGCGAGATTCACCACACCGAGTACACGCCCAAGAAGGCCAAGAAGCCGGTACGCACCGACAGCATCCGGGTGACTTCCATCCTCAAGCTCGACCGCGCGGAGAAGGCAGCCGCCGACGAGCAGGAGTTCGACGAGATCCCCGTAGAGGAAGAGGCTGAATAGGCCCGTTCCTCCGGCATGGAAGCCCGGCACGTCACCGGGCTTCTTTTACTGCTTAGGCCCGCATGGTTGCGCTGGCAAGAAAGGTTCCGTTATGATTCAAATCGCCTCCAGCTTTCTCCGCCGCTGCTTTGCCCCGGAAGAGACGATAGCCATCTTGCTTCGCAGCCAGGATGCCGCAGCTCCTCCCATGCAGCGAGTCGTGCGCTTGGAGCAGGCTTTGGAGACCAGGTATATGGCGTGGCTCTCCTACGAGAACCAGCATGGTCGCAGGAACGTCTATGTAGCTGCCAACCCACTTCACCCCGGCAGCCGCAAACGCACCAAGGAAAGCATTGCATCCGTTCGCCATCTGTATATAGACATCGACACCGATGGAGATGCCCGGCTCGCTGCGCTGCGGGCATCGGAGTCTGTCCCGCCGCCGACCACGATTATCTCCACGTCGCCCGGCAAATACCAGGTGCTTTGGCGCGTCGAAGGCATCGACTTTGCGCGTCAGGAGCAGATGCTCAAGCTTCTCGCCATTACCTTCGGCGGCGACTCTGCTTGCACCGACTGCAACCGTGTTCTGCGTGTTCCCGGTTTCCTCAATCAGAAGTACGATCCCGCGTATAGAGTCACGGTCGAATATCCCGAGGACACCGTCTGGACTCCCGATGACTTCGAGCTGGACGTTGGCGCTGCCGCTGCGATGCTTCCCATCGCTCGTAGCGATTCCAGAATGCCGCCGTCGAAGCACAGCCATTCTGAGAGTGATTGGGCGTGGGTTTCCCATGAACTTGCTCACGGTAAAGACGCCTTGATGCTCACGCACGAGTTGGCTTCAAAGCGCGTAGACAAGCCTAATCCTCTGTACTACGCCCAACGCACCATCGACATGGCTTCCGCCCGTCTCTGGTTTATCGAAGGCAGCAGCTTCGATGACGTGGTTGCGCTCCTCGAACTCCGTCGTTGCTCCGAGCTTCCCGCCGCACTTTGCTCCGCTCGCGCGCGTGAGATAGCGGTGACGGCGCAACGCATGATTGCCCATCGAACGACAGCCTGATTTCAATCCCAAAGGAGAACACAATGCCACTGCTAGAAGTCACTCAAACCCGTCACGTTAGCGCCTCGATTCGCCTCACAGAGGCGACGGCTGTGTTGCTCGATCAGTACGCAAGTTTCATTCGCGCGACAGCGGATGATGTTGCCGAGGAAGCGTTCAAGCATATTTTTGCGAAAGACCGCGAATTCCAGGAGTTCCTAAGGTCGCCGGAAGCCCAGCGGATTACGCCCACACTTCGCGTGCGTCGTGGCAGTGCCAGTGATAGCGCGGAAGCATCACCGAAGAAGCCGGTTTCCGCTGCATCATCGGCGTCCCAAACACCGGCAGTTGTGGCGGGATCGAAGGCATGATCCACCACCTACATCCGTGGCAGTACCAGAGCGGTGCTGCGCACCGGGTGTATTTCGACACTCCACCCCTTACAGGTTCGTGCAGGTATACCAACGTAAACCTCAACAAACCACAGGAAATCCGCTAAGGCCGGTATACGCAGGTATACCGGCGTGGAGCTATCAAAAATGGCCCTTCTCAGTCCAGTGAACGATATCAAGAAGACGACCGGCAAAACGGTCTTCCGCAACACGACGCGCTGCCTCAAGTTGACGGAAGACGAAGCGAGGTTGCTCGATGAAGTCGCCACCGCGAAAGGTGTAGCCCGGAGCGAATGGATGCGCGACGTAATTCTCCGCGAGTTGCGTTCGGGACCTACGTTCGATCCTTCTTTGGCGGAGCTTCTTGGCGTGCGCCTGCTCTTGGTCAATGTCCTGCGACCGCTGGCCGCAGGACAGAATATGTCGCTCGAAGCGTTCGACAAACTGCTTGACCAGATCAGCACCTTGAAACACGAGATGGCTGGAAAGCTCCTGGCCGAAGGAAGGAAATAAGACCATGGCAAAGACAACGTGGGGTCGCAAAGAAACGATAATCTGGCCGCAGCACCGACCCATCTATACCTATGGTGCAATCTTCGCTGCCATCCTTCTGACCGCACTGTTTCTCTATGGTCGCCTTCGCTTAATCGGAACTCCGTTGCAGCGATTTTATATGCCGGTCTATGTGCGTACTTCTATTTTTGGGTCGTTCAGCAAGACACACCGCAGTGAGTATCGGATGCTCTTTCTGACCGGGCGCGGCAACAAGCCACGTCCCGCCATGAATGACGATGTAGCGCATGGAAAAACGATGGAGCCGGGAGGCCGAATTATCCCTCTGGCACTTTCTCCGAGTGCGCTCCTGCATGGCAACGACCTCCTCTTTCGCGGCCCTCTACGGAGCTACGTGGCCGCCCGCCTCAGCGACTATCTCAAAGTCGCTGTCTATAAGGATGACCTGTCCGCCATCGTGAAAGTACCGTTGCTCTGTGGGGCTGGAATCTTTCTGATCCTGTTGCCGCTTGCCGTCACCAAGGATGTGAAGCGACAGAAGGCTCTCAAGTACGGTCGGCGGCTAAAAGGCCCTGAAAAGTTGACTCCGCAGGAGTTCAACGAGGTTGTCAAAGGCGATGGCGTCGGATTCAAAACTGACGACATGAAAGATATGATTCGCATACCGGCGCGGGCAGAAGCCCAGCACATGCAGTTCATCGGAGACACGGGCGCGGGTAAGTCCGCGCTGATGTTCCAGGTACTCCGTCAGGTTCAGAGCAGGGGCGATTCGGCCATCGTGTACGACCCGGCCCGCGAGTTCGTGAAGCGCTTCTATGACCCGTCGCGTGGCGATGTCATCCTGAATCCTCTGGACAAACGCTGCCCCTATTGGGGACCAGCCGAGGAACTTCGCAGCCGCTCCGAAGCGAAGGCATTGGCCGTCTCCCTGTTCCAGCCGCCGCAGGATCGGAAGGGCGAGTTCTTCATCGAGTCGCCGCAGAAAATCTTTGCCTTCCTGATGGCCTATGGTCCGACGCCGGATGAACTGGTGCAGTGGATGTCGAACCCCGATGAGATCGACCGCAGGCTCAAAGGCACCGAGCACGCACACCTGATCGACCCACAGGCCCACCAGCAGAGGGCTGGTGTTCTCGGCTCCCTGGGATTGGTCGCCGACAGTCTTCGTCTGTTGCCGAAGAAGGCCGAGGGCAACGGCACATGGACGGCCTCCGATTGGGCAGAGAAACGGCAGGGATGGATCTTTCTTACCTCCCGCGCAGCCGAGCGCGAGGCACTGCGGCCATTGCAAAGTCTTTGGATTGACTGGTTGGTTTTGCGCCTGCTCAATGAGCCGACGAAAGAGCAAAAACGTGTCTGGTTTTTGATCGACGAGCTGGCGAGCTTACAAAAGTTGCCGCAGCTTCATACGGCGATCACGGAGGGGCGCAAGGGTCAGAATCCGGTGGTGCTTGGGTTCCAGGGCAAGGCACAGGTCGAGTACCTGTATGGGCATCTGGCCGAGGTGATGCTCTCGCAGCCCGCAACCAGCGTTTGGCTCACGACCAAAGAACCAAATGCCGGAGAGTGGGTCTCGAAGTTCATCGGCAAAGTGGAGATCGAGCGGCTACGCGAGACACACTTTGACGGTACAAGGGCAGGTCGCAATTTCACGATGGATAGGCAGGTTGAGCCTCTGGTTCTGGAGTCCGAAATCTCCGGCCTTCCAGACCTCCACGCCTTTATGAAGTACCAAAATTATGTGACTTACTTTTCGTTTCCATACTTCGATATGCCGGAGATCGCGAAGCCCTTTGAGTTGCGAGAGCGGCCTGACGACAAGCTCCCCTATGACCCCAAGAACATACGGAGCGGTAAGCCGGAGCCGTCTTCTGCGGAGCTGAAACAGGAGCCCGAGACAACCGCTCCGCCACCCACGCCCAATGAGCCTGCACCTTCACAAGCGGTCCAGCCCGAGCTTTCCCTCACTGCTGATGTCCATGAAGAGCAGAACGTCATCACGCACGGTTAGGAGCTGCCATGCTGAATATCTCGAAGCCACTCTCCGCCAGCCAGGCACAGACCTACCACGCCAAGGAGTTCACCGCCGCCGAGCAGAACTATTGGAAGCAGGGCGACACCATTCAGGGCGAGTGGCACGGCAAGCTCGCCGAAGACTTTGGTTTGTCGGGAGCCGTAGGCGCAGCGGAGTTTGCCCGTCTCTCCGAAGGTCAGCACCCGGAAACCGGCAAACAGTTAGTGTCGCATCGCGTCGTTCACGAGTACAAGAATGCCGAGGGAAAGTCAGTCTCGCCGGTCGAACACCGTGCCGGATGGGACGCTACCTTTTCCGCCCCGAAGTCCATCTCTCTTACCGCGCTTGTCGGGGGCGATGACCGCGTGCGCGAGGCGCACCGCGAGGCTGTCAATGTCGCCTTGAACGAACTTGAGAGATACACGCAGGCGCGAATTGGTGGCAACAACCCTGCCGAGACGACTGGAAAGTTTGCGGCGGCAAAGTTCGAGCATGACACCGCTCGCCCAGTAGACGGCTACGCCGCGCCACAGCTCCACACGCATGTCGTCGTCTTCAATATGACCGAACGCGACAACGGCAAGATGCGAGCCTTGCAGCCGCACTCCCTATTTGAAAGCCAGCAGTTCGCCACCGCTGTCTATCAATCCCATCTCACGTACAAGCTGCGTGACCTTGGCTATGAAATTGAACCGGGAAAGAGCGGCGCACCCGATATTCGCGGCTTTACAGCGGAATATCTGGAGGCATCCAGCCCACGCCGCCAGCAGATCGAGGAGGCGCTAAGCCGCAGTGGCTTCACCGGGCCGGAGGCAGCGCAGATCGCGGCACACAACACACGGGATAAGAAGGTGATTTTATCCCCGGATCAAATCCTGGCTGCCCATAAACAGATTGCCGATGAGTTCGGTAACCAGGCCGAGAGGGTTGTGGCTGAGGCGCGGCAGCGGCGGATGGAACAGGCACAAGAGCGCCTTCCAAACGAAAGACACCAGCAGGTACGGGAGGCTGTCACCTTTGCCCGCGATAAAGGCTTCGAGCGTGAGGCCGTCGTAGACGAACGTGCTCTCTACGTGGATGCGTTGCGCCGGGGTATGGGAGAGATGACCTACCCGGAGGTCCGCGCCAGCTTCGAGGCGCGTGTTGCCTCCGGAGAATTCAAGGCAGTTGCCGCCAATGCGCATGAGGCCGGGCGCAGGTTCACCACCGCGGCGACCATCAAGGCTGAGAATGAAATCGTCCAGAAGGTGCAGGACGGACAAAGTCGCGCACCACAGATCATGTCGATTGAAAATGCAGTCCCGCTCGTGGATTCACGCGCTCATTTCAATCCCGCACAGAAGAGAGTTGTCGAAGAAGTTCTTACGTCCTATGACCGCGTGCAGGGACTACAGGGACGCGCAGGTAGTGGCAAGACTTCGGTCTTGGCGACCATCCGCGAAGGAGCTGAGAAAAACGGCTATGCGGTAGAAGGATTTGCGCCGACCTCCCGTGCCGCGAATCAGCTCCGCGACGCTGGTATTAAGGCGGACACGTTGCAACGCTTCCTCGCGGGCGGCGGCCTGCAGACCGCCGGCGATCCCGCAAGAAAGCATCTCTATATGGTCGATGAATCCTCCCTCACATCGACGCAACAGATGCGAGATTTTCTGAATAAAATCGCGCCACAGGACAAGGTGCTGTTGATTGGGGATACGCGCCAGCATCAGGGCGTCGATGCCGGAAAACCCTTCGAACAGTTGCAGGAGGCTGGCATGAGGACCGCGCAGCTTGACCAAATCATGCGCCAGAAGGATGCCGCTCTCTTGAAGGCCGTCGAGCATTTGTCCAACAATGAAACCGCCATCGGCGTCGAGATGCTGTCGCAGCAGGGACGCATCACCGAAATTGTGGACCCGAAGCAACGTGTCGTGGCGATCGCTAAAGACTATGCCGCTCGTCCTGAAAACACCCTCATCGTCTCGCCCGATAACGCTTCGCGCCGCGCCATCAACCAAGCTGTGCGGCAGGAGCTGCAAACGCTTGGTGTTGTGGACGGCAAAGATCACGCCATGCGCGTCCTCGCGCCACGCAACGATATGACCGGGGCTGACCGCGAATGGGCCGCGCGTTACCAGCCTGGAGATGTTCTGCATTATGTGCGCGGCAGCAAGGAACACGGTATCGCGGCCAGAAGCTACGCCCAGGTTGTCACCACCAACCCGTCTGAAAACCTCGTTACGGTGCGAAAGGATGACGGCCAGGAAGTGACCTATGATCCGTCACGGTTGCGCGGCATCGCCGCTTACCGCGAGATCGAGCGCGAGTTTGCTGCTGGAGACAAAATCCAATTTACGGCCCCGTCCAGGGATTTGCAGGTTGCGAATCGTGACCTCGGCACCATCCAGAACATCAGTGACGAAGGCAAGATCAGTGTCCGCATGGACGGGGCAAAAGAGCGTACCGTTCTCTTCGATGCGAGCGAGATGCGACACCTCGATCATGGCTACGCCGTGACCTCACACAGTTCGCAGGGACTTACCTCAGAGCGCGTGCTGGTCAATATGGATACCGAGGTCCATCCTGAATTGATAAACAGCAGATTTGCATATGTCTCGGTCTCGCGTGCTTCTCATGAGGCACAGATTTTTACCAACGACGTAAGTTCGCTCGCAGGGCGTCTCAGCCAGGACGTGAGCAAGGCATCCGCTGTCAACTTTGACAATGTACTGCGCGATACGGTGAGCCATGGATTATCACTCGCTACGCGTTAATCCGACTCCACATGAATATCCGCCACGGTTAGGCCAGGATTTCTATCTCGGAAGCATGAAACCAACCTCGCTGAATGAGCGAGTCTTTGGCTTGCTGGGTATTCTCACAGTAATAAACAATTGCCAGACTCTCTTCGGCGCGGCTGCAGGTAACATAGAACAATCGTCTGGTCCGATCTATAGAGGTTTCCTTCCCTGCGGCGTCATTTTCAAGATCCGTCTTCGTCTTCGGTTTGATGCCCATAAGCTTTCCATAGCTGAACAGAAACCCACGTGCTTCCTCGTCATTGATAACCACCATTACTCGCGGGAATTCGAGCCCCTTGACGCCTTGGTGGGTATCGAACTGTGAAGTACCGCTCACGTAGCGATCGTATCTCTCGATCTGTTCAAACGGTGCGTCCAGTGCCGCTCGCCATGCTCCCGTCTCGCTCTTAATGTCTTCTGCCTCTCCATCTGCCGGCTCGAATTGAGGAAGATCAGGATCGGCCTCGGCAAACGGTGCCAATATCTCCGGCACAGAAAATAGGTGAGTCTCTGCGACATATCGCACCACATCTCGAAGAGAGGGCGACGGTCCGCTCTCCAGCAAAATCCGGAGACCATCACAGGCACTCTTAGCCCTGGCAAGCAGCTCTCGTTGTTGATCTCCGGCAGCTTCCAAGGCGTCCTTATCGAGAAGAGGAGATGTTTTTCGCACAGCGGCAGCGATTGCAAATCGGTCGTTCTGTGCAAGGGCTTTGGAGAGAGGCAGAAGCTCGCGGGTAAAAAATGAAATTCCTCGGCCCGACCCATCTAGAAGCCCAGTGCGCATCCGTTCATTGCCGTATAGAGGTTCGAAGAATGCGGCAAATCCGAAGCGTCGAGCTGACATCATATGTTCGAGCGCTAGCGTTTTGACTCTCTCGGGTGAACGCCAGTCTTCATCGCCCGTGGTGATGGCCATGCTAGCCAACGCGCGACTTTCTAAAGCTGAAGGATTTGTAATTGTCTCTTGCGCGAGAAACATTCGCACCGTCCCTTCAGGTGCGTGTTCGCGAGATTGCTGCATCTCTCCATCGACCTCGCGCCGAATCTTGTTAATCAGTTCGATGACGCGAGTCGGGCACCGATGATTCAACACCTTTCGCGGCCGTTCCCAATCTGGTGGTATCGCTTGCGCAAGGCCCTCCTTTCCTTCCGCATATATGCGTTGCATGACATCGCCGAACAAGCCAAGACTAAAAGAGTTCGAGTGGCTGTGTTGCACGGCGAGCAATGCATCCATCAATCGGCCGTTTGTGTCTTGACTCTCGTCGATCAGCAGGATAGGAAATCGGGATGTCAACAGCCGACGCAGACCGCCTTTTATCCGCAACAAATCGGCGGTCATAGCAATGACCTCCGAGTGATTCAGGGAATCTCTGGTACGGTTATCGCCGGTGGGACTATAGACGAACCTCACTACGGAGCTCAATTGACTATGCCGCGCCCGTTTACTCTCAATAGATCGTGCTCTGTCCATAGCCGCTTTTGAGTTGGCTCTTCCTTTGGACTGAAGCAGCTCAAGCTCATCAACCTCCTTAAGAAGGTTCTCAGCAAGCCATCGTCGGATATCAGAATCAAATCCTCGTATGAGGGACCAGGCGAAGGAATGGATGGTAGAGACCTCCACTCTGGGATCAAACTCAAGTCTTTGTCTGATCTCATCGCACGCGGCATTAGTGTAGGTAATGACTCCTATCTGTTTTGAGGACACGGCCAGTCTTCGCCCTTGAGCTTGGCAAACTGTACGTACAGCCTCCACCAAAGATCGGGTCTTGCCCGATCCTGCACCAGCATAAAGAAAAAAACTCTTCGGAGAACTAAGATCAAGGCACGAGATGATAGCCTCATCCGCTCCGCGGTCGACCATATCATCAGCAGTGCTCATGCCTCTGCTCCCTCTGTTCCGGGCAGTATCTCAACCTGCTTCTTCGCTAGTCGTTCTTGTAGCCATGTTAGGCCTTCTGCAATATAAGTCGGCACCTTCAAGGTATCGAACTGCTTAGCCTGGATGACATCGAGGGCAAATTCAGCTTTCTTACCAGACCGCAAGGCTTCATACATCGCCTTTCCCATTACCTCGGCTGTTCCTCCGCTGGAGATCGCCTCGCGGAATTTTCGAACTAGTCCGGTTCCTTGCAAGTTGCCAAAGAAGGTCAGGTTCTCAAAAGCCAGCGCGTCTTCGAATGTGTAGGGATAAGCGTTCACCCGGGGACCCGAATCGGACAGGTTGATTTCTACGGCGCATTGGTAAGCGACCCTAATTGCGAATAGTGGGTCACCAGCATTCTCTATAGTCTTGCTCGCGCTCTCCGCATCGAGAAGCGCATCTATCTCAGTCAATTTGGGAAGCCAAGACTTCAGGGTGTCGTTGTTCGTTGTTTGTGCCGTCCCTCTTGCAGGTTGAGCGGAAATGCCTGCTGCACCCTCCGAATCAAGATCAGTGATTATCAGTGTGAGTAGGCCGAGATGGTCTATCAGAGATCTCAACCTATGCGCGTGGCTCCCGCCAATCTCGAGCAGCGATACATAGCTCTGGTTCAGCTTTGCGTATTTAGCACGAATAAAATTGGGCAAAAGCATTCGTTCTGCAGGACCTTCCACCAAAATCGCGGCGTCGGCAAAAAATAGATCAGCATGTTGCGCCCGTAAATAGCGAGTAACGAATCGTTCGGTTTCATCTTCGGTCCCGAATACCTCGTGAAGATTGATGACCGTCGAAACCGGAACTTTGGCCACCATACCTGCTGGGAGGCGCCGAAAATAGCGTAGGCATCCAAAGGAAATTTCGTGAGCCACATGGCTGGAATGCGTGCTTACTATCAACTGCGTGCGAAGCCGCGAGCTTATCCCGAGATCATCATGCTTCCGTAGAACTGCATATGCCTTGTTGATGAATACTTGCTGCACCTGCGCATGGAGATGCGCCTCAGGCTCCTCTATCAGGACAAGATGGAGAGGTTCAACCACCATCTGAGCCGTTCCGACCGATGCTTTCCCAACTCTCATCCACGCATCCCGGAAGCTCATCAGCCGGAAGATCATCGAAATCAGATTCTGGTAGCCGAGGCCATTGTTATTTTCGGGTAAGCGCAATATTGGGGTGATCTCACCCTGAACCGTCGTCACATCAACCACGAACGTGACCGATGCGGAGTGATTCAAACCGTCAATTGCTTTGAGGCGAGTGGAGACTTTGGGACGGGGGTCTGTGACGCCCGGATAGCCCATCCCTTCAACTTCTTCGAATGCCGCAGCGAAGCTCTCGGTTAGCCGCTGGTCGAACGCATCTTGGGCTGCCTCTATTGCTTGAAGCGCTCCGAGATCTTTGACATCCGGTCCCTTAGTAGGATCAAGATGCTTGGAATAGTAGCTGCGGAGTTGCTCTGAGAGTCGCGTCCCTGGCGCGCCAGCCGGCGCATCGTCATCGTCGTCCTTGCTGGATTCTTCGCCGAATCCCCTCTGTGCAGGAATATCGTGCACGCGGATCAATCCCCTTAAGGGATCTCCCTCAATAGGTAACGACGAGTTCGGCAAGGCTTGGGGCTTTGCCTGGGAATTTTGAGGTTCGGCCAACCTCGTAGGATCGAGATTGTAGGCACGTATTGTGAAGTGGCGTTCCAGCCTCCGGCTCAAAAAGTCGATGAGAGTGGTCGGCCAGAGTGTCAGCTTGGGCGGTATGAGTACCTTTAAACCTGCTTCAGCTTGCAATTTGGCATGATCAGCCGATGCCGCGGCCCGCATTGCGTCAGCCTCGGTGATGGCAGTTATGAAATCCTTATAGAGCAATTCGAGATCGGATGGTTCGTAACGAAGTCGTACTCCCAGCCTTCCGTCATCCCAATCTAGGGTCGGAATAAGATCCCTGACAAGGTGCATCTCGTTCGGTTCCACTTGGAGCCATAGATCTAATGTGGGGAGTACAGCGATCCATGGTTCTAAATTCAGTCCCACGGTCAGCTCCGAGGCTCTTGAATCAAGCCAATTCTTCCCAATCGCTTCAATCGCGCCCCAGTGGCAAAGAGTAAAGTCATGCAGTTCAAATGGGCATCGCCGAGGTGATAAGAAGCGACGCATGGCTAACATGGCCGACGTCTTTCCGCTGTTGTTCGCCCCTACAAACAATGTCGTTGTGTCAGAAAGATCGATTCTAGTTGAGAGGAGCTTTCTGAAATTAGCGATTTCGACGAACTTGATCTGCATGTTGGACTATAACCTCGGCATCCATCTATTCCGCTAGTCGCTCAAATGCCGCAATGTACGGGTGGAGAGTACAAGCCATGGTAAATGGGACAGCGTGACGGCGCGCCTTGAGGAGGTCACACGTTTGCGGCTGCTCTCCACGTCTTCACAGCAACCTGGTGAAAGCCGGTGACACCCTTCGAAAGGGCAAAATCGCTTATCGCGGGACATCGTCATCCGTCGCCACATGCCAAGGAACCTGTCGGGAACGGAACAGCTCAGGGTGACGGGCCGTCAGATGCGTTAGTACATTTCGGGCGATTCGAACGCTGTGCTCAATCTCCTTGTCCCATTCTGCATCCGATAGTCCCTCGCTATGAGTCGCAGGCCACTTGGCGGTTCTGATCCCGAGGACCAGACTGGCAGCAATAGCGAGCGTCGGCCCTAACCGCTCCTGTTCGACTTCTTTCCGAAAGCCGCCGACACGAGATCCGTTAGTGGAAGTCATGCGATTCGACCTCCAACCCCCGCTGCGGCAACGGCGACATGCGTGTGGAGCGCACATGGATGACACCGCCGTCATTCTGAAGCGGACCTTCAAGACTGATGAATTTGCAAAGGACAACGGTCTGACGGTTTCGTTCGAAGAACTCTTTCGTGACTATCACATTGAAGATTCCGGTTTCATCTGCGACTGACATGAAGACCATCCCGTTTGCTGTACCTGGCCGTTGCTTCACAATGGCGAGGCCAGCCGTCCGCACGTATTCTCCGGTTTGTTTGCGCTGTAGATCGGAAGCAGTCAGAAATCCTCTGCATCGCAATTCCTTTCGCCGATAGTGCATGGGATGATGTCCCACAGTGAGCCCCATCCCTGCATAGTCTGCGACCAATCTCTCTTCATCGCTCATCTGCTGAAGTGGTAAGGAGGGCTCATCTTCCCTTAGCCACTCACTCTGCTGCCGCAACAGAGGACCTTCGAGCTTGCCTGCTCGTTCCACTTGCCACAACGCATCGCGGCGATGCGCAACGCCATCGAGCTGGTTGAGTGCTCCAATACGTGCGAGTAGCGCAAAGTCTCCGCGGCTCAGCGATGGAACACGTAACGTCAAATCTTCGACGGATCGGAAGTGACCTCCGTTGGTGCGTGCTTTTACCAATGCTTCGGCGACGTGTCGCCGCAAGCCCTTTGCGTATCCAAGACCAAGACGAAGCGAACGGCTAAAGTCGGCCTCGTGTTCTATCGAACATGTCCAATCCGACACCTGCACATCAATCGGCTTCACGCGCAGACCATGCCGGCGAGCATCCTCCACGATGACAGCGGCGCTGTAGAAGCCCATCGGCTGATTGTTCAGGAGAGCCGCCGTGAATGCCGCAAGATATTGCTCCTTGATGTAGGCCGATTGATAAGCGATCATCGCAAAACTCGCGGCATGGGACTCCGGAAACCCATACAGAGCAAATGAACTGATTTGATCGATGATTTGCTTCTGGATCTCAGGAGCAATCCCATTGGCTGTCATCCCTACAACTAGCTTTGCCTCCAGATTCTTCATGCGCTGCCATGATCGCCGCATCCCGACCGCGCGCCGTAGTTCATCCGCATCCGCTGCACTGAAGTTCGCAACGACCATCACCATCATGAGCAGTTGCTCTTGAAACAGTGGGACACCCTTCGTTCGCTTCAACGGCTTTTCGAGCGCGGGGTGCAGGTAAGTCACCGGCTCGATGCCTTGCCGTCTCCTGATGTAGGGGTGCATCATCTTACCCACGATGGGACCAGGCCGAATGATGGCTACCTGCACCACGATGTCATAGAACTTCTCAGGGCGGTTCTTGGGAAGCGATGCCATCTGCGCGCGGCTTTCCACTTGGAACATGCCGATGGTGTCAGCGCGTTGCAGCGTGCGATAGACACGATCATCCTGCGGGAGCTGCGCAAGATCGATCTGATCGCCGTAGTGTTCGGGAATCAGGTCCGTGCAATCCTTGAGGACGGCCATCATCCCCAAGCCGAGAACATCCACCTTAATCATGCCCAACTCGGCACAATCTTCCTTGTCCCACTGCACCACGGTCCGGCCTGGCATGGAGGCACGCTCCAGCGGCACGACTCGATTGAGCTGGCCTTGGCAGATGACCATGCCGCCAGAGTGTTGTCCGAGATGGCGGGGCAGGTCTTGAATGCGCGTGCAGAGTTCGAGGTATTTGGCGATGCGTGGATTCTTGATGTCGAATCCCGCATTCTGAAAGGCATGAGCCATGGTGTCCGTAGGCCCGCGCCACTCGAAATGACTCACCAGCCCTGAAAGGCGCCGTAGGGCTTCGCGATCGAAACCAAGTGTCTTTCCGACTTCATTCGCGGATGACTTGCCGCGATAGGTGATGACATTGGCGCACATGGCCGCACCGAGTTCGCCATAGCGTTCGTAGATGTACTGGATTGCTTGTTCGCGCTTATCGCCGGACGGCAGATCGAGGTCGATGTCGGGCCATTCGTTACGGCTCTCACTCAGAAACCGCTCGAACAGCAATTCCATACCGACTGGGTCGACGACGGTAATTTCCAACGCATAGCAGACAGCAGAGTTTGCGGCGCTTCCGCGCCCCTGAATGAGAATGCCGTTGCGCTTACAGAACTCAACAATGTCCCAAACAATCAGGAAATATCCCGCGAATCCGAGCTTGGCGATCAGCGCAAGTTCGTGATCGACCTGCTTCCGCGCTCGCGCCATCAGGTCGGCGTTTCGTTTCGGTCCATAACGCCGAATCACACCCTCTTCCACACGCTTGCGCAGAAAGGAATCCATCGTTTCGCCGGATGGCACCGGGTACTTCGGAAACGCATAGCCGAGGTTGTCGAGTTGAAACTGCAACCGGGACGAGAGTTCTACCGTGTTGTCCGTCGCACCGGGAACATCACGGAATAGATTCACCATCTCTCGTGCGGAGCGAAGATGACGCTGGCTATTTACCGCGAGGAGCCGGCCTGCATGATCGAGGGTGGTGTGATGACGTATCGCGGTGAAGAGGTCGAGCACTTCACGTTCGTATGCGGTGGCATATCGAACTCCGTTCGTTGCGATGACGGGCAGCTTGAGAGAGCGTGCAAGGTTGATTGCTGCCTGATTGCGCCACTCTTCCTCGCGTTCCTGATGTCGTTGCACTTCGACATAGACATTGCGCGGTCCGTAGACGCCGACCAGTTTCTCAAGGGTCTCTCTTCCAGCTTCTTCGCCCCCCTTCACAAGAGCCGCAGCCAGCGGACCTTCATCGCCTCCGGTCATGCAGATCAGACCTTCAGAAAATTCATTGAGATCAGGAAGCAAGGCCGAACCATCGGCTTTGCCTTTCTCACGCAGCTTGAACCGGGTCGTGAGCTGGCAAAGGTTCTGATAACCAACCTGTGATTCACAGAGCAAAGACACCCGCGCCGGTTCAATGCCGAACTGATGGGGTAGCCATTTGGGAGGTGCAAGCCTTGGACCCAAGCTGGAGACGGCAATCTCGGCTCCCACATGAGCCTGCAATCCGGCGCGCTTCGCTGCGGTATGAAAGCGTGCAGAACCGTACACGCCATTTCGATCGAGCAATGCCACCGATCGCATTTCCAATTCGGTGGCTCTTTCGATAAGCGTTTCCGGTTGGGAAGCTCCTTCGAGAAAGCTGAAGGCGCTCGCACTGTGAAGCTCCACGTAATCAGTCATAAAACCCTACCATCTGCCAGCAGTGTTTTTTTAGATCGCGGATCACACAGCAACTCAGCTTGGCTTCGTTTTCATTCGCGAGTACAAGATCCCACTGAGCCTGTCCCCAATGCTCCTGATTCCACCAGTCCGTCCCGATGATCCAGGGACCGAAGGCGCTTTCCACGCGAAACGGCTCATTACGAAATCGAAGATGGCAGGGCTTGCCAGCAGAAACGCGAACGGAGACTGATTCCGAAGGCCGTAGCTCCCGCATCGCGATGCGCGTCGCATGAGGCTCTGTATTCGAAGCTGCCGACGTGGGGACGTGAAACTTCTCCATGCGATACCCGCGAAGCTGATGCGTATCACGCAGCACAGCTCGTCCGACCGCATCTTCGCCAACGATCTTCGCAATGCGTGCCAGTGTAACTTCGAGGCGTCCCGGCTCCGGCAACTGAGGAGAGAACAGCCCAAGCTGTACCTTGCTTGTTGTTCCTGGCTCCGCCTCCAGAGTCACGCGAAGAATCGCGGCCTGTGGAGGATGGAGTTCAAGCTCCATCTGCAACAGCTTGAGCCAGAGTTGACGTTCGTTGGTGGGCAACGGCGGGGATACCATGCGCGTGTGCGTCGCGCCACCTTCCAGCACAAGGGACACAGAGACCGAAGCTAACGCGAGAATGCGATCATTGGCGCGGCGGATAAGCTGCTCCAGCATTACGTTCAGCAGGAAGAGCAGACCATCGAGCAGTTCGATGGGATCCTCAAGTTCCATCTCTTCGCGCAGAGCGAAGGGTGACTCCAGCGGTTGAAAGAGATGCGGAAGCTCACCCGAGGCCAACTGTCGCAGGCGCATGCCCTCCTGTCCCAAACGAGCGATCAGGCTCTTTTCGGGTAGAGCGGCGAGTTTGCCTAAGGTATCGACGCCCCATGCCGCGAACGTCGAAGACTGCGCTTCCTCCAAAGTCATCACATTGAGCGGCAAAGGTGCAAGTGCAATTCGCTCCTGGCCTGACGCGATCACAGTAATGGGCGCTTTGGTCGACATGCCATGCGCCATGCACAAGGCAGCATGAAAGTTTTCGCTGATGGCGACAGTTGCGACGATCCCGAGTGAGCGGATGCGCTTCAGCAGTTCTCGTGCCAGTTGTGGCGGTGGTCCGAACAGCGACTCCGTTCCGCTGATGTCCAGAACGCAAAGAAAGGCACGCTCCAAGGGGCGTGTTTCGATGCGCGGCGTGAATCTCCCAGCCACTTCCTGCACGATAGTTCGCGCTTGTCCCTCCTCGCTTTGCATTCGCGCCAATGCAACTACGGAAGGAATCGTCTCTACCTCTACGCGTGTCATGCCGTGTTGCACACCGCGAGCCCGCGCCTTCGTGTTCATGGAACATACAAATTCGCTGGGCGGCGCTCCGTCGAGAATGGCGCAGGGTTGTTCCCGCAATGCAGGTCGCAGGCGCAGGGCCGCCTGTGCTGGAAACTCTCTGACATAGAGCGCAGCATAGAGGCCGGAACTTTTCATCGGCGTCCCGCCCACGGAGCATAAGTCTCCCACTCCGCTTCGGTCACCTTCGCGACCGGTTTCTTCATAGGGATGACGTTGGTCTCTTGCAGGAACCGTTGACGATGTATGCGCAACCGATGGCTCTGCTTGGTGAAGACCGTCTTCGGCGGCATTGCCGCTGTGTCTCCAGCTAGATGCAGCACCAGCCCTGCGCTGCTGTTTGCGCAGGCATGTTGCGTCAGGAGAAGCACACTCGAACGAGAGTGTTCCGCAGCCGCACGATAACGGAACCAATGTGAAAGAGGAATGCGGCTTGTATATCTCGCGGGCATACTCGCCACATCGAGCACGACTGCGCTGAAGCCGCCGCCCTGCAAGAGTAGGTCTGTGGCTTTCAATGCCTGTTCAATGCGTGACCACGGCGAAACCACAGAGCAAAAAGAACCACTTTGCAAGGGTTGCGTTGTGTCGCTCTTCTTTTGCGAGAGCGTAGCGGATACCGAATCGCTGCTTGTTTTCTTCTGTCCGAGGAAGCCTTCGAGAGCACGAGCGACACTCTTCGATTCCTGACGCGGATGCGTGCCGCATCCACCACCATGCAGACCCTTGATCGGCTCTGGACGGACAAGACAGGTCTGTGGAAGTTCAAACCGAGAAGGAGAAACCTCAATGTTCTCGCGATACATACCACAGCGCACCCAAAGCAAATAGGGCAAAGCGATGCCAGCAGCGGCGGCGCTCTCAGGCTTAAGCATGTCTCCGACATCGACCCAGGCACAGACCTTCCCGGCCGCCGTGAATTGCGCAATCGAGGAAAGCGCCAGGGACGTACGACCCGAACTCTCTGGGCCGACAATCTCCGTCAGAGCGCCAACCGGCAGACCGCCTTCGAGCAGCCTGTCCACCGCATCAATCCCGGTCGGGATTGTCGGACGAATCGCACGCGACCGTGGCGTCAACGCAGACGGCATCTTGTGCGCGAGAGCATTCTCAACTTCCAGTCGGATTGCGGAGGCAGAGGTCATAGCGTCTTCGCTATATATTCGCCTGTGACTGGATGCGAAAGTCAAGTGCCGCCTGCCTCGGAAACGAGGCAGATAGCAGCTAAGTAGTTGTATATGAACGAGATGTTTAATTGTTGGAAGGGCGGGCTTGCGCCCGCCTCAACCTACTTTCCGAGTGCCCGGCGAATATCCGCAGCCATGACCCCGTGTTTGGCGACCAGTTCCCGAAGGCGCTGCGGTGTCACACCGAATTCCTTGCTCCAGTATTCGACCTCGTACGATTCATGGACGTTCACTCTGGCCCGATCTGCTGGGCCACGATTGCTCTTATCATCAGCCATTTCGACCTCCGGCCATCCTTCAAACTGGATGGCATCTGACCATAGGAGAACCCTCGCGGACGCGAGGTTGTACTTACCTTTGAGGAGCCGAAATGCGAAGGAAGCCACTCTCACGAGCGCGCACGGCTGGCTTCATCGAAGCGATGGAATGCCTGCCCGTGCCCACAGTCCCGGAAGGACCGGGATGGACGTATGAGCTGAAGCTGGATGGCTATCGCCTAGAGGTTGTTCGTGCGGGCACTGAGACGACCTTGTACTCGCGTCGCGAGAACATGCTGAATAACAAATTTCCGTACATCGCATCGGCGCTGCAACGGCTCCCCCAAGGGACAGTCATCGATGGCGAGCTAGTCGCCCACGGACCGGACGGAAAGCCGAATTTCAACATGCTCCAGAACTTCCGTTCTGCCGAAGAGCACATCATCTACTATGCCTTCGACATCCTGGTGCACAGAGATCACGACCTAACCATGCGGCCACTTGCCGAGCGGCGCGAGATCCTTCGTTCGGTGATCGCGCCGGCAGATCATGTGGCGCTCTCCGAGGTGTCAAACCAGACCGCCGCTCAGATGCTGAAGTTTGTCCGCGCCCAGGGATTGGAAGGGATCGTTGCGAAACGGGCCGACAGTATCTATCAGCCGGGTCTACGCACCGGACTATGGTCGAAACACCGCGTCAATCTCGGACAGGAGTTCGTCATCGGTGGGTACGTTCCCGGAACACATGGCTTTGATTCACTGGTCATCGGATTCTATCGCGGGCGCGACCTTTACTATGCCGCACGCGTCCGTGCTGGCTTCGTGCCTGCGACCAGACGCGAGGTGTTCGAACAGATCAGGCACCTGAAGAGAGAGACATGCCCGTTCGTAAATCTTCCGGAACAACAGGCAGGACGATGGGGACAGGGATTGACCGCCGCGAAGATGAAGGAATGCGTTTGGCTCAAGCCAGAAGCTGTAGCGAACTTCGAATTTCTCGAATGGACTGGTGCCGATCATCTACGACACACCAAGTTCGTTGGTATGCGTGACGATAAAGATCCACGCAAAGTAGTGAGGGAGACCTAGACGATGTGCGGACGGTTCAAGCGGGGCTCAGACAAACAACGCGTTGCGGAAGTCTTCAAGGTTACGGCAGGATTGGATGAGTCGGTCTTTGACGAGGGCGATGACCTGCGGCCGCAGTCGATGCAACCGGTCATCTACACGAACGAAGACGGTGAACGCCAGATCGAGCTCATGCGCTGGGCCTTCAAATTGCCGGATCGCTTGCTGTTCAACGCGCGCTGCGAGGGCATCGACCATTCGAAGTTCTGGAGAGAGGCGTTTCAAACCGGACGTTGCATCCTACCCGGCGATGCGATCTACGAGTGGCAGGAAGCAGAAAAGGGCAAGAAGAAACCGAAGTATGAGTTCACCATTCCCGGACAGCATCCCTTCGGTATGGCTGCGGTGTGGAAGCTCTGGAAGAATCCCAAAACCGAGCATTGGGAGAAAACATTTGCTGTGCTCACTGGAGAACCGAATGAGGTCATGGCGCCTATCCATGATCGAATGACCACCTTCCTTGAACCGCGCGATTACGAGGAATACCTCTCGCCATCGGAACGACCTCCGGTCCATCTCCTCCGCATCCTGCCCGCTTCCAAACTGAAAGCACGTTTGGTGGATGTGACGCCCATCAGCAATCAGCAGGTGAGCCTTTTCGATAGTCAATGAGCAAGCGCGTGAAACAGAGTGCAGGGCTTCTCATGTTCCGCAAAGAGCATGCCGAGTTCGAAGTCTTCCTCGTGCATCTGGGTGGCCCTTATTGGTCTAAGAAGAATGAGGGTTCGTGGACGGTGCCGAGGGGCGAATACGAGGAAGGCGAAGACGCGTTCGCGGCGGCACAGCGCGAGTTTGCTGAGGAGACTGGATTCAACGCGCATGGTCCGTTCTTTGAACTTGGTTCAGTGCGCCAGAAGAGCGGCAAGATCGTGCATGCGTGGGCGTTCGCTGGAGATTTTGACCCGACCAAACTTGTCAGCAACACATGCGAAGTGGAATGGCCGCCACGTTCCGGTCATCGCATTGTGATTCCCGAGGTTGATCGCGGCGCATGGTTCAAGCCCGAAGACGCAGCTATCTTCATTCGGGACGAGCAGCAGCCATTTTTAGATCGCCTCACGGAGCACTTGAGCAAGCAGTAACGGAACATCTGCCATGCCGTCGTCTTCTTCCGACTCTTGCTCCATCTGGAAGTTGCTGAGTCCGACGCCCACCAAGCGGTAAAGCTGTGTCTTCGGTAGATCGACTCTCTCGCACAACGCCGAGGCCGTCTCGACAAACATCTCGAAACTGGATACTGGCCCCCGCGTTGATTGGCTGCGTGTCAGTGATTGGAATTGCTTTGTCTTGAGTTTAAGCACGACGGTCTTGGCACCGCGCGCGTTCTCCTTTGAGGCTTTCCACACCTTCTCTGCCAACCGCTGGATATGCGGCACGCATTCAGACAGAGGGATATCGTCTTCGAACGTATCTTCCGCAGACACCTGTTTGCGGACGCGATTCGAGATCACTGGGTTGTGATCGATCCCGCGGGCCAGCTCATACAGTCGGTGAGCGTAGTCGCCAAACTCCTGTTCCAATGCCCGAAGATCCATCGCGTAGATATCGCCGACCAGTTTAATTCCGGCGCGGGCCATCCGTGCCTCCGTAACCTTGCCAACCCCGGGAATGCGACCAACCGGGAGCGTGAGCAAGAATAGCTGCGCCTCGTGTGGCTGAATCACAAATTGACCGTTTGGCTTGCGCCAGTCAGATGCGATCTTTGCCAGGAACTTGTTTGGAGCAATGCCCGCCGATGCCGTGAGATTCAGCTCTTCTCGAATCTGGTGGCGGATCGTCTTCGCTACCACGGTTGCGGTCGGTAGACCTGTCTTGTTCTCGGTGACGTCGAGATACGCTTCGTCCAGGGAGAGTGGTTCGATCGCATCGGTGTGCCTCTGAAAGATCTCCCGCACCGCCTGCGACACTGCTTTATAGCGGACGAAGTCTGGAGGGACGAAGACCGCTTCTGGGCAGAGTCTCTCCGCACTCACTGCGGGCATTGCTGACCTGACACCGAAGCGACGCGCCTCATACGAAGCGGCGCAAACCACCGAGCGCCTTCCTTTCCAAGCCACGACCACAGGGCGTCCACGAAGGCTTGGGTTGTCTCGTTGTTCGACAGAGGCATAGAACGCGTCCATGTCGACATGGA
>Ga0070665_100002195_pt1 | contig 21772 bp, 23 predicted proteins | sample KBSS13metaG_FD_65862 | JGI IMG/M metagenome (GOLD analysis project Ga0070665, IMG submission 65862) | Switchgrass rhizosphere microbial communities from Kellogg Biological Station, Michigan, USA - KBS S1-3 metaG | ecosystem: Host-associated > Plants > Roots > Rhizosphere > Soil ... | reverse complement strand
CGAAGTCGTCGAAGCCGTCGCGCCGCCGCCGGTTCCGATCGTGCGCGCGAGCGAGGATCGCGTCGGCTCGCAGGTCGCGCTCGCGCGCCGCGGCGATGCGACGCTGGCCTACGTCGCCGACGAGGATGCCACCGCGATCCGCATCGTCGACGTCACCGCGCAACACGAGCTGGGGACGTTCCTGCTGCCGGGCAAGCCCGCACAGCTCGTCGTGCTCGCCGACGGCCGTATCGCCGCGAGCATTCGCGATCGCAACGAGGTGCTCGTGCTCGCCGGCACCGGGCTCGGCGACGCGCCGTTCGCGATCGATCGACGCGTCGCGGTCGCGTCGGAGCCGATCGGGCTCGCGCTGACCCGCGACGACGCCACGCTCCTCGTCGCGAGCGGCGCCGGCCACACGCTCACCGCGATCGGCGTGCGCGACGCGGAGGTCACCGCGACGTGGGACCTCGCCGACGAACCACGCGCGGTGCTCGTCGCCGACGACAACCAGCGCGCGTTCGTGTCGCACGCGGTCGGCGGCGCGCTCGACGTCGTCGACCTCGCGAGCCCGGAGGTCGCGCGGATCCCGCTCGCGGGCGGCGAGTGGATGGCGGGCAAGCACCAGATCCCGTTCATCGTGCCGCGCCGGCCGTGTCAGGGCTTCGCGCTCGCCGCGTCGAAGGCGCCGACCGGTCGGATCTTTGCGCCCGACGTGCTCGCGTTCTCGGGCGGCGACCAGGTCTCGACCGGCTACGGCTCGACCGAGGTGACGCCCGAGATCTTCGACGTCGCGGTCGTCGACGAGGATCGCGGCACGCCGATCGGCGGCAACGTCGTCGAGGACGGCTCGCGGCCCAAGCCGCTCGCCACGTCGCGCGTGCTCCACTCGTTCGAGGGGGCGACGTGCGCCTTGCCGCGCGCCGCGGCGGCGTCGTCGTCCGGATCGCTGTTCGTCACGTGCCTCGGCGCCGATCAGGTGTTCGAGCTCGACGGCGCGCAGGTCGCGCCCGAGAGCGCGGTGGTGCGCAGCTGGACCGTCGCATCCGGCCCGACCGGGATCGCCGTCGACGACCCGAGCCACCGCGTCGTCGTGTGGTCGCAGTTCGCGCAGACGCTGACCTCGATCGAGCTCGCGCCCGGATCCGTGCACGCGCTGAAGCTGGGCAATCACGTCGACCGCGGGCGCGAGCTGTTTCATGCCACCGCCGACGGGCGGATCTCCGGCGACGGCCGCGCGTGCGCGAGCTGCCATCCCGACGGGCGGCAGGACACGCTCGTGTGGTCGACGCCGCTCGGCCCGCGGCAGACGCCGATGCTCGCCGGACGGCTCGCGAACAGCGCGCCATACGGATGGAATGGCGACGCGCGCGACATCGCCGACCATCTGAGGCGCACGTTCAAGAACCTGCACGGCACCGGGCTGACCGGCGACGATCTGCACGCGCTGATCGCGTACGTCCAGGCGCTGCCGCCACCGGTGCGAGTCGCCCCGGCAGAGCCCGCGGTCGTCGCCGACGGCAAACGGCTGTTCGACGCCCTCGCGTGCTCGGCCTGCCACGGCGACGACGGCCACACACCCGATGGGGCGAGGCACGACGTCGGCAGCAAGTCCGAAATCGACACGCGACGAGCGTTCGATACGCCGTCGCTCGCATTCGTGGGCGAAACCGCGCCGTACTACCACGACGGTCGCTACCGCACGCTTCGCGAGCTGCTGATCGAAAGCGCGGGGTACATGACCCCGCGCAAGCTGTCGCCGCCAGAGTTGGACGCCCTCGCGACCTATCTGGCGACGCTATGACGAACGACTAGCCGATGACGCGAACGTTCTCGGCGCGCGGTCCCTTCGGACCGTGCCCCTCGGTGTAGCTCACCTTCTGTCCCTCGCGCAGGTCCGAGAACCGAACGCCCTCGACGGCACTCATGTGGAAGAACATGTCGGTGCCCGAACCATTGTTGATAAACCCAAACCCCTTGTCGGTGAGACGCTTGATCGTACCTTCGGCCATTTTCAACTCTCCATCTTGCTGTCGTGCACTGCGCACAACCGACACGTTATTTGCCGCGGATCGTCGCGGCTGTCGAGGGTTAGCACGCCAAAACCTGCGCTGAAGGAGCAACGGTGCTAGGGTCGCCGCGTTGTACAACATCGGCATCAAGGTGTTCTCCGCGACGAAGGCCCGTGACCGCGAGATCCTGGGAGAAACGATCACGGACTGGATCCGCACGCATCCCGAGTACGAGGTGTTCGAGAAGATCGTCACCCAGTCCTCGGATGCCGAGTTCCATTGCCTGGCGATCACCGTCTTCTATCGGCCGAAGTGAGCGCCAGCGCACGCCGTGACGGAACCGTGACACGGCGGTCTATGCAATCACCGGGGCTTCAGCGATGGTTCCGCGACGTGTCCCCGGAGCTGTGCAGTCTTAGAGCGGAGCTTCGTGCGGCCGGCCTCTTCGAGGCGCGTGAGGCCAGGGGCTGGGCCAAGTTAGCGCTGCTCGCGGCCATGCTCGCGGGGTGCCTGATCGGCCTGACCCATGCCGGTTGGCTCGGAGCGCTCGTGTGGATCCCGGCGGCGGCCGTGTGCTGCACGTCGATCTCGATGCTCGGGCACGAGGGCAGCCACCGCAGCTTCTCGCGTTCGCCGGCGCGCAACGCGCTGGTCGCGTACCTCGCGTTCCCGCTGTTCTCCGGGCTCGGCGCCATGTACTGGCGCGACAAGCACGATCGGCGACACCACGCGCACCCCAACGTCGAGGGCCTCGATCCCGACATCAAGCCATTTCCGTTCGCGTCGTCGCGCGGCGGTCACGACGCGTGCAGCGCGGGCGAGCGCTGGTTCCAGCGGGTGTTCCAGCGCTGGCTGTTCTGGCCGATGGCCACGCTCATGGGGATCGGCATGCGCCGATCGTCGCTGCTGTTTCTCGCGCGCCATCCGCGCAAGCGCGAGCGGCTCTGGTGGATCGAGGTCGCGTGCCTCGTCGGGCACTACGTCGGCTGGATCGTGATCCCCGCGCTCGTCTGGGGACCGCTCGTCGCCGTCGGCGCCTATCTCGCGATCTGGGGCGTCGTCGGCGTGTATCTCGCGCTCATCTTCGCGCCCGCGCACATGGGGCTGCCGATCATCGGCACGCCGAACCACGACTGGCAGCATCAGCTCGAGACCACGCGCGACCTGGAGCTGCCGCGCGTGATCTCGTTCTTCTTCATCGGCCTCGATTACCAGGTCGAGCACCACCTGTTTCCCCGGATCTCGCACCACAACCTCCCGCGCGCGGCGCACATCACGCGGGCGTGGTGTCAGCGTAACGGCGTGACGCATCAACGCGAGCCGTATCTCGTCGCGCTGGTGTCGGCCCGACGGTTCATGAGCGACGCGTGGTCGAAAGAAGCGATCGTTCCGGAGCCCACACTGATCGCGCCGAGCCTCGCGAACCCGGGCTAGCTGCAGCGCGGCGAATCCGCATATGCTCGCGGGATGCCTGGCTCGTCCGCCCGCGCGACCTGGCTGTACCTGCTGTTGTTCCCGATCGCGGGGGCGTCACTCTGGTTCCTGTACAGCCTCGGCCACGATCTGCACGCCCCCGATCCGGCGCCAGGTGTGCCGCGGTTCGACGCACAGGGCGCGGGCCCGGTCGCGCTCGATACGTTCATCCACGTCCTGCTCGCGCTCGCGGTGATCATGATCGCGGCGCGCGCGATCGGCGCGCTGTTCCGCGTGTTTCGACAGCCGCCGGTGATGGGCGAGGTGATCGCGGGCATCCTGCTCGGCCCGTCGGCGCTCGGCCACGTGTGGCCGGCGGCGTCGGCGTACCTGGTGCCGAGCCATGTCGCGCCGGTGCTCTCGGGGCTCGCCGAGATGGGCGTCTTGCTCTACATGTTCATCGTCGGGCTCGAGCTCGATCCGGGAGTCTTGCGCGGCCGGACGTCGTCGACGATCACGGTGTCGCACGCGAGCATCCTCGTGCCGTTCGTGCTCGGCGTCTCGGTCGCGCTCTACACGTACCCGCGCTACTCGTCGAACGACGTGCCGTTCATGGCGTTCGCGCTGTTCGGCGGCGTCGCGCTGTCGATCACCGCATTCCCGGTGCTCGCGCGGATCCTCAGTGACCGCCAGCTCCAGCGCACCGAGATCGGCGCGATCGCGCTCGCGTGCGCGGCCGTCGACGACGTCACCGCGTGGTGCTTGCTCGCGCTCGTCGTGAGCGTCGCGCGCGCGACGATGTCGGGCGCGGGCATCACGCTCGCGCTGGCGGTCGCCTACGTCGCGGTGATGCTGATCGTCGTGAGCCCGTGGGTGCGCCGCGCGGTCCGCTGGGTCGACACCAAGCACGACGTGTCGCGCACGGCGATGACGTTCATGTTCGCCGCGCTGCTCATCTCGGCGCTGATCACCTCGGCGATCGGGATCCACGCGCTGTTCGGCGCGTTCCTCTTGGGCGCGATCATCCCGCACGACTCGCAGCTCGCCGCGCGTGCGAAGGAGCGCCTCGAGGACGTCGTGCTCGTGCTGCTGTTGCCGGCGTTCTTCGCGTACACCGGGCTACGCACCGAGATCGGGCTCGTGTCGGGCTCCGGTGCGTGGTTCACGCTCGCGCTGATCTGCGCCGCCGCGTCGGCGGGCAAGTTTGGCGGCGCGTTCGCGTCGGCGCGGCTGACCGGGCTCTCGACCGCCGACTCCGCGATGCTCGGCGCGCTCATGAACACGCGAGGCCTGATGGAGCTTATCGCGCTCAACGTCGGGCTCGACCTGCGCGTGCTGTCGCCGACGCTGTTCGCGATGATGGTGCTGATGTCGCTGATCACCACGCTGATCGCCACGCCGGTCGTCGACTACCTGACGCCGCGCGCGTCGCTCGCCAAAGCGAGGAGATAATCGATGAAGTCCCTGCAAGAGACCTTCGCGCCGCACGGGCGGTGTTTCGGCTGCGGGCCGACCAACGACAAGGGCCTGCGGATCCGCAGCTTCGCGATCGACGAATCCGCCGACGCGCACGTCGTGTGCGACTTCACGCCGGAGAAGCACCACGAAGCGTTCGAGGGCGTGCTGAACGGCGGCATCATCGGCACGCTGCTCGACTGCCACATGAACTGGACCGCGATCCATCACCTCATGCGCAAGCAGGGGCTCGATCACGCGCCGTGCACGGTGACCGCCGACTTCACGATCAAGCTCAAGCGGCCCACGCCGCTCGTGCCGGTGCACATCGACGCACACGTCGTGTCGTCCGGTGACGATCGCGCCACCGTCGAGGCGACGCTCACCGCCGGCGGCAAGGTCACCGCGCTCGGCACCGGCACGTTCGTCGCCGTCAAGCCGGACCATCCGGCGTATCACCGCTGGTAGCGGCGAGCTACTTCGCGCTGCCGGGCGCGCTGCCTTCCATCGCGCCCGCGCTGCCCGCCGCCGCCGAGCCCATGTCGCTGCCCGCTGCGCTGCCAGCGGCGCTACCCGTCTCGACCGCGGGCGGCGTCGGCGGCGCCAGCTTCAGCATCTCCTCCATCATCGCCTTGTTCATCTTCTCTTGCTGCTCGTGCGGCAGCTTGCCGTAACAGGCCTGCGAGTCAGTCTCGCTCTTCGCGTCCGTCATGCACTTGAGGACCTCGTCGGACCACTTGTCGTCCTTGCAGTGCTGGACGCCGATGCTCTTGAGCTTGGCCATCACCTTCTCGTCCATGCCCGGCATCTTCGCCATGTCGGCCTTGGAGAGCTCCATGCTGTGGCTGATCGCGGTCTCGCAATCGCCCCCCTTCTTCTTACAGCCGAACGCAGTGAACGCGAGCGCAGCGACGAACACGAGCGACAGGTTCTTCATGGCCGGACATTGGAAAGCTTTCGCTCGAGGGTCAAGCGGCCAGGGCTCGTTCTCAGTGCTTGGAGTTGCCGTTGCCGTTGCCGTTGCCGATGCCGGTGTTGCCGCAGCCGTTGCCGTTGCCGTTGTTGCCGATGCCGTTGTTGCCGTTGCCGTTGCCATTGATGGTGCCGTTGTCCGTGCACGTGCCGTTCGAGCTGCTGCTCGAGCTGCTCGAACCGCTGGAGCCCGACGAGCCAGACGAGCCGCTGGTGGTCGTGCTCGTGTTCGTCGAGCCGTTGGTCGAGCCCGAGGAGCCGGTCGAACCCGTCGAGCCGGTCGAACCCGTCGAACCCGTCGAGCCGGTGGAACCCGAGGAGCCCGAGCTGGTCGAGCCCGACGAGCCGGTGGAACCCGTCGAACCGGTGGAACCCGACGAGCCGGTGGAGCCCGTCGAACCGGTGGAGCCCGTCGAGCCCGTGGAGCCGGACGAGCCACTCGAGCCGGACGAGCCACTCGAGCCCGACGATCCCGAGCCGGCCGAGCCGGCCGAGCCGGTGCCGTACGTCGCCGACGTCGAGCACGTGTTCGAGGCCGTGAACGAGACCGTGCCGCTGAGCTTCTGAACCTTCGCGTTCGTGTTGCTCGCGAAGTAGGTGTACGTGTTGGACCCCGTGCCACACACCGCCACGACGAACGCCCAGCTCTCGACGCCCTGGTTGAACGTCACGCCCGCGGGCGGCTGCGCGGCGTCACCCGAGCACCCGGTCGAGACCGTGTAGGTGCACTGGAGCGACTGGAGCTTGGTCTGCAACCCGAGGATCGACCAGTCGCTGTTGGCGCCGGTGCAGGCCGACGTCGGAGTGCCGCTGTCGCTGGCCGACGGCGGGCAGGCCGCCGCCGCATGGAAGGAGCCGAAGTCCGACTTGTGCTCGGCCTCGCGCGCCAAGAGCTCGCCGGTCATGGCGTTGACCTCGGCGGTGTAGCGGGTCTCGCGCGCCTCGCGGGCGAACGAGGGGATCACGACGGTGCCGAGGGCGCCAAGCACCGACACGGTGACGAGCACTTCGATGAGGGTGAAACCAGCTTGCGCTTGGCGCATACCCAATACTTCTGCCCAAAACGCTCCGAGCGCGAGGCAGCGGTCGGTACGTGCGTGGGTACCCGTGGGGTACTCATCCTCGGATCGCCACCGCTTCGGCGACCAAGTAGGCTCGCGGGCGATGGCGATTCGCATCGTTCGGCTTGGCTCGCCGCGCAAATCCGGGGAGGGACTGCGCGTCGGCACGGTTCGCCGGCCGCCTCGCGGCGTCCCGAAATCGGAGTTCGGCACGCGCGACTTCTATGATGTGTGGCTGCCGAACCTGTCGCCGAGCGCGGCGCTCGTGAAGCAAGCGCTGGCGGCGCGCGATGCCAAGGCGTGGCACGCGTTCGTGCGCAAGTTCCGGCACGAGATGGCCGCACCGGATGCGAGCCGGTTGCTCGATCTGCTCGCGGCGATGTCGCATCACGCGAGCTTCTCGATCGGCTGCTACTGCGAGGACGAAGCGCGCTGTCATCGCTCGGTGCTGCGCGAGCTGCTCGTCGAGCGAGGTGCAGACCTCGCAGGCTGAGTCCCAGGGCAGTAATACGGTCTTCACGCGCGCTCGCAGAACGCGCGTGTACGATCGTCTCGTGAAGCTCGCCATCGCCATCGCGCTCGCTGGTTGCGCGCCGCTGGCTTCAGCGTCGGAGCCCGCCGCTCCGCCGAGCGAGCCCGCGCATGCGTCGCGCGCGGAACCGCCGCGCTACGCGCTCGCGGACGCGACGGCGCCCGAGCACGCGCTGTTCGGCGCGATCAACGCGGCGCGGGTGGCCGAGGGAGCTCCGGCGCTCGCGTGGAGCGAGCAGGTGTCGTTCATCGCGCATCACGCGACCTCGGCACAGCTCGATCTCGGCGAGCTCTCGCTGGCCGATATCAACGTCGATATCGCGGTCGCCGATGACGTCGACACCGCCGCGCGCGCATGGCTCGCGGACCCGCACCGCCGCGCGCAGCTCCTGGCGGCCGGTGCCACGGACGTCGGCATCGGCGTGACGACGACCGGTGACGGACGCGTCTCGGCGACCGCCGTGACGTTTCGCATGCCGCCCGTGATCGACGCCGGCGCGTTCGCGCGGCACGTCGAGGCCAAGCTCGAGTCGCGCGACCGCAAGCTCGATCCGGACCTGCGGTCGATCGCACAAACGGTGGCCGCCGACCTCGCGGCAGGCTGGACGCGAAGCGACGTCGAGCCGCTGATCCAGAGCCGACTGCGCGGCATCGATCGCCGGTGGACGAAGATCCGCAACAGCATGACCAGGCTCGTCGACGTGTCGAAGCTCGAGCGCGACGACCAGCTCGTCGCGGCGCTGCTTCACGGCGAGCGTGCAGACGATCTCGGCGTCGGCGTCGCGCAGGGCGCACATCGCGACAGCGGCGACGGCGCGATCTGGCTCGTGGTGCTCTACGCCGAGGCGCCCGACGAGGCGCTCGCGAAGCCGTTCGGCGGCTACATGTTCGACCCGCACCCTATGTAGCCGCGCGCAAGAGCTTCGCGACCAGCCCGTCGGGTGCGCTCGACTCGAAGTACGCGACTGCCGCCACGATGACGAGCTTGCCGCGCGCGCGGGAGATGCTGACGTTGAGCAAGTTCGGCGCGTCGCCGACGAGCGCGCTCGGCCGCATCGGCGGCGCGTCGACGAGATCGAGCAGCACGACGTCGCACTCGCGGCCTTGAAAGCGATGGATCGTGCTGCACTCGACGCGATCGGCGATGCCGCGCTGCGCGAGCAGCCGGCGGATCTCGGCGGCCTGCGCGGCGTACGGCGTGATCACGGCGATCGAGGTCGAACCGCCGCGCACGGCGTCGAGCGCGAGATCGGCGGTGCGCTCGGCCGAGCGCGCGTTGATCCGCGAGCTGCCCTTCGCCGAGCGCTCGCAGGTCGATGCGAGATCCTCGACGACCACGGCGCGGCCGGGAAACGGCGCGCGTAGCGCGATCGCGTCGACGTCGCCGGCGGCATGCACGAGGCGATCGCCGTAGAACAGGTTGCCGACGAGCCCGCCGATCGCCGGGTGCATGCGGTACTGCACGTCGAGCAGCGCCACGACGTCGGAGCGCTCGGGTGCGGGAACCGTCACGTCGAACACGCTGCGCCCGATCGAGCGGCGGACGAGCTCGTCGTTCGATTGCACGATCGGCGGCAGCTGGCGCGGATCGCCGACCATGATCGCGCGCCGGTCGCAGCGCGAGGCCGCGACGAACAGCGGCGGCAGCGTCGCCATGCCGGCCTCCTCGGCGATCAGCGCGTCGAAGCGCTGGCCGGCGAGCAGCGGCGACGTGTACGCGGTCGCGAGCGTGCACAGCACGACGCGCGCTTCGCTGACCACGCGCGTCGCGACATCGCGGTCATCTGCGCGCGCGGCAACGCGAGCCTTCGAGAGCTCGCGCACGCGCTCGAGTCGAGCGATGCGTTGCTCGATCGCGCGCAGCTGATCGCGTGCGCCGAGCCGGGCGAGCGCGTCGGAGGCCGCGAACACGCGCGACAGCGCCGCGGCGCCGAGCGAGCGCGGCGGCTCGGCGAACAGCGCTTGCTGCGCCGTCACCGCCGGCACGAGCTCGGTGGCGAGCGCGCGTGCGTAGCGCAGCTGCTGGTCGACGTCGCCGATGCGGCGGCGCAGCTTCGCGAGCGCGTCCTTGCGCGCGTGGTCGAGGCGGTCGACGAGATCGTCGAGCTCGGTGCCGAACGTGTCGGCGTCGCTGCGGCCGAGGCGGACGAACGTGCCCGGCGCGAACCACGGCCGCGGCGCGAGCTTCGCGAGCACCTGATCGATCGCGGCGTTTGTCGTCGACGCGAGCAAGATCCGCTCGCCGCGCGCGAGCAGCTCCTCGATGATGTCGACGAGCGTCGCCGTCTTGCCGGTGCCGGGCGGACCCCACACGAACGCGAGGTTGCTGTCGACGCACAGCTGCACCGCGGCGCGCTGGCTCGGGTTGAGCGCCGCGTGATCGCACAGCAGCGCGCGCGGATCGCGCACCGGTGCAGTCTTGCCGAACAGCGTCAACGCGAGCGGCGCTGCCGTGATGCCGTCGAGCGCTTGCACGAGGCGCTCGTACAGGAACCACGGCGCGACCACGAGCGTGCAGGGCGCGCTCGCATCGATCGCTTGCGCCGCGCCGATCGTGACGCGCCCGTCGGCGACGCGCTCGATTGCGACGCGCTGCTCGCCGCGTGCCGTCTTCAGCACGCTCGAGGCCCCGGCGGTCACGCGCTCGGCCGCCGGCAGCTCGAAGCTGTACCGCAGGCCGCCGAGCTCCTCGCCGCGCGCGAGCGGGATCTCGAACGCCTCGGCGGAATCGCGCATCGCCGCCAGCTCGCCTTCGATCGCGCGCTTGAACGCCGCGACGAATCTGGCGAGCAGCTCGGCCACGCCATGACGATGCCATCACCGCGCGCGCAGCACCACGGCGAGCCAGCCGCGCACCTCGGCGTCGAGATCGGCCGCGTCGCGCAAGTGCACGAAGTACGCCGTGCCACGCGGTACAGAGATCGCTCGGGCGATGCGCTTGCTGTCGATTACCGCAGGCGAGATGAACGACACGTCGAGCCAGCGCGTCTTGGGCCGCAGCTCGATGATCGTGCGCTCGCGCTTGATGAGCACGCCGACGCCGACCGCTTCGACGATCACGTCCCGATAGCGGCGAACCACTGCCAGGACGGCCTTCGCGGCCCGGCGCTGCGGCTCGGTGCGTTCGTCGAGCCACACAGCGATCGGCATGCCGGCGGCGCACGTGTGTGGGCGATTCGCGCGCCCGAAAGGGCGGTCGCAGCGCGGGCAGATCCACACGGCACGTCGACTCTACGCGACTACGCGACGCGTCGGCTCATCCGGCCTCCCGCCAGCCGATGGGTCGGTTGCCCGGCCGTGTCGCCGTGAAACGATACGAGCATGCGCCCGCCGAAGCCCTCGAACGCGTCGAGCGGGATGCCGGCCGGCGCGAACAAGCGCTCGCCGACGGGCACGAGTCGCAGCGGTGGAAACGCGGTGACGCCGCCCATGAACCCGCCGAGGACGCGCGCTTGTGCCGCATCGACCGGTTCGAGCGCGAACGTCTCCTCGAGCTGGCCATCGATCACGCGCACGTCGATCCGGACCTGATCTGCGCGGTACGTGCCGGCGAAGTCGGACAGATCGGGAACGTCGTGCGGCTTCAGCGCGAGGGCAGGGCACGCCAGCTGCAGGTGGTCGCGCAGCAGCCACAGCGCGAGCTTGTCGATGAGCGGCATGGCGGCACTCGAGTTGCCGAACGCGGCGAACGCGAAGTCCTGCGCGGGGACCACGACCAGGAGTGCCAGACCGCCCGGCGACGCGCCGCTGTGGACCAGGACGTCCGTATCGCCGAACCGCCAGCACGGCCAGCCGAGGCCGATCGGGGACGAATTCGGCGAGCGCAGATCGGCCGTGATCGTTCGCATACGCTGGGCCGATTCCGCCGACACGACGCGTGCGCGCGTCGGTGCGACGCCGTCGGCGAGATGGGTGCGCCCGAATGCGAGCACGTCGGCGATGGTGGCGATCGGCGTGCTGCCACAGGCCGACCACGACTCGGGCAGCATGAACATGTCGGTGCGACGGAGCCGTGCCGATTTCGGATCGTAGAAATGGCCGACCGCCGTCGGTCGCACGATCGCGCGCTCGAGCGACGTGGTCGAGTCGGCCATGCCGACGGGCGCGAACAGATCGCGTTCGAGCAGCTCGTGATAGCTGCGCCCGCTCACCACCTCGAGCACGCGGCCGGCCATGGCCATGCCGGCGTTCGAGTAGCTCACGTAGTCGCCCGGCGCGAACAAGGCCCCGCACCGGCGCAGCTGACTCGCGAGGTGCGCGAGCGCGCCCGGGCCGGAGACGCCATCGGGGCAGAAGAAGTCGGCGTCGATGCCGTTCGTGTGGTTGAGCAGGTGCCGTACCCGCAGCGCGGCGGTGTTCGACGGCGGCGCGAGCGCGAAGTCCGGCAGGTAGCGCGACAGCGGCGCCTCGAGGTCGAGCTCGCCGCTCTCGACGCGCTGCATAGCGAGCGTCGCTGTCATGACCTTCGTGATCGAGCCGGCCAGGAACCCGGTTGCTTCGGTCATCGGCTGCTGCGTGGCGATGTTGGCAACGCCCGTCGCCATGACCGCTTGCTCGCCTCCGTGATAGATGCCTGCCCCGAAGCCGGGGACGCGTTCGCGCGCGGCCTCGGCCTCGGCGCGAAAGCGCTCGATGACCTCTCGAATCGTCATTGGGATCTCCTTGGACTTGAACGTTGTACAAGGAAACATGGATCCAATTGAACAACGTGCAAGTGGAGTTGCACGCCGTTCAAGTGTAACCTCGTTGCATGGGGCTGACCCGCGAGCGAATCGTCCAGGCGGCGATCGCGTTGCTCGATGCCGACGGGCTCGAGGATTTCAACGTGCGTGCGCTCGGCAAGCGCCTGGCGAGCGCGGCGACCGCGATGTACTGGCATGTCGGTAGCAAGCGCAACCTCGTGGCGCTCGCCGGCGACGAGGTTTGGAACGAGGTCCCGCTGCCGGCGATCGAAAAGAAGTCGTGGCGTGCGGCAGCCAAGCAGATGGCGACGGGGCTCCACGCGATGCTCGTCCGACATCCGTGGGTCGTCCATGCGTTCGGCGCGCAGGTGCTGTTCGGTCCCGGTCGGGCGCGGCATCACGATCACGGCTTGGCGCTCTACGAGGCGGCGGGGTTTCGCGGCGCGCGTGCCGACCAGGCCGCGACGGCGGTGTTCACGTTCGTGCTCGGCAACGCGCTCGGTGTCGCGGGCGCGGTCGAGCTCGCGCGGCAGGCTCGCCGGCGCGGCGCGCGGGGACAGGCGTGGATGCGCAGCGAGATGGCAAAGGCGCGCGAGGTCGCGGAGCAGTTTCCGCGGCTGCGCGCGAGGCTTCACACCGCGAGTGCCGCGTACGGTGCGTCCCCGCGCCGCGCGTTCGCGCTCGGGCTCGACGCGCTCCTCGACGGACTCGAGCGCCAGCTTCGCACCCGGCGCCGCTAGTACACGTGGGGGATCAGCCGCCACGTGTGCGCGCGGTACGCCTCGTACTCGGCGCCGAAGTGCCTGGCGAGCAGCGCCTCTTCCGAGTGCATCCGGCCGATCAGCACGGGCACGAACAGCGCGGCGAGCGCGAGGCCGAACAGCGAGCGAAACGCGAGCGCCCAGCCGGCGACCATGACGAGCAAGCCGAGATACGACGGGTTGCGGATCGTCCTGATCGCCGGCACGCTCGGCGCGGTCGCCATCGGCGGCTGGCTCGCGCGCGACATCGCAGCGCGACGCCGCGTGCTCCAGCATCAGCTCGCGACGCAGGCCTGGCACCTGCGAAAGCTGTTGCCGTCGGGCTAGATCCGCTGGCGGTTCGGCGTGCCCTGCGGCTGCTGCTGCTCGAGCTCGTGCAGGTGCTGCTCGAGCTCCTTGAACATGTCGCGCATGTCGGGCGGGTTGCCGTTGCTGTCGAACCAGCGATCGAAGCCGTCCGGGAACGGCGTCGCGGCCGACGCGTCGATCTGCGGATCGGTGGCGAGCTTCGCGTGGAGCTCGACGCGCTTGCCGTCGCGGATCGCATCGATCGCGATCGCGTCGCCTTTCTTGTGATCGGCGAGTGCGCTGGTGATCTCGGAGGCCGACGTCGCGGCCGTGCCGGCGACTGCGGTCACGACGTCGCCGACCTGGAGGCCCGCGCGTGCGGCCGGGCTATCAGGGCGAACGACGTCGACGAGCACGCCGCGATCGTCCGGCGCGCCGAAGTGAGCCCGCAGCTCGGAGCTCATCGGCAACGCGAGGAAGCCGAGCCGGCCTTTGGCGTGCGCGTGCGACGCAGTGAGTGGCGAAGGTGAGGTCGGTCCCGCGACTGCGAGACCGCCGCCGAGCGCCGTCACGAGCAAGACGCTGAGAAGGGACGTACGCATGCTCGAAGGACCGCGCGCACCGCCTCGATATTCCGCTTTCTTGGCCTCTACGAGCTTTGCCGAGCGAGCGCGGCCTCGATCGCGGACGTCACGAGCGCGTGATCGGGCGGCACGTCGGGCGCGAACCGCGCGATCGCACGGCCGCCGCGGTCGACGAGAAATTTTTCGAAGTTCCACGCGATGTCCTCGCCGCGCTCGGCGCCGGCGCCCGGCAACGGCTGTGCGTGCGGTTGCTGCGCGATCAGCTCGCGATACAGCGGATGGCGATTGCCCGGCGCGACCGCGATCTTCTCGACGACGGGAAACTGCACGCCGTACTTCACGGTGCAGAACTCGTGGATCTCTTCCGCGGTGCCCGGCTCCTGCGCGCCGAAGTCGTTGCACGGGAAGCCGACCACGGTGAAGCCGCGCGCGCGATAGCGCTCGTGGAGCGCCTGGAGCGCCGTGTACTGAGGCGTGAGGCCACACGCCGATGCGACGTTGACGATCAGCACCACGTTGCCCTCGTGCTCGGCGAGCGAGGTCGTCGAACCGTCGGCGCGGCGGAATGGAATTCGGGCGAGCTCGCTCATCACTGAAGTAGAGATCGGTTGCGCAGTTCGCGCAGCACGCGGCACGACTTTTCGATCCGAATTCACTAGAGCCTGCCATTGCGACGGCGGTAGCGTGCCCGCGATGAAGCGGTGGCTAGGACTGTGCTCGGTGATCGCGGCGTGTAGTCACGGCGGCGCGGCCACCCCCGATTCGAACCAGAACGCGTCGCCGATCGACGCGCCGGCTTCCACGAAGATCGACGCGCCGACCTCGTCGCCGATCGACGCGGGTTTCACCGGGCGCTTTCTGTGCAGCGCGCCCGCGCCGGAAAACGCGCCGCTGCCGACACCGCCGCCGCTGAAGGCCGGGTGTCCGGCGCTGATGGCCGGCGAGAACTCGTTCACGAGCGGCGGCATCACGCGGACGTTCCAGCTCGTGCTGCCGATGACGCCGGTGCAGGGCGAGGTCTATCCCGTGATCTTCATGTGGCACTGGCTCAAGTCGACGTCCGACGACATGATCAACACGGGCATGGTGCAGGCCGCCGTCGACGATCAGCGGTTCATCGCGGTCGTGCCCGACAACATTCCGACCGACATCATCGCCACGACGTACGACGTCAACTGGCCGTTCGACATCACGCAGTCGGCCGACCGCATGACCCAGGAGTTCTCGTTCTTCGACGACATGCTGTCGTGCGTCGAGCAGCAGTTCCAGGTCAACCAGCAATGCGTGTCGTCGGTCGGCGTCAGCGCCGGCGCGCTGTTCAACGATCAGCTGATCCAGTCGCGGTCGACGACGCTGGCGTCGTTCGTGTCGCTGTCGGGCGGAGTCGGCGCGACGATCATCAAGCCGTGGGTCAGCGCCGCGCGCAAGCTGCCGGGCCTCGTGCTGTGGGGCGGCAAAGGTCCGCCGACGATGACGACCAAGGACATCCTCGGCTGCTTCGGCGTCGGCATGGACTTCGACGTCGCCTCGACCGATCTCGAGGACGGCATGACTGCGAACGGCCAGTTCCTCGTCGAGTGCGTCCACAACTGCGGCCACGCGGTGCCGCCGGTCGACGCGCCGCCGGGCGAGTCGCAGTTCGCCGGCATCTGGGAGTTCATGCTGAACCACCCGTACTGGGTGCCGCCGGGGACGTCGCCGTATCAGCAGAACGGGCTCAAGGATCTGCCCGCGTGGTGCGCGATCGGCGAGAACAACGCGGTGCCGCGCGGCAGCGGCGATTGCCCGTCGCCGATCAATCCTTGCGCGTTCTGACGGGATAGATCACTTCGGTCTCCCACTGCGCGGGATCGGGCTGGTGCCCGGGGTCGGTGACGTAGACCTCCCACGGCGCGCCGCCGGCCTCGAGCCCGTTCGCGTCGAGCCAGCGCTCGATCGCGGCGTGCGTGTCGCGCAGCCGATCGTACGGGCCGCGATGGATCGCGACGGCAGCGCTGCCGCCGGGCAGCTCGACCGCTTCGATCTCGCCGGCGCTGGTCCCGGCGGTCGCGATCGGCATGCCGGCCTCGATCGTCACGAGGCCCACGCCGGTCGCGACGTAGCGCGTGAACGGCTGGCCGGTGAACGCGAGGCCTTCGCGCTGCGCGTGCGCGAACACGCGCGGCAAGAGCTCGCCGAGCGTGGCGCCGACCTGAGCGGGCGCGATGCGGCGGCGGATCACGAGGGCAGGGCGAGGATCGAGCTGACGACGACAGACTTCGAGCATGACGGGATTCCTGGGTTCGGGGCCTGACTGATAGAGCCCGATGCATGGCCCGGTGGTGCGGACGATCGCCGCGTGGCGTGCGAGCGTCTTGGTCAGCGCACCCGAGATGCCGCGCGCGCGATACGCCCGCGGCGACATCCGGAACCGCCGCACGAACGCGCGCGTGAACACCTCGTGGCTGGCGAACCCGCCGGCGAGCGCGATCTCGAGGATCGGCTCGCGCGTGGTGACCAACCGCGCAGCCGCGAGGTCGAGTCGCAGCCGCTGCGTGAAGCCTTTCGGCGTCTCGCCGACCACGCGGCGGAACGCGCGGTGCACCTCGAACGGCGAGCGACGCGCGCGGCGGGCCAGTGCCGCGAGCGAGGCGTCGTCGTCGGGGGTGCGCGCGATCTGCGCGACGAGCGGCAAGATGATCGACGTCGGGACAGGCATCGGAAACGCCGCGACCCTACGCGACCGGTGGATGGATTGTCTTGACGAATCTTGCGCGACTTCGCGGCGGGCAGTGGTAGCTTTCGCCCGTGGTACGGCTGTCGATCGCGCTCTTGCTCGTCGCGTGCAGCGCTCGTCACGACGCACCGGCCGCCGGCTCCGCGGCCGCGGCCGTCGAAACCAGCAAGGCGCCCGCGGTCGGTGCGCATGCGCCGTCGGTGCAGCTCACGGCGATGACAGGCGAGCGCGTCGGGCTCGATCCGGTGCTGTCCGCACACGACAAGACGATCGTCGTGTTCTATCGCGGCTTCTATTGAAGCGCCTGCACCCGCTGGCTCGGCGAGCTGGCACGACACGCGGCGGACCTCGGCACGCGCGGCGCATCGGTGGTCGCGATCGCGTGCGATAGCGTCAAGGACAGCGCGAAGCTCCAGGCGTCGGTTCCGCAGATCACGCTGTACGGGGATCCCGACAAGACGGCGTCGACCGCGTGGGGTGTGCTGCCGGCCGGCGGCGACGAGCCCGACGCGGCCACGTTCGTGGTGCGCCGCGACGGCACGATCGCGTTCCGCCGACTCGCGGATCCGAGCCACGACTGGCCGACGTACGACGAGCTGTTCGCGGCGTTGCAGTAAGACCGATCAGGGCGCCGGCGACCGTGGCAGCGTGATCGTGAACGTCGTGCCGTGGCCGAGCCGCGTCGCGAGTGCGATCCGGCCACCGCTTGCTTCGACGATGCGGCGCACGATCGCCAGGCCCAAGCCGGTGCCGGGGATCGTGCTCGTCTGGTCGCTGCGATAGAACGGTTCGAATGCGTGGTGCGCGTCGTCCTCGGACATGCCGAGGCCGTTGTCGGCGACGCGGAGCACGTAGTTGTTCGCCGCGAGCTTGCCCTCGATCTCGATCGCGGGCGGGGCGTCGGCGCGGCGGTACTTGACCGCGTTCTCGCCGAGGTTCCACAACACCTGGCGAAGCAGCCCTTCCGCGCACCACACCTCGGCCGGCTCGAGCGCGATCCGCAGCACGCCGTGATGGTCTGCGACGAGCCGCCCGAGATCGTCCTCGAGCGCGGCCGCGATCGGCTCGGTGCGTGAGGTCGAGCGCGGCATGACGCCCACGCGCGACAGCAAGAGCAGGTCGTCGATGAGGCGCGCGATCCGGTTCACGCCGCGCGACACGCTCGTGCTCATCGGCTTCGCGCCGGGCACGGTCTCGGCCATCATCTCCACCGATAGGCTGATCGTGTTGAGCGGGCTGCGCAGGTCGTGCGCGATGCGTCCGGAAAACGCGTCGAGCTCGCGATTGCGATTCTCGAGCTCGACGTTGGCGAGCTCGAGGCCGTGCTGGGCGTGCAGCACGGCGCGCGTGGTCCACATGCCGCCGAGGATGACGCCGACGAGGATGCCGGCGGTGACGAGCAGCTGGATCAGCGAGTCGACGCGGTGGCGCTCGGTTGCCTCGCGTGCGGCATCCACGGCGGCGCGATCGTTGATATCGACGAGCGCCGTCGCGTCTTGATCGATCTTGTCGAACAGCGGCTTGCTCGCGGCCATCACCTGCGTCGCCTGCGTGTCGTGGTTCTCGCGCGAGAGCTCGAGCACCGTGTCCTCGGCGGCCTGCGCCGCCGCGACGGCCGCCGTCAGCTGATGCCACGCGAACGCCTCGCCCGAGAATGCCGCGAGCGGCGAGTACAAGCGCGAGGTCTCGACGTAATCGGCGCGGAGCTCGGCGAGCGCGCGCTCGAGATCGGCCATCTTGGTGACGTCCTTCTCGAAGATGTGCTCGCCGACGAGGATCTGCTCGCGTAGCACGTTCATCGCGATGCGGTCCACGAGCCGCACGCTGCCCAGCGCGTCTTTCTGGATCACCTGGATCGCGCTCTGGATCTCGGACGCTTCGTGAAACTCGATGAGCTGGAGACAGCCGAGCAATGCGGCGATGACGCCGAACGCTCCGAGCATGAGTGCCTTGGTTCGATAGCCGTTTCGCACTCGCATGCTCGGGATCCAGTGCTTCTCTACCCGTGCCTCGATCGACGAGCAATGCGCTCGGGGGCGTCGCGTGCGATCGCGTACGCGTGTGGGATCAAATGACTCATATTTCGATTCGTGTGAACGAGTGACAAATCTAGTCTTAACTAGCGTTCTCGTGATCGCGGTGGCTCGCCTCGAGTGATGCAGGCGGCGGTCCGCCGGCCGATGCAAGCGACGGCATCGAGATCGACGTACACGCGCGCCGTCCGCATCGCGGCGCGTGGTCGATCCAGCCAGCGCGTTCGGCTCGGACCGCGTCGCGCTAAATCCGGTTCTCCGGAGGTACTCCGCCTGCGCAAATTCACGTACGGCGTTGGCGCTCGGCACGATCGCTACACGCTGCGCCGGCGGCGCGCACTCCGGCCGCGCGATCACGCTCACTGGCACACACACGTGTGGTCCGCAACTTGCTCTGCGGCGAGCGCGCACGAACGACAACATCAACGGGAGAATGACAGTGGCTGAGCTCAACGAGACACAACGACTCCAGTTCGCGATGCAGGCGGCGATGCACGCCGCGCAGCAGAACCGCGGCAGCGGCGGTGGCATGTCGGAATGGAATACCGACGGCGGTGCGCTCATGCAGGTGCACGGCCGGATCAAGGACGCGCTGCGCGAGCGCGTTGCCCAGCGCATGCACGAGCGGCTCGCGGACGCCGCGAGGGAGCGCGTCAAGGAAGTCGTGCGCGACCGGCTCGTGGGCGAGCTCCGCACCGCCATGATCGAGGCTCAGAGCGATCGCGGCTTCGACTTCTCGCGCATCGAGCGCCGGCTCGGCGAGCGTCTGTCCGACGCGATCACCGATCGCGTGCAGGACGCGGTCCGCGAGCGCGTGGCCGAGACGGTCCGGGAGCGCGTGGGCGACGCCGTGCGCGAGGCGGTGATGGGGACCCCGTTCGCCGACGACGTCGAACCGATCACCATGCGCGTCCGCGAATCGCTCGAGTCCGAGCTCGTCGATCGAATCCGCGAGGGCGTGCGCGAGCGGCTCCGCGACAACCTGCGCGACCGCATCCAGTCGGCCGTGCACGAGCGCATCTTCGAGGCCTTCAAGGGCGCGATCGAGGAGCAGCACGGCAACATGGAGCCGGAGCGCATGATCAACTCGCTGCGGGACCGGCTGGGCGACGCGATCGAGCGCCGCGTCACCGAGACCGTGAAGGATCGGCTGCGCGAGGCCGTCCGCGATCGCTTCGACGAGGTCACGCGCACTCGCCTCGGCGAGGTGATGCGGTCCGCCGTGCAGCAGCGCGGCGGGATGGGCGGCGGCGTGCGTGGCACGGGCGGGTTCGCGGCCGTGGGCTGGGGCGTCGGCGGTGAGCGCGGCTCGAAGGCGGAGATGCTGCGCGAGCAGATCCACGAGCAGGTTCGCGAGCGCCTCGGCGACGCGATCCTCGAGCGGCTCTCGTCGGCGATGCGCGACGACATCGAGGACGCGCTGCGCGAGCGGCTCGGCACCGCGGTGCGCGCCGCGCTCGTCGAGCAGAAGCTGCTCGGCGGCTTCGATCCCGACCAGTTCGCGGACGCGATCCGCGGCCGGCTCGGCACGGTGCTGCGCGAGCGGCTGACCGACTCGATCCGCGAGCGCGTGCACGAGGTCCATCGCGATCGGCTTCGCGACATGATCCGCGACGCGATCTCGAACCGCCAGCCGGAGTTCACCGGCTTCGGCACCGGCATGCAGTAGGCGATCTCGCCACTGCGACCGCGAAGGCCCCGCGTTGCGGGGCCGTTTTCGTTTCGTGCGGAGGCCCACGTAGGGCGAGCGCCTTGCAGCTGGGCCGGTCATGGCCGATCCGACGTCGGATCACTTCGCGTGGCTGCGCACGCGGATGGCAGCCGAACGAACGTTCATGGCGTGGCTGCGCACCGCGGCCTCGATGATCGGCTTCGGCTTCACGATCGTGCAGTTCTTCGCCAAGCTCTCGCGGATGGAGGGCGCACACCCGGCGATGCGCCCGCACGCGCCGCGCATGCTCGGCCTGATGCTGATCGGTGCCGGCGTGCTCGGCCTCGCGTTCGCGCTGCACCAGTTTCGCACCGTGGTCCGCCACCTCGATGGGCCCGAGTACGCGGGCATCAACACCGGGCATCCGCCGGCAAGTCCTGCCGTGGTCGTCGCGGTGATCGTGCTCTTCATCGGCGTGTTCGCGTTCACTGCCATCGTGTTGCGCGCACCTTGAGGCAGCGTTCGCGAAAGCGCGGCAAGGGTCCAGCCGTCCGATCTGCAGCGCACGCGCGCTCACTAGGATGACGGGAGGAGGTCTCCGTCATGATCCTGCGTCGCTTAGTCGCGCTCGTTCCCTTTGCGCTCGTCATCCCGGCCACCGCGCGTGCCGCGCCTGCCGAATACACCGCGATCCGTGTCGATCAAGGTCTGGTCTACGTCGACGTCGGCCGCCGCAACGGCGTCGAGCCCGGCCAGGCGCTCGAGGTGGTCACCCACGAAGGCAACGACGAGGCGTTCCATATCGGCTGGATCGTGCTCGAGTCGTGCGGCGAGTCCGTGTCCTTGGCACGCGTGCCGGCCGAGCTCGTGCCGTACATCAAGCGCGGCACGCAGCTGCGCTTGCCGAACGGCCAGCCGGCGCACGTGACGTCGCCGGAGGCAAGCGCGCCGCCGCCGAGCACGCCGGCGCCGCCTACGCAGGCGCCTCCGCCGATCGCGAAACCCGCGCCGGCGATCGCGACCAAGCTCGAGCCGCACGTCGAGACGCCGCCGGCGCACGCGCCCGCGATCGCCGAATTCCGCCACGAGCCGCCCGCGCTCGTGCCGCCGGGTGTGCCGCTCACGCTGTCGGTGTTCGCGCCGTCGCCGCTCGCGCGTCCGATGCTGATGTACCGGCTGCGCGGCGAGCATTCGTACGTCGCAATGCCGTTCGTCGCGAAGCCGGATTCCTACTATACGGTCGCGATCCCGCCGGGGCGCGTGCAGGCGCCGGGCGTCGAGTACTACATCGTCGTCGATACGCCGGAGGCGCCGCGGCGGCTCGCGTACGCGACGCCCGAGCAGCCCGAGCGCGTCGAGGTCGAGGGCCGGTTCAACGAGACGATGGAGCTGGCGCGCTACGGCGTGCGCGACGAGATCTCGACGACCGACGAGCTCGTCAGCTACGCGAGCACGAACGGCGTGCGCGACTACTACTACCGCGTCGAGGGCGACTACCTGCATCGCATCTTCGGCAACGTGTACTCGATGCGGTTCGGCGCCGGTTACTTGCACGGCGTCGCGGTCGACGGCGGCACGCAGATGCCGACCACGGTCGGCTTTCTCTACGCGTACAGCGAGGCCGAGCTGCGCGG
>Ga0070665_100002194_pt1 | contig 21773 bp, 13 predicted proteins | sample KBSS13metaG_FD_65862 | JGI IMG/M metagenome (GOLD analysis project Ga0070665, IMG submission 65862) | Switchgrass rhizosphere microbial communities from Kellogg Biological Station, Michigan, USA - KBS S1-3 metaG | ecosystem: Host-associated > Plants > Roots > Rhizosphere > Soil ... | reverse complement strand
AGAACGACACCGCGGTCGACGCCAACGTGCTGGCCCGCGGACTCGATTGGCTGAAGCGTTACCAAGAAGAGCAGGTCAAAATGCTGGTCAACGCGGACGGCAAAAAGGATCCGTACAAACTCCATCCAGATAACACCGACGCGCTGGTGTATATGGTCCTCGTCGAATCGGACATCGACAACGCCCAAATGCAAGGCTTTTTGTACAAGGACCGCAACGAGTTGTCCGTCTACGGCAAAACGCTGTTGGGGATCGCGCTCCAAAAAGTCAAGCAGGCCGAGAAGCTGGCGATGGTGCTGCGGAACATCGAGCAGTACCTGGTGCAAGACGACGAAAACCAGACGGCCTATCTCAAGCTGCCCGAAGGAAACTACTGGTGGTTCTGGTACGGCAGTGACGTCGAGGCGATGGCCTACTACCTGAAGCTGCTGGTGCGCAACGATCCGAAGAGTGAAGTGGCGCCAAGGCTGGCGAAGTACCTGCTCAACAACCGCAAGCACGCCACGTACTGGAATTCGACGCGCGACACGGCGCTATGCATCGAATCGCTCGCTGAATTCATCAAGGCCAGCGGCGAGGACTCGCCGGAGCTAACCGTCGAAGTCTGGATTGATGGCAAAAAGCATAAGGAAGTCTCCATCGATTCGAAGAACTTGTTCATGTACGACGATCGTCTGGTGTTGACGGGCGACGCCGTTGAAGCGGGCGAGCATACGATCGAGATCAAGAAGCGGGGGCGTGGACCAATCTATTACAACGCCTACCTCACGAACTTCACGCTCGAAGATCCGATCACCGCGGCCGGACTCGAAGTGAAAGTGAACCGCAACTACTACAAGCTCCTGCCGGTCGACAAGCAGATCAAGGCCGCCGGCTCGCGCGGGCAGGCCGTCGATCAAAAGGTCGAAAAATACGAGCGCCAACCGCTGGCGGACCTGGCCAGTTTGAAGAGTGGCGAACTGGTCGAGATCGAACTGGTGATCGAGAGCAAGAACGACTACGAATACTTGCTCTTCGAGGACATGAAGGCGGCCGGCTTCGAGCCGGTCGAGGTGCGCAGCGGCTACACCTCGAACGCCTTGAACGCCTATGTCGAGTTCCGTGACAATCGCGTGGCGTTCTTCGCCCGCACAATTGCCCGCGGCAAGCACAGCGTCTCTTACCGGCTGCGAGCCGAGATCCCCGGCAAGTTCAGCGCCCTGCCGGCCAAGGCCTCGGCGATGTACGCCCCGGAGCTGAAGGGGAACTCGAACGAGTTCAAGGTCATTGTGGTGGATTAGGGTTTTGGCAAAGATCGTCGAAGCGCGTTACCGTAACTGCTAGCGACTCGCGTTACTTCAGCGTCGACAAATACTCCACCAAATCGCGCAGTTCAGCTTTCGTGAGCTGCTTGGGGATACGGTCTGGCATGGCGGACTGCCCGCGCGAGCGTTCTTCGATCGTCGCCTTTGGAATGACGATCGTCTGCCCTTCGGCTGTGATCAGGCGGACGTTCTGCTCGTCTTCGGCCTTGAGGATGCCGATGTGAACCTTCGCGTCGTCGGTGGCCAGCACGACGGTTTCGAAGCCTTTGGCAATTTGACGATTGGGATCGACGATCGATTCCAGCAGATACGCGCGCGGTTTGTCGACCGAGACTTTATCAAGCGCCGGCCCGACTTCGCTACCGCGATCGCCGACCTTGTGGCAGCGCAGGCAGGAAACGTCGGCCTTGTCAAAGAAGATCTTCTTGCCGCGCGCCGCGTCACCGCCCACCAGTGCTTCGCGGTAGAACGCGAGAGGATCGTCGACCGAACGCGCCGCTTCGTATTGCGCTACGCGGCGTTTCAGTTCTTCGCCTGGCCGCTTTTCGCCGGCGGCCAGAATGTCGAGGGCGAGTTCATCAGCCGCCTGCCTGGCAAGTAACTTGTCGAGCCAGACGATCAGCACCGCGTCGGCGGGGTCGCTGCCGATTTCGGCAAGTGTCGCCAGCGCCGTTTGTTGCTCAATGAGCGTCCCCTTTTCAAGGGCCTCGGTCAGTGCGGCCACGGCGAGTTCGGGGCGCAGCTTGGCCAGCATGCGCTGCCCTTGCGCGCGGATCGCGCCCTCGGCGTCGGCCAGGGCCATGTCCATCATCGCCGGGGCTCGCTCGTCGGCGAGTTGTTCGAGCGCTCGGATCGCTTCGACTCGCGACGCAACGCTCTCATCACGATTGGCTGCGATCGTGGCCAGCAGCGGCCCAACTTCGGTAATGCCAAGCTCCGCGGCGACTTTGGCGCCCGCCTGGCGGACCTTTTCGTTCGACGCCAGAATGCCCGGCAGCGTGGGCCGAAGCGCAGCGACCGCGACGTTGCCGTCCCGCTCAGCGAGCGGCCGCCACAGTCCAACGACTCGATCTCGTCCGGAAGGCTTCGCCCAATGCTCAAGCATCGACAAGGCTTCGAGTCGTAGTGTCTCCGCGGCGTCCGCTCGGGCGGCAAAGTTGGCGATTGCGCGAGCGTTTTCCGGCTGGCCTAATCGATAGTTCGCCGCCAGCGCCCGCAGCATGGCTGGCTCTGGCAGCAGCGGTTGATCAATCTTTTTGGCCAGCCTGGCTAGCGAGGCTTCGATTGGCAAGTCATAGATGGCTCGCGCCGCCTCGGCGACGACTACCGGGTCAGAATCGTCCAAGAAGTTCTCGACGCGCGAGTCTTTCAGCCGCCGCAGCGCCAAGAGCGCCACGAGTCGCGCCGAGCGCGAATTGTGTTGCCCGGCGGCGACGATCGCGTCGACCCCGGCGCCTTTCGCTCCGGCCAGGCCCATCACCAGCGCGTGCCGCAGGTAAGGATCGGCGTCGGCGTTCTTGTCCGCCGCTTGCAGCAGCGCCGGCGCCGCATCTGAGCGACCGAGCTTGCCGAGCGCGATGGCCGCCAATGATTGCACGCGTGGGCTTTCGTCTTCGAGCAGCGCAAAAAGATACTCACCGGCCAACGTCAGGCGGGCGTCGCCGACGACTTTGGCCGCCTGGGCGCGAATTTCCGGATCGGCGTCTTTCAGCAGCGGCGCTACGGCTGTCAGCGCCGCCGGGAGGCTGCGCCCGACCTGGGCCAGCGCCCAAATCGCGTGAATCCGCGCGAGCTGTTGCGGTTTGTTGTCTGTGTCCGTGCTCGCGCGGGCGGCGACACGGACGATGGCGTCGAGCGCTGCGCCATCGGGCGTTGCGACAGCGTCGGCCTTCGCCTCCGGGTCGAGCAGTTTTCGCCCCGCCGCGCGATCGGCGAGCGCGAATTGGGCTTCCTGCCGGACTCGCATGTCGCGATGCGCAAGGAGCGCCGCCAGCGCTTCCGTCGGTCGGCCTTCAAAGCCTTCGACGAGTAGCTTTTTCACGTCCACGGCCTCTGGTGATGGATTGTCTTCTTTGGGGCTGACTCGATAGATGCGCCCCTTGCCGGTGGTGTCCCAGCCCACGGTCCAGTCGCTTACATACAGGTTGCTATCGGGGCCGAAGTCGACGTCGGTCGCTTCGACTCCCCAGATGAATTCGTGCGAGTCGACCACTTCGAATCCGGCGCCCTTCGGTTGCAGCGCAAACGAGCGGACACCGCTGTTGGTGCTCGACCCGCGGAAGTCGGCCAGAAAGAAATGGCCCGCGTAACGGTCGGTCAACCCTGTGCCGGGGTAATAGCACAAGCCGGACGGGCCATCCGCCAGGTTCAATAGTGGCGGCACAATGTAAGCGGCCTGCCCATCCCACGCCGGATGCCACAGCTTTTCGGTATTCCAGGGACCACGCGGCGTGGGCGACGTGATGAACTGATAGCCAATCCGCCAGCCACTATCGCCTCCTTCCATGAGGTAGGCGAAGCGGGCCTTGTCGCCGGAGTCGGAATTGTTTTCGCCCGTGAACAGATTGCCGTACTCGTCGAAGGCCAACTCCTGAGGGTTGCGCAGCCCCGTTGCGAAGACTTCCAGTTGCGATCCATCGGCGTTGCAGCGCAGCACGGTCCCACTATCCGGTAGATCGATGAGTTGGCCATCTTTCTCGACGCGCAAGCCGCGGTCGCCGATCGAAAAATAGAGTTTGCCATCCGGTCCAAAGCGGGCGCCGTGCAGGTCATGACCGAGAAAGCCGACGTGGATTCCGTAGCCGGTGCTGAGCGAACGCTTGGCCTCGGCGCGGCCATCGTCGTCGCTATCAGTCAACAGCCACAAGTCCGGGATGCACGTGTACCAGACGTGTTTACCACGCACGGCGACTCCGGCGCCAATGCCGTCGGCGGCGTTGTTAAAACCGTCGGCCAACGTCGTGGCGGTGTCGGCCACTCCATCGCCATCGCGGTCTTCAATCCGTCGCACGCGATCGTGATGCTCCTCGTACGTTTTGAAATCATCGCCGAGGTACTTTTTGTACATCGCGACGCGGTCAGCGACGGTACGGCAGGCCAGGTCGTCGTCGAGCCAGTTCATGTGCCGGCGAATATCGGTAACGCCGAAATGGAGCCGGAACGTCTCGGCCACATAAAAGCGGCCACGGTGGTCGATCGCAAACGCCACGGGGTTGGCCAGCAGTGGCTCGGACGCGAAGAGCTTGATCTCTAAGCCAGCGTCGCTGCGCATGCGTCGCAGGGCCTTCTCGCCTTCGTCGCTAGCTTCGGCCACTTTAGGCTGATAGGTCGGGGGTTGTGGCTCTTCGGCGTTCGTCGCCATGCACCTGGCGAAGCACAAACCAACTACCAGCAGAATTCGAAACAACTTCATGCGCTTACCCGACGTTAATCACTCAGAAGGTGAGCCGCGCAACCGATCGTGGCCCAGAAGTTCGCCATTGTAACACCGAAAGGGCGGCGGTTCCGCGCCTCCAGCGCAGGCAATGATCGGCTGGTGTTTGGGGACACAGCTGCGCCCGCGATGACAATTCGCTTGAACAAAAGGGGGCTGGTTTGATACTATTCGACCACGGGCAAGGATGGAATTAGACGCAGGATCAGGCTTGTGGAGAAGTCGATGGCTCACACGTAGCCTTCGAGATTCGCAAGCTAGTTGATCTGCCGCGTCTGCCGCATAACAGGAGGTTTGGATGGTATTGAGTTCAGTCGTGGTTTCGCGTGGACGTGATCAATCAGTTCCAACTTCGCTCAGCGAAGCAACGCCGCGTAGCCGTGGGTCGCGCCTGGTCGGTCGTTTCGGCCCTGCTCTGGTGGGCGCGCTTCTAGTAAGCGCGGTTCTGGCGCCCACCGCTTTCTCGGCTCCCACGATTACGACGAAAGCAGGCGTCGCGAACCCGCCACCGAATGTCCAATCGACCGGGCTCAATCCTCAACAGACCGCGATCGCCGATAAGGCCGTGCTGGTGCCGGTGGCTGACTTCAGCGCCATACTGCAAAGCACGTTGACCGCGCAAGGGTTTACCGCTGCCAACAACTGGACGCTGGTCAACAATGTGGCGACGCTCGACGATAACGCCACGTTCAACATCACGGCGTACAACATCTCGCTGAATCCCGGCGGAACAGCCTTTGGCGAAACGATGGACTTCACGTTGAGCCCGAACCTGGCCCAGCCGGGTAATCTTCCGGCCGGCTCAACCGCCACGCTGCACTGGTTGCAGATCCTCAACGACGATCAGAGGTATGGTAACTTTGGCTATGCGATCGGCGGCCAGCAGGGATTCTGGCAACTCGACAATGGTGATTTCGTAGGCGGACCCGCCGCGGGAGCTGGCACTGGGCCGTATTACGACTCAAACGCGCCGGGTGGAGGCTTCTCGACGCCACCGGGGTTCCATGACTTCCCGCGATATTACGCAGGCGTCGGATCGTACCTGCACTTTCTCGCCATCCCGACCTGGGACGTCTTTACCCCAGCCGGAGGCGGAAATCCTGCCACTGAGAGCATCATGGTCGGCAACTATGGTATTGCCTGGGGGTTCAAGATCGTGCCGGAGCCATCATCGATCACGCTGATCGCGTTCGGTGTCGTGGCGATCATCGGCGTGGCGTGGAAGCGGCGGAAGTAAGCAAGCGAACTCCCAACCTCGCTAATGAGGTGTTAGGAAAACAAGAAATAGGGAACACTAATCTCCGCTAATCCACGCTAATCAGAAAGGATTAGTGGAGATTAGCGTCGATTAGTGTTCCCATTTCGTCTTTCGTCTTCCGACTCGTCCTGGCGCCCGCGCGCGACGATGACCGCCGTGGATCAGATTGCGTTCGAACGACGACGACGAACGTCGCTTACGGCGCCACGCCGTTCTTCTTGAACCACTCGAGCATCTTCTTCCAGGCTTCTTCGGCAGTCGCCTTGTTGTAGGTTGGCCGATAGTCAGCGTTGAAGCCGTGGTCGGCGCCCGGGAAGACGATGATTTCCGATGTCTTGTTGCCGGCGGTTTTCAGTGCTTCGCGCATCTTGTCGACGCTTTCGACCGAGATGCCTTTGTCGAGCTCGCCGTAGAGGCCCAGCACGGGCGCTTTGACGTCGGCCGCAATATCGACCGGGTGTTTGGGATGCAGCGGATCGGCCACGCCGACCAAACGACCGTACCACGCCGCGCCGGCTTTGAGGTTGGGATTGTGCGTCGAGTAGAGCCAGACGATTCGTCCGCCCCAGCAGAAGCCGGTGATCGCCAGCTTCGATGTGTCTCCCTTTCCACTCTTCTTCGCCCATTCAACCGTGGCGTCGAGGTCGTCCATTACCTGCTTGTCGGGCACTTTCGAAACGACTTCGTCGATGATCTTCTTGAAGTCGGTGATTTGCGAAACGTCTCCCTGCCGGGCGTACAATTCCGGCGCAATTGCCAGATAACCCGCCTTCGCCAGGCGCCGACAAAGGTCCTTGATGTGCTCATGCACGCCAAAGATTTCTTGCACGACGAGCACTACCGGGAACGACGAGCCCTTGGCCGGCGCCGCGCGGTACGCGGGCATCTGCCCATCCGGGGTGGGGATCTTGACCTCGCCAGCCTCGATACCAGTCGTGTCGGTCGTGATTGTTTGCGCGGATATCGGCTGCACCGCCAGGGCAAAGCCGGTGGCCAACGTAGTGACAACAAAATCGCGACGATTGAAATTAATCTTCGGCAGCAAGCTCAACAGATCTGGATCCATGGCGAGGGGCGCTCCTAAAGAATGGCAAAAAGTAGGCGAGCGAAATACGCCTGAATTAATGGCCTGCGGAGGTCGAATGTCAATACGCAATGCGGCGTTAGCCACAAGGCCTGACTACGATTCCCAAGGAGAAGAACACGAATCGTCGCTAATTCCCACCAATCCTTTTCGCATTAGCGCAGATTACCGTTCTTTAAACTCTGCGCGGGTCACCGGGCGACTTGTGCCGTCCGCTTGCCTTGCAGTCATATTCTGGTAGGCAACGCCTCAAGGCAATTTATATTTGCCAATCCGGTCGTTATGCAGGCTGCCCAGATAAAGATAACCATCGCGCTCTACGGCGCTCGTGACTTCACGCAGATGCTTGCCGGACGGGTCTTGTAAGCTTTCCAGGATTTCGCCCTCAGGACTCAGTTTGATGACAAAGGCGTAAGGCTCCGGTCGTGGCCAGGTCATGCGCGGCAATTTGGAAATCGCCTGCTTGACGAAGGGGCGCGGCGAAAGCCAATCTCCCATCGGATTGCGTACGGTGAACAGCGCAAGCCAGAATCCTCCGTGGCCGTCAGCGGTGATGTTGTCTGGATAGCCGGGCAGGTTCTCAACAAGCAATTCGTGCTGGCCCGCTTTTTCACCTTTCAACCAATAGCGATGAATGCAAAACCTGTACGTCTCGTTGATTAGCAAAAAGTCTTCGTCCTTCGAGAGCGCCACGCCATTGGCAAAGCACAGGTCGTCCATCAGTGTGGTCGTCTGTTTCGTTTGCGGATCGTAGCGCAGCAGTCGACCGTGTGGGCGTCCCTCCAGCATGTCGTACAGATATTCATCCGGGCCGAACTTGTCGCTGGCGTCCGAAAAATAAATCATGCCATCGCTGGCCACGGTGACGTCGTCCGCAAAGCCGAGATGAATCTCACCGGCGCTGGGGACGAGCTCTGTAATCTCGCCTTGTGGATTGATTGAGAGCAAACCTCGGATGGCGTCGGCCACGATCAAGGCGCCATCGCCGGCCAGCTTCATGCCGACTGCGCGTCCGCCGGTATTCGCCAGTGTGCGAAGTTCGTAGCTGTCACCGCCTGACGCGCCGTCTGCCGCTTGCTTAGTCGGCGTGGCCACGATAATTCGGCCATCTGCCAGGCCAGCGAAGATACGGCCCTCGGCGTCGATTTCGACATCCTCTGGCCCGTCGATCTCTCCGGCGAACAAAATCGCGGCCGACTGCAACTTAGTGTTCGGAGCAACTGGCCCGGTCAGCGGCGGCGACGCGGGGGGCGTGTAGGGCACGGGGTCGATCGGCGCAGGCCAGAACGCCAGGTAAGCCAGCACGCCGGCAATCGCGGCGATCAAGAGGGTCGAGAGCCGTTTTGACGTTCTGCCAGCGGAGTGAACGCCGGGGACAGGTGGGTTGGAATCGTCGGGCGCCATCGGCTGCGTCATGGATATTTTTCCGTAGATATACGAGCTGCATGCTGGTGAGGCGCGCCTCATGTATTCACAACTCATCCCAGAGCGCCTAGCCTAGGGGGCAGACGGCAGTCTATCGGGTTGGACGCGATTCCACAACATTCTAATTGATTAGCACTTACGTCAAACAGCCTGCCAGTGCCCCGATGCATCGCTGGGACTGAACGTCGGGCATCTGCGCGTGTCAGTTTCTTTCACAATCTGGCGAAAAATGTGTGCTGCGCGACACCAAAACCCATAGGGCGGGGTTAATGATGCTGGGGTTTCTGACGCGTCACACAGGGGAGACCATAGGTATGAGAGGGCAAGGGCCTGCCATCCTGCTTGCGGACCTCCGGTTCGGAGGCCAATCGCGACGTTCCACCGCGCGGCTTGTTCGTCGGAAAGCGTTTACGCTGGTCGAGCTGTTGGTGGTGATCGCGATCATTGGAATCTTGATTTCGATGCTTCTTCCGGCCGTGCAAAGCGTGCGGAAGGCTGCGCGCCGATCGTCGTGCCAGAACAATCTGAAACAGATTGGCCTGGCAATCATGATGTACACCGAAACCAACGGTCGTTTTCCGGCCTGCGCAGAGCAGCCCTCTGTGCGAGCGCAGGGGTCGCCAGCGCTGCCAAGTCTAACGACGGCGATCGCCCCTTTCATTGAATCGAACAAGAATTCGTTTCAGTGTCCCGACGACGTCCAGGAGATCGACAACGGAAAGACGTTTTACGACGCGGAAACACTCAGCTACGAGTATCGCGAATTATTGGTGTACGACGCCACGATCAAGGCCGGCAAAACGTTGCCGCAGGTCTTGTACACGATCAATCAATACAACAGCACGATGTCGTCTGGCGATATCTACCTGGTCTTCGACTTCGATAACTTCCATGGTCCCGACGGCACGATTGGCTCGCGGAACTTTTATTTCCTCGATGGCCACGTCGGTTATTGATTACAGAACGTTTGATTCCACGACGTCTAATTCCACGACGTCTTCAACTATCGCGGGAGGCGACTCGCCATGAGTGGCAAGAAACGGGCATGGATTATTGCGGTCTTTATCTCGTTGTTCGCCGGGCCGGCGGCCGCGTATTACACGTTCCGCGAAGATCCGCAGCTCTCCGCCTTTAAGGAAGCGCGATCGAAGTCGCGTGACAAGGAGCTGGCGCCCGAACTCCGCAAGCAGTACGAACAAGAAGCGCGCGCCGCTTGGGAGCAGATGGGGCCCGAAAAACAAATCAGCTACGAGCGCCAGCGGTTCGACAACGATCGCGCACGGCAATGGATCGAGCGCTCCAATAAGGAAACGGACGACCTCTTGGCGCTCGATTCCAAAGAGCTCAAGAAAAAGCTGCAAGAAGAAATCAAGGCCGAAGAAAAGGGAGCCAAGGATCGCGCCGCAAAACGAGCAAAGCAAGACGCGGAAAACGCACGTCTAGCCGCTACAGGCGGGGCCGGTGGAGTAGCAGGCAGCGGCGGCGCCAACGGACAGAATGGCCAGAACGGTCAAAATGGCGGTGGGCAAGGGGGCCGCGGAGACCGAGGCGGCCGTGGGCCTGGTCGCGGCAGTCCACAACAGCAACGGTTGAGCCTCGACTTCCAAAATTCGAGCAGCCGCGCGAAGTACGCCGAACGCAGTCGCGCAAAGCAGGACACGCGCGTCTCGATGGGACTCCCGCCGGAATCGCCACGCGGCGGTCGTGGACGTGGGCCACGCTGACGCGGACCGTATCCGTCACTCATTCGTGCCAGCTTCGTGCTAACCTGAACCGATGATGGCACAACCAGATCGACATCCTCGGATTATTGTCCGCGCCGAATCGCCGGCCGATTTCGACACTGTTCGCACGATTCACACTCTGGCGTTCGGTCAGCCCCGAGAGGCGCGGCTAGTCGAGGTGTTACGCGCTACTCCGGGCCTCTCGCCGATCGTTTCGCTAGTAGCCGTGGTCGACGAGCAAGTCGTCGGACATATCTTGTTCACGCCCATTCGCGTCGGTCAGTCGCCGGCTGTGTCAACGGCCATGTCCCTTGCGCCGCTCGCCGTGCTGCCAGCTTTCCAACGGACCGGGGTTGGCGACGCGCTGGTCCGAGCAGGACTGGCCGAATGCGCGCGCTTGGGCCAGCCGGTCGTAGTCGTCGTTGGGCATCCCGAGTACTACCCACGCTTCGGGTTTCGGCCGGCGCGGGCCGCGGGACTTGAGGCGCCCTTCGAAGTCCGCGACGCCGCCTTTATGGTCTGGGAAGGATCACCCGGCGCACTGGTCGGAATTCGCGGCATGATCGAATACCCCGCGGCGTTCAATGACCTTTGACTTCGTCTGCGGGGTCGCCGGCAAAGATTGCCGAATGCCCAAATCTTGCCGTTTCTCGGGCAAATCTCTCGCGCGCAGCGCCTAATTCGATCGTGTATAGTTGTTCAATCGGCCGCTGGCCGGCGACGAATGGGAAACCTTGCCGAATCGCCCGGTCCTCTGGCCAAGTCGACCTTCATGATCGTCCATTCCTTCCAGTGAGATTCTCGATGACGCCTGATCGGTCTCCCTTCCGCATGATTGCCGCCCCGTTCACTCCGTTCTCGGCGGATGGCAATGTGAACCTGTCAGCCGTCGAAGAGCAGGCGGAGCTATTTGCCGACAACGCCGTGGCGGGCGCGTTCATTTGCGGCACGACTGGCGAGAGCATGTCGCTGACGATTCTAGAGCGACAACAATTGACCGAAGCCTGGATGCGGGCCGCGGCCGGACGCTTTGACGTGATCGTACACGTTGGGCATACCTGCCAGCGCGATGCAATGGAGCTGGCCGCGCACGCAGCACATCACAAGGCGGCATCGATCGCGGCTATGGCCCCCTGCTTTGCCAAGCCGGCTAGTCCCGAGGCGCTGGCCGATTTCTGTGCGCCCATCGCTGCGGCCGCCGCCGATTTGCCGTTTTACTACTATCACATTCCGATCATGACCGCTGTGCCGATGCAGATGGCCACGTTTCTGCCGATCGCGGCCAAACGCATTCCGTCACTCGTCGGCTTGAAGTACAGCCACGAAGACTTCGTCGATCTGGCCGCTTGCGTAGCGCTCGAGGACGGCCGCTTCGAGATCTTGTTCGGCAAGGACGAACTGCTGTTGTCGGCCCTCTCGTTTGGGGTGCGTGGCGCCGTTGGCAGCACGTACAACTTCATGGCGCCGCTCTATCAACGGGTGATCGCCGCGTACGACGCCGGCGATCTGGCTACAGCGCGGCAGGAACAATTGCGCGCCGTCGAATTGATGCGCATGATGCCAAGGTTTGGCGGCTCGATGTTCGCCGCGATGAAAGACCTGATGCGCCGGTTGGGGGTCGATTGCGGTTTGCCACGTTCGCCGTTGGCGTCGCTGTCGCCAGCTCAGTCGGCCGAACTCGATCGCGAGCTAGCGCGACTGGAGTTTGACAGCTACTGCTCGAAAACCGCCTTGCGACCGAAAAAGAAACCGGCCACGCAACCGACGACGGTTTAGGCGAAAGAACTGGATCGTCTTACCAGCCCGAAGCGCCAGCGAGGGTTCTTTGTGTTTCCGTGTCGACGAAGAACCCTCGCTGGGCGCTTCGGGCTAGTAAAGGATCATGCGATCGAGCACTAGAATCAGGCCACTAGTCGGCGGGCCGGTTCTTCGATGCTCGGGCCGGCGCCTCCTTGGCATGCGGCGATGCAGTTCGCCGTAAATCGACGGGCTTGGACTTGCTCTCGGGCATAGTTGAAAATCTGACGCGCGCGATGTGTCAGATAGCCCATTCGCAGGTGATACGTCACTGTGTTGTAGCGATCGATCGCTGAGAGCGTCGCCTGGGCGCTGGTCGGGTCGATCTCCAGCGTCTTGTGCTTCGTCTTCACGAGTAGCATCGCCAGGTTCGGGTTGCCGTACTCATGGAACTGCTCTTCCACTTCGAATCCGCAGCGCCGGGCCAATGCTGAGAGGGTCTGCGGCGTGAAGTTGAAGATATGGGCGAAATGAAACATCCGCTTGCTGGTGGCAAAGGGCGCGGCCAGGTTCGGGCATTCCACGTACAGCCGGCCCCCGCTGCGCAACATGCCGTGGATGTGCTCCAGCGCCGCCCGCGCCGAGCGAAAATGCTCGATCACGTGGACCAGCAGCGCCACGTCGTAGTCGGGAAAGCGCGGCACGTCGAACAAATAGCCCTGTCGCACCGCTGCATGCAGTTTCTGCACACCGTAATTGCAGAAGCCGACGTTTGGCTCGATTCCTGATGAGTCGTGGCCGGCCAGATCGAACACTTTGACGGTGCAGCCAATGCCGGATCCGACTTCAATCACGCGCTCGCGCCGTCGCAAGTAGGGTTCCAGCCGATCGAGAATGCGTTCGCCCGTCTTCCAAGCCCGCATCACGCGACGATCGCTCGGCGTGATCTCACCGTGATATTCGCGGCGGTAGTCGTTGGCGTAAAAAGCGTCGAGCTCCGTCTCGGTCGGAATTCGACCATGGGAAACCAGTCCGCACCGTTCGCAGATGACCGTCTCCAGCGCCTGCCCATTGCGATCGAGTTCGGAGATCGTCCGAAAACGGTCGCCATCGCAGAGGTCGCAGGCGACTTCAAACTGTGCGCTGTCGAACAATCGCGGTGTGAACGGGCGAATCATGGCACGGAGTCCTGTTGAGGTTTGCTGACGCCGAGTGGGACGACGCGCTAGTTGCGCCTTGGCCACCGCAATGCGTAGCCTCGCCCGCGTTCGGCACAGTCGTTATCGTCGATAAAGTCACCGCTGCATGACCAACCTCGGCGTGTTCAGCAAGGTCGCTGCTATTTGCCTGTCTTCTCAGGCCGATGCGGCAGCGCGAGCTTCTTGGGCAGCTGCGCAGAGAGGGGATTGCCCCTGAATCGAGGCCTTTAACCGATTTGCGCCCGCCTAGCGTAACCATCGGGAATTCTTGATCTTAGGATGCCGTCGTGCTACCATCCGAGTTGGTTCTGGCAGGCCTCGCGCGTGGCCAATAATGAAGGGGGATTCGCGATGCTCGATCTGCTTGGGAAAGGGACAGCCCACACTTGTGATGGGGTTACGCGCCGCGATTTTTTGCAGGCGGGTTCCCTCTCGGCCGTTGGGCTTTCGCTGCCGCATCTGCTAGCGGCTAAAGCTCTGGGCGCCGTTGCGCCCGGGCATGACGAACGCTCAGTCATCATGATTTTCAACCTCGGCGCCCCCAGTCAGCTCGACTGCTGGGACATGAAACCCGAGGCCCCCGCCGAAATCCGTGGACCCTTCAAGCCGATCGCCACCAAGGCGTCTGGCGTTGAGATCTCAGAGATCTTCCCGGGCATGGCCCGCAACATGGACAAGATCTCACTAGTCCGGTCGTGCTACCACACCGGGGCCGCGGTGCATGACACCGGCCACCAGATGTTGCAGACCGGCAGGTTGTTCACAGGCGGGATCAACACGCCCCACGCCGGCTGTGCGCTGGCCTACCTGCGCGGTCGTAAGAGCGACCTGCCGGCCCATGTAATTCTGCCCGAGCCGATGGGGCGCACCGGCGGCAACATGCCGCACGGTCAAGACGCCGGATTCCTCGGCAAGGCGCACGATCCCTTCGCGCTTATGGCCGATCCGTCGAAACCGAACTTTCAGGTGCCAGACTTGCTGCCGCCCGCGCAAATCGGACAGGCGCGGCTCGATCGTCGGCGTCGCCTACGTGACGTCGTTGATGAGACGGTCGAGAAATTTGAGGCCAGCGGCAATGAGAAACTGCTCGATAGCAACTTCGACGCGGCCTTCCGGCTGATGACCAGCAAGCAAGCCCGCGAGGCCTTCGACCTCTCGAAGGAAACGCCGGCCATGCGCGAGCGATACGGCATGACTCGCTTTGGTCAGTGCTGCCTGCTGGCGCGCAGGCTTGTGGAGGCCGGCGTGCGGTTCGTCACCGTCAACACGTTCCTCACCGTGTTCGACGAGATCACGTGGGATATCCACGGATCGAAGCCGTTCACGTCGATCGAAGGCATGCGCGACATCGTGGCGCCGATGTACGACCAGGCTTACAGCGCATTGCTGGAAGACCTGACAGAACGCGGACTGCTCGGCAACACCATGGTTTGCAACCTGCAGGAATTCGGCCGAACGCCGCGCGTGAACCCCGCCGGTGGACGCGATCATTGGCCGCAATGCTGGACGTCGCACTTCGCCGGCGGTGGCGTGCAGGGTGGGCGCGTCGTTGGACGGAGCGACGCCATTGGTGGCGTGCCCGCCGAGCGGCCGGTCGAGCCGCCAGAGGTGGTGGCCACGATCTTCCGCAGCCTGGGCTTGGATTTGGAAACGAAACTGCCTGGCCCACAAGGCCGGCCTTTCCCGCTCGTCGACTTCGGCAAGCACGAGATCAAGGAGCTGTTTTGATTTTCCTGCCGCTCAGAACTCTTAGAAACACTTTCCGCGCGCATGGTGTGACGCTCGTCGCCGTCGCGTGGCAATTGTGCCTTGGCGCGACATCGCTTCGCGCGGCCGAAACCGGACTGAGTGAATTAGTAATCCTGCCCGGCGAGTTCACGCTCGTCGGTCCTGAAGCCCGGCAACTGCTAGTTGTCGAAAATCAGCAGGACGGCAAGCTCGTCGGTCAGGCGACCGAAGGCGTCGAATTGTCGTCGAGCGACCCTAAGATTATCGCCATCGAAGGGAACATCGTGCGCGGCGTGGCAGACGGCGAAGCCACGCTGACTGCCAAGGCGAACGGTCGCACGGCGACTGCGCGCGTGCGCGTGGTAGACGCCGCCAAGCCGCTCGGCTGGAGCTTTCGCAATCACGTCGAGTCGGTGTTCTCGAAGGCCGGCTGCAATTCGGGCGCTTGTCACGGCGCCGCAAGCGGCAAGAACGGATTCCGACTTTCGCTGCGTGGCTATGACCCGGAGGGAGATTTTCTCACCCTCACGCGGCAATCGCGCGGGCGACGGATCGTACCGGAAGATCCAGGGCGCAGCCTGCTGTTGACGAAGCCAACCGGGGCGACGCCACATAAAGGTGGCCTGCGCTTCACGACCGATTCGCTTGAATATCGAGTAATTGCCGAGTGGATCGCCGCCGGGGCGCCAGCGCCACGCGCAGAAGACCCGCGGATCGAAGAATTGCAAATGCTGCCCCCAAACGTCGTGCTAAAACCGGGTCTGAAGCAGCAGTTTTTGGTTCGGGCGCGCTTCAGCGATGGCCATTGGGAAGATGTCACGCGCTGGGCCAAATACACCTCGGCCAATGAATCTGTCACGCAGGCCGGCGAAGATGGGCAGGTCAGCGTCGTCGGCTATGGCGAGGGTGTTCTCACGGCCTGGTACGCCAGCCGAGTGGCCGTGGCCGCGGTCAGTTCGCCCTTCGCCAAGCCGGTCGCGCCGGAAGTCTTTGCGAATGCTCCGCGCCGCAACTTTATCGATGAACTAGTCCTCGCCAAGCTCGCCAGCTTGAACATTCCACCGTCGCCGCAGGCGTCAGACAGCGAGTTTCTGCGGCGCGCGCACCTGGACACGATTGGCGAATTGCCGACGGCCGAGGAAGCGCGAGCGTTTTTGGCGGACACCTCGCCTGATAAGCGTGACGCCCTGATAGAGAAGCTGCTCGCTCGTCCGGAATTCGTCGATTATTGGAGCTACAAGTGGTCGGACCTGCTGCTGGTCAACGGCGACAAGCTTCGCACGCCGGCGATGTGGGCGTACTACTCCTGGATTCGCAACCAGGTAGAGGCGAACACGCCATGGGATGAACTGGCTCGGGGAATTGTCACTTCCAAAGGCAGCTCGCTCGAAAACGGAGCTACGAATTACTTCGTTTTGCATCAAGACCCGCTCGACATGGCCGAGACGACGAGCGTTGCGTTCCTCGGTATGAGCATCAACTGCGCTCGTTGCCACAATCATCCGCTCGAAAAATGGTCGAACGCGCAGTACTACGCCTACGCCAATCTGTTCTCGCGCGTGCGAATTAAGACGATGCCGGGCGACGGAAATTCGGTGATCTTCAGCGATTCGGCGGGTGAGTTGATTCAACCATTGACCGGCAAGCCGCAACCGCCGGCCCCGCTCGATGGTCAGCCGATCTCGGCCGACGCGGCCGGCGATCGCCGCGCAAGCCTGGCCACGTGGCTGACGGCGCCAGAGAACCCGTACTTCAGCCGGTCGATTACTAACCGCGTGTGGGCGAACTTCTTCGGCGTAGGCCTGGTCGAAAAGGTCGACGACATGCGGCTTACCAACCCGGCCAGTAACGAGGCGCTATTGAACGCCGCGGCGAAGCATCTCGTCGATCAGCGTTACGATTTAAAGTCGTTGATGCGCGCGATCCTTCAGTCGCAGACCTACCAGCGCGCCAGCCGCGCCACGGCAGAGAATGCGCCAGATGATCGGTTCTACTCGCACTATTATCCCAAACGCCTGATGGCCGAGGTGCTGCTCGATTCGCTGGCGCAAGTCAGCGGAGCCCCGACAGATTTTGCTGACTACCCAACGGGCTGGCGAGCGCTGCAACTGCCGGATTCGAATGTGGCGTCTTACTTCCTGAAGGCGTTCGGCCGGCCGGAACGGTTGATCACGTGTGATTGCGAACGCAACGCCGAGCCGAGCGTGGTGCAGGTGCTCCACATGGCCAACGGCACATCACTCAACGACAAGTTGCAGGTCAAGGACAATCGCATCGGCAAACTGCTGGCGGCGAATATGGCGGACGACAAGCTGATCGAGGAATTGTATTTGAGCGCGCTGACGCGTTTGCCGACGGACGCCGAACGAGCCAAGATTTTGCCCGAGCTGCAAGCGGCCACGCCCGACGAAAAACGGCAGGCGATTGAGGACTTGTACTGGAGCGTTTTGACCAGCACCGAGTTTCTGTTCAATCACTGAGTCGTTGAGAAGGTTCGGCAATGTGTGGGCCACTGCTGGCTAGCCCAGCAGTGTCTTCCGAAAGTTTGCACTGCTGGACAAGCCAGCAGTGGCACCCGAAGGCTCGGTTTCTACGAGCTCAGATCAGGCGACTAGCATGACCTCGAAGTTCTCCACTCAATCCGACCTCCACATCGTGCGATCACTTACTTTGGTCGTTGCGTTGCTGATCCTGGTCTGCAACCTGTCGAATGTGCGCGCGGACGAGTCTGCCAAGCCGGCGGAACAGCCCTCGCCAGACTTCAATACGCACATTGCTCCGCTGTTCAACAAGTATTGCGTCGCTTGTCATGACACGAAGGATCCAGAGCATGGCCTGGTGCTGGCCAGCTATGACGCGCTGCTCAAAGGGGGCGAAGGGGGCGCGGCGATTGTGCCTGGCAAGGGGGATGAGAGCCGGCTGATCCAGATGCTCGATGGCCGCAAAAAGCCGTCGATGCCGCCCGAGGGGAGTGACCGGCCGACCGCCGATGAAGTCGCGCTGATCAAAGGCTGGATCAACGCCGGCGCGAAAAGCCCTACCGGCGCCGCGCCAGACCCTACGCTTTTGGTTACGCCCAAGGTCAAGCTGATTGCGCCGGCGCGCAAGCAAATCAACGCCGCGGCCTGGTCGCCCGATAGCAAGCTGATTGCGCTAGCCGGTTATGGCGAAGTGCGGTTGATTTCGGCCGAAAGCCGAGGACTGGTTCACAAGCTGGCAGGCATTCGTGGCAACGTGACGGACGTCGAATTCACAGCCGATGGCAAGACCGTGATCGCGGCCGCCGGTGAGCCTGGGCTCTTCGGCGAAGTTGTGCTATTTGACGCCAGCAGCGGTTCGCCGCGCAGCAAGATCGTCGGACACAAAGACAGTCTCTACGCCGCAGCCGGCAGCCCCGATGGAAAGTTCGTCGCGACCGGATCGTACGATCAACAGATCAAGCTCTGGGATGTCGCGACCGGCCAGGAGATCCGCACGCTCACTGGCCACAACGGCGCGGTGTTCGATCTCGCCTTCAGCCCGGACGGCAAGCGGCTAGCCAGCGGTAGCGCCGATCGATCCGTCAAAATTTGGGATGTGGCGACCGGCGAGCGGCTCGATACCTTTGGCCAGCCGCTGAAAGAGGTCTATTGCGTGGCGTTCAGCCCGGACGGCCGGCAGGTTGTCGCCGGCGGTGTCGATAACCGGATACGCGTTTGGGAGTTGAGCGACACGGCCAAAGAAGGAACCAACACGCTGAAGTACACGCGCTTCGCGCACGAGGGCGCGGTGTGCAAGCTGGTCTTTTCGGCCGACGGAAAAACGCTGGTCAGCGCGGCTGAAGATCGCACGGTAAAAATCTGGGACGCGATTGCCGAAAAGAAGGCGCCACTGGCGTCCGCCATCGCGGGTAAGGGTGGTGTTGCAGGGCAGGGGGGCGATTACACGGAGCGTCGCGCGCTACCGCAGCAGCCAGACTGGCCGGCGGCCCTCGCCCTGGCGCAGGACAACCAAACCTTGGTCGTCGGCCGCTTGGATGGCAGTGTCGGCTTCTACAACATCAAGACTGGAGATGTGATTCCACCGGCGAAGCCCGAGATCGTCGCCGTATCGCCGCGCGGTATTCAGCGTGGCGTTACTACGCGCGTGACCATTACGGGCAAGAATTTGCTCGAGCCGGACGCGCTGAAATTCGATCGGGGCGAAATTGGCGCCAAGGTCGCTGCCCAAGAAGGCGCCGCCTCAGCAACGTCAGTGGTGTTCGACATCACGCCGCCAGCCGATCTGCCTCGCGGGCGATACCGAGTTCGCGTTACGACTCCTGGCGGGGCCAGCGACGAACTGCCGATCGAGATCGAAGAGATCCCGCAGTTGGCCGAAGCAGAACCGAATAACGACGCGCCGACGAACAAGACGACAGCCACAACGCCACTGCCCGCTGCGATCTGGGGAACGATTGCCGCCAAGGGAGACGTTGATCACGTTACATTCGACGCGCAGGCGGGCCAGACGTTGATCTTCGATCTTGAGGCCAAACGTCTCGGGTCGCCGCTGAACGCGGTGCTGACGCTCTTGAATCCGGCCGGCCAGGTCGTGGCGAATAGCAATGATTACGGCGACGATTCCGATCCGCTGCTCACCTATCGTGTCTCGGCGCCGGGACGATACACGATTCGCGTTCGCGATCTGGCGCTGGCCGGTTCGGACAAGCACACCTATCGGCTCACCGCCGGGCAGTTGCCACTGGTCGTAGGCGTCTTCCCACTCAGCCTGCCGGCAAACCAGCCGGGCTCGGTCGAGTTGGTCGGATACAATTTGCCAGCCGGCGCGAAGGTCGACATTCCCCCCAGCAAGCCGGGAGAGGCCGACGTGCCTGTTGACGGCGCACTGCGTAGCCGCGGCATGCTGAAGATTTTGATCGACGATCTACCAGCGGTCGTCGAAACGGAACCAAATGACCAGCCGCAACAAGCCACCGCGATGAGGGCGCCAGGCGTTGCCGGGGGCCGAATCGTCGTCGCGAACAACGACACGGCTGCCAAAGATCCGACCGGCCAGGACGCCGGCGGTGACGTCGACCTGTTCCGCTTCGAGTCGAAGGCCGGGCAGTCGTGGATCATCGAGACCGAGGCCGCGCGGCGCGGTTCGCCGCTCGACTCGAAGATTGAAGTCACAGACGCCGAAGGTCGCCCGGTAGAGCGCCTGCTACTGCAAGCGGTGCGCGATTCGTACATCGAGTTCCGCCCGGTCGATTCGGTCGCTGGTGGTTTCCGCGCCAAGAACTGGGAAGAGATGGAGCTCAACGAGTTCATCTACCTGCAAGGCGAGGTTTGCAAGGTCTTCCGCATGCCGCAGGGGCCGGACTCGGAGATGATCATGTACACCTCGGCCGGCAAACGCCGCGGGTACTTCGACACCACGGCAACCACGCACCCGCTGGACGAAAACATCTACACGGTCGAGCCGCATCCGCCAGGATCGAAGTTGCTGTCCACCGGCCTGCCGGTCTTCACACTACATTACGCCAACGATGATGACTCTGAGCGCAAGCTGGGGCGAGACTCGCGGCTGACCTTTACAGCGCCGGCCGATGGCGCATACCTGGTGCGCGTGACTGACGTCCGCGGCGCCGGCGGACCGACGCACGCCTATCGCCTAATCGTCCGCGAGCCGAAGCCGGACTTTCAGGTCCTGCTGCGTGACACCGACGTCAAGGTTCCGGCCGGGAGCGGTCAACGTCTGACATTCGCCGCCGAGCGGATCGACAATTTTGATGGTGACATCACGATCGAAGTCTCCGGTCTCCCCGCCGGCTTCAGCCTGACGACGCCCAACGTCATTCAGGCTGGCCACAGCGAGGCCCGCGGCGTGCTGACTGCCGCGGCCGACGCGCCGGCGCCATCGGCCGAGGCCCTCGCAGCGATCAAGATTACCGCCAAGGCCCAGATCAACAACGAATGGGTCACACGCGAGGTGAACTCGCCGAAAGTCGCTGTCACCGAAAAGCCGAAGTTGATCGTGCGGCTGGAACCGGCCGACGTCACGATTGCGCCGGGGACTACGGTCACGGCGCAACTGAAGATAGAGCGCAACGGTTTTGACGGACTCGTGAACTTCGATGTCGATAACTTGCCGCATGGCGTGATCGTCGACAATGTCGGGCTCAATGGTGTGTTGATTCCGGCCGGCCAGAACGAGCGGCAGATTTTTTTGACCGCGTCCAAGTGGATTCCCGACGGCAGCCGCAAGATCCACGCCGTAGCGAACGCCGCCGGCACACAAGCCTCGGCGCCAATAACACTGCACGTGCAGCGCAGCGTGTCCGTCGCCGGCGCTGCGAAGTAGTCCGTGCGAAAGCTGTGTCCCTGTGGCAATTCGCGCTTGGCGCAAGATCGGTCTTACGTCTATCACTTCTCGCGATGTTCGTTGTTGCTGAATTGGAATGAACGCCCCACGTCTTTCGATGAAAGAGTTCGTCGCGATCGCCAGCCAGGTAATGGACGAACTCGAAGATCCATTTCGCGATTGGCTGGAAAACATCGTTGTCGATGTCGAACTGGAGCCATCGGCCGAACTGCTCGAAGAGTTGGAGATGGATCCGGAAGAAGACACCTTGATGGGACTCTTCGAGGGGCGGGCAGTCACTGAGCAGGAGTACGGAGAGCACCTGCCGAACCGGATCCTGCTTTTCAAACGCCCCATTGAAGAAGTTTGCCGCAGCCGGGCCGAGATCGCCTACGAGATTCGCCGCACGCTGGTCCATGAATTGGCGCACCATTTCGGCTATTCTGAGGAGGATCTGGAAGAGTACGAATCACGCCAGAGTCCGTTCGACGCGGATCAGGAGAGTTCACCCGGCGCGGAAGAAGCGTGAACCCGAAGAGGCAATGGCCTGTCTGCCG
>Ga0070665_100002190_pt1 | contig 21792 bp, 20 predicted proteins | sample KBSS13metaG_FD_65862 | JGI IMG/M metagenome (GOLD analysis project Ga0070665, IMG submission 65862) | Switchgrass rhizosphere microbial communities from Kellogg Biological Station, Michigan, USA - KBS S1-3 metaG | ecosystem: Host-associated > Plants > Roots > Rhizosphere > Soil ... | reverse complement strand
AGCTGCAGCGGGGAGAACTCTGCGGTCGAACGGCTGGTCGTGAACGAGGGCACGACGAGGCTCAGCGTCGCCAACGTCGCCACGGTCGCCAGCGCGCTCGCGGTGCCCTCGGCGTTGAACGATGCCGTGCGATGGCGAAGCGTCGCAACCAGCAGCGACAGTCCGATGATCCCGTTGCAGGTGATCATCACGGCGGCGAACACGGTGTCGCGGGCGAGCGTCGACGCCTCGTCCGCGCCGGCCACCATCAGCGTGACGATCAGGGCCACCTCGATCACGGTGACCGCGACCGCGAGGACCAACGAGCCGAAGGGCTCGCCGACATGATGCGCGACGATCTCCGCGTGGTGGACCGCCGCGAGCACCGCGGAACCCAGCAGCGCCGCGATGATCACGAGCACGACCGACCCGGGTTTCGACCCCCACGTGACCGCCGTGACGAGCACGGCCAGGACCGGGATGACGGTCGTCCATGACACTGAGCGAGGAACCGACAAGCACCTCAGCCTAGGGAGCCAGGCGGGCGCCTTCGACGCTACGCCCGGCCCCGCCGTGGGCGCATCGTCGCTCGGGTTGATCCGGGACCACCCGCGGGTTATCTCGTCCGTACGTCCGTGATCGCTCAGGTTCGCTTCTCGCCGGCCGAGGGGCGTCGATGTGACGAGGGGCAGCGCAAGGAGCGCTGCCTGGAGACCACGAAGGATCACGACATCGACATGTCCCTGTTCACTGCAACTCGGCGCTTGCGCCTCGCCGTTCTGGCCGGCTGCGTGCTCGGTCTCGCGGGCGCCTCCTCGGCGCGGGCCGCGACGGCCATCAACCCGTTGGGTTGTGCTCCCACCAAGGATCTGAACACGCCGCTGACGTCGTTCGGCGACCACAGCCTGTACGCGCTCGCACCAGGCGGCACGTTCGCGGGCGGCACGACCGACGGCTGGCACCTGAGCAACGCGGCACTGGTCGCGGACAACGAGCCCTACGGAGTGGTGGGCAACGACGGCTCGTCGCTCGGGCTGGGGGCGAACGGCGTCGCGATCAGCGAGCCGATGTGCATCGACGAGACGTTCCCCAACTTCCGCTTCTTCGCGAAGGCCGCGAAGGCAGGCAAGTCGCCGTTGACGGTCACCGTGCTGTTCATGGACGCCAAGGGCAGCATCAAGTCGGTGCGGTCGGGGAGCTATGTCGCGAAGTCCGCAGGCTGGAACCTCGTGAATCCCATGGCGATCGGCATCGACATCCATCCGACCGCGACGAACGCCGCTGCTCCCGTCGCGTTCCAGTTCACGTCCGCCAAGGACGGGAACTGGCAGATCGACGATCTGCTCGTCGATCCGTACCGACGGGGCTGAGCCGCTCCGCCGCCGGGTGGGCTGCGCCCACGCGGCGGTGCGTTCAGCATTGACGCACCGACTTGCTGTACGTAGCGTTCCTCACATGGCCGACGTCGTCATCGCGCCCGCGGGAGCGCAGCAGCCCAGCGGTCCGCCTCCCGGGCTGGACTACGACCGCAGCTTCGAGATCGTCCCCCGCAAGGGGCTCATCCTCGTGGCGATCGCGATCGTCGCGCTCGTCGTCGGGATCGCGCTCGACAAGCTGTGGCCGCTCGTCTTCCTCCACGTCTCGTTCGGCGCGGCGTGGACGATCATCGACCTCTTCCTCGGCCTCGTGCTCGGCCCGATCATGGGGAGCATGCCGCCGGCGGCGCGCGTCCAGTTCACGACGCGGCTCATGCCGAAGATGCTGCTCATCATGCCGACGGTCGTCACGATCACGCTCGCGGCCGGATGGCAGCTGGGCTCGTTCCTGGGGACGGTCACGACCGACTACCCGCTGCACGACTGGCTCGTCGCGAGCTACATCGTCGTCGGGATCATGGCGATCATCGCTCTCGGCCTGCTCGAGCCGGCGAACGTCGCGGTGCTCATCGAGCTGAAGAAGCCGCACCCCGACGTCGCAGTCATCGAGCGGCTCATGAAGCGCTTCCTCTACAGCGCCGGCGTCATCGGCATCATGCAGGTCGCGACGCTCGTGATCATGACGAAGATCGCGTCCGGATGACCGAGCGCAGGCTACCCCCGGTGACCGAGGTCGGGATGATCTCGCTGGCCCTCATCGTTGCCGGCGGCATCTATCTGTCCGCGCACATCCCGGGCGACGTCCCGCTCGCGCCTGCGGTCGTGCTCCTGGTCCTGTCGTTCCTGCTGCTCGTCGGGAACCTCGTCTCGCTGACCCGCGTGCAGGGCTTCCCGTGGCGGCGCTTCTGGGAGGTCGCGCGTTGGTCGCTGCTGGCCTACTCGATCACGGCCGGTCTCATCCTGTACGTCTTCCTGAAGAACGACCTGTCGGGCGGCCCGCTCGTCGTCCTGACCCTCTCGCTCGTCGTCTACGCGGTGCACGTCCCGATGCTCATCGGGTTCACGGTCGCGCGCTACTACGAGCGCGACACCTGGCTGACGGTCCCGGGCTAGAGGTCCTCGAGCGCGGCCGACGGGTCGCGCAGCGCGTCGTCGTCGACCGGCGTGCGTTCGCGGATCAGCCGCCCGATCGGGTCGGCGACGTCCCACACGTTGACGTTCATCCCAGCGACGAGGCGGTCGCCGTCGACCCAGAAGGCGATGAACTCCCGCGTCGCGGTGTCGCCGCGCACGACGAGACGCGACCCGGGGGTCGCCTGGCCGGTGTACTCCATCCCGACGTCGTACTGGTCGGAGAAGAAGTAGGGGATGCGGTCGTAGGCCTGGTCGCGCTCGAGCATGTTGCGCGCGGCCGCGGGGCCCTGATGCAGGGCGTTGGACCAGTGCTCGACCCGGATCGGCCCGTACACGGGGTGGTCGTGCTGGGCGACGTCGCCGGCGGCGAAGATCCCGGGCACGCTCGTCTGCAGGTTGCGGTCGCACACGACGCCGTTGTCGACCGCGAGCCCGCCCGCGACCGCGAGCTCGGTCCGCGGCCCCACGCCGATCCCGACGATGGCGAAGTCGCACTCGAACAGGCGACCGTCGGATGCCCGGACCCGCTCCACGGCGCCGTTGCCCTCGAACGCGTCCACGCCGGTGCCGAGCACCATCTCCACGCCGTGATCGAGGTGGACGTCGCGGTACACGGCGCCGAGCTCCGCGCCCAGGACGCGCTCCAGCGGGACCGAGGCGGGCTCGATGACGGTGACGTCCAGCCCGCGCTGGCGCGCGGACGCCGCCGCCTCCGAGCCGATCCAGCCCGCGCCGACGACGACGACCTTGCCGCCGCGGTCCAGGCGCGCGCGGATCGAGTCGGAGCTCTCGACGCTGCGCAGCTCGTGCACGCCGTCGAGGTCTGCGCCCGGGACGTTCAGCCGGCGCGGGTGGGCGCCCGTGGTGAGCAGCAGCCGGTCGAAGGCCAGACGCTCGCCGCCGGCGAGGGTGATCTCGCGACGGCCGGCGTCGAGGTCGACCGCGGTCGTCTCGAGCCGCAGCTCGATGTCGTGCGCGTCGTAGAAGGACGCGTCGTCGTGCACCCAGATCTTCTCGCGGCCCGCCTCGCCGCGCAGGTACTCCTTGGACAGCGGCGGCCGCTCGTACGGGCGCTCCGCCTCTGCGCCGATGAGCACGATGCGCCCCTCGAAGCCCTCCTCGCGCAGCGTCTCCGCGGCCTTGGCGCCGGCGAGGCTCGCCCCCACGATCACGAACGTGCTGGTGCTGGCGGTCATCGTCATCTCTCCTTCGTGAGGGCGAGGAACTCCTGCCGGGTGCGAGGGTCGTCCCGGATGAGGCCCTGCAGCGCCGACGTCACCGTGCGGGCGCCCGTCTTCTGGACCCCGCGCAGCGACATGCACAGGTGCTCGGCCTCCAGGACGACACCGACGCCCTTGGGTTCGAGCTCGGCCTGCAGCCAGCCGGCGATCTGCTTCGTCAGACCCTCCTGCACCTGCAGGTCGCGTGCGAACAGCTCGACGACGCGAGCGAGCTTGGAGAGGCCGATGATCCGCTCCCCCGGCAGGTAGCCCACGTGCGCGACGCCGTGGAACGGGAGCAGGTGGTGCATGCAGAGGGAGTGGAACGGGATCGCGCGCACCATGACGAGCTCGTCGTAGCCGTCCTCGTTGGGGAACGTGGTGGCGCGGAACGGCTCGGGCGTCAGCAGCTCGGCGTACGCGTCCGCCATGCGCCGCGGCGTGTCCTGCAGGCCCGGGGACCTGAGGTCTGCGCCGAGTGCGCGGAGCAGGTCCGCGGCCGCGCGCTCGGCGGCACGACGATCGATCCGCCGGCGCACGCCGGCGTCGGTCACGAGCTCCAGGTCGCCGGCGTGGTGCACATTGGCCATGACTCCTTTCGTGTCCGACGCGCCGGATGTCTTACCGCCGAGGTCAGATCCGGCCCGCAGCCGTCGCCAATGGGATGATGCCGCGGAGCCACCCTTGCGATGATCGTCACCTTGCCGTCCTCGTGTCCCGATGGCCGAACGCTCGACGCGGAGTCGCGCGTGTGGCTGACCCGTCTGCGGGCCGCCGATCGCGATCGTGCGGTCGGGGAGCTGCACGGCCTCCTCATGGGGGCCGCGCGACATGAGGTCAACCGGCGTTCCCGCTCGTTGCCCCCGGGATCGGGCGTCGACCTCGACGACCTCGCCCGCCAGAGCGCCGACGACGCGCTGCTGGCCATCCTGCGCAAGCTCGACGACTTCCGCGGCGACAGCCGCTTCACGACCTGGGCGTACAAGTTCGCCCTGCTCGAGGCGGGGGTCAAGATGCGCCGCCGCGCCTGGCAGGACCGCGAGGTCGCGCTCGACGACGACGCATGGCTGCGCATCGCCGACCGCGTGGGCACGCCCGACCAGGACGCCGAGACGCGCGAGCTGCTCCGTGCCATCGGTGTCGCGATCGAGACGTCGCTCACGCCGCATCAGCGCACGGTCCTCGTCGCCATCACCCTCGACGACGTCCCCATCGACGTGCTCGCCGAACGCATGAACACCAACCGCGGTGCGATCTACAAGGCGCTGCACGACGCGCGTCGCAAGCTCCGCGCCGAGCTCGCGGCCGGGGGGCACGTCCGATGACGGACGACCGCGTCCTCATCGCGCGCCTGCTCGGCCCGTCCGAGCTCGAGCTGTCCTGCGAGGCGTGCTTCGAGGAGATCGACCGCTACGTCGAGGCCCAGCTCGGCGGGGACGACGCCGACCTGCTCGTGCCGGGCATGGCCGCGCACCTGGAGGGCTGTCCCGCCTGCCGCGAGGACCGCGACAGCCTCGCCGGATGGCTGAGGGTCGCGTGAGCGGCGACGGGCTGGCACAGGCGGCGCTCGCCGACCTCGTCGAGCGCCTGGCGGCCGACGATCCTGCTCCTGGGGCGGGTCCCGCGGCGGCATGGGCGTGCGCGATGGCCGCGGCCCTCGTCGAGATGGTCACGGCGGTCGAGTTGCGCCGGGAGCCCGCCGACCCGGGGACGGTCCGCGCCCGCGGCGCGCGGGCGGGTGCGCTGCGGGCACGCGCGCTCGCTCTCGCCGACCTCGACGTCGCCGCCTACACCGGCGTGCTCGACGTCCTCGCCCGGCGCGACGAGCCCGGGCACGGCGGGCGGATGCGCCAGGCGCTGGCCGAGGCCGCCGGGCCGCCGCTGGAGATCGCCCGGGTCGCGGCGGAGGCGACGCGGCTGGCCGCCGAGGCGGCGGCGGTCGCCCGCGGCGGCGTCCGTGGCGAGGCCGTGGCAGCAGCGGTCCTGGGCGAGGCCGCGGTCCGCGCCGCCGTCCCGCTCGTGGAGATCAACCTCGCCGGTCACCGCGAGGATCCGCGCCGGGGCGAGGCGGGCGAGCTCGCGCGCGCCGCGGCCGCCGACCTCGAGCGCGCGCGGACGCCTCCCGGCAGGAGGGCGCGGGCGCGGCTGCCGACGCGGCTGACCGAGCACTTCGGGCTCGCGCACCCCATCGTGCTCGCGCCGATGGCGTTCGCCGCGGGCGGCCGGATCGCCGCCGCGGTGTCGCGCGCGGGCGGGCTCGGGCTCATCGGCGGCGGCTACGGCGACGTGGACTGGATCGACGCGCAGTTCGCCGAGGCGGGCGACGCCGAGGTCGGCTGCGGGCTCATCACCTGGGCGCTCGCGAAGAACCCAGCAGCGCTCGACCGTGTGCTCGCCCATCGCCCGCGCGCGCTCATGCTCTCCTTCGGCGACCCGCGGCCCTTCGCCCCGGCCATTCGCGCGGCGGGCGTGCCGCTGCTCTGCCAGGTCCAGACGGCCGGGGATGCCGCCCTCGCACTCGAGGCGGGTGCCGACGTGGTCGTCGCGCAGGGCGCGGAGGCCGGTGGCCACGGGGACCGGCGCGCGACGTTCACCCTCGTGCCCGAGGTGGCCGATCTCATCGCCCGCGACTCGCCGGACACCCTGTTGTGCGCGGCAGGCGGCATCGCCGACGGCCGTGGGGTCGCCGCGGCGCTGACCCTCGGCGCCGACGGCGTCGTCCTCGGCTCCCGGCTGTGGGCGACGCAGGAGGCGCAGGTCTCCCAGGGGATGCACGACGCGGCGCTCGCGGCCGACGGCGACGCGACGCTGCGGACCCGCGTCGTCGACATCGCGCGGTCGCTGGACTGGCCGGAGCGCTTCACCGCGCGGGTCCTGCGCAACGGGTTCACCGAGCGCTGGCACGGACACGAGACGGAGCTGCGCGCCCACGGGGACGAGGCGGCCGAGGCGTGGCGCGCGGGCTGGGCGGCCGGCGACCCCGACCGCGCGAGCACGTTCATCGGCGAGGCGGCCGGGCTCATCGAGACGATCGAGCCCGCCGCCGAGGTGATCGCGCGTATGAGCGCGCAGGCCGCCGGCCTCCTGCGCCGGGGCTAGGGCGCAGGGATCTCCGCGTCGTCCTTCGTCCAGCGGCCGGCCGCGACGCGCTCGGGCTCCCCGATGTCGAGCGCGACCGGCACCGTGAACGCGCGGATGCCCGCGGCGGCGCGGTAGCCGATCAGGAAGATCACGACGATCACCGCGAGCACCCCGATCGTGAACAGCTCGAAGGTCAGCTGGCTCACGCCCCAGTTCTCGTCGAACGAGTAGCTCAGGCCGAACAGCTTGTCGAGCGTCCCGGGGAAGACCGCCGTCCACGATCCGAGCGCGACCCAGAACGTGATGACCGAGACGCAGGCCAGCAGCGCGCCCGAGCCGGCCTTGCCGACGCGGAACGGACGGTTCACGTTCGGGTACCGCTTGCGCAGCAGGTACACGCTCGGGAACACGAGGATGTAGGAGATGAGCGTCGTCGAGATGGCGATGTTCAGCACGACGCCGAACGCGTCGGCCGCGCCGCCGGACAGCAGGAGCACGGCGGCGACCATGAACGCCGTGGCGATCACGCCGGAGAGCATGTTCGCCCGCAGCGGGGTCCCGAGCTTCTGGTGGAACGCCCCGAAGTACGGGAAGAACGTGCCGTCCGCCGCTGCGACCGCGAGCACCCGGTCGCCGCACATCATCCACGAGGCGCCCGAGTTCATGAGCGTGAAGATGAAGAGGATCGCGGTGATGCCGAAGAGCACGTCGGCCGCCCCGCCGTAGATCGTGTAGCTCTCCTTGACGGCGTCGAGGAAGCCGCCGATGCCGGTGATCGCGTCGGCCGGGAGCACGAGCAGCACGAGGAAGATCGGCACGAGGTAGCAGAACGCCGCCAGCGCGCCGGAGCGCATGATCGAGGACGGGACGTCCTTCTGCGGGTCTTTCATCTCTTCGGCCGCGCCGTTCTGGCCCTCGAAGCCGACGAAGGAGAAGAGCAGCAGCGGCGCGATCCCCAGCAGGCCGGCGGCGGTCGGCGACAGCCCTCCGGTGTCGATGCCCTGGAAGCCGTTCTCGATCCCGTAGATGACGACGGTGACCGCGAAGACGCACACCATCGCGACCTTGAGGATCGCCCCCAGCGTCGGGATCCACTTGCCGACCTTGAAGGAGATGATCGCGCTGGAGATCGACACCCAGATGAACAGGAACTTGAACGCGTAGTCCCAGAAGCCGCCGGAGCTGATGTCCGAGATGCCCTGTGACCACGCCTCGGTCGCGATGAACGCCAGGGAGCCGCCGATCCACAGCGGGTTGGTCACCCAGTAGAAGATCGTGTTCAGGCCCGCCCAGAAGCGACCCATCGTGAGCTTGACCCACTCGTAGGGGCCGCCCTCCGCGGTGAACGCGCTGCCCACCTCGGCCATCACGAGTCCGTAGGGCAGCAGGAACAGCACCGTCAGGATCACCGCCCAGGTGATCGCCTCGGTCCCGTTGGACGCGGCCTGGCCGATGAGGTCGAGGCCGACGATCACCGCGACGGTGAAGAAGATCATGTCGAAACGCCCGAGCGTCTTGACGAGGTGCTGCTTCTGCTCGACCGCGTACGCGGTCTCGGTGGCTCCGGCCGGGTGTGTGCTCACGTGAGCGACCGTACGGAGGCGCCGAGGTCAATGAACCGTCCGTTTGTATGAAGTTTCGGCTGCGGAGCCGACACCGCGGCCAACCCCCTGGGAACTTCCTGGTATCAGGCCGGTCGCGCCTCCGCGCTCGCGTGTGCCGCCAGCGCCTCCAGAGCAGCCTCGGTCTCGGGCAGGAAGTCGAACAGCACGAACGAGTGCACGCTGTCCTCGACCAGCTCGAGCGTGACGTCGACCCCCGCGGCCCCCGCCGCCGCGGCCAGCCCTCGGGCGTCGTCGGCGAGGGCCTCGCCGGCAGCCGCCTGGATCAGCAGCGCCGGCAGCCCCTGCAGGTCCGCCAGCACCGGGGAGACGACCGGGTCGGCCGGATCGGCGGTGTGGATGTAGGACGCGGCGAGCACCCGCAGGCGGTCGCGGCCGAGCCACGGGTCGCCGGACGGCGTGGCGATCGCGCTCGCGCGCGTCACGGTCAGGTCGCAGAACGGCGACACGACGTGCAGCGCGGCCGGGAGCGGCTCGCCGCCGTCGCGCAGCCGCACAGCCAGCGCCACGGCCAGCCCGCCGCCGGCGTCCTCGCCGCTGACCACGATGCGCTCGGGCTCGTGCTCGCGCACGAGCCAGAGATACGCCGACACGACGTCGTCGAGCGCGGCCGGGAACGCGTGCTCGGGCGCGAGGCGGTAGTCGGGCACGAGCGCCCATCCGCCGACCGCCGCGGCCAGCCGCGACGCGAGGTCGACGGCGCCGCGGGCGGAGCCCATCGTGTAGCCACCGCCGTGGAGGTGCAGCACGACGGGGCCGTCGCCGCCCCCCGGCGGTGTCACGCGCAGCGCGGGGACGCCGTCGCAGGAGACCGGCTCCGCCGTCACGCCGGACGGGGGCGGGAACGTCGCCTCCGTGAAGCGCTCGTAGCCCTCGCGCTCGCCGACCCACAGCCGCGCGCGGTCCTCGAAGGCCAGCGCGCCGCTCCACAGCTCGTACGCGCGCTGCGCCTCGGGTCGCCGCATGGCCTGAGGCGTCGCCGACGCCGACGGCAGGGGCTGCTCGGCGGCGGCGATCGCGTCGTGGCCGTAGAGCCAGCCGAACATCGACTCCCCGACGGGATCCATCCGCAGCATGCCGGTGAGACGACCGTCGCGCGCGCGCTGCTGGATCGGGTCGGGCTCGTTGAACATCGCGAGGTTCGTCCGCGCGGAGATGAGCATCGACGCCGTCCTCGCCTGGCGGCGCGCGGCGAACTCGGCCAGCGCGGCGGGCACGCCGGCGGGGCCGCCCGCACGGCGCAGGCACGCGGCGAGCGTCACGGAGTCCTCGAGCGCCTGCGCGGCGCCCTGCCCCGCGCTCGGCGGCGTCGGGTGGGCCGCGTCGCCCATGAGGATGATCCGGTCGGTGCCCCACACCGGCAGCGGGTCGCGGAAGTAGATCGGCGTGATGAGCGCCGAGGTGATGCGGTCGATGATGTCCAGCACGTCGGCCGTCGCGCCCTCGAAGGAGCTGCGCAGGTCGTCGAGGTCGCCCGACGGGCCCCACTCCTCGCGCAGGATCTCCGTCGTGGGGACGAACCCGTTGAAGGTCTGGAGGTCCGGCCGGATCGGATAGGTCATCGCGTGGCGGCCGCGACCCGGCCAGGTCACGATGCCGTGCTCGAAGCCCTCGGGCATCCGCTCCATCGGGATCGTCCCGCGCCACGCCGCGACGCCGGTGAAGCGGGCCTCCTGCTCGCCGAACAGGATCGTGCGGACCGCGGAGCGCAGGCCGTCGGCGCCGACCATGATGTCCCCGAAGACCTCGTCGCCGTCCTCGAGCTGCGCCACGACGCCGTCGGGCCGCTCCTCGAGCCCCACGAGCTTGGCGTTGAGCCGCACGCGCTCGGGGGGGACCTGGTTCACGAGGCTCTCGAGGAGGTCGGCGCGGTGCATGCAGATGTACACGTCGCCGTAGTGCTCGGCCATGCCCGTGTAGTGCTGGGTGAAGATCGTGCGCCCGTCGTCCATGCGCCGCCACTCGCCGGTGTCGATGCGCACACCGCTGCGGCGGACGTGATCCGCGGCGCCCAGCTGGGTCAGCACACGCATCGCGTTCGCGTGCATGCCGATACCCGAGCCGATCTCCGTCAGCTCGGGTGCCTGCTCCAGGACGTACGGGTCCAGGCCCGCCTGCTCCAGGGCGATGGAGGTGGCCATCCCACCGATGCCGCCGCCGATCACGAGGACTCGCATTCCACCCCCACGTGCTCGCTCCAAGTCACGAGGACCCCTTTCGAACGAATGGCCTCTAGTATTCCATCTTGCGCAACGTGTTCTTCTATGCGCACAATATTGAGGTCACCGATTGCAGCGGAGGAGGGGCTCGTGACGCTGAAGCGACTGCGAGTGGACAACGTAGGAAGCATGCTGCGCCCGGCGGCGTTGCGCGAGGCGTTCGTCAAGTTCGCCGACGGCGGCCTGTCGGAGGAGCAGCTCACGCACGAGCAGGACGAGGCGATCCGAGCCGTGATCGCCCACCAGGAGCGCATCGGCTTCCCGATCATCGTCGACGGCGAGTTCCGCCGGACGGGCTACCTGGCGAGCTTCGCGGACATCGAGGGCGCCGAGGACTGGCTCAGCCGCTGGACGCCCCGCCGCCTGCACCGCGAGCAGCCCGTCACCGCCGGCCCGGCGCGCGGCGCCGACCCCGTCCACAGCGACGACCTCCGCACGCCGGCCACGACCAAGCTGCGGCTGAAGCGCAACCGTCCGCTGGAGGAGTACAGCTTCGCCGCCAAGCAGACGGACACGCCGGCCAAGATCACGATCATCGGCCCGGACCGCGTCTCGACGCTGCACCACCTGGGCCATCCCGACGACGTCTACGGCGACGCCGACGAGTTCATGGCCGACGTCGTGAAGGTCGAGCGCGAGATGATCGGCCAGATCGTCGACGCCGGGTGCACGTACATCCACATCGACGAGCCGGGGTTCACCGCCTACGCCGACGAGGCGTCGCTGGAGGTCCTGCGCAGCCGCGGCGACGATCCGGCGGTCAACCGCCAGCGCTCGATCGACGCGAACAACGAGCTCATCGCCGGCTTCCCGGACGACGTCGTCTTCGGCGTGCACCTGTGTCGCGGCAACCGCGAGAGTCAATGGCACCGCGAGGGCACGTACGACGCGATCGCCGAGACCGTCCTCGGCGGGCTGCACTACGACCGCCTCATGCTCGAGTACGACACGGATCGCGCCGGCGGGTTCGAGCCGCTGCGGTTCGTCCGCGACGACGCGGTCGTCGTGCTCGGCCTCCTCACCACGAAGACCGGCGACATGGAGTCGGCCGACGAGATCAAGCGCCGCATCGAGGAGGCGTCCGCCTTCGTGCCGGTCGAGCGGCTCGCGCTCAGCACGCAGTGCGGCTTCGCCTCGGGCATCAGCGGCAACCTCATCAGCGAGGACGACCAGTGGCGCAAGCTCGAGCTCGTGCTGTCGGTCGCCCAGGACGTCTGGGGCGAGTAGCCCGCGACGGGGCCTCGAGGCGATGACCGGTTTCGGCGGCATCGTGATCGGCGGGGGAGCGGCCGGCCTGTGTGCGGCCGTCGAGGCGGCCGACGCCGGCGCCCGCGTGCTCGTGCTCGAGGCCGCGGCGGCGCCGGGGGGCGCCGCCGCGCTCAGCGGCGGAGGGACGTTCGTCGCTGACTCTCCGCTGCAGCGCTCGCTCGGCATCGAGGACTCCGTCGAGCACGCGCTCGAGGAGTGGCTGACCTGGGGCGGGGAGGAGGCCGACGCCGACTGGGCCGAGTGCTACGTCCGCTCCAGCGGTGACGAGGTCTACGCCTGGCTCGAACGCCTCGGCGTGGTGTGGAACGACGTGTATCTGCACGAGGGCAACTCCGTCCCGCGCTGGCACGCGCCGCGCGGCGGCGGCGCCGAGGTCGTGCGCCGCCTGATCGCCGCCGCCGAGGAGCGCGGCGTCGAGATCCGCTGCGACGCCCGGGTCTCCACGCTGCTGACCGAGGACGGCGCCGTGACCGGTGTGGAGGCCGACGGCGAGGCGCTGCACGCCGACGCCGTCCTCGTCGCGACCGGGGGCTTCACCGGCTCCGCGGAGCTCGTCGAGCGCCACGGCCCCGACGCCGGGCCCGGCAGCCGCGTCCTGCTCGGCGGTGCGCCCTCGTCGACGGGCGACGGCCTGGACCTGCTCGGGTCGGTCGGCGCGTCGTTCGTCGGCCTGGACCGCCTGTGGATCTACCCCTACGGCACGCCGGACGACCTCGACCCGACCGGCACGCGGGGCATGGCGGCGAGGGGCGTGCGCAACGAGATCTGGGTGAACGCCGACGGCCGGCGCTTCCACGACGAGAGCCTGCGCGGCGGCGCGACCGGCACGCCCGCGCTGCTTGCGCAGCGCCCGGCGACCTGCTGGTCGATCTTCGACGACGACGAGGCGCGGCTGCTGACGCTGACGCACCCGGGCTACGGCACCGACGAGGAGCCCGACCGCGCCGCGGTCGCGACGTTCCTCGAGCGCTCGCCGTTCGCCCAGCGCGCCGCGACGCTCGCCGACCTCGCGCGGTCCGCCGGGCTGCCGGCCGAGGCGCTCGAGGCGACCGTCGGCGAGTACAACGAGGCCTTCGGCCGCAACCCGCCGCGCGGCGACGCGCAGGGGCGCGACCTCGCGGGTCTGCGGCCGATCGACCGGCCGCCGTACGCCGCGATCCAGTGCTTCCCGATGGCGCGCAAGTGCCTCGGGGGCGTCCGGACCGACCTGTCCTGCCGCGTGCGGGGCGTCACGGGAGGCCCGATCGCCGGGCTGTACGCCGCCGGCGAGGTCGCCGGCATGGCGGGAGGACACATCAACGGGCGAGCCGCGCTGGAGGGGACGATGTTCGGTCCGAGTCTCCTCTCCGGACGCATCGCCGGCCGCGCCATGACCGCTCATGCGGCGGGCGAGCGGCTTCGCACATCGGGTTGAGCGAGGGGGAGGCAGCACATGTCATCGAGGTTCAGGTTGGGTACCGCCGCGAGTCTGTTGGCGATCGTCCTGACGGTCGCGGCGTGCGGCGGAGACGACAGCACGACCAGCAATGCCGCGTCGACGTCGTCGAGCAGCTCGGGCGCCAAGTCCGAGCCGATCTCGCTCGCACTGACGCCGTCGTCGGGCGCCGTCTGCATCCGGCTGACCGACCAGCGCGGCCTGTTCAAGAAGAACAACGTCTCGATCAAGTACGTCCCGGCGGCGCCCACCGGCGCGGCCCAGATCGCCCAGATCCTCAACGGGCAGATCGACGCGGGAGCGGGCGCGTACACGGGCGCCATCACCGCCGCCAGCAACAACCTGCCGGTCGTCATCACCAACGCGCAGGACGAGGACTACAGCGTGGACGGGCAGACCGCGTTCGCCACCGTCGTCGGCAAGAACTCGGGCATCACGTCGTTCAAGCAGCTCGAGGGCAAGAGCGTGGCGGTGAACTCGCTGCAGGGCAACTGGGAGGTCTCCCTCAAGGAGGCCATCGAGAAGGACGGCGGCGACCCGAGCAAGGTCAAGCTCGTCGCGATCCCGTTCCCCGACCAGGTCACGGCGCTGAAGTCCGGTCGCGTCGACGCGATCAGCACGCTGCAGCCGTTCATCGCGCAGATGACGTCGCAGGGCTTCAAGAGCATCGGCGACCCGCAGGCCATCGGCTTCGGCGGCAAGACCGACAGCGTCGTCGACGTCATGTTCGTCGGCAAGAAGTGGGCGGCGGACCACGACGCGGAGCTCAAGGGCTTCACGGCGGCGATGCACGAGGGCAACGCGTGGTGCAACGCCCACCCGGACGCGGTCCGCAAGGAGATCGTCGCGTTCACGAAGGCCTCGCCGGACGTCGTCGACGCGACCCCGGTGCCGAAGTACACCGAGAAGCTCGGCCCGACCACGACCGACGACTGGTCCAAGCTGCTCGTGAAGTACGGGATCCTCAAGAAGGCCCCGCCCAAGGAGCAGGTCCAGTGGTCGGGAGCCCCGGAGTAACCGTCCGGGCGGACGCCCGGACCTCGGCCGGCACCGGCTCCCCGAGCGCCGCCCCCTCCCGGGGGCGGCGCCGGCTGTCGCCGCGCTTGCTCATCCCACTGGGGACGACCATCGGCCTCCTCGGGCTCTGGGAGCTGTTCGCGCGCACCGGCGTGCTCCCGGACGAGGTGCCGCCCTTCACGGACATCGTCAGCTGGCTCGTCGACCAGCTCGGCGACCCGGCCTTCTGGACGTCGGTGCGGCAGACCGTGTGGCAGTGGTTCGCCGGTCTCGTCATCGGCGGGGTCGTCGGCATCGTCCTCGGCGTGACGATCGGCGCCGTGCCCTTCGTGCAGCGGCTGCTGAACGTGCCGCTGGAGTTCCTACGGCCGATCCCCGCGATCGTCTACCTGCCGCTGCTCATCCTCGTCCTCGGCTCACGTCCGCAGACGGCGATCCTGCTGGCCTCGCTGGGCGCGTTCTGGCCCCTGCTGTTCCAATCGATCTACGGCGTGCGCGCGATCGACCAGCAGGCGATCGAGACCGGCAAGGTCTTCGGGCTGAGCAAGCGCCAGCGGCTCTGGTACATCATGCTGCCGAGCCTGCTGCCCTACCTGGCGACCGGCGTGCGCATCGCGTCGTCGCTGGCGCTCATCGTCGCCGTGTCGATCGAGCTGGTCGGCGGCGTCCCCGGTCTCGGCGCGGACATGGCCGCCGCCTCCCAGAACGGCCTCTACGACGCCATGTACGGCCTGCTGCTGGTGTCCGGCATCCTCGGGCTGCTGCTCAACGCGGTGCTCGAGCGCACGGAGAAGCGGCTGCTGCGCTGGCACGTCTCCCATCGGGTGGTGAACACATGACCGTCGCCGAACGGACCCGGATCGTCGGCGTCTCGCTGATCGTCCCGGTCGTCCTCATCGTCCTCTGGTGGGTGCTGTCGGCCGACAGCACCTCCGCCTTCTATCCGTCGTTGTCGTCGATCCTCACGTCGTTCAAGGACACGTGGCTGTTCTCGCGCGTGGGCTCGGACGTCGTGCCGAGCCTCATCCGATTCGGCCTGGGCTATCTGCTGGCCGTGTTCCTGGGGATCTTCTTCGGGGTGCTGTTCGGGCGGCTGCGGCTGCTCGACCTCGCGTTCCAGCCCACCGTGCAGTTCGCGCGCTCGATCCCCGCGACGGGCCTGGTGCCGGTCTCGATCACGCTGATGGGCATCGGCAACGCCCCGAAGATCTGGCTCATCGGGTTCGTCTGCATGTTCCCGATCCTGCTGAACACGATCGACGGCGTGCGCGGCATCGAGCGCGGACTGGAGGACGTCGCGCGGACGTTCCGCCTCACGCGCCGGCAGCGGATCTTCCGGATCCAGCTGCCCTCGGCAGCGCCGCAGATCTTCGCCGGGATGCGGATCTCGCTGGCGTTCGCCTTCATCATGATGATCGTCACCGAGATGGTGGGTGCCACGAGCGGCATCGGCTTCGTGACGCTCAACGCCCAGCAGAGCTTCCAGGTCCCGCTCATGTGGGCCGGGATGATCCTCCTGGGCCTCCTCGGAGCATTCCTGAACATCGTGTTCCTGCTCGTCGAGCGACGGGTGCTCTCCTGGCACTACCGATCCACCGGGAGGATCCAATGACGATGCTCGTCGTCGATCACCTTGCCAAGACCTACGGCGACGCGGCGACCGGCGTCGAGGCGATCCGCGAGATCTCCTTCGACGTGCGCGAGCGCGAGTTCGTCTGCATCGTCGGCCCGTCCGGCGGCGGCAAGACCACGCTGCTGCGCGCACTGTGCGGACTGCACCCCAAGTCGGGCGGCAGCATCCAGCTCCACGGCCGCGAGGTCGTCGAGCCGCCGCCCGAGATGGCGGCGGTGTTCCAGGACTACAGCCGGTCGCTCATGCCGTGGTTCACGGTGCAGCGCAACGTCGAGCTGCCGCTGAAGAACACGATCAAGGAGACCAAGCAGCGCAACGAGCGCGTCGAGTGGGCGCTGCACGAGGTCGGCCTGGACGGGTTCGGCGAGCGCTACCCGTGGCAGCTCTCGGGCGGCATGCAGCAGCGCGTCGCGATCGCCCGCGCGATCGCCTACCAGCCGCAGATCCTCATCATGGACGAGCCGTTCGCGTCGGTCGACGCGCAGACGCGCTCGGGCCTGGAGGACCTGATCCTCTCGATCCGCCACGACGTCGGCACCGCGGTCCTGCTCGTGACGCACGACATCGACGAGGCCGTCTACCTCGCCGATCGCGTCGTCGTGCTGTCGTCGCGGCCGGCGACGGTGATGGACGTCGTGGAGGTCGATCTCCCGCGCCCACGCGACCAGCTGGAGACGAAGAGCATGCCGCGCTTCGCGGAGTACCGCACGCACGTGCTCGAGCTGATCCGGGCGACGAGCCGGCCCGACGTGCCGTCCGCCGACGAGCAGGACGTCGCTGCCGCGTTGCACGGGCGGTGACGCGCCGGCGACCGTTCATCGACGGCGGGGTGCGACGCGGCACGGACATCGTCAAGGCGCTGGCGCTGGGGGCACGCGCGTGCCTCGGCGGGCGCCCGGTGCTCTACGGTCTCGCGGCCGATGGCGAGGCGGGCGCGACCACATCCACGACGGGAGGACCAGATGACCGCAGGGCAGGACGAGGACGTCTTCGACGTGCGAGGGGACGTCGTGCTCGTCACGGGCGCCGCGAGCGGGCTGGGCCTCGCGTTCGCGGAGGCGTTCGCGGAGCGCGGCGCGCGCGTCACGCTCGCGGACGTCGATGCCGACGCGCTGGCGGCGTCCACGCAGGCCCTCGCCGACCGCGGGCTGCACGCGCGCGCCGAGGTCGTCGACGTCACCGACGCCGAGGCGGTGCAGGCCGCCGTCGAGGGGGTCGTGGAGACCGAGGGCCGACTGGACGTCGTGTTCGCCAACGCGGGGATCGGCGCGGTGCCGGGGTACGCGTTGGAGGGCGGGCAGACGCTGGACGCGATCCGCTCCGAGGACCTCAACCGCGTCCTCGGCGTGAACCTCCACGGGATGCTGAACACGATCGGCAGCGCGGCCGGGGTGATGAAGTCTCAAGCGTCCGGCCGGATCGTCGTCACGTCCTCGATCGCAGGGGTCCAGCCGGAGCCGTTCGTCTGCTACGGCTACATCTCCAGCAAGGCGGCGATCGTCAACATCGTCCGGCACGCGGCACTGGAGCTCGCGCCCTACGGCATCACCGTGAACGCCATCGCCCCCGGGCCCGTGAAGGGCACCCGGATCGGCGGCGGCGCGACGCTCGACCCGACCGCCGAGGCCGAGGCGGGATGGGCGAGGATGATCCCGATCGGCCGCATGGGATCGCCAAACGAGCTCAAGGGAGTCGCCTTGCTGCTCGGATCGAAGGCGTCGAGCTTCCTCACGGGGCAGACGCTCATCATCGACGGCGGCGCGACGCTCGCCGGACCGGGGGTACAGAGCTGATGGTCGAGACCGTACGTGGGCCGGTGGCCCCAGAGGACCTGGGGACGACGCTCCTCCACGAGCACGTCTTCATCGCGAGCCCCGAGGGCATCGCGAACTTCAACCACCACTGGGGCGCGCCCTGGTGGGACGAGGAGGAGCGCGTCGCCGCCGCGATCGCCGACCTGCAGGAGGTACGCGACCTCGGCGTGAAGACGATCGTCGATCCGACGGGCTTCGGGCTGGGCCGCAACATCCACCGGCTGCAGCGCGTCAACGCCGAGGTCGACATCAACATCGTCGTCTGCACCGGCCTGTACGCGTTCCTCGAGGTCCCCGGCTACCTGAAGTACCGCCCCGCGGAGGACCTCGCGTCGATGTTCGGGCGCGAGATCGAGGTCGGGATCGACGACACGGGGGTGAAGGCGGCGTTCCTGAAGTGCGCCGTGGAGAGCTACGGGATCGTCGGCGACGTCCCGCTCATCCTCGACGCGACCGCGCTGACGTCGAGCGCCACCGGCGCACCGATCATGGTGCACACGAACGCGGAGGCGAAGACCGGGACGCTCGCCCTGAAGGAGCTCACGAAGCGCGGCGTCGACCCGACGAAGATCGTCATCGCGCACGCGAGCGACTCCAACGACATGGACTACCTGCGCGAGATCGCCGACTCCGGAGCGATCCTCGGGTTCGACCGCTTCAACATCCCGAACTTCAACTCGGACGAGAACCGCATCGAGATGCTCCTGAAGTGCCTCGAGGCGGGCTACATCGACCGGATCCACCTGTCGCACGACGCTGCGACGTTCAACGACTTCATGCAGCACAACCCGCCCTTCGACAACGAGAAGCCGAGCTACACCCACATCCACCGCGAGATCCTGCCGAAGCTCCTCGAGCGCGGCGTGACGCAGGAGCAGATCGACGAGATGCTCGTCATCAACGCCCGGCGGTTCCTCGCGCCGGATGCCGTCTAGCCCGAGGTCAGGGAAGTCGCCGCTGCGCCTCCGCCGAGACCCGGCGGAGCGCGGCGAGGACCTCGAGCGTGCGCTCGTCGGTCATACGGGTCTCGGGCGCGGAGACGGCGAGCGAGCCGACGATGCGGCCGCTCGACGAGCGCTGGACGAGGCCCACGGCGGCGATGCCGGCCTCGGACTCGCCGCGGTTGCGCGCGTAGCCGAGCCGGCGGATCTCCTCGATCTCGTCGAACAGCTCCGCGCGGTTCGCGAAGTGCCCGTAGCCCCGCTCGTCGGGGAACATCTCGTGCAGCTCGGGCTCGTCGAGCTCGGCCAGCAGCGCCTTGCCCCCGGACGTCGAGTACACGGGGTAGGAGATGCCGACGCGCGCGGTCGTGCGCAGCGCGTGCGTGCCCTCGACGCTCTCGGCGAAGCGGCAGTTGATGCCCTCGCGGACGATGAGGTGCGCCGTCTCCCCGAGCTCGGCGACGAGCTGCTCGAGGAACGGGCGGATGTGCGCCCGGACATCGACCTGTCGCAGCGCCGACAGGCCGATCTCCGCGAGCACAGGCCCGACGCGGTAGGCGCGGTTCGGTCCCTGCTCGACGATGCCGTAGCTGTGCAGCATCGCCAGGAGCCGGTGCGCGGTGGAGCGGGCGACGCCGAGCTCCGCGCTGGCCTCGGAGACGCGGATCTCCTCCCTGTCGCGCAGGATCACCAGCAGCCGGAGCGCGTTCTCGACGGAGCTGATCGGATGCGCCGGCTTGGCGGGAGGGGGCTCGAGCATGTGCGCAGGATAGTTCGGAGCGCGGCAGCATTCCACCTTGCGCTACACGTTCTGCTGTGTGAACAATGTCGTGCGTAGGCGAACGTGAGCGTGAGGGGGATGGCGTGACCGAGGTGGCGACGCAGGTGACGTTCGCGGAGGCGATCGCGCGAGCAGTGGCAGCCGAGGGCGCGACGGATGTCTTCGGGATCATGGGCTCGGGGAACATGCGGGTCCTGCATCACCTCGAGCACGATCTCGAGGTCGCCTACCACGCGGCTCGCCACGAGGCGGGGGCCATGGCGGCGGCGGACGGGTTCTCGCGCGCGACCGGCAGGGTCGGCGTCTGCATCGTCACCCAGGGCCCGGGGCTGACGAACACGATCACGCCGCTCATCACCGCGCGCAAGGCGAACTCCCCGCTCGTCCTGCTCACGGGCGACTCCTCCGGCATCCGCACCCCGGAGGACCCGTTCGCGCGGGTGCAGGCGGTGTCGTACGAGACCCTGTTCGCGGCCGCCGACGTGCCGGTCGTCCGTGCCGAGCCGGCAACGGTCGCGCGCGACGCGCACGCGGCATTCGCGAGGGCCGCGCGCGATCTCACTCCGGTCGCGCTCGTCATGCCCTACGAGCACGAGGTGGCGGAGGCGGCCGACGCGCCGGTGGTCGCGGCGGAGACGCCGGTCCCGGTCGAGCCGGAGGCGGGTGAGCTCGACGCCGCCGCCGAGCGGCTCTGCGAGGCGCAGGGCCCGCTCGTGCTCGCGGGGCGAGGGGCGTTCCGCGCGGGCGCGGCCGATGCGTTGCGCGAGCTGGCCGACGAGCTCGGCGCGGTGCTCGGGACGTCGCTGCCCGCCAGCGGCCTGTTCCGCGGGCATCCGGCCGACCTCGGGCTGGTCGGCGGCTTCGCGCGGCCGTCCGTACAGGACGCGGTGAACGCGTGCGACGTCGTCCTCGCCGTCGGTGCCGGGCTCAATGCCTTCACGACGCACCAGGAGACCCTGATGGCGGACGCGCACGTCATCCACGTCGACCGCGACCCCGCAGCGTTCGGGCGGCACCGGGGTGCGAGCTCGACGATCACCGGCGACGCGCGCCTCGTCGCCGAGGCGCTTCTCGCGCGCGTGCGCGCGCGAGATGGCGTGGCGTCGTCCGTCCGGCAGGTCGCGGAGGTCGTCGCGGCGCTCGGGCGGCCGCGGTCGGACCCGTTCGAGGACGAGACGACGCCGGGCCTACTCGATCCCCGCGCGCTCTGCGGGCGGCTCGACGCGCTGCTGCCGTCCGATCGCGCGGTCGTCACCGACGGCGGCCGGTTCGTCTCGCACGTCGTGCGACGCGTGCACCCGGAGTCGCCGGACGCGCTGCTGTACATGCAGGAGTTCGGCTCGGTCGGCGGGGGGCTGGGCGCGGCGGTCGGCGCGGCGCTCGGGCGCCCGGACCGGCTCACCGCGCTGTTCGTCGGCGACAGCGGGATCATGATGACGCTGGGCGACCTCGACATCGCGATCCGCGAGCACGTGACGATGCTCGTCGTCGTGATGAACGACCAGGCGCTCGGCTCGGAGATCACGCTGCTGGGCGGCGCCGGGCTCGACGTCCGCGACGCCTACATGCGCACCCCGGACCTCGCCGCGGTGGCGCGGGCCATGGGCGCCGAGGGCCTGCGGATAGAGTCGCTGGACCAGCTCGACGCGCTCCCCGACCGGCTCGCGCGGCTGCGGGGGCCGCTGCTGCTGGACTGCCGCGTCATGCGCGACGGGGTCGGGATCTAGGCAGCCCGAACCGCGGGAGCTCGCCGTTCTCGAAGCGGGTCAGCGCGCGGATCTCCTCGCCTGCGAGGGTGAGGACGTACAGGCCGACCCCGTGGCTGACGTCGTCGGAGCCGCGCAGATACGCGCCGAACGCCGGCTGCCCGTTGGCGCGCGTGGGCACGAGGTCGAACCTCCGGCCGGCGCCGAAGATCCCGGCGCAGAAGCGTGCGACGACGTCCCTGCCCTCGTACTCGAACGGCATGGGCGGCATGGACATCGCGACGTCGTCGGTCAGCAGGGCGACGAGCGCGTCGAGGTCGGCGTCCTCCCACGCCCGGACGAACGACGCGACGACCTCCTCCTCGGCTCGAGAGCCGGCGGCGGCCGGGGGCGGGGGCTGCTGCAGCGCGCCGCGCGCTCGCTTGAGGGCGCCGTTGACCGCGTCGACGGTCGTGTCGAGCATCTCGGCCACCTCGCTCGCGTGGAAGCCGAGGACGTCGCGCAGGAGCAGGACGGCGACCTGGCGCGGCGGCAGGACCTGCAGGGCGGTCACGAACGCGAGGGA
>Ga0070665_100002188_pt1 | contig 21801 bp, 19 predicted proteins | sample KBSS13metaG_FD_65862 | JGI IMG/M metagenome (GOLD analysis project Ga0070665, IMG submission 65862) | Switchgrass rhizosphere microbial communities from Kellogg Biological Station, Michigan, USA - KBS S1-3 metaG | ecosystem: Host-associated > Plants > Roots > Rhizosphere > Soil ... | reverse complement strand
CCGGCATCCGCGTGCCCAAGGCGGTCGGCGATTTCCTGATCCTGCGCGCGGTGCGCGACAGCGGCGGCGCTGCGATTGCGGTGGCCGAGGACGCAATCCTGGAGGCGGTGCAGGACGCGGCGCGCGACGGCGGTTTCCTGTTCTGTCCCGAAGGCGGTGCGGTGCTAGCGGCGTGGCGGAAAGCGCTCGGTGAGGGCCTCGTCGGCCGCGACGAGCGCGTGCTGCTGTTCAATTGCGCCAATGGCAACAAATACCCGCTGGCGGACAGGTCGAAGGGATTGAAGCTGGAAGAGGCGAGGCCCGAGGCGCTCTAGCCCAGATATGAGTAGCCCCGGCAGGTTTGACCCTGCCGGGGCACCATGCTTCTTCTCCCGAAGGATCTGAAGCACGTGATCACCATAGCGCTTTTGGCCGGGCCGTCGAGTCCAATCTGTCGGGCACTCGACGAATTCTGTGGGGGCTATTGTGGATAAAGCTGTGAGCGAGGCTGTGGCTCAAATGGAAAGAGCCCCGGTGGACTTTCGTCCATCGGGGCTCCCATGCTCCCATTCAATGATCCGCGTCATCGACAGAACCGATGCCTGGCTTTCGCCTGGCTTCCGCCCTGGAGACACGCATCGGTGAATCCCGGAGCACGATGGTAGAACAGATTGCGGTCAGGAGGGTTCCAACGGGATGGCAAAAAAGCGCGCGCTGCGGATCGCGACCTATAACATCAACGGGATCAACTCGCGGCTCCACGTGCTCACCCGCTGGCTCGCGGAGTTCAGCCCCGACATCGTCGGCCTGCAGGAACTGAAGTGCACCGACGAAGCCTTCCCCGCGGAGGCGATCGCGGAGCTCGGCTATTCGGCGATCTGGCACGGCCAGCGCAGCTGGAACGGAGTCGCCATCCTCAGCCGGGTCGGCGAGCCGGTCGAAACCCGGCGCGGACTGCCGAACGATCCCAATGCCGAGCAGAGCCGCTACATCGAGGCGGCCGTCTGCGGCATCCTCATCGGCAATTTGTACGCGCCGAACGGAAATCCGAAGCCCGGACCCAAGTTCGACTACAAGCTCGACTGGCTCGAGGAGCTCAAGCGGCACGCCCATGACCTGCTCGGCAGCGGCCTCCCGGCGATGCTGATCGGGGACTACAACATCATCCCGACCGATGAGGACGTGTACAAGCCGGAGCGCTGGGCCAAGGACGCCTTGTTCGCGCCGGCTGCGAAGCAGAAGTTCAGGGAGCTGGTCGGGCAGGGCTGGACCGACGCGCTCCGCCATCTCCACCCCGACGAGCGCATCTACACCTTCTGGCATTACTGGCGGAACTCGTTCGAGCGCGACGCCGGAATCCGCATCGACCACGCGCTGCTCAGCCCCGAGGTCGCGAAATCGCTCAAGGCTGCCGGGGTCGACCGCGCGCCGCGCGGCTGGGAGAAGACCAGCGATCACGCGCCGATGTGGGTCGAGCTCGAAATTTGAAGCAGGCTGGTGCCGGATGCAGGATTCGAACCCGCGACCTTCGGTTTACAAAACCGCTGCTCTACCAACTGAGCTAATCCGGCTCGCCCGCGCCATTGCTTCATAGCACGCCGAAGGTCCAGCCTTCGGTCCGCGCGATCTCGGGCGTCAGGCCTTGGGGAGCAAAGGCGCGGGGCTCGGTCAACGCCAGCTGGCGCATTCCGGCGGCGGTCACGAGCGCATCGGTCTGGTGGTCGTTGGGTTCGAACCGCAGCCGCGCGGGCGGGCTGCGGAGCCCCGCAAGCGCGCTGTTGAGCTCGGCTCGGGTCCGGAGCTTCACGCCGCTCATCCCGGCGCGGCGCAGGTAAATGCGGGTGTAGATCTCGACGACGACGCTACCGCGCTCGGGCAGCGGGTCGAACGGCCAGATCGCGACCTTGGCGTCCAGCCGGTGGGCGAGGCGCATGCCGGAGAAGCTCGCCTTGGCGACCTGCGCCGCGCCGATCGCATCGTAGGCGCTGGCGATCTTGCGACCGCCCTGCTCGTTCAGCCGCGCGTCGCACTGGCGGAAGTGCATGAAGCCGGCTTTCACCCCGTCGGCGATCCCGAAATAGAAATGCTTGCGGTGCGCAGTCTCGAGGAAGCTTGCGGCGCCGAGGTCCTCGTCGTCGCTGCGGGCATCGACATAGGCCCAGAATTCGCGCGCGGTCTTCGGCACATCGGGCTCACCGGGCAGATATTCGCCGCGTTCGATGAGCGGCGGCGCAAGGCTGAAGTCGAAGCCGAACAGCGTCGGCTCGCGGCCCGCGCGCTTGAGGAGCCAGTCGAGGACTTCGGTACGCGACCATATGTGCTCCGGCCGAACCAGCCGCGGCGCCGAGTCGCCGCGCGCCTCGGCAATCGCGATGCCCTTGTGCCGCCTGCCCTTCGCGCCCGACCAGTCGATCGCGACGTAGGATTCGAAACGCGGCGTCATTGCGAGGAGCCGCAGGCGACGTTGCAATCCAGATGCCGCACTGGATTGCTTCGCTACGTTCGCAATGACGGCTTGGCGCGCCGCGGCCGCGCCTTGGGCTTGGCGGCGACCCAGTCGCGGGCGCGGGCGATGGTGTCGCGGACGCGCTCCTCGTCCTTCGCGGCGTAGCGGACGAGGACGCCTTCCCAGCCTTCGTAATGCGGCGTCTGCCAATAGGTCGCGGGCTCGGTTTCCTTGAGGATCTCGATCGTGCCGAGATCCATTGCCACGCCGAACGAGTTGTGCGCTTCGTGGCTCGGGAACAGGAAGGCGCGGCCGTTGGACGCGACCTTCACCGCCGGCTTGCCGTAGCTCGTTCCCCGCTCGGTGTCGGGCAAGGTCAGCGCAAAGGCGACCGCCTCGTCGAAGGTCACGCCTAGACCAGCGGCGGTTGACTGTCGTCCGGTCCGCTGCCGCGAAGCCGCTTCGGCGGCGGCGGCGGAGCGGGCGGGTTGCCCTGGTCGACATAGCGCTCGAGGACGCGCGCAGCCGCGTCGCGCCCCCCAAGCCCGAAGGCGAGCGCGCAGGCGATCGCCGCTGAGCCGAGGATCAGCCCGAAGGCCATCATCACGATCGCGTCGGCAAGCCCCATGAAGGTGAGGCCGATCGCGGTGAACAGAGCGATGATCGCGTAGCGGACAATGGTCTGGGCATAGCCGCCCTCGCCCGTGCCGCTGCCGACCAGCCTGGCGATGATGTTCGACAGGAAGATCCCGGCGACGATGATCAACGTCCCGAAGATGACCTTGCCGCCAAGCGCTGTCACCTGGGCGAGGAAGACCGCGATCTGGTCGCCGCCGAGCTGCCGCGCAGCTTCGATCGATGCCGCGAGGATGATCGCGACCATCGCCACGCTGGCCACGATCCGTGACGGCGCCACATTGGCGGGCAGCACGCCCATCGACTTGATCGCCTGGTCGAACCCGGTCGGGGGCAGGATCGCCTCGATGATCGTCTTGAGGAACCGGGCTGCGACGAACGCGATGCCGATCCACAGCGCAGCGGCGAGGACCCGCGGGATTGCGGCCAGGATCTGGTTGAGCATGTCGATCGCGGGGCCGGAAATCGCCTCGATCCCCAGAACCTGCAAAGCGGCGATCGCGACCGGGATGATGATCAGCGCGAACACCAGTACTCCTGCGGCGCGCGCCAGGCTGGCGCGGGTCGCACCGGGCGCTGCGCCGGGCGGGACCGCCTCGGGCGGGGTGCGCACGGTGCCGCTCGTGTCGCCGATGCCGATCCGCGCCATCAGCCCGTCGACGTTGCTCGCGACCAGCAGCGTCTCGACCAGCCGCTTGACGATCCGCGCGACGATCAGCCCGACGAAGAAAATCAGCCCCGCGCCGAGCAGCCGCGGGAGGAAGTTGAAGATGTCGAGGGTCAGCGCGTTGATCGGTGCGAGGATCTGGCCGATCCCGAGAAACTGCAGCGCGGCCATGATCCCGACCAGCCAGATGATCAGCTTGGCGATCACTCCGAGCTGATGCCCAACGGTTTCCTCGGGCGTGCCGGTGACGTGCTTGCGCAGGGCCGGCGCCTTGTCGATCGCCTTCTGGAGCATCCATTTGACCGCCCGCGCGACGATCCAGGTCGCGACCAGGATGAGCGCTGCGATGAGGATCTTCGGCCCCCAGGTCATCAGCTGGGCCTGCCAGTAAGCGCTGGTGTCGTACATGATCTTTGCTCCCCTTTGGCGTACGCGCGGGTTCAACCCGCGTCGTCGCCCGATTGTTGCAGCGCTTTTCGCCGCTCTTCCCAATAAGCAAGCCGCTCGCGGACCTTGGCCTCGAAACCGCGGTCGGACGGCTCGTAAAAGGCCTGCGCCTCCATCTCCTCCGGCCAATAGTCTTGGCCGGAGAAGCCCTCGTCGGCATCATGGTCGTAGGCATAGCCCTTGCCGTAGCCGACGGTCTTCATCAGCTTGGTCGGGGCGTTGAGGATGTGCATCGGCGGCATCAGGGAGCCGGTCTCCTGGGCCGAGCGCCAGGCCTTCTTCTGGGCGACGTAGGCAGCGTTCGATTTGGGCGCGGTCGCGAGATAGAGGCACGCCTGGACGATGCCGATCTCGCCCTCGGGCGAGCCGAGAAAGTCGTACATTTCCTTCGCCGCGAGGCATTGGAGGAGCGCGTTGGGGTCGGCCATGCCGATGTCCTCGACGGCCGCCCGAGTGAGGCGGCGAAGCAGGTACAGAGGCTCCTCGCCGGCGACGAGCATCCGCGCGAGATAATAAAGCGCGGCCTGCGGGTCGGAGCCGCGGATGCTTTTGTGGAGCGCGGAGATGAGGTTGTAATGCCCCTCGCGGTCCTTGTCGTAGACCGGCACCCGGCGGTTGAGCAGGTCGCTGAGCTCGGCCGGGCCGAGCGGTTCGGCGATGTCTATCGAGAACAGAGTCTCGACCTGGTTGAGGAGGAAGCGGCCGTCGCCGTCGGCGCTGGCGATCAGCGCCTCGCGCGCTTCCTGCGTGACCGGGAGCGAACGCGCTTCGAGCAGCTCGGCGCGGCGGACGATCTCGTCGAGCGCTTCATGGTCGAGGCGCCTAAGGATCAGCACCTGGCAGCGCGACAGGAGCGCGGCGTTGAGCTCGAAGCTCGGGTTCTCGGTCGTCGCGCCGACGAGCGTGACGGTCCCGTCCTCGACGTAGGGCAGGAAGCCGTCCTGCTGGGCGCGATTGAAGCGGTGGATCTCGTCGACGAACAGCAAGGTGTGCTGCCCGGCACGGGCGGCGGTGCGCGCCTCGGCGAAGACCTTCTTCAAATCGGCGACGCCGGAGAAGACGGCGGAGATGGCAACGAACCGCATGCCGACGGCATCGGCGAGCAGTCGCGCGATGGTCGTCTTGCCGGTGCCGGGCGGCCCCCACAGGATCATCGAAGCGAGGCGCCCGGCGGCGACCATCCGCCCGATCGCGCCTTCGGGGCCGGTCAGATGCTCCTGCCCGACGACCTCGGCGAGCGAGGTCGGCCGCAGTCGATCGGCGAGCGGCGCGTCGGCCCGCGGCGCGTCCGGCGCCCGGCCGGGAACCTCCTGATCGGCGAACAGGTCAGCCATCGCGCCGCTGCATAGGATCAAGCACGCGGGATTGCGACCTCGGCGGAGGATTCATCCGAGAATAGCGGCGACAAAATTCCTCGAAGCCTCTTGTCTTAAGATGTAGCGAAGATATATCTCAGACACATCAAGGGAGACGATATGCGACATCATCATCACGGAAACCGGGGCTGCGGGCCGCGCGGACGCTTCGAGTTCAACGTTCCCGAGGCGCTGTTCGCAATGCGCGGCGGCCGCGGCTGGCAGGGCAATTGGGGTCCGTTCCATTTCGATTTCGACGGCGAGGGCTTTGGCGGCGGCGGCCGGCGCGGGCGGCGCACGCGGCGCATGTTCGAATCCGGCGAGCTGCGCCTGGTCCTGCTCAAGCTCATCGCCGATGAGCCGCGCCACGGCTACGACCTCATCCGCGCGATCGAGGAAATGACCGGCGGCGAATATGCGCCGAGCCCGGGCGTGGTCTATCCGACTTTGACCCTGCTCCAGGACATGGGGCTGATCGAGGAAGCGCCGGGCGAGGGCCCGCGCAAGAGCTTCCAGGTCACCGGCGAGGGGCGCGACTATCTCGCGGAGCGGTCGGAAGAGGCCGAGGGCCTGTTCGAGCGGCTCGCCGATCTCAAGCCGAGCGAGCGGCAAACCGCCGGGCCGGCGATCGGGCGGGCGGTCAAGAACCTCATGACCGCGCTCAGTCACCGGGTGAGCCGCGACGGTTTCGACGAAGAGCTGTTCCACGAAATCGCCGCGATCCTCGACGAGGCTGCGCAGCGGATCGAGCGGATCAAGTCGCCCGGCGACGAGCCTAGCGACCGGTAAGGCGGGTCAGCCGCTCGCGCTTGAAGATGGCGTGGCGGTAGGCGCGGATCACCGCCGAGTTGATCGTGTCCCAATCCTTGGTCTTCGCCGCGGCAAGGCCGGCCTCGCCGTGCCGGCGGCGAAGATCAGGGTCGCGGGCATAAGCGGTCAGCGCCTCGGCGAATTCCTGCGGATTCTCGCCGTCGACCAGGGTTCCGGTCACGCCCGATTGAACGAGGTTGGTGGCGCCGGTCGATTCCGCCGCGATCACCGGAAGCGCGCAGGCCATCGCCTCCAGCGTGACATTGCCGAACGCTTCGGTGATTGACGGGTTGAGGAACACATCGGCGCTCGCCAGCGCGCGGGCAAGGTCGTTGCCGGTCTGCTGGCCGAGGAATAAAGCGCTTGGGAGTTGCTGCTCGAACCACAGCCGCGCCGGCCCCTCGCCGATCACAATGACGCGATGCTTGAGGCCCGCCGGTTCGAACGCGTGAATTGCGTCGGCGAAGACGTCGAGGCCCTTTTCCATCACCACCCGGCCGAGGAAGGCGATGACCAGCTCGTCGTCGGCGATGCCCTGCGCCCGGCGCCACTTCATGTCGCGCCGTCCGGGGTTGAATTGCTCGCGGTCGATCCCGCGGCCCCAGATGCTGATGTCGCGGTTCATCCGCTGCGCGCGCAGGATCGCGGCGGTCGACTCCGCCGGGGCGAGGACGACTTCGCAGCGGTGGTAGAAGCGGCGCATGATTTCGCGGGCCAGCGGCTCGAGCGCCTGGAGATGATAATAAGCGAGATAGGTGTCGAACCGCGTGTGGACCGAGGCGACTGCGGCGATCCTGCGCTTGCGCGCCCAGGTCACGGCGCGATGGCCGACGATGTCGGGGCTCGAGACGTGGACGACGTTGGGGTTGAACTTGGCGAGGTCGAGCCGGACGCGGCGCGGGAGGGCAAGCGGAAAGCGATATTCCGAACGGCCCGGAATCGGCACCGCGGGGATGTCGACCAGGTCGCCGGTTGCTGGGAATGCGGGCTCTTCGACCGTCGGCGAATAGACCCGAACCTTGACGTCGTTGCGCAGCAAATAGCCGACGAGCCGGTTCAGCGCCTGGTTGGCGCCGTCACGGACATAATTGTAATTGCCCGAAAACAGGGCAACACGAAGCTCTCTGGAATCCACGGGGCGCGGCTGTAGGACATTCTCCGTGGGCGTCAAACTCAGCCTCTCTCTAGTCGCGCGGTCCGATGCGCGCCTGTTCATCCTCGGCAGCCTGCCCGGCGATGCCTCGCTCGCGGCGCAGCGCTATTATGCGCACCCGACCAACCAGTTCTGGCGGCTGCTTGGCGCAGCAATCGGTGAGGAGCTGCAGCCGCTGGGCTACGAGGAGCGGCTGTCGCGGCTCGCCGAGCGCCGCATCGGGCTGTGGGACGTCATCGCCTCGGCCAGCAGGCCCGGCAGCCTCGACCAGGCGATCCGCTCCGCAGAGCACAACGGGATCCACCATCTGCTCCATGATTTTCGCGACCTGCGGGCGATCGCCTTCAACGGCTCGACCGCAGCGGCGATCGGACGGAAACTGGTGACCGAGCCGACCGGACGTGTGACCCTGATCGACCTCCCCTCGTCGAGCGCGGCCAATACGCGTGCCTTCGCGGACAAGCTCGAGGCTTGGTCGAGGCTTGCTCAATTCTGTCCGCCCGACCAGAAAGGGGAAGATGATTCCCGATGCTGAAGAGACCGAGCTCGACCCCGACAAGCAGCTGTCGATGGTCGACGAGGCGCTGGTCGCCGGGACGATCGCCAATACCAACGGCCTGCTCGTCATCCTCGCCAAGCTGGTCGCCAAGGGCGTGTTCGACCGCGAGGACCTGCAGGCCTTCTCCGACAGCTATTCGAAGCCGCTCGATCATGTCGGGATGCGCGAGAACGAGCTGGTCGGCCAGATGCAGGACCAGATGGAATCCACGCTGGCGGAGCTGATGCGGTTCCTCAGCGAACGTGATAAAGACGACTGATGGCTTTTGCCTGGAAGCTGCTCGCGCTGATCGCCGTCCTGCTGATACCGCTCGGCATGGCGCCGGCTGCTGCGTCGCCCGGCCACGGCCACGTGGCGATGCCGATGGAACATTGCCCCGACCAGGCTCCAAAGCAGACTCACGGTACCAACGCCGAATGCACCATGGCGTGTGCCGGCGCGCTGCCGGCGATGGCTGCTTCGCAGATGGCTCCGCTGCTGTTCGCCGAGAGGCTCGCGCAACCCGCACCCACGGCCCGGCTGCACGGGCTGCATCCCGAGACGGCGACACCTCCTCCAAGGAAATCCTGAGACTTCGAAACTGTTTTTTCGAACTCAGGAGATTGAACATGATGAACTTGATCACCGCGGCGCTTGTCGCCGTGAGCCCGGCCCAGTCGGCGCCGGGCGCCCATGCGCAGCATCACAACGCCGCCTCTCACGAGGCGATGAAGGATTGCTGCGATCCGGCAAAGGATGATTGCAAGGATTGCTGCGACGACATGGACGCGAACCACGCGGACCATGCCGCCCACGATCATCCCGTCCAGTAACTGAAGCGTAAGGGGAGGGGCGCCGCCAACGGCGGCGCCCCGACCTTTCGGACGGGTCAGTGGCAGCGCTTCAATTCGCGCTTCAACAGCCAGAAATTGACCGGCCAGGCGGCAAGGAAGCCGACCGGGACCGCGACCAGCAGTCCGCGCAGCCACAACCACGAAAACATCGTCTTCGCCCCCATGCTGCCCATCAAATAGTCGGAGAGGTTCATTGCGATTTCCATCGCCGCGATCGAGACGGCTTCGCCTACCCAGATCATTTTGAACGCGGCCCACAGCGTTGCGCCGCGCTCGCGCATGATCGGGACCAGGCCGAGCGTGAACCCGGAAATGTAGGACAGGATCGTCGCCAAGGTGATGATCGCAGCGGTTCCGAGCTGCAGCTCCGCGCCGAGCGCAAGGCCGATCGTCTCGCCGATCACGCAACCCGTGAGGCAGTGCAGCGTCGCGTGGGCCGCCAACCGCAGGGAGCTTCCGCCATGCGCATGGCCGTGGTGCGCGTGCGCCGAATGTGTGGTGTGATCGCGCATTTGTTTTCCTCGTTGATCAATACCCATTGTGGGTATATTGGCTATACCCCACTAGGGTATTTTGCAAGGGTATGAAATGGCACCGGAAACCAAGCGGACAGTGAAAACGCGTCTTGCGCGCATCGAGGGGCAGGTGCGCGGGCTTGGCCAGATGATCGAGCAGGACCGCTATTGCATCGACGTCATTACGCAGGTGCGCGCGGCCCGCGCGGCACTCGCGAAGATCGAGCAGATCGTGCTGCAGGACCATCTCGGCTCGTGCGTCGAGGCTGCGATCGTCAGCGGCGACCCGAAGGAGCAACGGGCCAAAGTGGCCGAGCTGATCGACGTCCTCGGGCGTTCGGACCGCTAACCGCATGCGCCTGTTCTTCGTCCTTGCCGCTTCAATTGCGCTCGTCGCCGTTCCTGCGATCCCCGCAGGGGCGCAGCCGATGACCATGCCCGGCATGCACATGCCGGAGTCGGCGAAGCCGGCTGTGAAGAAGAAGCCTGCGTCCAGCAAAACGGTCACGGCAAGGAAGAAAGCTGCTGCTGGAAAGCCCGCGGCGAAGAAGGCCGAGGCGGCCGCACCTTCTTCAACGACGGGCCAGGCGCCGGCTCATGACATGCCGATGGAAATGGATCACTCGCAGATGCAGCACGGCACGATGCCGGCGCCGCAGGCGGGGACGCCCTCTCCCGAGCCGATGCCCATGGATCATTCGCAGATGAACCACGGAGCCGCAGGCGCGATGAACCTGCCCATGGGCGACCACGCGGACCATGGAATGGCGATGACCGGCGCGCTCGGATCCTATCCCATCGAGCGTGAGAGCTCAGGATCGGCGTGGCAGCCGGACACGTCCGAGCATCAGGGCCTGCACGTCATGAGCGGGGACTGGATGCTCATGGCGCATGGCACACTCAATCTGGTCTATGATCATCAGTCCGGACCGCGCGGCGACGACACGGCGTTCGCCTCCGGCATGCTGATGGGCATGGCCCGACGGCCGTTCGGCAACGGGACGCTGCAGTTCAAGGCGATGCTCAGTCCCGACCCGGTCATGGGCGCGCGCGGCTATCCGCTGCTGCTCGCGAGCGGGGAGACGGCCAATGGCACCGACCGGCTGATCGACCGCCAGCACCCGCATGACCTATTCATGGAACTGTCGGCCTCGCTGTCGCAGAACATCGGCCCGAAGAGCAGCCTGTTCCTCTACGCCGGCCTGCCCGGAGAGCCGGCGTTCGGCCCGCCCGCCTTCATGCATCGCGAGGCGATCATGGACTCGCCCGAAGCGCCGATCAGCCATCACTGGCTCGATTCGACGCACATCACCTTCGGCGTGGTCACCGCGGGCGTGGTGCTCGACCGCGTTAAGCTCGAAGCGAGCCGCTTCAACGCCCGCGAGCCCGACCAGCATCGCTGGGACATCGAGACCGGGCCGCTGGATTCGACCTCGGTGCGGCTGTCGTGGAATCCGACGCGGACGCTGTCGCTGCAAGGGAGCTGGGGGCGGTTCGTCGATCCCGAGCAGCTCGAGCCGGGAGTCGACCAGACCCGCTGGTCGGCGAGCGCGCTCTGGGCGAACGAGATCGCGCCCGGCTGGAAGGCCGCCGCAACGCTCGCCTGGGGCCGCAAGAGTGCGCATGGCCACGACGACGATGCGTTCGCTGCCGAGGCTTCAGTCAAGCGCGCCGGCTGGACCGTGTTCGGGCGCGGCGAGATCACCGAGAACCGTGAACTGACGGAACTCGAGCACGGCCCTGCTTACAGCGTCGGCAAGGTTTCCGTGGGAGCGGTCCGCGATTTCCGCATCGCCGATCATCTTGCGCTCGGCCCGGGCGCGCTGTTCTCGGTCAATTTCGTGCCCCACGGGCTCGCCGATACCTATGGGGGCCGCAATCCGACCGGAGCCATGGCGTTCGTCCGCCTGAAGCTGGATTGACGAGCGGGCGATCCGCTCACATATGGCCCGTCCCCGGATCAAGTCCGGGCAGCGATGGCCCCTTCGTCTAGCGGTCTAGGACGTCGCCCTCTCACGGCGAAAACACGGGTTCGAGTCCCGTAGGGGTCACCACTTTCGTGAAGGTGTCATTCTTTTTGAGACGCTTCCAACTTTGATTGGCTAACTTGGCCTCACGGTTAGCCAAATCAGCTGCGATGACGCGGCTCAGAGTCGCATCAGCAAGCGTGGCTTGGTCTACGGCCGACGTGTAGATCTCGATCCCTATTGCTCTCTTGACGACGCGGGATATGGTAGCGCTAACAGGAGGCGTCCATGCGCAGGATGATGATCGTTGCGGCCGCGTCGTTGGCTGCCGTCTTTCCCGAATCCCGGGCAGGAGCGGTAATCCACGCCATGGCTACCGTCGATACGCGCGCAGCGGGAGTCAGGATCGCGCCGGAGATTTATGGCCAGTTCTCCGAACAATTGGGCGAGGGGATCACCGGCGGCATCTGGGTCGGCGAGGATTCTCCAATCCCGAACATCCGGGGCTACCGCCGCGACGTCGTCGAAGCGCTGAAGGAGCTGCACGTGCCCGTGCTGCGCTGGCCCGGCGGCTGTTACGCAGACACTTACCACTGGCGCGACGGTATCGGCCCGCGAGCCCAGCGGCCGATCAGGCTCAACAAATGGTGGGGCAACAATGAAGAGCACAATGCCTTCGGGACGCATGAATATTTCGACTTCGCCGAGCTGATCGGGACGAAGACCTTCCTCAGCGTGAATTTGGGGACGGGGACCGCGGGTGAGGCCAACGACTGGGTCGAATATGTGACCTCCCCAAGTCACTCAGCTTTGGCTCAGCAACGGCGATCGAACGGCCACGAACAGCCGTGGAAGGTCGATTATGCCGGCCTAGGCAACGAAAGCTGGGGCTGCGGCGGCAATTTGACGGCCGCGCAATATGCTCCGCTGATGCGGGTTTTCGGCACGTTCCTGCGGCAGGAAGATGGGCCAAAGCTTGTCTCGGTCGGGCCGTCAGCCGACGATTACGCCTGGACCGAAGAGATCATGAAGTCGCACGACAAGTACGATATGCTGTCGCTGCATTATTACACGCTGCCGACCGGCGACTGGTCGCACAAGGGCGCGGCGGTCGGATTCAGCGAATCCGAGTGGCTCGGCACCTTCGTTCAGACTCGCAGGATGGAGGAGATGATCGCCCGCCATTCGGCGATTATGGACAGGAGCGATCCCCAGAAGACAGTCGCACTTGCCGTCGATGAATGGGGAACGTGGTACGATACGCCTCCGGGTGCGCCTGCGCTCCGGCAGGAGAATACCTTGCGTGACGCGCTAGTCGCTGCGACCAATTTCAACATCTTTCACCGCCATGCCGATCGCGTGCGCATGGCCAACATCGCGCAGACAGTGAACGTGCTGCAGGCGATGATCCTGACCGACGGCGCACGGATGGTGCGGACGCCGACCTATTACGCCTTCCTGATGTACCGGCGGTTCCAGGGCACGTCGGCGCTTCCGGTCACCACCAGCTCGCCGGATTATGTCGTTGGCGGAAGCAAGGTTCCCGCGATCGATGTGACCGCAGCGAAGGGACGCGGTGGAGCCATTTACGTCAGTCTGGTCAACGTCGATCCGACGCAGAGCGCGAGTGTTGAACTCGCTATCGACGGGGTCGGGAAGCGGGTTGCGGGACAAGTGCTGACCGCGGCAAAGATGGACTCGCGCAACCTGTTCGGCGCGTCGGAGGCAGTTCGGCCTGCGGCATTTACCGGCGCAAGGTGGGTACGCGGAGGGCTGCGGGTGGAGATGCCGCAGAAGTCGGTGGTCGTGCTTTCGATCAAATGACAAAGGCGGCCGATACGGACGGCCTGGGCGAGAGCGTGTTTTCGAAAGTTCATTGGGCTTGAGCGATTTCGTTATCGAGTGCTCCGCTCGAGCTGAACCAGCAGTACGTCGTTAGTGCGGATGGGCAAGTCGATTGTGAACGAGCCGCCGCGCGCGATCCGTACGATCCGAATCTGCTCGGGTTTGTCGGAAGTCAAAGCCTGCAGTGTGCGCAACTGGTCGCGGCTGAGCGCCCTGGGCGCCCCCATCTCGAGATAAGCGGTCTGCGGATCGTTGGCGCGAAACCCGGTGCGCCGCACCTGGAGCCGGTAAATGCCAGGGCGGAGTCGCGCGAATTGAACTCGGACGCTGCCGCGCGATGCTGCCGGAAGGATCTTGGTGAAGAAGGGGCGGTTGCTGGTAGTCTGCTTTGGCTGCACCCAGTTCCAGATGATCGCAGTGGTGTTCGTCTCGTCGGTGGAGGCCCAGCTTTGCCCATCGGATGTCGCGATCTCGCGGCCGCTTAGCGCATGCAGATATTTGTAAGCGAACCAGGCCGGCTTGCGAATGCCCTCGCGGTTCATCAGCCCGAAGCCGCCGTGGAACGGCGTCGGCGGCGGGCCGGATTCCTCGAACAGGTCGCTGTACGTCCAGTAGCTCATCGCCTGCGTGTACGGCGCTGACCCCTTGAGCTTGGTCAGGATGTAGGGCGCGCTGACGTAGGAATCGTGGACCGGGTCGCGCGGATTGTAGCTCGCGCTCCACTCGGTGAAGAACAATGGCAGGTCCGGATATTTCGAACGGGCGATCTGATCGCGTACCTTCCGGACGTCGCCGACGATTGCGTTGGGATCGGTCGACAGCTTGTTGTCGTCCTCGCCCTTTTCATCGAGGAATCCGCCGTCGACTCCATAAGTGTGCGTGGTCACGAAATCGACCGCTGAGCGGCTTCGGCTGACATGCTCGAGGAATTCGGGCACCCAGTCTGCGCCCGCGGTCGCGGGCCCGCCGACGCGAAGGGCGGGATCGATCGCTTTGATCGTCCGCGCGGTCGCGTCGTACAGCGCGAAATAGGCCTTTCGGTCGGCGCCCTCCCAGAAGCCGGCGAGGTTGGGCTCGTTCCACACCTCGAAATACCATTTGCGGACTTCTTGCGCTCCGTACCGGTCGCGCAGGTGGGCGACGAAGGCGCGGACCAGCTGCTGCCAGCCGTCCAGCCGCGGATGGGAGGTGTTCCCCTTCCAGTAGAAGATCGTCTGGTCCGACGTCTTCAACACCTCAGGCGTGAAGCCCAGCTCGACGAATGGCCGGACCTTCTTTGCAAGCAGCGCATCGTACAGCTCATCGATCTTGTGCCAGTCGTAGACCGGTGCGCCGTTCGGCATGCGCGCGGTGCCGAGGACGTCGTGGAAGATCGCGTGAAAGCGGACGTTGCGGAAGCCGAGCTCTCGCGATGCGAGGGCGAGCTGCGCCTGGCTGTCCGGGCGGATCAACGTGCCCGGGTAATCCGACCCGACCGACAGGTCGAAAAAGCGGCCGACCGGCTTGCCCGCCTCGGACAGATCGATCTCGATCCTCCGGGCGGGACGGCGTGTGCAAGCAGCTTGTGTCGAGCCTGGGACCAATGCCGACAAAGCAAGAAGAGCCGCGATCATATCCGTTGCCCGCATTCGCCCTCCCGACAGCAATCCGTCTTGCCGAAGTGGTAGCGCTATCATAAACCGCTCGTTGCTTGGGAGAGGGAATCTACATGGGCTCGCGTTCCGTTGCTGTTCGGCTGCTCGCGGCGATTGCCAGCCTGACCCTTGTCCCGATGACTGCGCTCGCGCTCCCCAAGCAAGTCGGTTCCGAGCAACGGGTCCATTGGCCATCCGTGACCAGCAAGGTGCCCCGCGACCCGGCGATCGAGGCGCGAATCGAGCGTATCCTGTCGCGCATGAGTCTCGAGGAGAAGGTCGGCCAGATCATCCAGGCCGATATTTCATCGGCCACGCCGGACGACATTCGCAAATATAAGCTCGGCTCGATCCTCGGCGGCGGCAACAGCGCGCCCGGCGGGAACGAGAAGGCCGCTCCAGTCGAATGGCTGAAGCTTGCCGACCGTTACTGGCAAGCGTCGATGGACGCCGATTGGTCGGGCGAGAAGATTCCGATCCTGTGGGGAATCGACGCTGTGCACGGGCATGCGAACGTGGTCGGAGCGACCGTCTTTCCGCACAACATCGGGCTCGGCGCCGCGCGTGACCCGGCGCTGATCCGCAGGATCGGCGAGGTCACCGCCGAGGAAATGGCCGTGACCGGAGTGGACTGGGATTTTTCGCCGACCATCGCAGTCCCGCGCGACGACCGCTGGGGCCGGACGTACGAAGGCTACTCGGAGGACCCGTCGGTCCAGCGCGCTTACGCTCCGGCGATGGTCGAAGGCCTGCAGGGCAGAGCCGGAACCAAGGCATTCCTCGGCCCGGGCAAAGTGATCGCGACGGTCAAGCATTTCGTCGGGGACGGCGGTACCGCCGGCGGCAGGGACCAGGGTGACAATCCGTCCACCGACGAGCAGATCCGGGACATCCACGGCGCAGGCTATCCGCCGGCCATTGAAGCCGGCGTGCAATCGGTAATGGCGAGCTTCTCCGCCATCGGCGGAGTGCGGATGCACGGCAACCGCGCGCTTTTGACCGATGCGCTGAAGGGGGACATGCATTTCGATGGACTGGTGGTCGGGGATTGGAATGGCCACGGCCTGGTGCCTGGCTGCACCGACACCAGCTGCGCTGCATCGATCAACGCCGGGCTCGACATGTTCATGGCGCCCGACAGCTGGAAGGGGCTGTACGAAAGCACGCTGGCGCAGGCGCGGTCGGGCGAGATCCCGATGGCGCGACTGGACGATGCAGTGCGCCGGGTGCTGCGGGTCAAGGCGCGCTACGGGTTGTTCGACAAGCCGGCACCGTCAAAACGGCGGACGGCCGGGCAGTTCGCTCTGCTGGGATCGCCGGCGCATCGCGCGGTCGCCCGCCAGGCGGTGCGCGAGAGCCTGGTGCTGCTCAAGGACCGGGGCGCTCTGCTGCCGCTGTCGCCCAAGCTCGACGTGCTCGTCGCCGGGGACGGCGCGGACAACATCCCAAAGCAATCGGGTGGGTGGACCATCACTTGGCAGGGCACTGAGGTCAGCAATGCCGACTTCCCGCACGGCCAGTCGATCTGGGCTGGGATCCAGCAGGCGGTGGCCAAGGCCGGCGGGCGGGCGACGCTCAGTGCAGCCGGCGATTATTCGCTCAAGCCCGACGTCGCGATCGTCGTGTTCGGCGAGAACCCCTATGCGGAGATGGTCGGCGACCGCCCGACGCTTGAATATAGCGCGGCCGACAAGAAGGACCTCGAGCTGCTGCGGAAGCTCAAGGCCGCGGGCGTGCCGGTCGTCTCGGTGTTCCTTTCGGGCCGGCCGCTGTGGGTCAATCCGGAGATCAACGCGTCCGACGCATTCGTGGCGGCCTTCCTCCCGGGCAGCGAGGGCGGCGGCGTCGCAGACGTCCTATTCCGCGATGCGAAGGGCCGGGTGGCCAATGACTTTCGCGGCAAGTTGAGCTTCAGCTGGCCCAAGCGCGCGGATCAGACTCCGCTCAACGTTGGCGACGCGAATTACGACCCGCTGTTCGCCTTCGGTTACGGGCTTCGCTACGGCGAGAAGGGCGATGTCCCGCAGCTGTCGGAGGAACGACCGGCGCCGTCGTCGACCGGCGCCGATGGCCTCTATTTCGCGCGCGGTCGGATGCCGCCGGGGTGGACGCTGACTGCGGGCGGCGGAGCGACCATCCGCGGGATTGATCGCCGGGCACAGGAAGATTCGCGGTTGATCACATTCACCGGCGCCGGCGAGCAATCGTCCGCGCTTGCGGCGACTCAGCCGCTCGATTTGTCGCGTGAAACCAACGCTCAGCTGAGCCTGATCGTCGATTATCGCGTCGACCTCAAGCCGAGCGGTCCCGTATTCATCGGGATGGACGAAGGGCGAGTGCCTGTGACCGCCGCATTGAAGTCGGCAACCCCGGGCCAGTGGCAGACGCTGGCGATTCCGCTCGGTTGCTTCATGGGCGCCGGAGCGGACATGAGCAAGGTGATGCGCCCGTTCGTAGTGGCGAGCACAGGCGCGCTTCGGCTTGCGGTCTCGGACGTTCGGGTCGCGAGCGCCACCGTGCCGCAAGACCGCTGCAGCCTGTGATGCGCGGCGCTCTGCTCGGGCTCGGCGTCTTTGCGGGAAGCGCCGCAGCGGCGCCGCACATCGATCCGATGTTCTCCGATCACGCGGTGGTCCAGCGAGGGCTTCCGGTCGCGGTTCGCGGAACTGCTGGCGTAGGCGACCGGCTGACGGTCAGCTTTGCTGGCAGGACTGTTTCGGCACGAGCGGACAAGCAAGGGCGCTGGGTCGCGCAGTTCAAGTCGCTCGAGGCTGGCGGGCCTTACCGTATCGAAGCTCGAGCCTTGGACGGCGCCGCGGCGTCAGACGACATCATGGTTGGCGATGTGTGGCTGTGCTCGGGCCAATCGAACATGGAGTTCCCGCTGAAGAACGCGCTTAACGGCGAAGGTGAAGTGTCGGGCGCGAGCGACCCGCAGCTGCGTCTGCTCAAAGTGCCGCACAACGACCAGCTCGCGCCGCAAACCTCGTTCGGCTCGCTGGTGTCGTGGAAAGCGGCGACGCCGGAGTCTGCGAAAGACTTTTCGGCGGCCTGCTACTTCATGGTGCGGGCGCTCAAGCAGTCGCACGGGGTTGCGATCGGAGCCGTGGACTCGAGTTGGGGCGGAACTGCGATTCACAGCTGGATGGACGAAGCCGCCGCACGCGCGACCGGCGGCAGCCCGGACGTCGAGCTGGTCAAGCAATATCGTGCCAATCCGAAAGCGACGGTGACCGCCTTCTCGGAACGTTGGGCAAACTGGTGGCGCGAGCGCAGTGGCGACAAGCGCGGCTTCGAGCCGTGGCACGCAAGCGATCGGCTGCAGTGGCATCGGATGCCGGCAATGACTCTGTGGGAGCAGTGGGGCGACCCGGCGTTCGCCGATTTCAACGGCGCGATCTGGGCTCGCCTGCGGTTCGATCTGACGCCCGGGCAAGCCGCCGAGGGCGCGGTCCTGCACCTTGGCGCAATTGACGATTTCGACCGCACCTTCGTCAATGGCGAGCCGGTCGGGCAAACGTTCCGCTACGACAAGCCGCGCGACTACGCGCTTCGGCCGGGGCTGCTCAATGCCGGTCCGAACGAGCTCGTCGTCTATGTGCTCGACACTGGCGGAGGCGGCGGGTTTTGGGGAGCGCCCGGCCGTCTCAAGCTGAGCTTCGCCAACGGGAACGAAAAGCCGATCGGCGACGGCTGGGAATATTCGGTTATGCCAACCGAGATCGGCATTCCGCCGCTGCCGCCGTGGGATCAGTATCCGGGGGTGACGACGCTCTACAACGGAATGATCGCGCCGCTCGGGCGCGTGGGTCTGAAGGGCGTCGCCTGGTACCAGGGCGAAGCCGACGTCGGGAAAGCGCATTACGATCAGCGGCTCGCCGCGATGATGCGGGTGTGGCGGTCCCAGTTCGGCCAACCGGACCTGCCGTTCGTGATCGTGGGACTGGCGGGTTACGGGCAGCCGCCGGCGCAGCCGGGGCCGAGCAGCTGGGCGGCGCTGATCGACGAACAGCGCAAGGGCGCCGACGCCGACCCTCATGCAGCGCTGGTCAGCGTCATCGACGTGGGCGAACGCAACGACATCCATCCGCCGAACAAGCAGGAGGTTGGCCGCAGGCTGACGCTTGCCGCCGAAGCGCTCGCCTACCGCGACTCCAAAGGTGTGACTGAGCCGAGGCCGCTCGACGCGCGGCGCAGCGGCGGATCGATCATTGTCCGCTTCGACCGCCCGGTGACGGTTTATGGCGGCGGTTCCATTCTCGGAGTCGAGCTGTGCGGCGACACGCAGGTGAGCTGCCGCTATTCCGCCGCCCGCGCCTCTGCGCAGCAGATGATCATCGCCGAGGACGGCCAACCAGTCACGCGCGTGCGCTACGCCTGGGCCGATTATCCGATCGTCAATCTCTATGGGTCAGAGCGGCTGCCTGTCCCGCCGTTCGAGATGTCGCTTAGCCGTTGATGATCGCTACCGCGGCCGCGGGATATCCCATTCAGCCCTCCATTTGCTCGAGTTCCTTGCCGCGGGTTTCCTGCACGAGCTTTTGGACCAGGAAGTAGCTGATCACGGCTGATACCGCGTAGAAGGTGTAGCTTCCGGCGAGACCAAATTTCGCGGCCATCGACGGGAAGGTGAACGAGATCAGGAAGTTCGCGAACCACTGGAAGAAACCGGCGACCGCAAGCGCAGAGCCGCGAATCTGGTTCGGGAACATCTCGCCGAGCATCACCCACATGACTGGGCCCCAGGAGACGTTGAAAAAGATCACGTAAAGATTGGCCGCGACGACGGCGACTTTGCCGAGATTGGCCGACAAAACGAGATTGCCCTGCGGGTCGAGCGAACCGTGGCTGAAGGCGTAGACCATCACGAACAGGGTCACGGCCATGCCCGCAGAGCCGACCAGCAGCAGCGGCTTGCGGCCGATCCTGTCGATGACCGCAATGGTGACGAAGCAGGCGGCGATCGAAACCGCACCCGAGACGATGTTGATCAGCAGCGAGTCGCTCTCGCTGAAGCCGGCCAGCTGCCACAGCGTCGCGCCATAATAGAAAATGACGTTGATGCCGACGAGCTGCTGGAACACGGCGAGCATGATCCCCGCCCAGACGATCGGACGAATTCCGAGGAAGTTTCGCGCTCCCGCGGGTGCGAGGACGTCGGTCAAGCGGGGGCGGTGATCGGCGCTGAACGAGGCGCGGATTTCATCAAGCTTGGCGCGCGCTACGTCGGCTCCGAACAGCCGGGTTAGGACGACGCTCGCTGTATCGTCACGGCCCTTCGACACGAGGTAACGCGGGCTTTCGGGAATGAAGAACAGCGCGACCAGGAAGATCGCGGCCGGCAGCGATTGCATCAGATACATCCACCGCCAGGCTTCGAGGCCGAGCCAGTAATGTGCCGTCGAAACTCCGGCGGACGCAGCGAGAAAATAATTCACCAGGAACGCGGCGGTGAGGCCGGTGATGATCATGATCTGCTGGATCGTCGTCATCCGCCCGCGAATGCTCGCCGGAGCGACCTCGGAAATATAGGCCGGCGAGAGGACGCTTGCGGCGCCGACCGCCATTCCGCCCATGATCCGCGCGAGCAGGAAGATTAGATGGTCGTGCGCGAAGCCCTGGAGCAGCGCTCCGATCAGGAACAGCAGCGCAGCGACGCGCATCACGTTTCGGCGACCCGCCAGATCGGCGAGGCGGCCGGCGAAGAAGGCGCCGATGAAACAGCCGATCAGCAAAGATGCGACTGTGAAACCCAGGCCATTGCTCGGCGAGAAGCTGCCGGGAACGAGCCCGAACGCCTCGGTGAGGCCGGGCTGGGTGCCGTTCACAGCGCCGCTGTCATAACCGAATAGAAATCCGCCGATGGTCGCAACGGCAACGATCGCGCCGATGAACCCCATGTTCGCGCGCTGTGGGCTCGCCTCGGTCATTCGCCTCTCCCCTGCTTGACCGTGTGTGACATTGTTAGCGGTAACGTGAGGCCGGCACCTTGTCGATGGGCCTCAGGAGCGGCGCTTGCGCGGAACGCCCGGGGGCGCTGCGGAATCGCGCACCACAAGCTCATGCCGCAGGATCCGTTCGCTCATGCTTTGACCTTCTGCGTCGCCTCCGTTGCGCAAGGCTTCGACGAGCAGCTCGATCGCCGCTTGGGCCATTTCCGCGATGGGCTGGCGGATTGTCGTCAATTCGGGCCAGACGGTCGTTGCCGGTGCCGTGTCGTCGAAGCCGACAACGGTGATGTCGCCCGGCACGTCAAAGCCGGCGCGGTGCGCTACGTTCACGGCGGCCGCGGCCATATCGTCGTTGCTTGCGAAGATCGCCGTCGGACGCGGGTCGCGGCCGATCAGGCGCTCGGCTGCGACGAGACCCGAGCGGTAGGTGAAATAGCCCTGCTCGATGATCCCCGAGTCGGGATCGAGCCCGAACTCCTCGAGCGCTGCAACGAACCCGCGGTAACGCTCAGAGCTCGCGCTGATATTGGGATGGCCGCGGATGAAACCGATGCGTCGGTGACCCTGGTCGAGCAAATAGCTGGTGATTTCCTTGGCCGCCGCGAAATCGTCGATGCGCACATTGAGGTTCGCCTCCTGCGGCAGGCCCATCGCGACCGTGACCATCGGAATTCCCGAAGCCGCAACTTCGGCATGGACCGCGAGCGAGTCTGACAGGGGCGGCGGGAGGATCACCCCATCAAGCCCGGACTGGAGGAATTCCCGCGCAGTCTCGGCCTGCTCGCTCGCGCTCTCCGACTCACACGCCTCCAGAACGAGATGCGCCCCCGTCTTGCGCGCGCCCTCGAGCGCTCCGACCAGGAATTGGCTCAAATAAGCCGCGCTTGGGTTGGCATAGAGGAGACCGATGTGGGTCGCTTCGCCCGCGGCAAGCGTTCGAGCTGCGGCATTGGGTGAATAGTTGAGTTGCTCGATCGCCTGGAGAACCGCAGCGCGCGTGGTTT
>Ga0070665_100002185_pt1 | contig 21806 bp, 14 predicted proteins | sample KBSS13metaG_FD_65862 | JGI IMG/M metagenome (GOLD analysis project Ga0070665, IMG submission 65862) | Switchgrass rhizosphere microbial communities from Kellogg Biological Station, Michigan, USA - KBS S1-3 metaG | ecosystem: Host-associated > Plants > Roots > Rhizosphere > Soil ... | reverse complement strand
TATTCGCGTTGGACAACATTCAATGTTTCCATACGCAGGCGCGTTAGGCCCGCGCTTTCAAATTCGGGCAAGAGTTTTTTTAAAAAATATTCATTGCGCAGCTGCATTAAAGAATGGGCTTTGGCGCGGACGGAATCGATCGGATGCTTATCGATTTTTAAACTGGCGACGCGCACCATGAAAAATTCATCCAAGTTTGAGCTAACGATGCCCATAAATTTAAGACGTTCCATCAGCGGATTGGACGGGTCCATCGCCTCGGTTAGTACACGAGCATTAAATTCGAGCGCGGAAAGCTCACGATTAAAAAAACGATCCATAACGTTACGCGGCGGGGGGCGTTCCTTGTTTAATTTGAACCGTTAACCCTAAAACATCGGTCAGCATATCGCTCTTTTTCGCCAGCGATTGGCGTTCCAGCGTAAGATCACCCACCGCTTCGGGAACCCAGATGGTGCAGTTTTCTGCCTCTTGAACGCAGGTAAATTCTTTGCATTTTTGTTGGCGGCTGGCATCAAGAGCGTCCGCCACGCGCAAGAGCGAAGCGAGTTTGGACACCACCGCACGCTCAGCCCGAGGCAGCGAGGCATAAGGAACGTGGGTCAGTTTGGGGGGCGAGCGTCGATGGTAGCGCACCACGTTGGCCACAATATCTTTATCAATTTTACGCAAGCCAAAAATATCCGACGCTTCAATGAGATACCAACTGTGCTTGTGATTGCTTGAGGGGGAAATAAAAACGCCGATATCGTGCAAAATGGCAGCCACTTCCAGGAGCAGGCGTTCGCGCGATCCCAGGCCATGGTCCTCTTTTAGGGTGTCGAAAAGTTTTAATGCGATGGCTACCACCAACGCCGCATGCACGTCATCGGTCTTGTATTTTTTCGCCAAATTTCGAGCGGAATGAATCACCTGTTTGGATAGATCCGTGCGTTTGTAGCCGGAAACCAGCTGCGCCATTTCCAATAGCAACCCATCGCGAATGCTCACCATCGGCACTAAAATTTCCGTGGCGCTGGTTTCCGCTAAGAAATTGGCATAAATCAAAAGCGAAGAATACAACGATTCCGCATCGGTGTAGGGCATGCCGTAGCGTTCCGAGATTTCATCCGCGGAAAGCTTGCTGGCTGTTTTCATAAATTCATGAAAATTTTTGCTGGAAAGTTTGGCCAGGGTTTGGTCAGGCTCGGCTTCGAATTGGCGGCAGAGAAAGCGCATTGTCGCACCCAGCGCGATGAACGAATCGACCTCAGGCAAGGTAGTCTCTCGGCGAAATTCTTCGGCAATCGTATGAATCCGACGCTTGAGCAAGCGCTGCAGTGTGGCGATATCCGTTTTTCCGACGACGATTTGCTCTGGCAGCCGTAACGGTCCGATCGGCAACATGCGTGTCAGCGCGACTTCGCCTTTGGCTGTCAAAATAATTTCTGTACTGCCCGTGCCGACTTCCATAATCAGACAGTTTTTCTTATCAAATTCAAAACGGCCTGCCAACGCGTTTTCAACCGCAATCAGTTCCAGGCGGTTTTCTTCCGCGCCTTCGATCACTTCAACATCAATACCGGTGCGGACAAATACTTGATCGATGAAATTATCTTTGTTGGCCGCTTCGCGAATGGCGCTCGTGGCAATGGCATGCCAGCGTCGGACCCCATAACTTTCTAAGACGCTTTTAAAGTTGTCTAAAATCTCAATGCCTAAGCGGATAGCCGGGGCGCTCACCCGGCCGGTTGCAAAAACGTCTTTGCCAAAACCAACCGGCTTCTGCATGTTTTCCAAAATTCGCAAACTAAGTTTGGGACCAACTTCGGCAATGACCATGCGGATCGCGCTAGAGCCGACTTCAATCACCGCAATAGGCTCTCGCGGAGCGGTTGTTTCAGGCGCCATGATACCGATCCCACGCACGTTTGGCGGCGCCCATGGCCACCGAATAATCCCCTAACTTGGCGGCCGTGACCTTCACGTACCGTGCCGAGGCCCCAATCGCTAACTCTCGCATGGCGCGTTCTGCTTCGGGAACAATTAAGCGCGGCATGGCTTCGACTAAACCACCACCCAATACCACCATTTCCGGATTTAAAATATTCACAAGATTAGCCATTAAAGTTCCCACGATGCGCGCTTTGGCACGTACGATATCGGCAATGACACGATCTGCCGCCGCGGCTTTGGCCAACATGCCGCTTTTAAGTAAGCGGACATCGGTCCCATTCTGACTGGCTAAATAAGGAGCGCGATTACGCGCTGCGGCTACCGCGGCTTCTGAAGCGATCGCTAGACGACCGGCAAACGCTTCGACGCAGCCTTTTTTCCCGCAACCACAAAGCGGCCCATGCGCATCAAATAGAACATGACCCACTTCACCGGCCGCACCCGAGTAGCCTGTATAAGTCTGGCCATTTAAAATTAAAGAGCCGCCAATACCCGTTCCCAGAAAAATACCAATCACGTGTTGACGTCCGCGTGCAGCGCCCAATTGATGTTCCCCGTAAAGACCGGTTTGTACATCATTGCCGACTACCGCCTTTAGTTTCAACCGACGTTGAATTTGCGCGGCGAGCGGATAATTTTTTAAAAACGGAATATTGGCCGAGGCAATCACCACGCCCGTTTTTGGATTAATAAAACCGGGGCACCCGATACCCACACCGATCACGGCTTTGGTATGGAGTCCCGCTTCTTGCAAAAGATGCTCAATCGCCTCATCAATCGAAGTCAGAAAAAAAGTTTCGCCTTTTTCCGGTTTAGTTTTTAATTTAACGCTCGCGACCACGCGAAATCGCTCATCGAGAAGGACGGCTAAAATTTTGGTCCCACCGATGTCGATGCCGAGCGTATATAACGGGTTTTTTGGTGCCATATTGTTTTTGTCCTCCCGACGGTAAGACGATTATAGCGAATAGGGATTCGTATAATAGAACGAAAGTTCTCGTATGAATCTCCAACATCATGTGGTTATCATCGGCGGCGGCTTCGGTGGATTGAATGTCGCGCGCGCGCTAAAAAAAATTCCGGTTCGAGTCACGCTCATCGACCGGAGGAATTTTCATTTATTCCAGCCTCTGTTGTATCAAGTAGCGACGGCGGCGTTATCGCCAGCCAATATTGCCTCCCCTTTACGCTATATCCTTAAGAAGCATCCGAATGCGCATGTGTTGCTGGATGAGGTTGTGGATATGGATTTAAAAAATAAGCGTCTGAGGTTAAAAGATGGCGAGCTCGCTTATGATTCATTGGTGGTTGCAGCGGGCTCAGAAAACAATTTTTTTGGTCATGACGAATGGGCTCAGCATGCGCCGGGTTTAAAGAGCTTAGAAGATGCGATTGAAATGCGTCGTAAAATTCTTTTTGCGTTTGAATCGGCGGAGAAAGAAAAAGATCCCGAGGCGCGTAAGGCCTGGCTCACCTTTGTTGTTGTCGGCGCAGGCCCGACGGGGGTGGAGTTAGCAGGGGCCTTAGGAGAGATTGCTGGCGATACATTACGTAATGAATTTCGTTCTATTCATACGGAACATGCGCAAATTCTATTAATTGATGCGGTGCCGCGCGTTCTTCCGCCCTATCCGCCTGAGCTATCAGCCAAAGCGGAAGAGGCCTTAAAAGTCTTGGGCGTCAATTTTATGCGCGAAACTTCCGTCACGGGCATTACCGCTGATAGCATTACCGTACGCGAAAAAAATGTCGAAAAGCGCATCCCCACACATACCGTTTTATGGGCGGCCGGCGTTAAAGCCTCGCCGCTCGGTCAGAAGCTAGTGGCCCAAGCCGGTCTCACGTTGCAGCGCGGGGCCAAAGTGCCTGTGCAGGCGGATCTATCGCTCCCTGGGTTTCCGCATGTCTATGTCGTGGGAGATATGGCGTGGATTGTCGATGCAGAAGGAAAGCCATTGCCCGGCACGGCACCCGTGGCCATGCAGCAAGGTCGTTATGTGGCGCACGTGATCGGCGAAAAATTAAACGCGCGTCCGATTAAACCCTTTCATTATTTGCATAAAGGCGACATGGCCACGATCGGTCGCAAAGCAGCAGTAGCGAATTTTGCTGGATTTCGCTTTAATGGGACATTGGCCTGGCTGTCATGGCTCTTTGTGCATTTGTGGTACATCGCCGAATTTGAAGATCGCCTGCTGGTCTTTATGCAGTGGGCTTGGAATTACATCACGCGCAATCGTGGCGCGCGCTTAATTACCGGGAATAATTAGTACTCGTTTTTGGCCCTGTGGCGGAATGGCAGACGCAGCAGACTTAAAATCTGCCCCTTGGTAACGAGGGTGCCGGTTCGAGTCCGGCCAGGGCCATTTATTTTTTGATGTTTTCTATTTTCTTTTTTGTTTCTGGGTTTTGCAGCCTGCTTTACCAAATCGTGTGGTTGCGTCTGGCGATGGGGTATTTTGGGGTTATCGCGCCCGTTTTATCGGTCGTTCTTTCCGTGTTTATGCTGGGATTGGGGCTTGGCTCATGGGCGAGCGGGCGCTGGTTAGATTCTCCTCGCGCGCGACGATTCAGTCCCAAATCCCTTTTGGCCTTATATGGAATCTTAGAAGGCACCGCGGCCATAGGCGGATCGTTAGTCCCTGTTCTCTTTAAGTTCTTCGATGGTCAACTCTCTGGTGTAAGCGCTTCCCCTCTTTATCTGGCCGGCTCTGCTGTCGCCATTGGACTTTCTTTAGTGATTCCTTGTTTAGCGCTGGGGGCGACGACACCTACAGCGTTAGCCTACGCCCGGGCTAGCGGGCAAGACATTACCCATGGCTTCAGCTGGCTGTATCTCGCCAATTTAATCGGCGCGTTATGCGGAGCGACATTAACGCCCTATGTCCTCATCGAAATTTTAGGCTTCCATAAAACATTAGCCTGTGGGCTGTTGCTGCAATCGGCCGTGAGCATCGGCGCTTTAATGATTAGTTTCAAGGCATCTTCCGATTCTCTGAATGCGACCGAAGACATGTCTGCAGCCAGTAAATTTCCTGTATCCTCGTCAGCGCGCGCCGCGTTACTGGCGCTTTTCATAACCGGTTTTGTGTCTATGGCCTGCGAAGTGTTGTGGACGCGAATTTTTACGGCCGTCATTGGCACCACCATCTATGCGTTTGCTGGAATTTTAACCGTCTATTTAGTCATGTATGCCGTGGGTGTAGGGCTTTACCGCTTTTTCGGAAAAAAAACTTTATTTGTCGTCAATGCCTGTGTTTTTGCCGGTTTGCCTTTGGCATTAATGCTCCCGCTTTTTCTCTCCGATCCGCATTTCAATGTGAGTCCCTACCGCTTATTTGCGAGCCTGGCGCCTTTTTGTTTGCTTCTCGGATGGTTGACTCCCGGCTGGGTCGATCGTTATTGTCTGGGAGATCCGCGTCGAGCGGGATTTGCTTATGGGGTTAATGTTCTGGGATGCGTGTTGGGTCCGCTCGCAGCGGGGTATTGGCTATTACCTTTATGGGGAACGAAAGCGGCCTTAATGGGATTAGCCGGACTTTTATCGATAGGTTCTTTCTGGGCCGTCCGTCGTCATTCCACTTTCTGGGCGGCCGGCCTTTTTTTATTCGGGATTATTCCCACGTTAGCCGGCGGCGCTTTCCAAAGTTTGGAGATTCCCTTTACGCACAAACCGGTGGTCGTGCGCCGCGATTATGCGGCGACGGTGATTTCTGCGGGCTCCGGTATGGATAAATTTTTGTGCGTCAATGGTGTGAATCTCACCGTCTTAACACCCTTGACCAAAATCATGGCGCATTTACCGGTGATCGCGCATACAGGAAAACCGCAGACGGCGCTTACCATTTGTTTCGGGATGGGGACCACCTTCCGTTCGCTCTTGAGTTGGGGTCTGGATACGACAGCCGTGGAATTGGTTCCGAGTGTGCCCCAAGCATTTGGCTATTATTTTTCTGATGCCGCCGATTTAGTCGCCCGACCGAACGCGCATATCGTTATTGATGATGGACGTCGTTTCTTAAAGCGCACGCAGCAGAAGTACGACATTATTGCTTTAGATCCGCCGCCGCCTGTCGAATGCGCGGCCTCCGGCTTTCTCTATTCCGATGAATTTTATGTAGAGATCAAAAAGCATCTGGCACCCCAAGGCGTGATGCAGCAATGGTGGCCCGGCGGTGAAGTGAAAATCTTGCAGTCCGTGGCGCGGTCATTCCTCCACGCTTTTCCATATGTGCGCGTGTATAAAGGATTGGGAGGGCGCGGCTTTCATTTTCTTGGATCAGAAACCCCATTACGTCCTTTACAGAAGTCCGATTGGCGGCAAATGCCTCCCAAGGCCTATGACGACTTTACAGAATGGATTGACGATAGAAAAACGAATACGTCCTTATGTTGGGAAGCCATTATTCGTAATGAATTAGCGCCGCAGATGTTAGTCGATCCGCACATCCCGCGACTGACAGATGATCGTCCCTTCAATGAATATTTCCTTTTAAGGCGTCACAAACAGCGCCACGGGGAATATGCTTACACGCTTTGAACGCGCGCCAATGTATTCTTTGGGGCTATAGCGGACTTATCGTCCTCACATGGTTACTGTATAGTCCTTCTTTAAAAGGCCACTTTGTGTACGACGATCAATGGGCCATCGTCAGAAATCCCGCCTTGACGCAATCTTCACTTTGGCGTTTTTGGACAGATCCTTCCACCGGCGCGGACCCCGCATCGGGGTTGACTCAGGATGTTTATCGTCCATTAACCGTTTCTTCCTTTGCGTTAAGCGCGCGTCTGTGGGGACCGCACGCGCGGGGATGGCGTTGGGAGAATCTATGCTGGCATTTACTTAATGGAGTCTTATGCGGACTCCTTTTTTATCGTTTAGGCTGGCGTCATCCGTTCACACTCATTTTCCTGGGTGGCGTCTTTCTCCTTCATCCGCTGCAAGTGTCCGCTGTGGCTTGGATCTATCAACGCGCCACACTGATCAGCGCCGCCGGATGTTTGCTGGCGCTGCTGTTGTTTTTATCTTCTAAATCTAGGAAAAACTTTAAATTAATGGGTGGGCTCGCCGCCTTGGCGGCGGCGCTTTGCGCGAAAGAAAGCGCAGTGGTTTTCCCCTTGCTACTTGCTGTACTGCCCGTGGATGCGGCTCAAAGAACACGAAAAAGAATTTGGTTCTTGAGTTCTTCGCTGCTTGTCCTTGTATTTCTCGCCTGGCGCACTCACGTGCTGCATGGGTGGTCGCAAATTGCCGATTTGCCGCGAAGTGTGACAGAGAAGGCGGTTCTTACCAGCATGGCCTTCCCGCAATATCTCGCTAAATTCATTCTCCCCATGAAGTTGCGCGCCAGCTACGACTTGCCGGTTCTGTCGCCTTCACGAGTGACATTCGCGGGAATTGGGTTACTGCTTAGCGGGGTTATTTTGTTTTTTATCTTACGTCGCACCACACAGGGTTGGCGGTGGGCGCTTTGGTTTTTGTGTGCTTTATTACCGATGTTGCCATGGGCGCCAATCCGTGCTTATTTTGCTGAACGTTTTGTGTATGTCGCCTTAATCGGTTTAGCGGCGTTAGGTGGGCTTACGTTAGAGCGCTATCCTCGATGGCGCCCCTTCGCTGTCATCTGGCTGATGGGGCTATCCCTCATGACCCGCGTCTATTCACAAGCCTGGATTTCTGAAGAACATCTTTGGTCCTGGACGGTCCATCAAGAGCCGACAAACACTTTTGCGCATATGTGTTTAGCCGGCGCCATAACGGATCCGGTAAAAGCAAAAGCGGAATATATGGAAGCTTTAGCCCATCATCCCTCAGCCGAGATGACGCTGACTGCTTGGAATAACTTATCGGTCATCGCGTTGGCACAACATCAAGACACGGAGGCGCTTTATTGGGCCGATCAGGTCTTGAAGCGGCGCCCCACGCATCCGCAGGCGCTTTACAATCGCTGGCGCGCGCTGAAAGCGCATGGCGATCGGCAGCAAGCTCAGGCCTTGCGTCGCACACTTCTGCAGAATCCGCAAATTCCTCATGAATTACTGCAAGATGACCAGCAGATTTAAAAAAGAATTAGAAAAACTTATAGGCTAAAGCGGCGATGAGGCGGACTTGGTGGTTGTTGGCATCCACAATCGGTTGGAATTCTGTGGAAGAAGGGGGGATCACTTGCGATCCGCGGAAGCCCATCATCCAACGCATGACGCGTGCAGGCGTAATTTTTTCATCCGGATTGGACCGCACATGAAGGTACTGTTCATAGGCGGCGTCCCGGGTAAAAAGGAGACGGTGACTGTCTTCGGCTCGGGCTTGGTTACCGACGACACTGAGCCCCAGAACCATCAGCGCTCCATACACGATGCGTGGCGTTGTTTTCATCCTTCCAGATGTACAGGTGATGTAAAAATAAGTCAACGCCTATCCAACTGCCAAAAAAACCACTTCATTTTTAAGGGGGTTTTATAGGGAAATAATTTGCAAATGTCGGAAGTTGATTTTAGAGGTCAAAAGAAGCCCATACAAAGGTGTGGTCTGAAGCGCGGGGGGCCAAACGGGGCTCTAAATCCACTTCAAAATGGGTACAACGGGCCGCCAGAGGCGCTGTCGCCAGAATGTGGTCGATCCGCCAGCCACGGTTAGCGGTAATGGCATGGGGGTAGCGATAGTCGAAAAAAGTAAATTGCTGCTTCGTCGGATAAAGTTTGCGAAATACGTCGATAAATCCCCATTCGATGGCGCGTTGATAGGCATCCCGCGCATCCTTATGAAAACAGACATGCTCCTCATGTTTTTCCGGGTGATGGACATCGATAGCTTCGGGCGCCACATTCATGTCGCCGCACCAGAGCGCGGGCTTGGTGGGATCTAAATGCTTTTCAAAGTACTCTCGCAACCGTTTAAACCAGCTTAATTTATAAGCATATTTTGGCGAATCTATGAGATAGCCTTGGGGGATGTAGGTGTTTAAAATGTGTATTCCATCCATTTCTACATGCAGCAGACGGGGTTCGTCAGGTTCTTGATTATCCCGCAAACCATAAAAAACCTGGTCCGGTTTTGTTCTACTAAAGGTAGCCACGCCATTATAGGACTTCATTCCTTTATAGACCGCGTGATAGCCCGAGTCGGCAAAGGCCTCGAGCGGAAAATGGATGTCTTGGACTTTGGTTTCCTGAATACAAAGCACGTCGGGGTTATGGCGATGTAGCCAGGATAAAACCGGATCCAGGCGCGCGCGCAGGGAGTTGGCATTAAAGGTGGCTATTTTTAAGGTCATGGATGCAGGATACCATGAATATTTCCTGGGGATTTTGACCAAGAAAGGGTAATGGTTTTTGCTATCGTTTAAGAATGATGAAATGCAATATCGGTTGGGTGGAGCAGATTGTGCGGCTTTTAATCGGCCTGCCCACGGCAGGCGCTTATTTTTATGTGCGGCATTTTTCTCTTTTATGGGCTATAGCGCTTCTAGTCATCGGAGTATCGCTGATGGTGACAGCCATTTTTCGGCGTTGCCCTATCCATCATGTGTTAGGAACTTCTACTCTTCGCCAGCCACCGGCGGATTTGGTGCCTGCGATTGAAAATTCTGAATCTCCGCTTTGAAAATTACGCGCGGTTTACTCCTTGTTTTAGCTTGCCTGATGCCTCTCTTTGCTACCTCCATGGTTAAGGTTTATTCCGTCGCACAAAAAAAATATATCGAAGTAGAAAAAGTGGTAAAGACAGACGCGGAATGGCGTAAGTTATTGACGCCTGAACAATTTGAAATTACGCGCAAACAAGGCACAGAGCGCAGTTGCTCAGGTCCTTATTGGAATAATCATAAAGAAGGACTTTACCGTTGCGTATGCTGCGGTAATGATTTATTTCATTCCGGAACTAAATTTGATTCCAAAACGGGTTGGCCCAGTTTCTTTGGTCCGGTCAACGCGGCGAATATTCGTAGTGAGCCGGATAACAGTTATGAGATGCACCGGACCGCTATTGTCTGTGCTCGCTGCGACGCCCACCTGGGACATGTGTTTCAAGACGGTCCCGCCCCCACCGGATTGCGTTATTGCATCAATAGTTTAGCGATGACGTTTGTGCCCGCCGAAGACATCAATAAAAAATAGAAAACCCAAAACACCAAAAGATGCGTCAGACAGCTTCCTCTCGTCTCCTCTCCGGCAGCTCCCCATCCGTCAACCCTTTTCCAAAGGGAATCGTTTAAAATTAAGAATTGGTTCAAGGCTAATTCTAAAAAATGGTTTTGAGGGAATATCCACTTGCTTAGTTATTCATCACGTCAGCACACGGAAGTAATTTTTTACGCCATCGTTATCGTGGCGGGCTTTTTATACGTGGGTCTTAATCCGCAATATCGAACCGGTGCTTTTAATGATGACGCGGCCTATGTGATTGCCGCAGCGAATTTCTGGAACAGCAGTTCGCTGCCGTGGACTGACTTATCGACAGCCCGTCCAGACTTTCCCTTTCCTGGTTTACCGCTTCTTTTAGCTCCGATCGTCAAATTAATCGAACCGCATTGGGTATTTGCGGAATGGATGTCGATTGCCGTGACATTAATTTCTATTTTTCTCTTTGCGCGTTTATTAAAAAACTGGCTACCCCCAACGGAAGCCTTGGTCGTTTTAGCGTTGTATGCCTTGAATCCTATTGTGGGGAAATATTCTGGTGTATTAATGCCCGCTCTTTATTTTATTACCGCGGCACTGGCGAGTTTTTTACTATTGGACGAGTTGCTGCGCAAACCCTCGTCGATAAAAGCCTGGGGACTGGGGTTTGTGGTGACGTGGGGAAGTTTAATTCGGCCAGAGGGTATCTTTTTACTTTTTGGAATTACAACAGCATTGGCGATCGCCAAGAGCTGGAAATTCTTAGGACGTTTTTTGGTGGCGCCTTGTTTGGGTTGGTTCTTTTTTATTCTGCATGGAATGCATGGGATGCATTCTTCGGAGACGGAGTACGGCGGCGATCTTTCGGCTTTATTGACCTATTGGCCGCATCATGTGAAAGAACTAATTCAATTTTTAGGCCACATGATCATTGTTCTCTGTGTGAATACAGTGTTGGCGATTCGCGTGCCGGAGGGGGAATGGACGACAGGCGCGGCGGCTTTGGGAGCGTTATTTTGTCTTTGGTTAGCCAGGGTGGGATTTACCGGAATCTGGAATGAGCGCCGCGTATCACGACATTTGCTTCTAGGGCTGCTTATTTTTTTAGGGTGTTATTTCGCGGTGCATGTGCTCTGGCATATAGCCATTCCGCGGTATTGCGTTGTCTTACTTCCCTTTATGTTAATCTTTATTTTCTTCGGGGTCGAACGTCTGGCGGTTCCTTCAATGGCGCGAAAAATAATCAAAGGCCTACTGATTTCGATATTTTTTGTTTCTTATCTTTATCGAGATGTCTCGGCGCTGCATCAATCGTTATGGGCTCCTAACCCACTCAATGCGCCTCCTTGGCGTAGTGTGGAATGGATTCGACAGAATACGCCGGCATCGGCGCACATATTAAGTCCCATCGCGCCGAATATTGTGCTATATGCGCAGCGGCCGGCACTAAGTTTGATTAAAGCCGACAATGCCGAAGATTTTTTATTCATCCTTGTGCATATGCATTTGACTTATATCGTGGATCGCCCTGTGCGTGCATTAAGCCCTGTGGATGCTGGGGCGGAAGATCCAAATAAAAAATGGGAATGTATTCGTCGCTGGATGGCGCTTTCCCCGAAACGCTATCCCATTCTTTTCTCCGATCCGCACGAAAAAATTACTATTTATGGCGTATCGCCGGAGTCTGGATTTATTCATGCCTATGAAAATTATCTCACCTCTGTAAAAGCCTTGCAGGAGGGCGATTTAAACGGCGCTATGCAGATCCTTAAGAAGAGTGTGATAGATTTTCCCAATTTGGGAACGACCCATAATGCGCTGGGCGTGACTCACTATCTAGCGCATGAAAATCTAAAAGAAGCGGAACGCGTCTTCTTGCACGCCATCGTTATTTTGCCAGACTATCCCGTGGCAATGTTAAACCTGGCTTGCCTTTATCACGCCATGGGCCAAACGGAAAAGTCTTTGCTCTATGTAAACCGCGGTCTTATCGCGAGCCAAGCTAATGGCCAGGAAGCCGAATTTATTCAGCGCGTGCGCATGACTCACGAACAAAACGAAATCGATCTCCCGCCCAACTTTCCCAGGCTTTATAAATAGACTTAAAGCGGTTTTACTATATGCAATTAGATTTGCATTTAATTAATCTAGGTGCAATCTCCGTGACTTTGCTTAAACGACAGCTTCAAAAAGTGCAGGTTTAAAAGAAACCCTATTTCGAGGTGGGCCAGGAAATGAGGATGACGCCGCCTAGGATGACTAACGCGCCGCAGAGCAGCCTGAAGGTGATAGTTTCTCCTAAGAAGGCCCATCCCAGAAACACGGCGACGACGGGATTAACATAGGCATAGGTCGACAGTTGCGCGGTGGAAATCTTTTTCGTCAGCCATTGGTAGGCAGAGAAGGCGATCACCGAACCAAATAAAACCAGATAGACCAAGCCTTTCCACGCCGCCGCCGCGATGGGATACTGTTGAATGTGGTTCCATTCTCCCGTCAAATAGCTGAGCACTAATAAAATGAATCCGCCGCATACCATTTCAAGACTCGCGGCCAGGTGCGATGATTTTGGAAGTGGCGCGCTTTTGGCATACAAGGTTCCAATGGCCCATGATAAGGAGGCCCCTAAAAGCGCTAAACACACTAAACTTTCATGCGCTGAAGCGCCAGAGGTCCAGGGCGGAATTAAAATGACGACGCCAATGAATCCCACCATTAATCCCGTAATAATGCGTCCGGTCGGACGCTGTGCTCGGGACATGACGACAGGCAAGCAGACCATCCAGATCGGCACCGTGCTGATGAGTAGCGCCGCGAGGCCAGAGGAAATATGTTGCTCCCCCCAGACGACAACCGCATTTCCGCTGACCAGTAAAAGAAATCCAATGATGGCCGCCGAACGCCAATGCCATAGCGTTGGGCGCTCGGCGGATGTGACGCAGGCATAAAGAAAAAGAATAATCCCTGCCAAAAGAAAACGTGACCCAGCCAAAAAAAAGGGAGGCATGGTTTGTACGCCGATGCGGATGGCCATAAATGTCGATCCCCATACCACATACACAATGGCCAGAGCCGCCGCAATTTTCCAACGAGAAGAGGAGGACGTCACATCTAAGAGAGCGTAAAGTAGAACGTCGCGCCGCGCTCTTTTTCCGCCTGAACCCAGATCTTTCCACCGTGGCGTTGAATGATGCGTTGGACTAACGCCAAGCCGATGCCATGACCGGAAAATTCATCGGCGTTATGTAAACGATGGAAAGGTTTAAACAGTTTTCCGACGTATTGCATATCAAAGCCGGCGCCATTGTCTTTGATAAAGAAGACCTGTTGGCCCTCCTGTTTTTGACTGCCGAATTCAATGGCTGCATGAGGTTTGCCTTGAGTAAATTTCCAGGCATTACGTAGCAAATTTTCCAAGACAATTTGTAATAAACGCGGATCCCCTTCCACGCTGAGACCGGGGGGAATGACGGTATTTACAGTGCGTTCTGGAGCGCTGCTTCGTAAGCCTTCAATAATTATTTGCGCTTGCGCGCTTAAATCCACCGTCGAACGTTGTAGATCTTGGCGGGATAGCCGCGAGAGTTCGAGCAAGTCCTCGATCAATTGCGACATGCGCTGTGTCGCGCGGCGGATACGCTGTAAATCCTCCAGACTCTGTCCGCTCAGCAAAGATTGGCAGTTTTCCAGCACTTCACGGCTGAATCCATCAATCGCGCGTAAAGGTGTGCGTAAATCATGCGAAACCGAATAACTAAATGCTTCCAACTCTTCATTGGCCATTTGGAGTTCCAGCGCGCGTTGTTCGAGATGCGTATGGAGTTTCATGATTTCTTTTTCCGCTTGCTTTTGCAGAAGACGCGTTTTTAACAACGATTGCACCCGTGTGACCAGCTCCACTGGATGAAATGGTTTAAATAAATAATCCGTCGCACCGGCTTTCCATCCTTCTAACAGGGCATCGCGGTGAATAAGCGCCGTGACCATGACGACAGGAATAGCCGCTGTTTCTGGATCCGCCTTGATGTCGCGACAAAGACTAAGTCCATCGCGTCCAGGCATCATGACATCGGTAAGCACCAAATCAGGATGCCATTCCTTGACCTGCGCAAAGGCCAGATGACCGTCATGGGCCACATGCACTTGGCATAGCGCGGTCAATAAAGAGGACATATGCGCGGCCATTTCAGCATTGTCTTCAGCAATCAATACCTTCGGAAGCAATTCTTGAGATGCCGAAGGCGCCACCGGCAAGACCGGCATCAGACTATACCGTTGCGCATGCAATTGTCCCGAGGGTGTTTCCCAGGCGACAAAAACGGTATCGGTATCCATCCCTTGAGCGGGACAATCAATAGTAAATGTGCTGCCTTCTCCTACTTTGCTCGAGACCGTAACGGTCCCTTGAAGGAGGGTGGTAAATTCTTTGACCAAAGACAATCCAAGCCCCGTGCCTTCGAATCGTCGCGTGGAAGATCCTTCAAGCTGGTGGAAGCGCTGGAATATATTGTCCCGTTCTTCCGTCGGAATTCCGATGCCTGTGTCAGATACGGATAACGTAAAGCGGTCATTTATGCATTTTAACGTGACACAAATCGTACCGCCCGGAGCGGTAAATTTCACAGCATTGGAAAGAAGATTAAATAGAATGCGTTCGTAAATATAGCGATCGGTCATTACCACCGCTTCCGTCGGATCCATTTCTAAACGCGCCTGGAGTTGCCGTTCCATGATTAACGGTTGAAAATCTTGATAGACCATTTTGGTTAATTCGGTAATTTTGACAGGAGTCAAACGCGCTTGAATTTGGCCGGCATCCAATTTGGAAAAATCTAAGAGTCCGTTAACGAGTTGAAGAAGCCGCACCGCATTGTTATGAATGATTTCCAAGGCGCTGCGGACGCCGGGCTCAAACCCCTTTTGATCTTGAAGAAGTGTTTCCAGTGGCGAAAGAATCAAGGTCAGCGGCGTGCGCAATTCATGGGACACATTGGCGAAGAATTCATCTTTGAGCTGCTCCGCGCGTTGGCGCTGCAGCGCCATTTGTTGAAAGGTTTTGGCCAAATCGCCAATTTCGTCTTTAGACTCTAGATTTAGCGATATAGAATAATCGCCCCCGGCAATGCGCGACGCCCCGCTACGCAATTGGCGTATTTCATCGCATAAATGGCGTGAAATCAGGAAGGCGATGAGTAATGTGAAAACGAAAAAAACGCTCGTGGTGACTACCATGAGCAGGAGTAACGTGCGTTTTATCCATCGTCCGCCTTCGCCTAGCGTATACGAGAACATGTCTTCTAATGGCGTAAGCCGCGCATCGATGGTATAGACCTCGCCGAGGAGCGCCTTCATGCGCTCTGGGGTGGCATGGCCGCCCGACACTTCTTGATGGATGGTAGTCCCAACGCGTTGTAACTCAGCAATATATTTGTCAGCTTCCCCCCACAGCATAATGGCTTCCTTCATATAGCGAAAGGCATGCAAGCGTCGGGCCATGAAAATCAGGATGGGTACGTCATCGGGATGATTGCGTCCGTGAATAAACCCTTCTTGGGCCATCCCTATATTGGGAGGATCTTGAGACAGTCCAAGCCGCGCTTGATGATCGCCCAATGGAATAGCAATATATTCAAGGTAACGTTGGTAATCAACGTCATCGTGAAAAATAGCGTACCGTGTGAGCCGGTAGACGGCGGCTTTATGGGCCTTGGAATAAAATCCTTCTCCTCCGACATAGGCGCGACTTCCGGACAAAATTTCCATACCGCCATAACTCAGACCTAAAAGGCCAATAATGACGATCGAGAAAAGTCCGATGATCAGTCCCAATTTCCAAGGGATCGGCAGATTCATCAATGTCCGACGCATGGAGAGCATAGCGTTCACCGCAAAATCATAGTCTTTTATGACGATTTGTACCACGGCCAAGGAGTTGAGGCGTACGCTTCGAACGACACATCATTTTTCTCCTCGCGAATATCGCTGAAGACCGTCTGGGAACAGATATAATGACAAATCTAATTTTTAAGGAGATCATTATGGGAAGCAAAAAACCGAAGTGGTTGATTAAGCAATTACGTAGCAAAGGCGTTGCCGCGCGCGTGGAAGCACGCAAAACCAAACCCGGAACCAAAGATTTGGGTGTGAAACGCCTGGGTCGCCATGGGGGTTCTAAGCACGGTCACGGCGTCTAACCCTTTTTTTTAAACCCGCCACTGGTTGGCATGCAGATGAAATTCTGGCTTCCGGCTTTTCTTGTTGCTTTTATTAATACGAGTTGTGTTCATGCGCATACTTCTTCTTTGTGGGGTAAGTCGGGTGAGCAATGGACGGCGGCCAGCCGACTTCCGGATTTTTCCCATGCCGGATACCGCGAAGGTAAAACTCCCATTCCCGATTTTCCGGTGCGCGTTAGCGTGAAATATTTTGGTGCCACCGGCGATGGGAAGACCGATGACACCCAGGCATTCCTAGACGCCATCGCTAGCGCTCCTCATGGTGCCGTCTTTATTCCGGCTGGCCGTTATGTGATTACCCAGCTTCTAAAAATCGATAAAAGCCAATTGGTTCTCCGCGGTGAAGGTTGCGATAAAACAATTCTCTACTTTCCGAAAAGTCTTACCGACGTGGTGGGCGAGGGAAAAACTCATGCCCCGGGAAATAGTTGGTCCTGGTCCGGGGGATTTATCACCTTTGAGGGATGGGATGTTGGAGAAAAAATAACCTCTGTAACGGCGCCCGCGCGGCGTGGAAGCTCCACCCTGACGGTAGCCTCCGCGACTAATTTAAAGAAGGGGCAATATATTCGGGTTCTTTTATGGAACACCAACGGCACGTTGGGGCAACACTTGAATGGAGGGCAAAAGGAAGCGGCGAAAGATTTAATGGACAAAAAGCTGATAGATTTCTGCTCCCGTATTAAATCTATTCATGGCCATACGGTGACGCTCGAACGTCCGCTGCGTACCGACATCCGTTTAGAATGGAAACCTTTGATTTATGCCCATAGCCCATCTGTCGAGGATGTAGGAATTGAGGATGTCACGTTGGAGTTCCCAGCTATACCCTATAGCGGCCATCACGTCGAGCCCGGTTTTAATGCGATCGAATTTTCCGGTTTGTCGTATGGGTGGGCGCGACGTTTAAAAATCGTCAATGCCGATAGTGGAATTTTTCTGCGCACGGAAACAAAGTTTTGCACGGTGGATGATATTGAGTTTGTCGCGTCACCGGCGCGCTTGCGTAAAGGCTATGGGAGTGATAGCGGAGAACCGCAGACCTTAATGGTAGGCGGCCATCACGGGGTTGCGGCAACAGGATTTGCGCAAGACAATATGATTCGGAATTTCCATATGAATTTTCGCTTCATTCATGATTTGTCCGTCGCGTCGATGGCTGCTGGAAACGTCTTTGTGCATGGCCAAGGCGTGGATATGAGTCTCGATCATCATCGTAAAGCGCCGTTTGAAAATCTATTTTCCGATCTGGAAGCGGGCGAAGGCTCGCGTTTATGGGAAAGCGGCGGCGACGAAGCCGATGGGCCCCATAGCGGAGCGCGCGAAACATTTTGGAATATCCGTAGCCGTCACGCGCAAAAATTGCCCGATTGGGCATTGGAGGGAAATTTTGTTGGCGTGTTATCCGGCGTCGCGCGTCAAAATGACCCGAATGGCAACTGGATTGATCCGATTGCTCCTGGACGCATCGTTCCGGCTAGTTTAGTGAAGTAGTTTTTAATGAGCGCTGGGTGGTTTTATCCAAGCGCTTAAGCCTTCGCGGATATTGCGTAAAGTCCAGCGGTAACTCAAGGCTTGATTAAATCCACCGACACGGAAGTTACGCAGGATATGTCCCGCCAATGCCAATTGTCCGCCGTAGCTCGTGGCGTTACGTTCGAGTGCCGGATTCCGATGTCCAATCCAAATGGCCTTCAAGGTATAAAGCAAAACATCCTGCGCTTTGGGCGAATACCCACCGACAAATGCCCAGCCGTGATAGATCGGACCATTTAACCCCGGTTTTTTATACACCCGGTAAGGTTCATTGCTGCCATTTAAATAATTAGAAAAGGACGGAGATTCCACCGATTGATCCCAGATGATGTCGGTCAACGTATTGGCCATGCGGCTCACATCGTCACGACTAAAGACCAGGCCGGCTTCATAAAAACTGGTCACTAAAAATGCTTCCCGATTGGTGTGCGAAACGTCGGGAACGCCGGCTTGATTTCCGACGGAGCCAGGCGTATTGTCTGTATCAACCTATCGGGATGGTTTGATTTTCCCAGATCCAGCCGCTTTGTTGCGGCGCCATTTTACCCTTTAGACATTGCCCAATACGGACGGCAATGTCTTTATAAAACGGGTCGGAAGTCGCTTCATACATGAAGAGCGCGTTTAATCCTAGGTTGGCGCCGTTATCATTCCAAATGGGAAAGTGATCGGGCTCAATCCAAAAGATCCGGCTTTTCAGTTGGCTCTGATACCAATAGCGGAAAATTAATTGTTCGACAAAGGCACTGTAGCGCTGTGCGGTAGGGGCATATTTTTCTCGGAAGCGTGGGGTTCTTAAAATAATGGCGGCGGCGCGCGCAAATGGAACGCTGGCTTGAAATGTAAAGTGTAGATTGGGACGGGGGGCGGCGGAATCCGCGGTGATAGAAAATGGCGGCCAGACTTGATAGGTTTGGCCATTGGAATCAAACGGACGCGCTTTGCTGATCATCATGTCCATGATGCGCAATGTTTTATCTAAAAGTTTTTCATCTTCCGTGGCTTCGACGGCGGAGAGCATGCCATTTAAGTAATAGCTCGTAAAGTAATAGGTGCTAGAAAGCCCAGAGCGCGCTTGGTCATCCAATTGGCGTTTTTCGTGACGGAGGATGATATCGAACATCACCCGCGATTCAAAGAATCGCAAGGATCCATGGCCATAGCGGAACAGACTGTAGCCTATTCCAGCCAGCGCCAGCGCTAAGACAACGATGAAAGTTTTTAACGGAATACGAATTTGGGCGAAGGTCATTGTGGGCGCTCCCTAGAAGTAATGCGTAAATGACAACTCATAAAAGTTCCCTCGATAAGAAGGGGTTTTGTAATAGGCAAACGACGGACGCAGCACAGTGTCGGCTGTCGGTTCCCAGAGTAAGTAAGTTTCCACGCTGTGGTTGAGATCGGAATCCACCCCATTTTCCTGCGCATAGCCCGGAAGATATCGGCTATAGAAAGTGAGTTTCGGTAATAAGTGAATCGTCACTTCCGGTCCGAGGGCATGAATGCGTAAGGCTTGGGGGCTGTAATAGTTGGGGCTGATGACGCGCATATCGTCATAGGTAAAGCGGTAGACGGCGCGCAATCCCAGCGGACTCCACAATAAACGGTCCGCCGTAAAATCTGACGTGAGCCGACGATTGTCATCGGACAAACTGGCCGCGCGTCCTTCCCACTGCGCTCGCCAGGGTCCATTGCCGCCGACCGAGGCATGTAACCGCGCGTGGCGCTCCGTGATGTGATTATCAATGGCGCGCGCCGTATCTGGAATTCCGAGGCCGAGATCCGCGCCGGTTTGAAACATGGTATTCCATTCGGAGTAAAGCGTTCCTTCGGCGGAAATCGCCGTTTGTCCCGGTAGCGAAAATGCATGGCCCATGACTTGAATGTCCAGCACATGCCGATTCCACTTGGTTCCCAGGCCTAAGCCGCCAGCGTTTTCAAGCACCGTCGGGAAAATAGGATCGTGATATTCACCGTGACTATGAATGAGATAAGGTTGCACACCCCATTGGCGGGGGAAATACAGCCGTTGACTCAAACGCCACATGTGACGCCGGCTGTTATCTTCTTGATAATTAAAAGTGGGTTCCCATCCCCAATGATCATTAATTCCTTGAGCGCGCAGCCATTCTTCCATTTCCGGCAAGTGCTCTAAGGTCATGGCCTGCTTAATCAGCGCCTCTCCACCGCGCGTATCGCCTTGGGCATACTGAATCTGGCCTATTTTGGCGAGCAAGAGGGCATCTTGAGAATCGTCCTGGCGCATCTGTTTTAACCACATCAGCGCCTCTTGCGGATGATGTTCGAGTTGCGCCCATTCCGCTAACTGCGCGCGAAATTGCATGGCTGGCGCCTGCAAGCGGAGTTGTCGGAGCAGTTCGGCGCCGGACCATTTTCGGTTCGGGATTAATCGTTTGGTGAAAAAAGGATCTTGCGATTGGACGTTCTGTCCGTGATCATCTTGAATGAGCGCTATTTTAAAATGATGGCGAATGGCCGATTGATTAAATTCCGCCGCCGTCGGAACATTGGGCGTCATGGTTTGGCCATAGGCGCCTTCAGGATAGGCATAGGCCACAGGCCGTGATTTGAAGTAACGATCGATTTTATCTTTGCTGCTTTCATGATCGTCTTCGACACGCTTTTTCCATTCCAGTTCGGTTTCTAAGCGGTGTTCTTTTTCCAGCCAGCCACGATTGATCAGTGAAAGTTTTCGTTCGCCTTGATCGTTAATCACAATATTGCGATGCGCAACATCGCCATGCGATTCCACGTTCCAGCGGCCGGTACTGATATAGCGGCGAATCACGGGGATCACGGCAAAACCCGAGGGAAAATTACTTTCTAAATTAACGACCGCAATATTCATCGTCGCCGTCAGTCCGTATTTTTCGAGAACAGGATCCCCTTGTTTAAAGCTGTCTAAGCGGTTGTCATCAAAATTAATCCAGACAGGATGTTCCGGAAGCGGACGTTCTCCTTGATACCAGGCCAATACATCCGGGCCTGTGACGGGGTGAAACCCGGCTTTCGCCAACGCGTGCATTTGATCGTCAAAAGAAGAGGTCAACATGTGGTACGAATAATTAAGCATCGGATCGTGCGGATCGGTCGTGAGACCGTGGTAAAGAAGAATCGGGAGCGCCGGCGTTTGATTCCGGGGGTCTTTAAGCCATTCGGTTAAGGCGGCTTTGGCTTTTTCATGTTCACCGAAGGTGTAGAGATATTGCGCATTGGCCAGGAGGTAATAAGGGTTAGTGGGATCCCATTCCATCAATTCCTTCATGGCTTGGAGAACAATTTCTTTGTTATTTAATACGGCAGCGGCTTCGGCGATGCCTTGCAAGGCTTCCAAGTTGTAACGATTGGTGTTATGAACGGTTTGGTAAGCGGCTAACGATTCCGCGTAACGTTTCTGAATATAGAGCAGCGATCCTTTACTCAGAAGAATCACCGCATTTGTCGGATCCGTTTCAAGCGCCTGCGTAATAAATGTTTCCCATTCTTGATACCGTTTTTGCTGTTCATAAAGAACGAGAAGCCGCTGCGTGCGATTTTCATTGGGATGCCCATGCGTGAGGGTTCCTTTGAAAAGTTCAATGGCGTTGTCGATCTTTTTTTCAATTAAGGCATCATCAATCAAGAAGTCCCAGGCCGGTTCATAATTTTCCTTCACGCGTAAATCTTCAGCTATAGCGCGAGCCTCATCTTTTTTCCCATGCATATAAAGTGCTTGCGCCAGGTTAAAACGGTAATCAGAGCGCTGCGGGAAATGCTCGATGACAAGATTCCATGTTTTCACCGCGTCCGCATAATTTTCTTGGAAGTAATAGGTGCGCGCCATTACGGGGTAAAGCGCATACAGGCCTGGATTTAACTGTTTGGCTTTTAAAAGATTCTGTAAGGCCCGGTCCAAATCGCCTTGCCGCAGATAGAGTTTAGCGACTGAAAAATAAACCGTTGGTTGATCGGCCAGGATGG
>Ga0070665_100002184_pt1 | contig 21806 bp, 19 predicted proteins | sample KBSS13metaG_FD_65862 | JGI IMG/M metagenome (GOLD analysis project Ga0070665, IMG submission 65862) | Switchgrass rhizosphere microbial communities from Kellogg Biological Station, Michigan, USA - KBS S1-3 metaG | ecosystem: Host-associated > Plants > Roots > Rhizosphere > Soil ... | reverse complement strand
GCACCGCGCGCGGCGATCTCATCCCTATAGGTTCTGCCTGTCACGTCCTCCGTCAGCAGTGGTTCGCTGTTGCGGAAGGCGGCAGCAAGTTCGGCCGGCGCCGGCCGATAGCCCGTGTCGATCGGATCGGCATGATAAGGAAAGCTGGAGGGCACGGTGGCGAGGATCAGGCCGCCGGGGCCGACGATCTCCTCGCAGGCGGCAGCGACAGCCGCGCGGTCCCGCACATGCTCGAGCATGTTGGCGATGAGCAGGGCGCGAAAGCCCCTGCCCTTCAGGTCCGCGCGCACCGCCGGGTCCATGATGTCGCCAACAAGGTCGACGCCGTCCGCCTGCTTCAGGTCGCTGTGGAAGACGGCGATCCCGGCGACGCGCAGCGGGCCGAACAATTCGCGCTCGATATGCGGCTTGGCCTGCTCGCGGAAGGCGCGCGTCGAGGAGCCAAGGTTGAGCAAAGGCGAGACGTCACCCCGGGTGAGGAGGATTTCCCTGAGCCTGATCGCTTCGGCCTCGAACATAGCCCCAAAAAGTCACGCCCCTGACGGGGTTCGTCAAGGGCGCGACAGGGGGAACGTTTTACTCGGGTATTGGGGACAGCCCCTCCCTTCCAATCCGCCAATGACGCAGGCGGATGCGGGGGGAGGCAGGAAGGCAGGGACTGCCCCCAAGCTCGGTGCGCGTCAGGCGGCCTTGGCGAGGCCCTGTGCCTGAAGCATCATCTTCCAGTTCGGGATGGTGATCCCGGTCGTATATTCGCGCTGCATCTCGTCGGTCAGCACCTCGATCATCTGGCAATCCTCGGCGAAAATCTCGATCACGCCGAAGATGCCGCCGCGCTTGCGGTACTTCGCGACGAAGCCGTAGCGATCGCAAATCGCATATACATCCGCCTCGCTCTTCTTCGTGCCGATCGCCATGTGCGTGGCGTTGTAGCGATGGGGCATGGCGACGCGGACGCCGGCGGCATCGGCGTCACCCTCGACCGGGTGCAACTCGGTGCCGCGCGGATAGATCTCGATCATCGTCGCGCGCTCGTCGCCACTATGGGCTGCCCAGCTGCCCGGCGTCACCGACGGGAAGGGAAGCGCCTCGCCGTCCCAGATCTCGGCGAAGAACTGCGCCATGCGCTGGGGGTTGTCGGCTTCGATGGACAAATGGAACAACATGGGGACGCTTACTCCTGCGAACGCTGAATTTCGTTTCGAGGAGGCAATTAGTCCGGAGGGCACGCTGGCGTGAGCGCGGCGCGACGAAGCCGGTCAGGGCTTCGACGCGGCGACGAAAGCGACCGATCCGGCGACGAAACGGCTAGAAGCCGACATCCTCCAGGCTCAGCAGGGTGGCGTTGCCGCCGGCGCTGGTCGTGTCGGTGCTGGTCACCCGCTCGGCGCAGAAGCGCGGCAGATAATTCGGGCCTCCCGCCTTGGGGCCGGTGCCGCTCTGCCCCTCGCCGCCGAAGGGCTGGGAGCCGACGATCGCGCCGATCATCGAGCGGTTGACGTAAAGATTGCCGACCGTGCCCTCGGCCTCGACTGTCTCGGCGGCGCGGGCGATGCGGCTGTGCAGGCCCATGGTGAGGCCGAAGCCCGAGCTGTTCACCCGCCGCACCGTCTCGGCCAGCTCGCCGCCCTTCCAGGTGGTGACGTGCAGCAGCGGGCCGAACCATTCCTCGGTCAGGTCCTCGATCCGGTCGAGCCGGATCAGGGTTGGCGGGACGAACAGGCCCTCGCCCGGCACCGGCACGGATTTCAGAATCCGGTCCTTCATCGCCTCGCGACGTCCCATCAATTTGTCGTAGCTCGGCTGGTCGATGACCGGGCCGACATCGGTGCTGGGCAAAGCCGGATCGCCGACGATCAGGCTGTCCATCGCCCCCATCAGCATTTCCAGCGTGCGCTCGGCGACATCCTCCTGCAGCACGAGCAGGCGCAAGGCCGAGCAGCGCTGGCCGGCCGAGCGGAAGGCGGAGGTGACGACATCCTGCACCACCTGTTCGGGCAGAGCGGTGGAATCGACGATCATCGCATTGATCCCGCCCGTCTCGGCGATGAGCGGGATGATGTCGCGATGATCGTCGGCGACGAGGGTGCGGGCGATGGTCTTGGCGGTCGCGGTCGAGCCGGTGAAGGCGACGCCGGCGATGCGAATGTCCTCCATCAGTTTCTGGCCCATGTCGCGCCGGCCGGCGGCGAGGATCAGGGCATCCTCGGGAATGCCCGCCGCATGGGCGAGGCCGACCGCATAAGCCGCGATTTCGGGCGTCTGCGAAGCCGGCTTGGCAACCACCGCATTGCCGGCGGCGAGCGCGGCGCTGACCTGGCCGAGGAAGATGGCGAGCGGGAAGTTCCACGGCGCGATGCAGACGAAGACGCCCCTGCCCTCCATGCGCAGCACGTTGCGCTCGCCGGTCGGTCCGGGCAGCTCCAGCGGCTGCAGCCGGGCGCGCGCCTGGGCGGCATAATAACGGCAGAAATCCACCGCCTCGCGGACCTCGGCCAGCGCATCGGGAATGGTCTTCCCCGCCTCGCGGACCGCGATCCGCATCAGCATGTCGCGGTCCTTTTCCAGCAAATCGGCGAGCCGCTCGAGGCAGGCGGCGCGGTCGTCGATGCTCCGCCGCGACCAGTCCTCGAAGCCCTTCAGCGCCCGCGTCACCAGCACATCGGCGGGATCGGCCGTCATCGGCGCGAAGTCGAGCGGCGGCGCCACGGCGGCCGCGATCCGCTTCAGCTCCGGCGCGTCGTTCAGGTCCAGCCCTTCGCTGTTCTTGCGCTCCGGCGCGAACAGATCCTCGGGGAGTGGAATGGACGGATGACGGGTGCCGCCGACCGCTTCGATCTTCGCCACCGGATCGGCGAGCAGATCCTGGTCGGTGAGGTTCTCGTCGGCAAGCTGGTGCACGAAGGAGCTGTTCGCCCCATTTTCCAGCAGGCGCCGGACCAGATAGGCCAGCAGGTCACGATGGCCGCCCACGGGCGCGTAGATGCGGGTGTGATAGCCCTGCTCGCGGACGAGATTTTCGTAAAGCCCCTCGCCCATGCCGTGCAGGCGCTGGAACTCGAAGTCGCGGCTGTCGCCGGCCCATTCGAGCAAGGTCGCCACGGTCAGCGCATTGTGCGTCGCGAAAGCGGGCCAGATGTTCCTGGCCTCCAGCATGTCGCGCGCGCAGGCGAGATAGGAAACGTCGGTCGCCGCCTTGCGGGTGAAGAGCGGATAATCGCTCAGCCCCTGCTCCTGCGTGCGCTTGATCTCCGTGTCCCAATAGGCGCCCTTCACCAGGCGCGCGGCGATGCGGCGGCCGGTCTTCTCGCCCAGCGCATTGGCCCAGGCGATGGTCGGCCGGGCGCGCTTGCCATAGGCCTGGATCGCCATGCCGAGCCCGTCCCAGCCCTGCAAAGCGGGCAGGCCCGCCACCGCCCCGATAATGTCGAGGCTCATCTCCAGCCGCTCGGTCTCCTCGGCGTCGATGGTGAAGGGGATGTTGAAGCCCGCGGCCAGAGTGGCCAGCGCCTCGACCTTCTCGATCAGGGCCGGGACGCAGCGTTCGTACTGCGCGACCTCGTAGCGCGGGTGGAGCGCGGAGAGCTTGACCGAGATGGAATGGCCGAGCTCGCCATGCTTGCCGACCGCGCGGATCGCGTCCTCGTAGCTCTGATAATAACGGTCGGCGTCAGGGAAGGTCCGCGCCGCCTCGCCCAGCATGTCGAAGCTGGCGGTGAAACCGCGATTCTCCTTCTTTTTCATCCGGGCGATGGCTTCGTCGATATTGCGGCCCATCACAAAAATTTCGCCCATCATCCGCATCGCCGCGCCGACGCCGGTGCGCACGAAGGGCTCGCCGGCGCGGGCCATCAGCCGCTTGAGCGCGCTGGCATGTTCGCTGTCCGAGGTCAGCGCCCGGCCGATGACGAGGCCCCAGGTAGCGGTGTTGACCAGAGTGGAGTTGGCCTTGCCCTTGTGCGAGCGCCAGTCGCCCTCGCCGAGCTTGTCCGCGATCAGGCTGTCGGCGGTGTCGGGATCGGGCACGCGCAGGAACGCCTCGGCGAGGCTGAGGAGGGCGACGCCCTCCTGCGTGTTGAGCCGATATTCCTGCAGGAACTGGTTCACCCAGCCGCGCGACTGGGCGTCGCGAAGCTCGGTGAGCATGGCCTGCGCCCGTAACTCGATCCGCGCCCGCGAATCACTGTCCAGCGCGGCGCGCTTCAGAAGCGGCGCGAGCACCTCCGGTTCGGGCGCGCGCAGCAGGCGGCGTATCTCGGTTCGCGCGGTTGCCGTAGCGTCCGCCATGGCTTTCTCTCCAAGGGCTTGTCTGTGGCCGCCGCGCGGCCCTATGCCGAGCGCCGATAACGCCAGAAGCAGGGAGGCTCAATGCCGGTCGCCACCATTGAGGAAATCCAGGACAGGGTGGGGAGCGAGATCGGCTTGTCCGACTGGATCCTGATCGACCAGGCCCGGATCAACGCCTTCGCCGACATTACAGAGGATCACCAGTTCATCCATGTCGACCCGGAGCGCGCGGCCAAGACCCCGTTCCGCGGCACGGTGGCGCATGGCTTCCTGACCCTATCGCTGCTCAGCCGGATGGCGGACGGCGTCATGCTCCACCCGGAAAGCCTGCGCATGGCCGTCAATTACGGCTTCGAGAAGGTCCGCTTCATGGCCCCGGTCAAGTCCGGCAAGCGCGTGCGCGGCCGGTTCAGGATGCTCTCCGCCGAGGAAAAGCGCGCCTCGCAATGGCAGATCACCTATGAGGTGACGGTCGAGATCGAGGACGAGGAGAAGCCCGCGTTGATCGCCGACTGGATCGGCTACATGTTCATCTGAACCCTGAAGGAATTCATCATGTCCAACCGCGAAGCCGTCATCGTCTCCACCGCCCGCACCCCTATCGGCCGGGCCTATAAAGGCGCCTTTAACGCCACCCCCTCCCCGACCCTCGCCGCCCATGCGATCCGCGCCGCCGTCTCGCGCGCCGGGATCGACCCGGCCGAGGTAGACGACGTGATCATCGGTGCCGCTCTCCAGCAGGGCGTGCAGGCAACGATCGGCCGCACGGCCGCGCTCCGTGCCGGCCTGCCGGTCACCGTCGCCGGCATGTCGATCGACCGGCAATGCGCCTCCGGCCTGATGGCGATCGCCACGGCCGCGAAGCAGGTGATCGTCGACCGGATGCCGATCGTCGTCGCCGGCGGCGTCGAATCCATCTCGATGGTGCAGACGCCCGAAATGCGGCTCGGCGGCGATCCCGAGCTCGTGGCGATGCACAAGGACGTCTACATGCCGATGATCGGCACCGCCGAGGTGGTGGCCAAGCGCTACGGCATCAGCCGCGCGGCGATGGACGATTATGCGCTCCAGTCGCAGCAGCGCACCGCCGCCGCCCAGGCGGCCGGCAAGTTCGACGACGAGATCGTCTCCTGCGACGCCACGATGGTGGTCAAGGACAAGGCGACCGGCGAGGTCTCCAAGCACCAGGTCACCATCGCCAAGGACGAGGGCAATCGCCCGGACACCACGCTCGAGGGCCTGTCCTCGCTGCAGCCGGTCATGGGCCCGGACGCGACCATCACCGCCGGCAATGCCAGCCAGCTCTCCGACGGCGCCTCGGCCTCCGTGGTCATGGATGCCGCCTTGGCCGCCGAGCGCGGCCTCACGCCGCTCGGCAAATATGTCGGCATGGCGGTGGCGGGGACCGAGCCGGACGAGATGGGCATCGGCCCGGTCTTCGCGGTGCCGAAATTGCTCGACCGGTTCGGCCTCAAGATGGACGATATCGGCCTGTGGGAGCTGAACGAGGCCTTCGCCGTGCAGGTTCTCTACTGCCGCGACACACTCGGCATCCCGAACGACAAGCTCAACGTCAATGGCGGCGCGATCTCGGTCGGCCATCCTTATGGCATGTCGGGCGCCCGCCTGACCGGCCATGCCCTGATCGAGGGCAAGCGCCGCGGCGCGAAATATGTCGTGGTGACGATGTGCGTCGGCGGCGGCATGGGCGCAGCCGGGCTGTTCGAGGTGCTGTGAGGCGGTGAACGGCAACGACCTCGCGCTGCGGCCGCTGCGGCATTTGGCCGACTTCAGCGGCCGTTCGACGCGGGGCGAGCTGTTTTACTTCGCCATCTTCGCCACCGTGCTGGGCTTGCCCGCAGCGGTGGTCGACCTGATCCTCATGCCGGGCAGCAGCAACTGGGTAATGTGGGGGATCACGACCCTGCTCGCCTGCCCGATCCTCGCGATGTTCGTGCGGCGGGTCCATGACGTCGGCCGGAGCGGCTGGTGGCTCGCGCCGCTGCTTCCCGCCATGGCCATAGGCTGGTGGAACCAGCTGCAGCGTTTGCTGCACCCAATGGTCTATCCACCACCCCGCATCCCCCTCCCGCAGATTGCCGAGCTCGCCATCGCCATCCTTGCTTTCGCCGTCGCCATCCTCCTGCTGTGGGACCCCGAGGAGGGGCCGAACCGCTTCGGCCCCAATCCGCGCCATGGCCCCGTCGGAGACCCGGCCTGAGCCCGCCCAACCACCGCTGGTTCGGCAGGCTGCGGGCGCTGGCCATCGCCTGGGCGCTGCTGTTGGGCTGCGCGCAGGCGCAGGCGCAGACAAGCCGGGCGACCGGTCCCGTCCTGATCGATCTCACCGACGATTTCGACGCGCTCTGGCAGCGGACGCAGGCCGTCGAGAGTCCGGCTCGCGTCCGGGCCTTCTTCACGGAGATGGACCGGCTGCTGCCCGGCTTCTTCACGGCGAGCCGGGTCGGGGTCGAGCAAGCGCGCTACGACCGCCATATCGCCAACGGCCTCGCCGCTTACCCCCAGCAGCGCGAGGGGATAAGGGAGGTCAGCCGCCGCTTCGCCGCTCTGTTCGCGCCGGCGCGTGCGAGCTTCGAGCGCAGCTTCGGCCCCATTCCGACGGCTCGGCCCATCTATCTGATCCACAGCTTCGGCGAGATGGACGGCGGCACCCGCTCGCTGCCGGGCGGCTCGACCCTGATCTTCGGCGCGGACGTCATCGCGCGCCTGCATCTGGCGCACGATATCCAGCCTTTCTTCCACCACGAGCTTTTCCACGTCTATCATTTCACCCGCTTCACGACGTGCGCGCAGATCTGGTGCTCGCTCTGGGCGGAAGGCCTCGCCACCTACGTCGCGCAACGGCTCAATCCGCGCGCCACCGACGCGGAATTGCTGCTCGAAGTACCGTCGCCGATCCGCGCCGCGGTGGAGGCCAACAAGGCCGAGGCGGTATGTGCCGTGATCGCGCGGCTCGATTCGACAGGCGGGCCGGATTCGGACGCCCTGTTCAGCTTCCGTCGCATGAACGAAAGGCTCCCGCCGCGCTTCGGCTATTATGTCGGCTATCTCGCCGCTGCCGATTTGGGCCGCGGCCGCTCGCTACCCGCGCTCGCCCGGCTGCCGGCCCGCCAGCTGCGGCCTCTGATAGAGCGCTCGCTGCGGACCATGGCCTCCTGCAGGCCGCCCGCTGCACCGAGGACCGGTTGAGCCTCCCGCTCGCCCATTGGTTCGCCGAGCGGCACCGTCTGACGAACCAGGGCGGCCACGCAAAATATCCGGCGCTCGTCCTCACCACCTGCATCCTCGCGTCGAGCCTGTCTTTCATCGACGGCTCGGTGCTGAACGTTGCCTTGCCCGCGATCGGGCAGAGCTTCGACGCCCATACCGCCGAGGTGCAGTGGGTGATGAACGCCTTCACTTTGCCGCTCTCGGCCCTGCTCCTGCTCGGCGGCGCGGCGGGCGACCTTTATGGGCGGCGGCGAGTCATGCAGGCGGGTATCGCTCTCTTCCTGCTGGCCTCGATCCTCTGCGCGGCCGCGCCGAGCCTGGCGCTGTTCCTCGCCGCCCGCGCGCTGCAGGGGGTCGGCGCGGCGATGCTGCTGCCGAATAGCCTGGCGACGCTCAGCGCGGCTTTCTCGGGCGAACGGCGCGGCCGGGCGGTGGGGACCTGGGCGGCGGCCGGGGCGATTGCCGGCGCAGTCGCGCCCCTGATCGGCGGCTGGCTCGTGGACGGGCTCGGCTGGCGCTTCATCTTCCTGTTGAACATCCCCTTCGCTCTGGGCGCGATCGCTTTGGGCAGGCTCTACGTGCCGGAAAGCCGGAATGAGCAAAGGCCGGCGCCGGACTGGCTCGGCGCCATGCTCGCCACTCTCGGGCTCGGCGCGCTCACCTTCGGGCTCACCGCCTGGTCCTCCACCGACCGGATCGGCACCGGCGCCGGCACGACCATCGCCGCGGGCGCGATCATCCTCGTCCTGTTCTTCCTGGTCGAGGCGCGGCGCGGCACCAAGGCGATGGTGCCGCTGCATCTGTTCGGCTCCAGGGCGTTCGTCGGCCTGACCTTCTTCACCTTCGCCCTCTATGGCGCGCTGGGCGGGCTCATGCTGCTCCTGCCCTACACATTGATCGAGGCGCTGGATTATCCAGCGACCCTGGCGGGCCTCGCCGTCCTCCCCTTCCCGATCATCGTCGCTCTGGGCTCGCCACTCATGGGCAAGCTCGCCGCCCGGATCGGGCCGCGCTGGCCGCTGACCATCGGGCCTTTGATCGTCGCGGGCGGCTATGCGCTGGGCATGCGGATCGACGTGGGCGGCGACTATCTGACCACCGTCCTGCCCGCGATCCTCGCCGTGTCCTTGGGCATGGCCATCGCGGTCGCGCCGCTGACCACCGCCGTGCTGAGCGCGGTGGACGAGCATCATGTCGGCACCGCCTCGGGTCTCAACAGCGCGGTGTCGCGCGCGGGCGGGCTGATCGTCACCGCTTTGCTCGGCGTCGTTCTCTCGCAGCAGGGCGCGGCCCTGGTCGCCGCGCTGCACGACGCGGCCCTGATCGGCGCCGGCCTTGCCTTGCTCTCCGCGCTGACCGCCTTCGCGACGCTGGGCGCGGTCCGGGTCAGACCGTCGTCCGGAACGGCGTGAAGTCGGTCGCCTCGTCATAGACGTCGAGGCCCTCGCGCCGCTTCAGCCAGCCGACCACGACATAGGTGACCGGGGTGAGGATCACCTCCCAGGTGACCTTCAGGATGAACTGGCTGATCATCACCTGCATTACCGCCTCCGGCGGCCAGCCGGGCAGGCCATAGAAAGCGAGCGGGTAGAAGATCAGGCTGTCGAAGCCCTGGCCGACGATCGTCGAGCCGATGGTGCGCATCCACAAATGCCGCCCCTGGGTCCTGACCTTGAGCTTGGCCAGGACGAAGCTGTTCGCGAATTCCCCCACCCAGAAGGCGATCATGGACGCCAAGACGATCCGCCAGGTGCTGCCGAACACCGCTTCATAAGCGGGCTGATCGTTCCAGCCGGCCGCGGGTGGCAGTGCCACGACCACCCAGCACATGAAGGCCATGAACAGGAGTGCCGCGAACCCGGTCCAGATCACCCGGCGCGCCCGGGCAAAGCCGTAAACCTCGGTCAGAATGTCACCGATCACATAGCTGATCGGAAAGAAGAGGATGCCGGCGCCGAACGCCCAAGTCCCGATGATCGGCAGGTCGACCTCGGAGCGCTTCGCAGCGCCGACCAGATTCGAGAGCAGCAGGATGGCCACGAACGCCGCCATGACAAAATCGAAATAGCGCAGGGGGCGCCCGCTCAGCGCCTTCGCCTCCACCTGCTCGATCCCTTTCGTGCTCATCTTTCCCCCTCAGAAACCGAACAGGCCGGAGCCCGCGAGATTGCGTCGCAGCGCCTCCGCCTCGCTCCTTTTCCCGGCGCCGAGCGCCAGGCCGTAATCCTGCACGATCTGCGCCTGCGCCTCCAGCTTCGCCTCGGCGAAAGCGGTATGGCCACACTCATAATGATAGAGGCAGTGCCGGTCGAAATTGCAGGCCTCCAGCTCATTCAGATAGCGCAAGGCGAAGGGCAGGACGCCGAGCGTCTGATACTGCCAGACATGGGTCATTTCGTGCATGAACAGGCTGGCATCGCCGCTCTGGGTGAAATCCCCGACCAGCCCGCCTTTGAAGAAGATCGTGCGGATCAGGGTGATCGCGTCCACGCCCGGCTTGCGGAAAGCGAGATGCGCGCCGGGATTGCCGCCGGGGCCTTGGCAGAGCCTGACGCGACGATAATCGAGACCGTCGCCGAACGCCTCGCAAGCGAGCCTGATCTCGCCTTCGGTCAGCGGCCTTCGCCCCGATTCAGCCAATCCCGCGCCCTCCCGTCCGGCCGCGCCCTACCATAAGCAGCCGCCGCCGGAATCGGAATTCCGATCTTCACCAAAGCAGGCTATCGGGACCGCACGCGCCCGTAGCTCAGTTGGATAGAGCACGAGCCTTCTAAGCTTGGGGTCGCAGGTTCGAATCCTGCCGGGCGCGCCAATCTATCGCACGGGGGTGGCGTGGCGTGAGCGAGGGGTTCCAGTCGGTTGCGATCATCGGGCTCGGCCTGATCGGCTCCTCCATCGCCCGCGCGGCGAAGGCGGCGCGCGGGGCCGTGCGGATCACCGGCTACGATCTCGACCCCGGCATCCGCGCCCGGGCCTCGGCGCTCGGCCTTGCGGACCGGATCGCGGAGACGCCAGCCGAGGCCGTCGCGGGCGCCGAGCTGGTCATTCTCTGCGTGCCCGTCGGGGCGATGGCGGCGGCGGCGGGCGCGCTGGCCGGGCACGTCGCGCCCGGAGCAGTGATCAGCGATGTCGGCTCCTCGAAGGCCGCGGTGGGCGAGGTGCTGCGGACGGTGCTGCCGGATGCGCGGATCGTGCCGGCACACCCGGTGGCCGGCACGGAGAATAGCGGGCCGGAAGCGGGCTTCGCCAAGCTGTTCCGGGGCCGCTGGTGCATTCTGACGCCGGATGACGGTGCCGACGCCGGCGACGTGGCGCGCGTCTCCGCCTTCTGGGCGGGGCTCGGCGCGAAGGTCGAACTGATGGATGCGCGCCATCACGATCTCGTCCTCGCCGTCACCAGCCATTTGCCGCACCTCATCGCCTTCACGATCGTCGGCACCGCCTCCGATCTCGAACGGGTCACCGAAAGCGAGGTGATCAAATATTCGGCCGGCGGCTTCCGCGACTTCACCCGCATTGCCGCGTCCAACCCGACGATGTGGCGGGACATTTTCCTGAGCAACAAAGGGGCGGTCCAGGACATCCTGGCACGGTTCAAGGCCGACCTCGCCTTCCTCGAGCGCGCCATCGAGGCCGATGACGGCGACACGCTCTTCGAGCTGTTCTCGCGGACCGCGACGATCCGGCGCGGGATCGTGCAGCAGGGTCAGGATGTCGCCAAGCCCGATTTCGGCCGGCCGGCCGGCTAAGGCCTCAGCGTCTCCACCGCCTCGATCGCGGTCGCCAGCCGCACATCGTTCTGGCCGCTGAGCTTCACCCAGCTCGCGCCCGCTTCCTCCAAGACCTGGACGCAGGCCTGCATGAACCGTTCCCGGTCGGCCTGGTCTGGATAATAACGCCCGCCATCCTGGTGCCAGGGGATGTCGATGTCGGTGAGTAGATAGAGGTCGGCCTTGGCGAAGCCTTCGAACAGGCCCTCGGGCACCCGGCCGAGGATCATCAGGGACCAGGCAGCGGTGGTCAGCGCGTCGGTGTCGACGACCAGCCGGCGGTTGCACAAGGGAAGAGCGGCGCGGGTCATCGCGCTCTGCGTGCGGCCGATGGTGACGAGGCCGGCATCATCGAGGTCGGTGCCGAACAGCTCGCAATGGGCGCGGCCATATTCGGGCACCCAGAGCGTGTCGAAATGGGCGGCGAGCGGGGCGGAGAGCGTGCTCTTCCCGGTGCTTTCCGGGCCGTGCAGGCAGATTGTTCTGGCATAATGCGCGCGGACCGGCGGGGGCAGCCCGTCCCACCGCGGCCAGGGATCGGCGCGGACCGCTGTGCCGGACAGATCCGGATAGAGGCGCGGCGCCACGGGCGTGAAGGCGGCGCCCACCTCCTGCGCGAGGCGGAGGCCGTAATCCTCGCCGGCGAAGACCATGTCGATCGGCTCGGGATGGGCGGCCCGCACGATCCCGCGCCAGATCGGCCAGAAATCCGGGCTTTCCTCCGGCGCCTGCGGCACGATGGCGTTATGGCCGATCACCCGGCAATCGGGGAACAACTCTTTCATCCATTGCAGCCGCAGCGGGCCGGGGACCGGATCGTCGGGCAGCCAGCAGACGAGGATGGTGAGCCTGTCGACCAGCCGCCGGGCCGTCTCGCACATGTGCACATGGCCGAGATGCGGCGGCATGAACTTGCCGAGGACGAAGCCGTGCCTCATGCCGGTTTTCCCTGCGCGGCGAGCTTGCGCCGCCAATCGATCAGGCCAATCAGAGAGAGGATTAGGAAGATCGCGTAAAGCACTGCCGTCGGCGTCAGGCCCTTGCTGACATATAGGCCGATCGCGACGATATCGGTGACGATCCACAGCACCCAATTTTCCAGCTTCCGCCAGGCCAACAGCAGCTGTGCAGTGATGCTCATTCCTGCAATCGAGGCGTCGACATAAGGCGAGGCGGCGGGTGTATAGTCGGTCACTACCCAACCAAGATTGGCCATTATCCAGTCGAGATTTGCCATGACCCAACCAAGAACCAAGCTGACGGCAGCGGTCGCTGCGATTAACAAGGCGCGATCACGGTTGCCGAGCAGATCGACTTGCACCTCGCCCGCCGCCTGCTTCGCCCGGACCCAGCTCCACCAGCCGTAGAGCTGCACCACGAAGAAGAAGATTTGCAGCAGCATGTCGCTGTAGAGGTGTACGTCGCGGAATACGAAAAAGTAGACCGTGACCATCGCGAGCCCGAACGGGTAGTTCCACACGCTCCGCCGGACGAGCAGCCCGACGTTCAGAAAGCCCAGCCCGGCAGCCACCAGTTCCCACGGAGAGAATTGGCGGAGCAGGTCCCCCACCCAGTCGAGCCAGTTCATTAGCCCCCTGCTAAACGTCCTTTGCATTTCCGCAAGCGCGATCAAGCATGGGCCGCGCACGCCGCGCTAGAGAGAGCGGATGATCAGACTGCTCCTCGCCGCCGCCGTGCTGGCCTGCGCCGCCGCGCCCGCCGCCGCCCAGCTCCCCCGCCGCGCCCAATTGGGTGTCACCATGCCCGCCGACCGGCAGCAGGGCCAGGGCGTCACCGTCGGCGACATCGTCCCCGGCGCCACCGCCGCCGCGCTCGGCATCCGCCCGGGCGACGTCATCATTCGGGTCAATGACACGCCAGTCACCCGCCCGGCCGATGTGGTGACGGCAGTGGGCGGCCTGATCGAGGGACGGCCCGTCCGGGTCACGGTCCGGCGCGATGGGCGCGAGCGGGTCCTGCGCGGCGCGGCCATCGGGCGGCCGCGCGACGCCTATCAAGGCGCGCGTGTCGATTATGGCGCGGTGCCGTTCCGCGGCGGGCAGCTGCGCGACATCCTCGTCACGCCGGAGGGCGTCGCCAATCCGCCGATCGTCTATCTGCTGCAGGGCTTCACCTGCACCACCATGGAGACGCCGCTCTATCACCAGCTGATCAAGGAGCTGCTGAAAGACGGGATCGGCTTCTACCGGGTGGAGAAAGCCGGGATCGGCGACAGCGCGGGCGGCGTGAACTGCGCCGACATCGACTTCGCGACCGAGCTGGACGGCTTCCGCAGCGCCTATAACCATCTCATCCAGGCGCGGGGCGTCGATCCGGACCGGATCTTCATGCTCGGCCACAGCATGGGCGGCTTCCAGGCGCCCTTCCTCGCCGCCGAGCGCGCGCCGCGCGGCGTCGCCATCTTCGGCGCGGGGCTCAGGAACTGGGCGGACTACAATCTGGACCTGATCCGCTTCCAGTCCTTCCTCCTCTTCGGTCAGGACCCAGTGGCGGCGGCCGTGGAGGCGGAGAGCTTCCGCGAGGCGCTGCGCCGCTTCTATTTCGGGCGCGAGGCGCCCGCCGCCATCGCCGTCGGCAACGAGGCCAATGCGAATGCGCTGCGCGAAGCCCTGGCCTGGGACGGCGGCGAGCGTGTGCTCGGCCGGCATTACAAATTCACCCAGGACCTCGCCCACCAGCCGCTCACCGCCGCCTGGCGCGACGCGCGCACCAATGTGCTCGCCATGTACGGGGAGTCGGACATCGTCGCTTTGTTCGACGAGGATCACCGCGTTATCGCCGACATCGCCAATCACTACCGCCCGGGCAGCGGCCGCTATGTCGAGATTGCCGGGACCGGGCATGGCATGGACCCGACGGGCGACCGGCAGGAGCTGCGGCGGCGGGTCGTCGCGGCGGGCAATCTGACCTTCGGCCCGCTCAACCCGGAAGTGGCACGCGCGCTTTCGGCCTGGGTACGGGAGTCCATGGGCCGGCCGGCCTGGCGGACGGTGGCGCCCGCGGCAACACCGGCTGCGCCCGCGACCTGACCTATTCGTGCCGCAGCGCGTCGATCGGGTTGAGCGCGGCCGCCCGCCGTGCCGGGAAATAGCCGAAGACGATGCCGATCAAAGCCGAGACGCCGAAGGCGATCAGGTTGATCTGGACGTCGAACAGGAACGGCACCTGGATCAATGGCGCCAGGGCTATGGTCGCCCCGAGCGCGATCAGCAGGCCGAGCAGGCCGCCGAGCATGGCCAGCACCACTGCCTCGACGAGGAACTGCATCAGCACCTCCCGCCCGACCGCGCCGATGGCCAGCCGGATCCCGATCTCCCGCGTTCGCTCGGTCACCGAGACCAACATGATGTTCATGATGCCGATGCCGCCGACGATCAGGCTCACCGCCGCCACGGCCCCCATCACCGCGGTGAGGATTCGGGTGGTGCCCTGCAGGGTCTCGGAGATCTGCTTGGTGTCGAAGATGTTGAAATTGTCGTCAGCGCCCCGCCTTATGTGCCGCCGTTCGCGCAGGAGATTGGTGATCGCGGACTGGACCGACGAACTTTCATAGCTGTCGTCGACCGCGACCATGATGAAGCGGATGTCGCGATTGCCGGTGAAGCGGCGTTGCACCGCCTTGATCGGCATCAGCACGACATCGTCCTGATCCTGGAAGCCGCCCTGCCCGCGCGAGGCCAAAGTGCCGATCACCTCGCAGCTCACGTCGCGCAGCCGCAATTGCTGACCGACCGGCGCCTCGTTGGGGAAGAGGTTTTGCTGCACGGTCGCGCCGATGATGCAGACCGCCTTGCCGGACTGCTCCTCGGCATCGTTCCAGATCCGCCCGGCGGTCAGGGTCCATTGCTGGGCGATGAAGAATTGCGAGGTGGTGCCGTTCACCGTGGTCTGCCAGTTGGCGGCATTGTGCACGGCGAGCACCGAGGATTGGGCCTGCGGAGCGACCGCGCGGACGCCCGCCACCTGCTCCTGAATCGCCTCGACGTCCGCCATGTCGAAGTCGGGCGCCTGCGCGCCGCCGCCGCCGCGCCCGAAGCCCTGGCCCGGCCGGATCTGCAGGATGTTGGCGCCGAGGCTGGAAATCTGCTCGGCGACCGCCGCCGTCGCGCCCTTGCCAAGCGTCACCATGGTCACCACCGCGGCGACGCCGATGACGATGCCGAGCACGGTCAGGAAGGAGCGCAGCAGGTGCCGGCGAATTTCGCGGATGGCGAGGATGACGGTGGTGAAGAACATCAGCCGGGCACCCGCACCGACCGGCGGTTCCCGTTGGCCTCGATGCTCTCGATCAGACCGTCGCGGAAATGGACGATGGTGCGCGCATATTCGGCCATGTCCGGCTCGTGCGTGACCATGAGGACGGTGATGCCGCTCTTTTCGTTCAGCTCGGTGAGGAGCTCCATAATCTCCTCGGAGGTCTTCGAGTCGAGATTGCCGGTCGGCTCGTCGGCGAGCAGCACGTCGGGGCTGGTAACGATGGCACGGGCGATGGCGACGCGCTGCTGCTGGCCGCCCGACAGCTCCGCCGGCGTATGGTCCCACCATTTGCCGAGGCCGACCTTCTCCAGCGCGGCCATGCCGGACTCGCGCCGCTTCGCCTTGTCCTCGCCGCGATAGAGCAGCGGCAGCTCGACATTCTCCAGCGCGTCGGTACGGGCGAGCAGATTGAAGCCCTGGAAGACGAAGCCGAGATAGCGCCGCCGCAGCAAGGCGCGCTGGTCGCGGTCCAGCGTCTCCACCGGCACGCCCTTGAAGCGGAACGAGCCGGAGGTCGGCACGTCGAGGCAGCCGAGGATGTTCATCGCGGTCGACTTGCCCGAGCCGGAAGGGCCCATGACCGCGACGAAATCACCTTCCTGAACCTCGAGGTCGACGCCCTTCAGCGCCTGGAAGGCCATCGCGCCATTGCCATAGGTCTTGGTCACCCGGCGCAGCGAGATGATCGGGTCACTGGCCATCGGGGGCGCCGTCGCCGCGCTGCTGGCGCCGTTGCTCGCGCCGATGACGCATCTGCTCGCGCTGCTCGGGCGTGAGGCTTTCCATATAGGCGCGGCGCTGCTCCGGGGTCATGTCGCGCATGCGCTGGCCGCCGGGCGGGCCGGCGGCAGGGGCGCCGGCACCCTGATTCTGCGGGGCTGGAGGCGTGCTTGACGGTGCCGTGGGCGCGGCCTGAGGCGGCGCGGTGGTGCCCGACGCCTCCGGCGTTGCCGGCCCGGGCTGGGTCTGGTTGCCGGCTGCTGCCGCCTGATTGGCAGGCTGGGCCTGATTGCCGTCGGCGCCCTCGCGCCCGCGCCGGCCCTGACCTTCGCCCTTGCTCTTTTCCTGTACCTGACCCGGAGCGAGGCGCGAGGTGATCACCTCCTGCCCTTCGCGCAGGTCGCCGCTGACCACCTCGGTGACCGAACCGTTGCTTTCGCCGACCGTGATCTGCACCGGCTGCGGCTGGCCGTCGGCGCCGAGCACATAGACGGTCTGGCGGCTGCCCCGGCCGATCGAGACCTCCCGGCCGCCACCACGGCCCCGGCCACCACGCCCGCCCCGCGGGACGAGCACGCTGGCGGCGCCGCCGGAACCCTTGTTCGCGGCCGCGTCGCGCTCGGGCGACCAGCGCAGCGCGGCATTGGGCACGAGAATGACGTTGCGCCGTTCGGCGGTGACGATCTCCGCGGTCGCGGTCATGCCCGGGCGCAGCAGCATCTCCGGATTGGCGACGGACAGCACCGCCGTATAGGCGATCACCGTATTGGCGGTGGATGAGGACGCATTGCTGGCGCTGGAGCCCGAGGTCGTCGAGCCGGACGCGTTGGCGCCGACGTCGACGCGCAGCACCGTCGCCCGGAAGGTGCGGCCCGGATAGGCATCGACCGTGAAGGTCGCGCTCTGCCCCGCCTGGACCTGGCCGACATCGGCCTCATCGACGCGCACTTCCAGCTTCATCTGGCTGAGGTCCTCGGCGATGGTGAACAGGGTCGGCGCGGAGAGCGAGGCGGCCACGGTCTGGCCCGGATCGACCTGCCGCGAGAGCACGATGCCGTTGACCGGCGAATAAATGGTGCCCTTGGACAGGTTGGTCTGCGCCGAGGACAATTGCGCGCGCGCCTGGGTTACGCCCGCCTGGGCGGCGCGGACGCCGGCAACGCCGCGCTGATAGGTGGCGCGGGCCGCATCCAGCTCGGTGCGCGAGGGCACGCGGCCGCCGGAGACGCGGAACACCTCTTCCTGCCGGGCGAGATCGGCGCGGTTCTGTGCCGCCGTGGCGTTGGCGGTGGCGACCTCGGCCTGCGCCGAAGCCAGAGCCGCCTGCGCCTGAGTGACCGTGTCCTGCAGGCGCGACGTATCCAGCCGGGCCAGCGGCTGGCCCTGCGTGACCCGGGCATTGTTGTCGACGAAGACCTGGGTGACGAGGCCGGACTGCTCGGAGCCGACCTGAACTTCGTTGGTCGGCTGAAGGTTGCCGGTCGCGGTGACCGTGACCTGGAGATTGCCACGGCGGACCGTCTCGGTCGCATAGCCGGCCTCGCCCGAGCCGGTGAAGCAGCGGGCGAGCAGGAAGACCAGCCCCAGGATGACGAGAATACCGATGATGAAGAGCGGGCGCTTGTACCAGGGCTTGGCCGCCGGAGCGCCGAGGAAATCCTCCAGCTCCGCCTTTTCGGGCTGCCGGCTGTCGGCGGCGGCGTTGGGATCGGCGCGGTTGGTGTCGGTCATCTGGTCGTCCCGATGTCAGGGGCAGCAAGAGAATCCCAGCCGCCGCCCAAGGCGCGGTAAAGCTGGACGAGGGCGAGCGATTCATCGGCCCGGCTGGAGGCGAGCCCGTCGCGCGCGGAGACCAGCCGGCTTTCGACATCGAGCAGCTGATCGAAGCTGGTGAGGCCGGAGCGATACTGGATTCGGGCGAGGATCGCACTGTTGGTCGCGGCGTCGAGCGCGGTGGCGAACTCGACCTGGCGGGCGCGGGCGGCGTTGAGCGCGGCGAGCGCATTCTCGACGTCCTCGAGCGCGGTCAGGATCGACTGGCGGTAGGTGGCGAGCGCGCCCTCGGTCGCCGCCTGCTGGCTGCGCAATTGCGAGCGCAGGCGGCCGCCGTCGAACAGGGTCTGGTCGATGCCGGCGAGGATCGAGCCGGTGATCGCGCTGAACAACCCGCCGAGCGAGAAGGCCGAGGTCCCGATATTCCCGCTGAGCCGGAGGCCGGGATAGAGCTGCGCCTCGGCGACGCCGACCCGGGCGGTGGCGGCGGCGAGCGAGCGCTCGGCGGCGCGGACGTCCGGGCGCTGGCGCAACGTGTCGGCAGGGATGCCGGCGGCGGCCTCGCGCGGCCCGCGCGGCACCGGCTTCACCGCGTCCAGCTCGGCATTGAGCGTGCCCGGCGCGCGGCCGGTCAGCACCGCGATCCGGTAGGTGAAGCCGGCATAGTTGCGCTCGAGGCTGGGAATGGCGGCGGCGGTCTGGGCACGGGCGGCGCGGGCCTGCTCGCTGTCCAGCGAGGAAGCCAGGCCGGCCTGCACCCGCCACTGGGCGATCTGCAGATTATCCTCGGCGATGGCGAGGTCCTCGCGGGCCAGCGCCAGCCGCTCCTGCGCCAGGCGCGCCTGGACATAGTTGGTGGCGAGCTCGGATATGATCGCGATGCGCAGCGCCTCGCGGTCGTAATAGACGCTCTCCGCATCCGCCCCGGCCGCCTCGATCCCGCGCCGGATGCGGCCGAACAGGTCGATCTCCCAGCTCGCATCGGCGCCGACATTGAAGCTGGTCCGGTCATTACCCGCGCCGACCGTGCGCCCGACGCTGCCCGAGGCGCCGGCCGTCGGCACCAATCCGGCGCGCGCCTGGACCAGCGACTCGCGGGCCTGGACCAGCCGGCTGGAGGCGACGGCAAGATCGAGATTGGACGCGCTGGCTTCGCCGATCAGCCGGGTCAGGAGCGGATCGTTGAACCGCTCCCACCAGTTGGAAAGGTCAACCAGCTGGCCTTCGCCCGCGCGCTGATGCCAACTGTCCGGCACCTGCAGGCTCGAGGCCGCGGGCGGGCGGTAGTTCGGGCCCACCGTACAGCCGGCGAGCGCGACGATGGACATGGCGGCGGCAAATCGGCGCATGAGACCTCAATGGGTCGCCGCTGTCCCGCAAGTATGTCGGGCGCGGCGAAACTCTGTCCCAAATTGTCGCCGCGCCCGAATGTTCCTCAGGCGATATGAAGAAGCTTACATCGGCCGGTGCGCGCCCATGATCATGCAGTAGAGCATGGGCAGCGAGAGGATCAGATTGGTCCGCGAGGCCATCATCGCCAGGCTCGCCGCCTTCGCCTTGCTCGCATCGTCGACCGTGACGATCCCCAAAGCCTTCTTCTGGTTCGGCCAGATGATCAGCCAGACGTTGAGGAACATGATCAGGCCCAGCCACATGCCGACACCGATCACCTTGTAGCCTTCGGAAAGGCCGAGCGCCCGGCCGGCATCGCCCGGCACGCGCAGCTCGATGATGAGCAGGCCGAGGATCACGGTGAGCAGGGCCGCATAGCGGAACCAGAAGAGTGCCGCCGGGGCAATATATTTGGTCACGCCCGGCTTCAGCTCGGCCGGCACCTTCGGCATGGTCGGGATCTGCACGAAGTTGAAATAATAGAGCAGGCCGATCCAGAGGATACCCGCCCAGACGTGCAGGAAGCGGAGCATCTCCACCCAATAGCTCTTGTCCATGCCGCCTTGGTGGAAGCCGACCATGGCGGCGATCAGCAGCAGGATGCCGATCAGCAGCGCGAGGTGAAAATTACCGAGGATCTTTGCCATTTGATTGCTCCCCCAAGAGTCGTTGCGCTTCTCTAACGTAACTCGCCTTCTCAATCGAGCCGCCACATGATGCTTTGCTCGAATGGCGTCCAGAGACCCATGCGCACCCCGCCGGCCCTGAGCGCCGCGCCCGTCCAGGCATTGCAATTGTAGAGCATCGAGAAGCCGCCATTGCCCTCGTAGAAGGCGTCCGCGTTCGTATAGGCGCCGGGGACATGGATGGGCGCGCCGTCCGCATCGTGCCGGAAGCTGGAACGGATATAGTTTGCGAGGCGTCGATACTGGTCAGAGCTCAGCCGGATCGGCCGTTGCCAGTCCGTGCGTCCGGGCCGGTCGACATGCTCGACATGGACGAGCGTCCTGTCCCCGCCGAACATCGAGCGGAGGGCGACCCCGAGCGACACATCCCCCCAGGTCGGCGTGTTCAGATAGAAGTCGCGGGCGCCATAGCCCATGGCGACATGGTCCGCCCGCCCCCAGCGCGGGTCGCGCAGATGCGACGGATCGGCATAAGGCCGCCAGTCCGCCTCGGCATTGACCCTGGGCATGACGATGTCCGTGTGGATGCCGTTCGAGCGGACGTAGATCACCACCCCGCCTTCCGTGGCCTGGCGGAAGGAGACGTTGGCGGGGACCAGGCCGAGAAAGAGCGCGACAAGGAAATAGACCAGAGGAATCGCGATGATCCCCGCCACGATGCGCAGCGTCCAGATCAGGGCCTTTCGCCCCCGGGCTTTCCAGGCCGGCGTCATGCCCTTGTGCTAGCGCGGCCTTTCCCCGAGACAAGCGCGCGATGCGCGACCATCTCCGCCAGCTGTTCCACGCCGGGATCGGTGCCTGCCTGCCCAGGACTGTGCTCCCGCCCTGTTTGCCCGCCGAGGCGCCGCGCGTCGTGCTGGCGATCGGCAAGGCGGCGGGGGCGATGGCACGGGTGGCGGAGGCCCATTATCCGGGCGTCGGCGGGCTCGCGGTGGTGCCGCATGGCTGGGACGCGGATCTCCGGCGGATCGAATTGCTGCAGGCTGGCCATCCCGTGCCGGACGAAGCGAGCGTGACGGCGGCGGAGCGACTGCTGACGCTCGCCGGCGATGGCGGCGCCCTCGTTCTGCTGAGCGGCGGGGCTTCCGCCTTGGCCTGCCTGCCGGGCGCCGGCCTGACGCTCGCGGACAAGCAAGCGATCACCGCCACCCTGCTCCGCTCCGGCGCGCCGATCGACGAGATCAACTGCGTCCGCCGCCATCTTTCGCGGATCAAGGGTGGCCGCCTGCCCGCGTCGCTCACGCTCGCCATTTCCGACGTCGTGGGCTCGGCTCCCGAGACGATCGGCTCCGGGCCCACGGTGGCCGATCCGACGACGGTGGCGGACGCCCGGGCGATCCTGGACCGCTACGGCCTCGACGCGCCTTTGACCGAAACAGCCAAGCAGATGCCCGGCGACTTCCGTCTCATCGCAAGCGCGGCCGACCTGCTCGCCGACGCTGCGGCGGAAGCCGAGCGACTGGGCTACACCCCGGTCCTGCTCGGCGAATGCACCGGCGAGGCGCGCGAGGTGGGCCGGGCCCATGCCGAGGCCGCGCGCGCGCTTCCCTCGGGGAGCGCGCTCATCTCCGGCGGCGAGCTGACCGTGACCGTCACCGGCAGCGGCAAAGGCGGCCCCAATCTCGAATATGCGCTGGGCGCGGCGGCGTTGCTGGCGGACCGGCCCGAC
>Ga0070665_100002182_pt1 | contig 21815 bp, 30 predicted proteins | sample KBSS13metaG_FD_65862 | JGI IMG/M metagenome (GOLD analysis project Ga0070665, IMG submission 65862) | Switchgrass rhizosphere microbial communities from Kellogg Biological Station, Michigan, USA - KBS S1-3 metaG | ecosystem: Host-associated > Plants > Roots > Rhizosphere > Soil ... | reverse complement strand
CGGCGAGTCCTTCCAGTTCAGGCGGCGAGGGCGCGCAGCCGGGTCGCGTAGTCGGCGACGGTTCCGGTGACGGGCAGCAGCACGGCGCGGGCGGCGTCGACCGTGGCGGCCCGGTCGGTGCCCCGGGCACGGGTCTGGCGCAGGACGGCTTCGGTCGCGCGGCTGACGGAGATGTCGAGGCTCCCGTGGGTCATGCACTGGGGGATCTGGTGGCCGAGGGGGTGGGTGGTGGTGGCGTGCCGGTCAAGGTCGTCGGCGGTGCGGATGAGAATGCGGGCGACGAGGTCGGTGGTGTTCAACGAGTTCTCCGGTCTCAGGGCGCTCAGGCGGCGGGGGCGAGTCGGCGGGTGGCGGGGCGCTCGTCGCGGGCGATCTCGAACGCGACCAACGCGGCCGGGGTGCTGGGGACGGGCGCGGCGACGGGGGCCTCGGGGAGGGCGACGACGTACCGGCCGCGGTGGATCGTGTACGCCTGGATACGGTCGAGGCGGAAGGTCCGCAGTTCCCCGCTCTGCCGGTCGGCGGCGCGGAGGATGATCGCCCCGGCCTTTGTCATCCGGATGTCCTGGGTCTCGATGGTGCGGACCGTCGTGCTGCCGTCGGCCTTGATGTAGGTGATGGTGACGGGCTGCTTGCGGTCCATCGCGCGGGCGACGTCGGTGAGGGTCTTCTCGCTGGTCTGCTTGGCGGTGATCCTCACCGTGTCCCCCTCGGTGCGGTTCCTTGTGAGAACTATGTTGGCCTACCGAGTAGGCAAATGTCAACAGAGTTGGCCTACCTCATTCGCCAACTAACATGGCATACTCACGTCATGGACGAACCCGCCACTGACGACCAGAAGATCGCCGAGATGGCCAAGCGCACCGCCCGTATCGCCGACGACCGCGAATGGATCATCAAGACGATCCCCGAGGTCTTCCCCGAGAAGCACGGAGGCGAGCCCGTGCGCGGTCGGCTCACCGCCGTCGTAAAGGCCACCGGCTGGACCCGCGAGTACGTCGCCCGCATCCGCGATGGGAAGGGGCCAAAAGGAGCATGACGACCGAACGGTCCGCGCTGTATCGCCTCTACGACGCGGGCGATCAACTGCTCTATGTCGGCATAACCGACGATCCCAAGACCCGATTTGCCCAGCACCGTGACGACAAACCATGGTGGCCGCAAGTCGCAATCAGGGACGTTGAGTGGTTCCCGGATCGCGCAACCGCAGAAGCCCAGGAACGCCAGGCGATCCAAGCCGAGTCGCCCAGGTACAACCGCCAAGGCGTGCGCTGGTTCCACGCGGAGATGGGCAACTGTCCAGCCGAGGCCATGAGCATGGGCGACTTCCGCCGCTCCGTGGCCCCGACGATTGATCGAGTTGCGGCAGGAGACGAGTCGGTAGTCCTTACGCGCCGTGGTGTGCCGCTCGTGGTTCTGATGCCAGCGCGCATGATCGAGACCAGCGACGACATCGAGACCGGCTGACCACTCTGCGCATATATGCGTATGGCCTATTCGCCCCGTCCGGGTGCAAGGTGGCCACACCCCCTCGCAGGGACGCCCCGCCGAGACCCCTCCCCCCTCCCGGCGGGGCGTCAGGCGTCCGGGGTCTGCGTGGTGCGGACGATCCGACCGGCCGCGTCCCACTCCATTTCAGTCGGCGCCTCGTCGGCGTCCCGCACGGGCCGGATGCTGCGTGGATCCCAGGTGTAGGCGCGGACGGTCGACGCCCCGACGCTGGGCAGCAGGAGCTCCACCTGCACAGCGACCGTCCCGTCCGCCCGGTCCTCGCGCTGCCGGACCTGCGCGGTCCGCCACGCGCCCTCCACGTGCACTTCGACGGCGGGCCCGCGCAGGCCCCAGCTGCGGGTGCGCAACGGCCCGTCCCCGGGGCGCCACGGCCGCACCTCCCGGGCCTCCACGGGCGTCTCGTCAGGCATCGGCCCCGGCGCGGGCCGCCTCCAGGACGCGCTTCCACGCGTCCCACCCGGCCCACTCGGTGCCCTCCCTCGCGGCGTACAGGGCGTCCACGGCGGCACGCTCGGCGGCCATCGGCACTGCCAGGTCCTCGCCCGCCCGGGCCGCGGCGCGCGTCGCATCCACGGCGTCCAGGTGCGCGCGGGCGAGGGTGATCAGCTCTTGAGGAATCGGTTCGTCAGCCACGCCGAGATGCTACGGCCCACGTACGACAACCCGTGGGCAGGTCCCCCGCCCTTCCGTCCCGGGCCGTTCCGTGCCAGTGTGTCAATCCCCCGGCGCGGAACGAGGACCCAGGCTCAGCCCTCCCGCCTGCTCGAACCGCCCGACGGGACCGGTGTCCCCTGTTCCGGCCGCCTACCAGAACGCACAGGGGGCACCGTGCTGTCGGCGCCCCGCGCTACGCTGACCAGGATGGAGCACGGCCCGGCAGTACATCGAGCCGTCCCCGGAGGCCCGCGCGAACCCCATGCTCCTGGGTTGGGTCGAACCCGGGGCCTCCACCAACTCGTCTGCCGGGATCAGCCGGGACCTGGTGGCAGGACCCTCCCGCAACTCGTCGCGCCCGTCGGGACCAACGCCGCAGCGGGGGCAGAGGCCCCCGGAGACGCCACCGCCCCCGCCGACTTTCCCTCGCCGGGCCACGGCGGCAGGCCCGCACCGTGGGGGCGAGCGCGGGCCGCTGTGTGGTCAAACGACCGTAGGACGGGCGGGTTACGCGCCCGCGCCCTCGTGCGTGTGGGCCTGCGCGCGCGGCCGTCGGCGAGGCCGGCGGCCGGGGCATCGGGCGGTCGACGTCGCGGCCCGCGGCCGGGGTCCCGTGCCCGCCGGGCCCGCGGTGGCCACCCGGGGCCCCGCAGAGCCGGTGTCCCCGGGGCGCGCCATGCCTACATGTGGATGCCGGCGACGGTTCGCGCGAGCTCGGAAATCACGTGGACGGTGCCGTGTCCGAACCGTGTCGGGGCAGGCAGCACCCCCAAGGCCAGAACGATCACCACGGTGAACCGCTCGTCCAGGCGGCTGCGTGCCTCGGTTCGGCGGCGGAGCCGCAGCACCACCACAATGATCAGCAGTAATGCCACGTTGATCGACAGCACCCGGGCAACTCATCCACACATCACGACCCACCGGGCGGTCCCCGGCTGGCGGCCCCAGAATGGCCGGGCCCGCCGCGGCGAACACCCCGGAGATCACCAGGGCTACCCGGATCGGCATCGCGGACGGCTGATATGCATCGGCCGCCAACCATCACAGCCCCCACACCGCGCCTGCCCCCGGTGTCGGCCCGCACCACGGGACCGCCCCGCGCGTGGGGCAGCGGCGTCCACGGCTCGGCGCCGGGCCTGCGCGTCGCGGGAGCGCGCACTTGTGCTGGCGGTTGCTGCGGGCCGGACCACGTACGGTGCGAGCCGGGCGCACTGGCCCCCGGCGAAGGCGGCAGGAGCTCCCCCGCACCGGGGGTCAACTCGTGCCCGTGGCCGCCTTGTACGCGGCCCACAGGCCGCTCGCGGTTTCGCACCGTCGAGCCGCGGTGCAGTCGATGCACGCCGGCCGGTGCCCCAGGTATGCGGAGAGAGCGGTGTGCGCGTCGGGCGCTTCGGCCCCGGTCGGCTCTCGCCCTGCGCCAGTCGCATCCGGGTCGGTGCTCTGCTGCATGTCGACCCTTTCGCGGTTGTCCACTCCCCCGGGCCGTGCCATCGGCCGGGGGTTCTTGCTGTTCAGACGATACTGCTACAAGCCGCGTCACACCGCGGTATGCCGCGTCCTGCTGATGCGGGGTGTGCCATGTAGCTCTAGCGTCCGATTCATGGTGGATGGGCTACCGCAGTACGTGTATGTACAGGCCGCGGATCGGATCGAGGCGGAGATCCGATCCGGCCGGCTCCCTGTGGGGGCGCGGCTGCCCGGCGAGCGGGAGTTGGCCGAGCAGCAGGGTGTCGCGCTGGGCACGGCGCGGCGGGCTGTGCAGGAGCTGCGGGACCGGGGGCTGGTGGCGACGCTCCCGAACAAGGGCACCTATGTGGTCGAACCGCCACCCACCGAGTAGCAACCACCTTCCCGTTCGCGCGCGGCGGTGACGGCCTTCCCGCTGTCCAGGGCCTCGGTGCAGGCGAGCCGGGAGTAGCCGTCGAGGGCCGAATGCAGGTACGTGTATCCAACCTTCCCGGCGCCCGGGCCGGTGCGTTAGGAGGCGCGGGCGGCGCCGGCACCGACCCCGTTGGGCTCCTGATCCCCCGAGCGGGGGGGGTGGGAGGGGGGTCCCTCCGGACGCACGCCGCTCGGTGCGCCGTGGCTGCGGCCCAGGAACTCACGGAGCAGGCCAACCCGCCAGGTGAGCTCGGCCTGCCGCTGCCGACAGTGCACCAGTCCGCCACGGTGAACTTGGTGGGCGCCGGCGACGAGGTCGCCGCGCGGTGGCGGCACGATGCCGCTAGATTCGAACACATGTCCGACCCTGAGTCGCCCCGCGTGCACGTCACGACCAGGTGCCGCGCGAGCCGTCCCCGGCGACAGGGCCCCGATACGTACTCGACCGGCTCCCGGCTGGGGCGGACGGGAAGCCGCGCCTGGTGCTGCACGTGGCCGACTGCTGGGCGGCCAGGAAGAAGAAGCTGAGCCCGCCGACGGAGATGCCGTCCACGAAGGACGCCCGGGACATGTTGAAGTTCCCCGGCACCACCGCTTGCGACATGTGCTCCCCGACCCCGTGAACGTGGCCCCGCGTCGCCCGCGGCGGCAAGGACGCCGACGTGCACGACCTCGACGGCCGGCGCGCCGCCAAGGAGACCACGGCAAAGAAGACCCAGGCCAGGAAGACCACCGCGCGGAAGCGGACCGGCTAAGGATCGGGCCGGGGGGGAATCACGATCCAACATTTGGCATATGCCAGAGCGGTCTTTGCTGGAAGACTGCACAGGTCGCGCCGATACCCTCGAAAGACCGCCCAGCGCCACAGGAGCATCCGCCATGACCGAGCAGTGGACCATCGAGAGCATTCGTGACGCCCTCGGCAGTCCCACGCTCGCCCAGCGGTTCCTCTCCGAGATCAACCGGGCGCCGGCCCACGAGCTCCTGGCCGTCTTCGCCAGGTGGGCGCGCATCGCCGAGGACATCGCCACCGCCGTCCGGCGCGGCCGGGAACTCGCCGCCTACGACGAGCGCGGCGAGGAACTCCCCGGCGAGTGGACCGATCGCACCGAGCGGGTGCTCGCCGACGCGGACCGCATCCGGGCACGCGGCGCCGCATAGAACTCCACCATTCACATCACGGAGCGCATCGGCTCCGCTACGCTGAACGGGCTACCCGCAGGCGACGCCGGGTGACGCAACCTCGCATTCCCCGAGCCCGTCCGAGGACCCAGTGCCCTACCTCCTCAAGTACGACCCGGCCGCCGAAGCCGTCCACGACTCCATGCCGACGCCCGCGAGCGAACGCCTCACCCTCGCCCTCGCCGACGCCTGCCACGACCCCATCGGCCACAGCGTCCCGTACGGCGAAGACGAAGGCGTGGTCCGCATGGTGCTCACCGACCACGCCTTCGCCGTCGTCCTCATCGGTCGCGCCCTCAAAACCCTGACCGTGCTGCAGATCAGCTACCTCGGCTGAAGCTGCCCGAACGGCCCCGGGCTGCAGACGGCGGGGACACCACGACCGACCGGGCCGGGCCCGCACCGCGGGGTACCGGGGAGGCACGGCTGCCTCGGTCCTCCCGGCCGGCTTGGGCGGCACCACGAAGACCTTCTTCCACGCCGCTGCCCGCGCATTCATCACCCAGCCCATGCCCGAGTCGATGTCCGGCATCAGCCTGCCCCTGGTCGCCGTCGACCAACCGAAATCTGCGGCGTGGAAGCACAGGGCCGAACTGTACGCCGCATCGAGTTGGCAGAACCTCGAAGACGGAATGCGGTTCGCCCTTGCGCGCGGACCGATTGACCAAGTGGATGCCGCCAGCGATCTGCTTCGAGTCCTCGGCATCCGAGCCACCAAGCAGGTCAACTCAGGAGAGGAGAAGTAGGTGGCCAGACATCAAGGCCGCACCGCCCTGATCCGCCCGGTCGGCGCGGTCCTGGCCGAGCAGAACGAGGAATGGACCCAAGGCCGCCGCTACACGAGCCGCGACCTACTCGCCAAGACCCGCCACACGATCGAGTCAGAAACCGACGAGACCACCCTGCCCACCGAACTCACCGCATAGCCTCAACAAGATCGCCGAGTGGCCGTCGATACGCCACTCCAGCAGACATGACCGTCGCGGCCATTGCCAGTCCCCTGATCAAGGAGGAATCGTGACCACGAAGGCCTCGCGCACCGCCGCCCCGCAGGCGGCACCGCCCACCATCGAGAGCCTGGTCCGGTTCACGCCGGAAGAGGCGTTTGCGAAGAAGCTGACGACGTACAAGCCCAGCACGCTCAGGAAGCGCGCGCAGGAGTACCGAATCCCACACCACCGCGAAGGCGGAGTCCCCGGCGGTCGGATCTACTTCACGCTCGCTGACCTTGCGGCCATCACCGACGCCGAGCGGATTACGCCGCTCGCGCTCGCCTGACCCGCAAAGCTCCCTCCGCCCGCCCCGACCCGCAGGAGAGTTGACCCATGACGTTCCCGTCGGACGAAGATCTGTTGAGCCGCCGACTCCATGCGGTGCTCACCACGGTCCGGTCCGACCCGGGGAGCGTTGAATGACCCACGCCGAGATCGTGGCCCGCGCCGTTGCCGCCCTGGACGGGTTGTGGGACACCCGTCGGGCCGCGTCCGTCCTTCGTGACGCCAGCGTGCCGGTCGGCGACGGAGACCGGGCGGAGGACAAGCAGGCCCGAGAGACCTTCCGCGAACTGCGCGATCAGGGCGTGCTGGTGCGAGTGGACAGCCCGGGGAACACGGCGGTCTACCGCCGCACCCGACTGCGCATATATGCGTATGGCCACCGTGCCCCGCCCGGGTGCAGCCGTCGGACGAATGGGGTCTGCGGGACCGGGGCCTCCCTCGCGCGGCTCATCCCGGCGTACCTGCCGCCGCACGCGTTCGGGCAGACCACCTCCGGCGACTTGTCCCTGTACCCGGCAGGTCACAGCCGCAGCGGCACCATGGGTGCCTGCCTGGACTGTGCGTGCGCCCTCGGCGCGGCACTGCCCGCGCTCGCGTACGACCCCGACCACCACCACCTCACCCGCGACGGAAGGCTCCTGCTGTGGTGGAGCCCGAACACCGCCGAGGTGCTCCCGGCCGGACGGCTGCTCGCCCGCCCCGACCCGGACGTACTGGAGTCCGCCCCCACCCAGGGACACCTGTGCGCGATGCTCCTGCACCCCAACACCGGCCGGATCCGCCTGAGCTGGTTCCTCGACGAGCCCGCCCGCACCATCGCCGACCGCATCCACGCCTGGTACGACGCCATCGGCGTCTACGACGGGTGGACCGACACCACACACATCACGGGCATCCCCGAACTGCACGCCCAACTCGGCAGATGGCGGCCCTCCACCCGTACCTACCAGACCCCCTCCGTCACAGCCCCGGAGAGCGGCCTGTGGACCGCGGCCCTGTCCGGCTACGCCCCCCGCCAGTACGGCCGGCCGCCCTCACCGCGATCCGCCGCGACAACCGGGTCTGCAAGGGCCGCACCGCGCTACTCCAACTCTGGCCCGGCACAGCCATCACACCCACCCAACCCGCCGCCCCGCCCGAACCGTCAGCGCCGCAGACACCGGCGTGCCGAGTACCGCAGCGTCCCGCCGACAAGACCCACGCCCGGGGAACGCTGCCCCGGGTGCTGGGGGTGCGGGATCCGCCGTCCCACTCACCCCCCGGGCGCTTCGCTGCCGCCCGTGGTGTGCGCGGCGGGGCCGCCGCCGCGCAGCTGCTCGCGCAGATCCGGGCCGGCCGCCGCGCCGACACCTGGGGCCCGGCCTTCGAACGGGACTGGGGCAAGGCGCTGGACGACTCCCGAAACTCCTACACCCTGACCCCGCTGCACGACGTCGTGCGCGCCTGGCAGCTGCGGCTCGCCTCCGCGCCGGCCGTCGACGCGTTCTTCGACGCCGGCTGCGACGACACCGAGTTCGTCGCCGCGGAGGACGTCCTCGGGCCCCGCCGGTGAGCGGCGAGCCGTGGCCGGCCAGGCTGTCGCCTCAGGTCGCCAAGACGCTCGCGGAGCTTCCTCCGCCCGCGGTGGAGATGGTCCGCGACGTCCTCGACATCGCGTCCCGTACCCCGTGGGGCTGGCCCCAGTGGAACGCCGAGGACCCCGAGGGTGAAGACGTCCGCGCTGCCTCGATCGGCCAGCTGTCCGTCGTGTACGTCGTCAACCGCGCCTCCGGACCTGCTCCCTTTGGGCCCGCGTCGGCATCGAGAGCCTCCATCACGGCTTCCAGCACCGGCGGAAGCTGGGCGGCACCGTGGTCGGGCAGGTCGGCGCTATTGATCCGAAACGGTTTGGGTTCTGGGTCGTTGGTGGTGTGTGAGCGATCTGGTGGGGGACGCGCGGCATCTGTCGCCGTCGGCGCAGGAGGCCTTGCGGTTACGGGCGGTGGCGGCCTTGGTGGCGGGGCGGGACCGTGGTGATGTGGCGCTGGTGTTCGGGGTGTCGCTGAAGGCGGTCGACGGGTGGTGGGCGAAGTGGCGGGCCGGCGGCCGGGAGGCGCTGGTCATGCGTCCGCGGGGCAAGCCGGTCGGGGTCCACCAGGTGCTCGGGGAAGCGGAGCAGGCCGCGGTGCGTCAGGCGGTCCTGGAACACCGTCCCTGTGATGTGGGGCTGAGCGGGCAGTTGTGGACGCGGCGGCTGGTGGGCGAGCTGATCGCGAAGCTGTACCGGGCGCGGCTGACCGAGCCCGGGGTGGGAAAGTACCTGAAGCGGTGGGGGCTGTCCTTCCAGCGGCCGGACAAGCGGGCCGTCGAGCAGGATCCCGAGGCCGTCGCGCGCTGGCATGCCGAGACCTGGCCGGATATCCGTGCGAGGGCGAAAGCCGACGGTGGCGAGGTTCTCTTCGCCGACCAGGTCGGGATCCGCTCCGATCAGGTCACCGGCCGGACCTGGGGTGAGAAGGGCAGAACCCCGATCGTGCGGCGGAGCGGCAACCGGTTCTCCGTGAACGCGATGTCCGCGATCAGCACCAAGGGCCGGATGCACTTCATGGTCTTCACCGAGAGTTTCACCGCCGAGGTGATGTGCCGCTTCCTGGACCGGCTCGTGGGCCACTTCGACCACAAGGTCCACCTCGTCGTCGACGGACACTCCGCCCACCGCTCCAGGAAGGTCCGCGAATGGCTCACCGCTCACCCCGACGATGTCGAGTTGCACTTCCTGCCGCCCTACTCGCCCGAGCTGAACCCCGACGAGCTCGTCAACGCCGACCTCAAGCACAGCCTGCCCAAGCAGCACCGAGCCCGCAACCAGGACGAACTCGCCACCGAGACCCGCCGGTTCTTCCGTAGACGACAGCGACAGCCGCACATCGTCCGCGGCTACTTCGGCGGCCCACACGTCCGCTACGTCCTCGACGAGAACCCTTTGAGTTTCTGATCAATAGCGTGTCTGCCGAACTGACGCTTCTACTCCGCTGACGGCAGCCGGTCTGCGTGTGGCGGCGCTGACCGGGCTGTTTCAGGTCGGGCGGTAGGGCAGTGGCCCTGGCATGCACTGGTGGGGGCAGCTGAACAGTGGCACTACGGGTGCCTGGCCTCTTCCCGTAGTGACAGCCAGGATCAGGCTGATCTGTTCCGCGAAGTGGCGGCCGGCGACGGGCATTTCGATGTCGGGGTTGTCGACGTAGCCGGCTGCCACCGCAGTCGGAACGTAGTTCATCACCGCGGCGGCGAACTCGCTGCGCGGCCGGCGTTGTCTGTTGATGAGCCGCGCCAGGATGCGCAGCACAGTGGGAGTGCTGACGTCGACGGTCTGCACCGGCGGCGGCGGGCTGGTAGGGGTGAGGGGCGTCGGCGAGGGCTGGGTGTCGATGCCGGTCCACCGCCGCCACCGGTCGGCCACATCGAACTCGCCCAGCGCCCGGTGGTGCAGGTAGAGGCAGAAAGCCGCGATGTCGTCGTCGGCTCCGGCGGCGTACTGCCACCACATGCGGGCGCTGTCGGGGTCGTCTGCGAGGTGGAGGACGCAGCCCAGGACGCGGGCCCCGCCCGGCACCGGCAGGTGCTCGGTGTCGAACTCCTCCAGCAGGGACGCGGTACCGGCGTGGGTGAGGACGGACTCGCACAGGGTGGTCAGGTCCAGTGCGGCCGCGTCGTCGTCGTGGCCGCCAGCGACAGCGAAATCCCACAGAGCTTCCGGCGACGGGACGGCACCGGTGTCGGCACCGTCGGGGTACGCAACGATGTCGCGCGGCCAGTCGGGGTCGTCGCGCAGGTGGGTGCGGGCCAGGAGTTCGTCGATCACTGCCACAGGAACGGTCCTTCCTCGTCGGTCTCACCCTTGAGGCCGAGCATCTGGTTGAGCTGTCTGACGGCGTATCGGGCGGCCTGCTGGACCGATGCCTCGGGCACGCCGAGGACGTCGGCTATGGCCGCGTTCTCCATGCGGCGCAAGTGCTTGAACACCACGACGTCAAGCTGCTGGGCGGGCAGCCGGCTGATGGCTGTCATCACCGTCAAGGACTCCTCCAGCTGGGCGAACGGGTCGGCACCTGGGGCACTGTCCAGGGCGACGGTGTCGAACGCAGCAGAGCGCAGTTCGGGGCAGCCGCCGGTGTGGGGGGTGCGGGACATCACGGTTCGGCGGAAGATCCTCCAGGCGAACCGCTGGAGCTGCGGGCTGCGCAGTGCCTCGTCCCAGCGCAGCCACAGGATGTCGAAGGTGTTGCTCACCGCGGTGCGCACTCGTACCTTGTCGCGCAGGAACACCTCGCCGTAGCGGGTGTAGGCGGCGGTGTTGGACAGGGCGAATGCGCGGTGGTCCAGCGGCGGTAGCCGCGGGACGGTGGTGCGGACCGCTGTGTCGATGCAGCCTTCGATCCACTCCTTCTTCTTGTTCGCCTCCAGCGCGGCCGCCATCCACAGGCGGCACATCGGCCCGGGCGGTATCTGCAGGATCCGCAGCACACTGTGGATGATCTCCCACCGCGGGTACAGCCCCTCGCCGCGCAGCAGCTCGGAGATCTTCGACTTCGAGTAACGGCTCTGATCGGCGAGCTCCCCGACGGTCACGCCGCTGGCGAGGAACCTCCTGCGCAGCGGCTCCAGCCACGCCCGGTGTGTTTCCCCCACCGCATCGCTGATCGGCCCCAGCTTCCGGCCGGTCACCCGGAATGCTCCTGCTCCCCCGTGCCGGCCGCCTGGGTCGGCACGACTGCCCCCTGTGCGCGGCCTGCACCGGCGGCCTGCGCCGCCTGGACGATCTGGTGAACGAGCAGGCCCAGGGAGGGGACCAGCGCGCCAATCGCAGCGGCCTGCCCCAGCGAGGCCATCATCACGCTCCACGCCAGAACCGTCATCGTCACGATGACGGCCCACACTTGCATTCGGATCATCGCCAGCCTTCCACTCACGACCAATCGGGGACCATATCCGGTCAGGCCCGGCGTCTCTCCGCGGTGCCGCCGCATCATCGAGGGCCGGACCGCAAGCATGGTGCGTGATCGCCCGCGCACGCCACGTGAGCACCGGATCGCGGAACAAGCCAGCCACCCCCGGCGGTTTCACCGCAGGTCGGGCCGCAAATGAGCGCGAATCATCCCCTGCTGACGACTTTTATGGGTGAAGTTCCAGATTTCCTTGCCCGCGGCAGTACCAGGGAGCACATTGGGACCTGACGCCACGGCGTCAGCCTTCCCATCCGGAAAGGCGTCCCCCGTGCCGAGCTCCAGGAGGGGACATCGGCGTCCGGCCCACCCGAAAGGCGCGGGCCGGACGCCGACACGCGGCATCCCACGGACGGGCCGCCCACTGCCGCGGTCCAGGCGGCGCATCGCGTAGCGGTGTTCGCATGCCGCCCCACAGGGACGGCCCACGCATCAGCCGTTGGCTCAGCTGAGGTGGAGGACCGCCAGCACGGTAGTCCAGTCGGTGGCGATCGCCGACTGGGCCCGGGCGAGAGTGACGGTGCGCGCGCAGACCGCGGCGTGCAGCTTGTTCTCGACCTTGTCCTTGGGGTTGTTCGGCCCGGCGCCCGGCTTGTGCCCCGGCGAGGGCGGCTCGACCCACAGGTTCCTGGGGTCGTTGGGGTCCCCGCCGATCTCCAGGCTGATCTGGTGGTCGTACTCGGCGTCACCCATCGGACTGGTGTAGCCGTACGACAGCGCGTTGGCCTTCTTCTCCTTGCCCGTCACATACGACGACGGCCGGATCGTCGCGGTGTACCCCGGCCGGCAGATCGTGGAGTCCAGGTTGGCCTGCGTCACCGCCGGCGAGACCGCGCCCGGCGTGCACTTCAGGTCCGGCAGCGGCTGACCGCCCTCGTACCGGTAGCGGCAACTGCCCGGTGTGGGCTGCGCCTGCACCGTGTAATGCGCCTGCGGCCCGGGCCCCACCGGCACTTTCCCGCCCGCAGGCACGGCGGTCGTGGTTGCCTCGGGTGCCCCGGGGCGGGCGGTACCGCCGGGCGCCGCTTCGGGATCGCACCCGGCAAGCGCAAGGACCACCGCCACCGCGGTAGCAGTCGCAAAAACCGCACGGACGGCCATCGGATCCCCCAGGGAGCAGCGGAACTGAAACGCCGTGAGACTACCCGCCTCGGCCCCGGACCAGGCAACGTACGGGCGCGCTTTGGACTTTTCGGCTGGTCGGCGCGGCGCTGGGCTTGCCTGGGCCCGGAAGCGGGCCGGGCACTGGATGTGGCTGTCTGGGCGGGGTGGTGTCGGGATGGGCAGCAAGGGCGAACCCGATGACGCAGCGCCGCCCGGGGTTGCAGGGGCTACGGCGATGGTGCTGCTGTACCTGGGGACGCTGCGGGCACCCCGGCCAGCTCGGTGGTGAAGAGGGCAGCGGCCTCGCGGATGGCTTCGTAGCGGATGGCGCGGACGAGGAACCGCTGTGCTTCCAGCGCGAGCAGGGCGTGATCGCCGGACGCAATGCCGTGCTCGATATTCTTGGCGAAACGGGCGGCTCTCTCAGCGATGGCCTGTGCTTCGCGGGCGAGGTGTTCCTTTCCATCGGCGATGCTCTTGGCGGCCATCCGGGTGGCGTGCGGTGCGCGACCCGGAACGTGGGCCCGTCGGTTCGCCTCCCGATCCCCCCGGGGCGCGCCCGCGCTCAACTACAAGTACGCATTTTTGGCCAAAATGGCAAAAATACGCGTTAATCATCTGTTTATTTATGACCGGCATTGTTGCGCTCAGCTCGCCGGACGGCCCGTGCGAGCGAGGAGGGGAAACAGCATGCGCATCCCGATCGCCGCCGCGGCAGCCGCGACCCTGCTGGTCAGTGGGGCGGTAATCGCTGCCGGCTCGGCCACAGCCAACGCCGCCCCTACACGGGGACAGACCGCTGCCACGGCAGGCATCGAGGTTTGGGAGAACGTGCACACGGGCCTGTGCATCGACGACAGTGCCACGTACGGCCTGCGCACAACCACCTGCACGCCCGGCGACACCAACACGCACCAGCAGTGGACGTACACCACCATCTACGCCCACACCGAGATCCTCAAGAACGTGAACACGGGCCTGTGCATCGACGACAGCGACGCCTACGGCCTGCGCACAACCACCTGCACGCCCGGTAACAGCAACGAGCACCAGTGGTTCTACCAGAACGGCACCACCGATCCCCGGGGGGACTTCTACACGTTCCAGGACCAGTACACCTACCGGTGCTGGGATGACAGTGCGACGTACGGCCTCCGGGACACCACCTGCACCGACCCGGCCACCAACGACCATCAGATGTGGGAAATCCACTAGATGTGGTGTCCCAGTACGTTGGTTCCACGAAGTCCTCGAACGAGAGCTGCTGTGGGACGTCCGTCGGCTGATTCGGGGGTCAGGTGAATTTCGAGTTCGTGTGCTGGGACTGTGGGGCGGACTGCGTGGTGTGGGGGGAGCCGACGGGATTCTGGCGTGAGCTGTACAGGCTCCCGGACGAGTGGGACTGCTGGGACTGCGGCGCCACGAACATCACTCCGGATCCTCCGTGGACACCGGCCGAGTGAGCCCGAGGCAACCGGCCCCACCACCGGGCCTGTCTCCCCGAGGTGAAACACAAGATCTTCATGCCGAGCAGGCCGGGAGCGGGGGCTTTGCAGTTCTGGCTACCCGGCTTGCGGGGTCGGTTTCGCCCATCCAGCCCGGCATGCTCAGCCCACCAGCGCGTACAGACGAGGAGAAGAGCGATGCCCAGGAAAACCGGGGCCGAGGGCCCGTACGACTACGACCGGGAGAGCAACACCGTGCGGGTCGGGCAGCACGACCTGGCGCGGCTGCTGCTGATGTTCCGCTCTCTGGTCCGCGATCAGGAGCCTGGCAGCTGGGAGCACATGAGGGACTATGACCTGTCCTTCGAGCGGCTGGCAGACGCTATGGATGCTGCCGCCCAGACTCAGCAGGGGGGCCGTTGGCAGGGGCCCGCCCAGTCAGGCCGGGCCGCGGAACATGCTGAATTTCGGGCGCGCCGCGGGGGGGCAGGGGCTGCGACCCGAGACCGAGGGCGGGCTATGCCTCGACGTAGGCGATGATGATGAGGCTGCGGAGCGCGGTCGCAACGTACAGGAGGCGGCAGCCGTCGGCCTGGTGGTCCCGCAGCAGGCCGGAGGCATCCGGTGTGCCGATGTCCGGGTCGAGGGAGACGGCGGTCAGCAGCCTGTCGAGGCGCTGCCGGTCTTCGTCGGTCATCGTGCTGATCTGCTTGAGGGCGGTGTCGTGCCAGGCGATCCGCGGCCGCTGTCCGCCCCCGGCGATGTGCTTAGGCGACACGCGGGTGGTCACCGCCGTCGTGCCCGGCGGCGTCGTGCTCGTCGTCCCCGGCCCCGGGCAGGGGCGGCAGGCCGACCCGGGCGCGCACAGTCTCGTCGGGGATGCACGCGTCGAGGTCCAGGCCTGTGGTGGCCAGCTCGCGGTACAGCGCGACCAGTTCCGGCGGCCGGCCCTCGGCCGCGGCGGCGTCGGCGACGGTGAGGAGTTCGTGGGCCTCTTCGGGGCTGTAGATCAGGCGGGGCATCCGGGCCTCCCGGGACAAGGGGCTGCTGCGCACCACGGTACCGGCCACGGCCCACGCCGGTCGGGCAGAGAGTCGACACCCCCCGACAGCACGACCGCCCAGGGACGCCGGGGTACCCCGGGCGACTGCCTTGGGCCGTACGGGAGTCGGCCGGGTACCGGTGCGGCGGGCTTGTCGGCGTAGATGCCGATTCCCTCTTCCGCGAGCTCGGCCGCGGCGTGCGTAGGGGGCGTTTGCGTCCCGGTCGCCCGGTGCCGGGAGACAGCGCGGTTGCTGAGCCGCCGGCGTTCCTGTGTCGCGTCGGGTGAGGCAAGGACGGGCAGGAACGCCAGCAGGTCGGCAATCGGCAGCCACCAGGGTGTGGGCGAGCAAGCTGTGCGTGCTCGCGGCCGCCTGGTGGGCCAGGCGGGCCGCGGAGTTGGCGCCGCGGTCGGGCGCGTGGGGGTGGCCGGCGAGGCAGTTGCCACGGAAGTCCTCCTGCTGAGCGTCCGGGGAATCGGCTGTCACTGGTAGGCGACGAGCGGCGGCGGCAACAGCACAAAACTTTTTCGGGCACCGCGTCGTCCTAGGGGCAGCAAGCGCCCGTCCGCGGAGTCGTTCTGCGGTGAGCGGCTGGCGTTCGTGCGGCCGGTCGCTGACCGTGGAACCGCTGCCTTGCGCCGGTGACCTGAGGGCGAGCCGCTGCCGGTGCGCTGACAGGCCGGGGGTGCAGGGGCGGGGTGTGTGCCAGGGTCGGTGGTTACTCGTCTTTGGGCAGCAGAGCGCGCAGGCGCGGGTAGCGGATCAGCAGCCGGGTAAGGAGGCGGCTGTGCCGTCCCGGGCCGAAGAGCGCGGTGGCGCGGTTGTTCCAGTAGTCCGCGACGGTACGGCGAGCGTGGGTACGGGCATCGACGGCGGGCTCGGTCTCGTCGTGGTCGGGCAGGTGACGGCCGTGGACGGGGACCACGGTGACGTCGGCGGCACGCAGCGCGCACAGGCGGTGCTGCCCGTCGGTCAGGTGCTGCGCTCCGGTGTCCCACCGGATGCGGCCGTTGATCAGCGACCTGAACCAGCCGCGGTCGCGGTCGCTCAAAGGTGCCGCGTAGGCAGACCGGTCGACAGGTTCGTCGCCGCTGTCGCGCTGGGCGGCGGCGAAGGCGAGCACGGCATCGGCGATCGCGCCCCAGTCGTCGGCCTGATGGTACGGACAGGCGGCGAAGTCGTCCTTGCGCAGTTGGGTGAATAGCTCGGCGTGCGCCGTCGTGCCGTGGCCCTTCGGGTAGGTGGCGGCCAGGTGCGTGGCCCGGTCTGCGTACGGGCATTTGAACAATCCGTGCGGCCACGGCAGTTGTGAGGCTGCGACCGGGCGGATCGCGTCGACGCCGTGCAGGTGCAGGGCACGCTTGTCGGGAGTGCTGAACCGGCTCGGATACAGCTGCTCCTCGCTGCGGGTGGGCGGGGGCCGGAGCTCGGAGTCGATCCGCTGCTGCTCGGCGAGGTCCGGCTCGGTGGCCCCGGCAAGCTCGTAGTGGGGTAGGGAGTGCCACGCCGTGTCCTCGTCCCAGCGCCGGCGTTCGGGGTTGGGCTGGGTAAGGACGGTCACCGGTGCATCGGGCAGAAGGAGCATGCCGGACAAGCCGTGGACGGACGCCAAGGTGAGGCGCCCGCGAGCCCAGCCGGGATCGTTCAGCACAGCAGCCAGGGCGGCGCCGGCGAGATGGCCCACCCATTCAACGCGGTGGAACCCCTCATCGATTTGCATGTCCCAGGCCGGGTGGCGTACGGCGTGGGTCTGCAGGTAGTCGCCCACCATCAGCGCGCGGGCCGGCTTGTTGAACGCGGCGGCGCGCGGCTGCGGCTGCGTGGGCACAGAGCGCGCAGCCTGCTCGAGGAGGGCGGGGCCTTCGATCCTGCTGCGCAGGAAGTGGGGGCCGGCAGCCAAACTGCTGCTGGCGAACACTAGGTTGTGCTCAGTAGGCCACCACGGGTGCGCCTCGTCCCAGCGTGCGCGTTCGCCGTCCACTTCGCCAAGCGTCCACTGGTCGCCTTCGGGCAGCATGACCGGACCGGGCAGACCGTGGCAGAACACCACCGCGATCTCTCGTTCCACTTCTGGTCTGGAGATGGGCTTCAGGAAGACGGGATCGGCAATGAGTTCGACCCATTCCACGCGGGCGTAGCCCTCGCTGGCCGCGATGTCGTCGACCGCCATCCGCTCCGCGGCGATCTGCAGGTAGTCCCCGCGGCGCAGCGCGGTACTCATGTGCGGAACGGTCATCGTCCCCCCGGTGTGTCACATACCGCAGCAGCGGCGAAGCTCCTGGTCTGTGCCCTGTATACAGCTTCGTGCCGAAGGTCTTCCACGATGCGGACGGGCCGGCAGAGGTGCCGGTGTGCAGACACCGGCGCCCGCCGGGCGCAGCCCTGAGGCACCGTCGCCAGCAAGACCGTCCCTCACGCGCCCGGGGCAGACGCTTCCTGACCTGGTGGTCTGGGAGCGTGCTACCTGGTGGGGGTGGGGAACGCCAGCGGATCGCTCCGCTGGGGTGGCACCACGGCCGAGGCCGTGGTGTCTTCCCGTTTCGACGCCCCGAGCCTGCCGCCCCGAGGGGTGGCGGGTCTTACCGGGGCTCCACGGGCGTTTTCCGTCTCCCGCGTGTCGCAGGCGACGTTCGTACTGAGGGGAACGGCGTGGCGGGCGATGTTCCGGGCCGCGTTGACGTCCCGGTCCTTCACTGTGCCGCAGTTGCCGCAGTGGAACGTCCTGTTCGACAGCGTCAGGCGTGGGTTTTGCCATCCGCAGTTCGAGCAGGTCTTGCTGGAGGGGAACCAGCGGTCGAGGACCGCGAGGTTCGATCCGTGCCACATGGTCTTGTAGGTGAGCTGGCGCCGGAACTCGCCCGGCGCGGCGTCCAGGACGGCCCGGTTCAGGCCCGCCTTCTGCCGCACTCGCTTGCCGGGCCGTTCGACGGTGCCGCGAGCCGAGGCGGTCATGCCGGCCACGTTCAGGTCCTCGACGGCCACCGTCGCGAACCGTGCCGCGAGGCGCTTGGTCACCTGGTGGAGCGCCGCCACCCGGCGCATCGCCACCTCATGATGGACTCGGCCAACACGGTGCTTGGCCTTCTCCCGGCGCGCCGAGCCCTTCTGCGTTCGGGCGAGGGCGCGCTGCGCCTTGATCAGGCGTTTCTCGGCGGCGCGGAGGTGTCGGGGGTTGGCGATGGTCAGGTCGGTCGTGTCGTCGGTGAGGGGTTGGGAGAGGGCGGCGAGGTACTTCACGCCCAGGTCGACGCCGACGGTCCCGCGCTCACGTTGCTGGCGGGTCGGGCCGGTAGGCACGTCCATGGTGATCTTGCACAGCACCGAGGCGTGCCAGCGGTGCCCGCTGCGGGAGACCGTCACGGACTGCACGACCGCGTTGCCGCGGTCTACGAGCCGGGCCAGGCGCTTGCCGGAGTCGTGCAGCCGCACCTCGCCGATCGTGGGCAGCCGCAGCCGCCGGTACCCCGATAAGCGGATGCCCGGGCGCCTTACGTCGTGGTGGAGCCGGAACGAGTCCCTCGAGCGGCCCTTCTTCTTGAACCGCGGGTAGCCGACCCGACGGCCCGCGCGCTTCCCGGACAGCGAGTCCAGCCAGTTCTTCCACGCCCGGTCAGCGTCGGCGAACGCGGACTGGAACGCGTACGTGTTGACCTCGTGCCACCATGGGCACACCCCGTCCACGCCCGTCCGGGAATCACCCTTGACCTGGTTGAGGGCCTTCTGGATGACCGGCTTGGAGGGGATAGGGACGCGGACCTGCTTGCGCGCGTCCGCCTCGGGAACGCCCTGCTCAGTGAGGGCGGCAACCTGCTCGCGCCACTGCTGGTGCACCGCGACCTTCGCCGCCAGGGCGTGGTTGAAGGCCCACCGGGCCGTTCCCGCGTGCCGGAGCAGCGTCCCGATCTGGGTGGGGGTGGGGTCGAGCGTGAACTTGAAGGCCCGCAGGACTTCGGCGTGCATGCTGTTCCCCCCTCTCCAGGGTCGCGGCGTCCGCCCCCGCAGACGCCGGGGTGGACGCCAGACACACTAGGTGATGGGTCCGACACTCGCCGATACCCCGAGGTAAGGAACGGTCCGTTCATCGTCCAGCCGACAACAGCAGCCCCAACCGGGGAGCGAGGTGGCCGGATCGCCATCTTCCCTTCATCCGGCTTCGGCCTGCGGCGTGGAGCGCGCGGCGGAGACCGGCTGGCCGGCCTTCTGCGCCCGTGCACGGGACCGAGCTCGCGCTTCCGGGTCGGCGGCCGCGCGGGCACGGGCCTGGAGCTGCTCGGTCAGGTCGCGGCGGACTCGGGTTCGCGGTGCCGGCGGAGCGCCTGGTCCTGCCGTTCGGCGGCGGCGTGCACGGCGGCGGCGAGCTGGTTGCCGTGGCTGGCCTTGCTGGCCTGGTGTCACGTAACGGCGCTTCTTCAGCCAGTTCGCTTCGGGCCAGCTTGCCCAGACCAGCCGACAGTGTCGGAGGGTGACGATATGGTCGTCGGTTGATGGGCTGTCGTTCCTTTCAGCAGGGTGTGACCTTTTCGCCGGTCACGGAGAGCTGGGGCGGCTGCGTGGCTTTGCTGGCAAGGGGGCTGGCGATGGCGTTCGACACCCGGCAGATCCAGACCGCAGTCCTGGACGGCCCGGATTCCTACGAACCGGTGGTGTGCCCCACCGATGCGGACGAACTGGACGCCTTCCGAACCGAGTACGCGGACCGCGGGTTCTTCTGCGGGGAGCAGTTGGGCGGTTGCGGCGGTGAGCTGAGGACCCGGCGACCCGGCGACAGGGTCTGCCATTTCTTCCATGTCCACGACCCCAGCCGGCCGCCTTGCGGGCGCCGCGAGAGGACGGCCGGCGTCGCCAGCGCTGACCACCTGTACATCCTCAAGACCACGCGGTCCTGGCTGCGCCGGCAAGGCCGCGACCCGAAGTACCGCTTCACCGAACGTGACACGGCACCGCCCGGTTCGCTGATCGACATCTCCGGGCAGGGGGTGAACCTGCGTTTCCACACCGACCCCGCCCTCCCTCTGGACTGGGGCACCGACGAGGGGGCCGAGCTGGTGCTGGGTCCCAACGTTCGTGTCGACGCGGCGACCCTGGTGCGCCGCGGATACGTCAACCGCTTCATGCTGCGCAGCCAGGGCAGCGCCCGCGTACTGCTGTTCCGCACCGTGTTCCCGGAAGGCGGCAGCGAGTGGTTTCCCTTGGAGTCCTGCGAGATCACCTCGGATGGCCGTCTGCGGACGCCTGCGCTCGAGGGCTTCGTCCCGCCCGTCCCGCAGACCTGCCAGGCGGGCGACACCTCGGTGGCCGACTTGCAGCCGAGAGGGCCGGTGCAGATCGGCGATCTGGTCCGGCTCCTGACCGCTGGCAGGCGCGGCGGCCAGGTCAGGGCCGTCCGCGGGCTGGTGGAGGCTGCCAAAGCCGAGACGGCACGGTGCGAGGGCATCGCCTTGGAAACCCTGCAGACCTCCCTCACGCAAGCACGGGCCTGGTTACATGAACAGGACGAGCACCGGCGCTGGGTCTTCCGCCGCCTGCACGACGCAGTCAACACCCGGGCGGCCGGTGCAGCCGGAAGGTGGCTGAAGCAGGCCCGCGCCGAGATCGAACGAGGCGACGACCCCACCGGCGAGGAAGCGGCAATCCTGGAGGCCGCCGAGCCTCTGTGGAACCGCTGGCGCGCCAGAGCGTCGCAACCCCCGTCACGGGTCCAGTCCCGGACCCTGTCGTGGATTCCGCCGAACAACCAACAGCCGCCCGCTCCGTCCCGGCCTGCCCCTAAAGCGGCGAACTCCAGGGCCGACACCACGCGCGCCAAACAAGCCCGCCGCGCCGCACGAGCCGAGGTCACCGCCCTGCTGGCCCGTCTGGACGCCGAAGCTTCCCGGATGTCCGCACCCGAGTTCGACTCGCTGCTCCTGGACCTGGACCAGGCCGTAGCGGCGGCCAGGCATGTCACCACCCGCCAGCGCCACGACATCGCCCGCTGGAAGAACACGAACAGACAGCCCCAGCAGCCCGGCGGCCGGGCTGTCCCCGCCAAGCCCACCGCCGTGCGGCCGCGCCCCGACGCCGACCGCTCCAGCGTCCGATCGCAACTGCCCCCAAGCAAGCTCGACGCGGCAGCCGCCGCCGTGCGGGGCGCATTGAAGAAAGCAGCACGCGAGCGGACCACCACCACCTGGTCCCGCCTGCACGAACAGCTCGGGTCCGCGCTGCCGCGGATGACGCCCACCGAGCGCCTGGACGTCCTGGTCCGTGTCGACCAGCCCACACCCGCGGACCAGCCGCTCCTGTCGGCACTGATCGCGGCGGGCGACCCGGGCTTCACTGCGCGGTACCGCAGCGTCGCGGCGGCTTTGGGACGCGAGACGCCCGCCGACGCCGATGAGATCCGCGCCGCCATCTCCGGCGACGTCCGGCAACTGCACGACCTGTGGCGTTACCAGTGACCCGGTCAGGTTCGTCGCGTGCTCGCGCACGCCCGAGACTCAGCGCCCCTGCGCTCCGCCCTCCGGCGGGGCAAGGGGGGCAGAGCGCGGCGGCCGGCCGCGCGGATCGGGGGATGCGGCTTCGCCGGTATGTCCGCAGCTCATCCGGCTTGGGCCTGCGCCGTCGGAAGCACGGCAGGTGCCGGGCGGCCGTCCTTCTCCGTGCGGGCCCGGGCGCGGGCCCGCACGTGGGGGTCGGCGGCGGCGCGGGCGCGGGTTCGCGGTGCCGGCGGAGCGCCTGGTCCTGCCGTTCGGC
>Ga0070665_100002181_pt1 | contig 21826 bp, 18 predicted proteins | sample KBSS13metaG_FD_65862 | JGI IMG/M metagenome (GOLD analysis project Ga0070665, IMG submission 65862) | Switchgrass rhizosphere microbial communities from Kellogg Biological Station, Michigan, USA - KBS S1-3 metaG | ecosystem: Host-associated > Plants > Roots > Rhizosphere > Soil ... | reverse complement strand
GGAAACGAAGTTGGCCCCAGATATAGATGGGCAGGGTCGCCTCGGTGCCGGAGAGGAAATACGCGACCAGGAATTCATCGAACGAGGTGATGAAGGTCAAAAGCAGGCTGGCGACAACGCCCGGCAGCATCAGGGGGAAGGTGACGCGCCAGAAGGTCATCCAGCCATCCTCGCCCAGATCGGCGCTGGCTTCCTCCAGATTACGGTCGAAACCTTCAAAGCGGGCGATCAGGACGGTGAGCGCGAAAGGCACGCAGACCAGCATATGCCCCAGCACCACCGCCGCCAGCGACAGTGGCAGGCCTGATGCACCCAACAGCAGAAGCAGCGAGATGCCCAGCACGATGTCGGGAATGAAAAGAGGCAGTGAGATGAAGCCCAGCGCCGCGCCCGCGCCACGCAGCCGGTAATGCGTCACGGCCTTGGCGGCGGTCAGCCCCAGCAGGGTGGAAAGGAGGGCGGTGACCAACCCGACTTTCAGGCTGTTGCCCAAAGCATGTTGCATGGCGGTGTCGCCGGCCAAGGCCCCATACCAGCGGGTGGTGAAGCCCGACAAGGGAAAGGCAATGAATTCGGAGTTGTTGAAGGAAAAGACCGGCAGCACCAGCACCGGCACGTACAGGAAGGCAAGATAGGCCAGGGCGTAGGAAAAAAGCGCGCGGTTCTTCATCGTGCCGCCCTTGTCGCCGCCCGCGCCGCGGCCACGAACAAGCCGGCGATCATGCCCACCATCGCCATGCTGACCAGGGACAGCGCCGCCCCCAGCGGCCAATTGCCCGCGGCATTGAATTGCACCTCGATGATATTGGCGATCATGGTGCCTTTGGTGCCGCCCACCAGTTGCGGCGTGACGAAATCGCCGGTGGTGGGCACAAAGATCAGGATCGCGGCGCCCATCACCCCGGGCATGGAAAGCGGCAGGGTGACGCGCAGGAAGCGCCGAAACCTGCTGTCGCCCAGGTCGCTGGCAGCTTCCAGCAACGAGCGGTCGATTTTCTCCAGGCTGACATAGATCGGCAGGATGGCGAACGCGGCCCAAGCATGGGCCAGCGTCACCACCACCGCAAAGGGATTGTAGAGCAGAAATTCCAGCGGCTGGTCGATCAGATGCAGCCGCATCAGGCCCGAATTGATCACGCCGTTGAAGCCCAGGATGATTTTCCAGGCAAAGACGCGCAGCAGATACGATGTCCAGAACGGAATGGTCAGCGCCACCAGCCAGATGAATTTGCGCCGCGCATGGAAGGCGACGAAATAGGCCATCGGATAGGCCAGCGCCACCGTCACCAGCGTGACGGCGCCCGAGATCAGCACCGAGCGGAGGAACAGGCTGCGATAGCTGGCGCGGCCCAGGACCTCGCCATAATGGCTCAGCGTCCACCCCTCGGAAAAGGAAATCCCGCTCTGGCTTTTCAGGCTGGTGATGGCCATCAGCAGCAAGGGGGCTGCCAGCGCCAGGCCCATGACCGCCAGGGTGGGGGCGAGAAGGACGTAGCCTTCCCCAAAGTTCCGCCCGCGGTCAGCCACCCATGCCCCCCATAACCAGGGGCGATTGTTGGGAAATCGCCGGCCCCAGTGCAACCGAAACCTCGGGAATTGCGTCTTGAATCCCCGGGCGGAACAGGCCATAACCCGCCGTCTTGGAGTGCGGGCGTAGCTCAGGGGTAGAGCATAACCTTGCCAAGGTTAGGGTCGGGCGTTCGATTCGCCTCGCCCGCTCCAAGTTTATCCAATAAAATCAGGTGGATAGCTAATCAGAAAAAGGTTAGGCATCCCCTGTTTTGTCCGGAAACTGTCCGGAATATCCGAAAATCTGCTTACAAAGTACCGGCTTAGCTTCCATCACCGGATCAACTCCATCGACCTCTGAAATCCCTATGTTAGCCTCGCCTCGGGGTCAGCACATGCGTAACTAGAGAGCCATCAACGACTGAGCGTCATCGGTGGCGGGGCGAAAAGTTCCAGTATTAGGTGGAAGGATAAATTCATGGCGCAAGCCAGCGAAGTGCCGTTGCTTAAACCGGCCGATAAGATTCAGACCGCCAACGAAAATTCCAAGGTGGTCAACTTGGAGGACCGGCGCACTCCTGAGTTGGTGATAGCACTCGTCGGGCCAGTTGGATCGGGCGTTTCGTATACGGCGGGCTTGATAGCCACCATTCTAAAAGATGAATTCGACTATCGCGCGGTTTCATACAAAGTATCGTCCATCATCAAAGACGCTTGTGGTTTGATCGGTGAAACATTCGACGCGGCCCTCGAAGGAAATGCCCGGATCGAACGACTGCAAAATCTCGGAAACATGCTGAGGGGGAAGTTTGGTGCCGACTATCTTTCGGGGAAAATAATCGAGCGCATAGCGACAGAGCGGGTCGATAATGATGGTTACGAAATTGGACGCGATGATCTTCGTCCGCCTAAGCCTCGCCGCGTTGTACACATTGTGGACTCCCTGAAAAATCCCGCAGAAGTTCGACATCTCCGAGACGTCTATGGCGATACCTTCTGGCTCGTCGGCGTTTTTGCACCTGAGGGCATTCGCAAGGAACGGTTGAAAGAGCAGAAGGGCATCCAAGACCGTGATGTGCAAGGGCTGGTGGAGAGAGACGAAGACGAGGGTATGGCAGATGGACAGAAAGTCCGTGACACCATCTACGAAGCGGATTTCTTCCTCAGAAATGACGGAGTAAATGACGAACGTGCTAAGCGGTCTTTGCAGCGGTTTTTCGATGTTCTGTTCAATGTTGGAGTAGCAACGCCGACAGTAGACGAAGCGGCGATGTATACTGCTGTTTCTTCCGCAGCCAGTTCGGCCTGCCTCTCTCGCCAAGTTGGCGCGGCTATTTACTCGCCCCAACGAGAGTTAATCGGTGTTGGATCAAATGACGTGCCAAAGTTCGGCGGCGGCATCTACCATTCGGAAGACGGGGATGGTGACAACCGCTGTTTCAAGTACGGAGGCAAGGTTTGTCATAATGACCAGCGGAAAGAGACCTTGTATGGGCACATATGGAAGGAGTTAGTGGAAGCAAAGGTCATAGATAAAAAGAAACAGAAATACGAAGATGTGCGCGCTGCGCTCGCCAAGACCGAGATTCGTGGACTGATCGAATACTCGCGCGCTGTTCATGCTGAAATGGAAGCGATAATTTCTGTTGCGCGGGGCAATAAGCCCGGCCTCCAAGGTGCCACTCTATATTGCACCACATTCCCCTGCCACAGTTGTGCGCGTCACATCATCGCGGCGGGCATTCGCAATGTCATCTACATTGAGCCCTATCCAAAGAGCTTGGCGATTGATCTTCATAAAGACGCCGCTTCCATGGATGAAAAGGATGCCGACAAAAAAGTCGTGTTCCTGCAATATGATGGTATTGCCCCCAAGAATATTGTTAGGTTTTTCAAACATGGCTTGCCGAGGAAAGAAAAAGGCAGGACCATTACCCGATCACCTAAGGAGGCTTTTCCAGTTCTCCAACCGTTGCTCGATGGATACACAACCCGAGAGCAGATTGTGGTGAGCAAACTAGTTAAGATCGAATCAGCGAATCAGTGAGGACCGGGGCATGAAAAAGGCTGATAAGCGAGATAATCAGCTATCTTTTTCATTGGAAGCGTCCACCGCTTCTCAGCGGTCGGCCATAAATGGGGCCACGAAGCTGAAAGTCGTCCGCCTAGACGAAGCACGTGTTCAAAAAGCCAGAAAATTCCTGATGGAACAGTTGAGTAAGTCAGGACTGCGCTAACTTTCATCTTTGATCTTTAAACGAGATACTGTTGGAATTCCAAGGAGTTCCGACCAATAGCGGCGCGCTTTCGCACAACCGCGTTCAGATCACACCAGAGTCCAGATCACGCCAGAACGCGGCGACGCAGTGCCGCGCCGCCATTTTGGCGCTCACGCCGCTGCCAAAGCTGAAAGCATCAAAGATGCGATACGTACTATTGACGTAATAGTAAAAATAGTTACTATTCGTACTGTAACAGCTACGAGATGCAGGGACATGGCTATGATCGAAGTCGATTTTGAGGTGTTCAAGGAGATCACGGCCCGGCGTGAGACCGAGGAGATGACACCCAATGATGTGTTGCGCGGCCTGTTGGGGCTGGACATCAAATCCTCGGAAGCGGGCAGCACGGCAGCGCTCAAGGGTTGGTCCTACAAGGGAATCCTTTTCCCCAACGGGACGGAGTTCAAGGCGTCATATAAGGGGACGATGTATCTCGCGAACGTCACGTCGGACCAACTGATGCTCGACGGCAACGTGATGAACAGTCCATCCGAGGCGGCGATGGCGATCACCAAGACCGCCGTCAACGGCTGGACATTCTGGAAGTGCAGATTCCCGGATTCGCGCCGGTGGCAGAAGCTGAGCAGCCTGCGGTCGCACGACTAAACCACCGTAGAATATAGACTTTTTAAGTACACAGGCCGCCTTTGCACGTATGATTGCAAAATCTACGAAAAACTGGTTGACATGACGGCCCCAATCGCCCATGTACAGTCATCATTATGGCGACCAAGAAAGCTAAAGAATCAGACCGGGATAAATTCATTCGCTTAGCCAACGCGCGGGTGCCCAAGGCACTCCGCGCGATCCGGCTAATCGGCAATCTCGCGAACCGTTCCAACTATGCCTCGTCTCCCGAGGACGCACGCCGCATCATCGACGCGCTAGAAAAAGAACTTAAAGCGGTCAAAGCAAAATTCGAGACGACCACATCCAAGGGTGAAATTGGGTTTCGCCTGAAATAAGCCATCAGGAGTCTGATATGCCGGGCGAAGATATACTAAAGAATTTTCTCGAAGTAGCGCTCGCGGCCTCCACGGTAACGGACATTGAGACGGCGCTAGGCTCATTGGTAGGCGAACTTGGGGAGCGGCTACAGTTCGTTCCTGTCGGTGGCAGAGAAAACAACCGTGGCGTAATTGAAGTCGCAACCGATCCCGGTCGCTGCCTCATCGAGCGCGTAACGAACGCTTCTGACGCGGTCCTCGAACGCGAGCATTACGAAAGGAATGGCCTTCCCGAGTGCAAGAGCCCGAGGGATGCGGCGCAGGCTTGGCTCCATGTCCCTCCCGCCGGTTTGAGTGGTATGACCTCAACCCAGCGGCGGACACTTGCCCAAGATATTGTCGTGCGAGTGTCCGAAGGTGAAGGAAAGAATTCGCGGACAGTAGGTGTGCGGGACAACGGGATCGGAGTTACTGCGGATGATATGCCGACGACAATCCTGAGTCTGAATGAAAGCAACAAGATCAAAAAGAGGTATTTGGCTGGCACCTATGGACAGGGCGGTTCCAGTACCTTCGCGGTGTCCAAATACACCCTGATCGTGTCCCGGAGAGACGGTTCCGACGAAATCGCTGTCACCTTGGTCAAATTCTTGGATTTGCCGCCGGACGATTTTAAGACCGGCCACTATGTGTACGCCAAGGTGGACGGCAAGGTCATTTCAGTTGGCGCAACAGGCTTTGATTTTCCGAAAGGGACGTTGATCCGGCACTTCGGCTACGACCTCTCGAACTACAATGGAGCTTTTGATCCCGGCAGCGTCTACGGATTGCTGAACCGGTATCTGTTCGATCCCATTATCTCGCTTACGTTTCAGAATGACGTGGCTAAGTGGAACAGGACGATCAAGGGGTCCCGAAACAGCCTCAATGGCGCGGTGGATGACGGAGATGACGCCAAGGGCATCGGCATGGCGCACGCCATGCCGACGCATACAATTCAGCTTGGCGACCTTGGCTCCATAGGCTTCGAGTATTGGCTTCTCAATCATTCCGAGAAAGAAAAGAGTCCCATACGATCTTACGTCGATCAAAACCACCCGATCATTATGACCAATAACGGTCAAAATCAGGGTGATCTGACGCAGCGTGTTATCAAGAAAGACGTAGGGCTTCCGTATCTGGTTGGGCGGCTCATCTGTCATATTAACTGCGACGGACTCTCCGCCGACGCCAAACGGAAGTTGTTCACCTCGACTCGAGAACAGACCCGCAGCGGATTCGTGTTCGATAGGATCGTCGAGGAGATTGTCGCCAGCCTCACATCGGATGATGAACTAAAGCGTCACAATGATGAGGCCCGCGAACGCAGCTTGAAGTCGCGCGACGAGCAAAGCGAGGCCCAGATGCGCAAGGAAGTGGGGCGGCTTCTAAAGATTCATGGTGTCGGCGTTGGTGTGGAAACAACACAGCCGAAGACGGGAAAGGAAGGAACGGCTCCGGGCGGTGGTGGCGGAGGCGGCGGCGGTGGTGGCACGCCCAAGACACCGACGCCGATCACAGTCAACGATCCACCTACGTTTGTTAGGATCGTTTGGGATGCTGAAAAGCCGATCACTTTCTATGAGAGCAGCCGCCGCTATATCCGGATTGAAACCGACGCAAACTCAGATTACCACGACCCCATTAACCCGAAGAACTCACGCTTCAATTTCATTGTCGGCTCACATCTCAAGGTCGTAGGGAGCACCGCCCTAAAAGGCGGACGAATGCGCCTGATATTGGATTGTAAGGAGGGGAACGCTATCGGGGAGACGGGGAAGATTACCGTCGAGTTGTCCCGGCAAGGGCAACCTATGCTTACCGCGCAGCACCCGTATGCCATTGTCGAAAAACCGCCAGTGAAAATGAATAAAGACAAGGCGACTGTCCCGAACTTCAACGTGATCTCAGTTGCTGGGCCGGACGACGAAAATTGGGCGCGCTTCCCCGAAGGCATCAAAGCCGACAAAATTGCCAGCGCTGCCGTGATGGACGAGGGCACGCTGGACATCTATTACTCTGCCGCCTTTCCCCGCTTTCATGCAGAGATGGAGCATCTGGCTGCGAAGGACACCGCATTGGCGGCGACCTTTAAGAGCCGGTATGAAATCTGGCTCGCGGTGCATTCGCTCCTCCACTACCAAGATAGCGAACTCGAAAGTTGCCCCGCAGGGCTTGAAAAACTCACAGAGGAAGAAAAGGACGTTTTGGAACAGGAAGAACGGGTCCGCATCGCGACCGTTGCAGCCCTTATGGCGAAGCGCGAGACGACGTTAGGGGCAGTAAGCGACGATAGTTAGCGAGACGCCTTACGGCGCTTGGTTATAAGGACCGGCTTCCTAACTTTTCGCGCAACCTTCTTTGAGTTAGCTCTTTTCGGTCGCGGTGCAGCGCTCCGAACAAATCGCCCCTTTGACCCCTGCGCATACTCTTTATTGGCTTCCACGGAAATCCACTTCCGCCCGAGCGCCTGAGCGGCCCAACCCGTCGTATTTGACCCACCGAAGGGATCGAAGACCACGTCGCCTGCTTCGGTGAGAAAGTCGATAAAGAATAGAGCCAGCCCCAACTGCATTCTTGCAGGATGCGGTTCATATCCTTTCTTCAAGCAGTAGTCCCGATACGTCGTATCTACCATCGTGCCGGAAAGGGTCAGTAGCGATTCCGGCAATTGGGCAGCATCGACATTAGGGTCAATTACGTTCGGCGAAATAGCGCCGCCGTGATTCTTGAGAAAGCCAGTTTCAGAAATGACGTGCCCTGACGGACGCCGCCCGGCATTGTAAGTTTTCCTCTTCAACAGCGATTTCATGGTCTTGCTGTACGGCAACAAAACTTTCCGATTATCTGCCTTTGGATGTTCGCTCTTAGACATCCACCAGACGTGTGTGAAAGAATCCTTCAACCGCTCTCGATTGATGTTCACCCACTGCGCTGGGCTCGGCAGGCGTGCCGGGTTGTGGCAAATAACTTGCTGCGACAGATAGAGCCCTCCGGCTTTCTTGAAGGCGAGTAGCGCCTCAAGCCCGAGGGTAGACATCACCGGCACACCCGGCTCCCACGAATTGCCTACCTCTATTACTATGGACCCCTTGGGGGTAAGCAACTCGCACAGCTTCGGAGCGAGCTTTTCAAGCCACTCGATGTATGACTTGCCTGTCTCGTTTCCGTATTTCTTCTTACGGATCAGAGGAAATGGAGGCGAGGTGAAAATCAGATCAATCTTACCCTTGCACCGGTGTAAGGCCGGATCGAGCAGGGCGTCCTCAATCTTGCCGACCAACATCAAACCTGATGCGGTGCCGTAGGCTTTACGAACGATCTGTTTGCGCCCGCTGACCCTCGCTTTAGGTCGAGGCTTCGGTGTTGACTTACTAGTATGTCGCTTTGGCAAAATTGCCCCGCCCAAGGCAAAAAGTTGGCGGGCAGGCTAGACAGAAATGCGACCAAAAGCCAGCGATTGCTCCCACATTTCAATGGGATACGGCGTGGCAGCCCGGAAATTCTTGTTGAGCGATTGGTTTGCGCGCAGGTGATGGTCGTCTTTTCATTACCGCGATTTGCTTTCGCTGAGCAGTGAACTAGCCGAGACTTGAAGGACGGCGGCGATCTGCCCGACGACCGCGATGCTGGGATTCTCTTGTCCCCGCTCGATACCGCCGAGATAGCGCATGTCGATACCAACTTCGGCGGCGAGTTGTTCTTGTGTCATCCCGGCGGCCTTCCTCAGACGCCTTACGTTTGTCCCCAAAATTGCTTCCAGCCGCATGATCCTATCCGGCAGGAAGGGGACGACTTTCTCTAGGAACTATTGTTCCTATTCGTAATGGGAACTATAGTGCCAACCGGTCTACGCTCGGAATGTCGTGGATCGTGACATTCCGGCCTCAGTGGCGCGGAAGTTTGTGGTGAATTGCCGGAGCAGAAATGATTGAGATTGATCGGGAGGATGTATTTACCGAGAGAGAGGCGGCTGAAATTCTAAAAATGACGCCACGTATGCTGGCGACTCGACGCCGAGCCGGAAAAATCCGATGTATTAAGGACGGTCATTTCATTGTTTATAAGGTAGAACACTTCGCCGAGTATCTGTGCTCGTTGGAAAAAGGCACCAGACTTGAAACCTATCTGACTGACACATCCGATTTGCTAGAAGCCGTGAAGCGGCATCTTGCTCTGTCAACGCGAAGGCGGAAAGTCTAGGTCGGGATCAATCAGAATTAAGCTCTCAAGGGGGTGCACCTTCCCTGTTTTTTTCTGGACGGGGACAGCCCTCTTGACTGTCTGGCTGGGTGGGGGCGGAGGGGGCGATTTAGGCTCCTCGCAGGGCTGGCCTAGGCTCTTACAGAAGTCCCGGAGGTTCTTTTCGGAGTACGCGACGTAGACACCGTCCCTGATGCATTCAATTTTTCGGGCGCGTCGCCGGTTGGCGAGTTGCCGAACAGACATCCGGAGGATTCTGGCGGCCTCCTCCTCGGTGAATAGAACGATCACTCGGTTTTCGCCGCCCTCCCTGACAGTGGAGAGGTAGCGCCCCTCGTCGAAACTGGGATGGGCACGGTTCCGTCGAATTCTCCCGGTTTCATCCAATTGGAAGTCTCCCAACCAATCCCAAGGCGTTGATTTCACGCCAGATTTTATGTCCGGAGCATTCTTAGGTAAAACGCGGTAACGCCCGGTAAAAATCGGTATGCGAATCCAATTCGCTAACCAAAAAATGGCGGAAACATTGGGGCTTTTCTGCTACGTCCGGACAAGCATAGTATTGCCAAGGTTAGGGTCGGGCGTTCGATTCGCCTCGCCCGCTCCAAGTTTTTCAACGATTTCAAACGGATACGGGGTCGGCGCAATCCCGCGGGCTACCATCCGGTGGGGCTGGTGCCGGAACGCCCGGTAATCTGGAAAAATCGCAAAAACGACAATTCTGGTTAAGCTTCACCGCCAGCCCTCTGCCTCGGGCAAGAAATCCGAACCGGAAGCGTTGCGCCAAACGGGGTCCGTGGTGGCCGCAATGGGCTGGCAGCCAAGACAAGTCCGCTGGAGCGATATCGGGATTCCCTAACTCTTTTCGGGTTCCAGCAAACGGGATGCCTGTGGAGCGATGCGCTCAGACTTGGCTGGCGGCGGACGTTTCGGTGAACGGCGCGAAACAGCGCGCTGCAATAGTCCGCTGCGGCGGTCGCGCGACAAACGTCTCCCAGTATGAATATTTCATGGAAACATCACACCGCGGGGTTTCTCGACATGATCTTTCCCGGCAGCAACCATCATCTGCAGGGAAAGACGGGGCGTGCGTACGGCAGCTTGGGGGATTATGTGCGCCGCAGTGCTGGCGCAGCCCGCGTTCGCAGACGCTCCTCTCACCGAGAGTGTGATTGTGACCGGGCGTGCCGGCGATATGACGGGCATAGCCGCATCCTCCAACGAGGGTTCGATCAGCGCCGCTGACATGGCGCTTCGTCCCCTTTTGCGGCCAGGAGAGATCGTTGAGAATATTCCCGGCGTCATTGTCACGCAGCATTCCGGCGACGGCAAAGCCAACCAGTATTTCCTGCGGGGATTCAATCTCGATCACGGCACCGACCTTGCCATCAGCCTGGATGGGATTCCGGTCAACATGGTCAGCCATGCCCATGGCCAGGGTTATTCGGATCTCAATTTCGTCATTCCCGAACTGGTCGAAGCTGTCAAATACAAGAAAGGCCCCTACTATGCCGATGTGGGGGATTTCGGTGCGGCCGGCGCCTTCGACATCCGCTATTACGACAAGCTGCCGTCCGGCATCGCTCGGCTGGAGGTCGGCGCCTTCAATTACCAGCGCGGCGTACTCGCCGACAATGCGGCTTTGGGGGCCGGCAACCTGATCTATGCGCTGGAACTGGAGCATTATGACGGGCCTTGGGACCTTGCCGGCGACGAGCGCAAGATCAGCGGTGTGTTGCGCTACAGGCTGGGCGACTGGGCAGTCACCGCGACGGCCTATCACAATAGCTGGACTTCGACCGATCAGGTGCCGGATCGCGCCATCGCCAGCGGGCTGATCGACCGTTGGGGCGCGATCAATCCCACCGACGGCGGCAAATCGGGCCGCTATTCGCTGAGCGCCGCGTGGGGCCGCGATGACGGCAACACCGCATCCCATCTGCTTTTCTACGGCCTCTATTACGACCTGGACCTGATTTCCGATTTCACCTTTTTTCTCACCGATCCGGTGCATGGCGACCAGTTCGAGCAGCAGGACGCGCGCTGGCAAATCGGCACCAAGGCAAGCCAGAGCTGGACGCACCCGCTGTTCGGCGCAGAATCCGCCACCACCGCCGGGCTGGACATCCGCAATGACGATATCCGCAATGGGCTGTTCCATACCGAACAGCGGACGCGTCTTAACACCACCAACTTCGCCAGCACTGGCGAAACCAGCCTGTCGCCCTATATTCAAAACGTGACGCACTGGACCGATTGGTTGCGCACCATTGCGGGTGCGCGGGCCGATTTTTTCTGGTTCGACGTCGCTTCCGTCTCCGGCGGCGGCGGGCAGGTCTCGGCAAGCCAGTTCAGTCCCAAGTTTAGCGCCGTGCTCGGCCCTTGGGAGAAGACCGAGCTCTATGCCAATTTCGGCTATGGCTCCCACAGCAACGACGCACGCGGCGTGGTTGATCGGAATGGTTCGGCAACGCCGCTGACCCGCGCCGTGGGCGCGGAGACCGGGATCCGCACCACCGCGATACCCGGCCTGCAGATGTCGTTGACCGCGTGGCTGCTGAACATCCAGTCCGAACTGACCTGGGTGGGCGACGCGGGCACCACCGAACCGAGCGGACGCACCCGCCGCTATGGAGTCGAGTTGGCCAGTTTTTACACGCCCACGCCCTGGCTCACGCTGGATCTCGACTATGCCTGGTCGCATGCGCGCTTTGTCGATTTCGATCCGGCGGGACAACATATCCCCGAGGCGTTGGCCGCGACCATGGATGGCGGGATCGCGCTGCACAATCTGGACGGATGGGCCAGGGACCTGTTCGGGGGGATACGGCTGCGTTATTTTGGTCCGCGATCCCTGACCCAGGACAATTTCGTCCGCTCCAAGGCGACGACCCTGCTTTACGCCAAGCTGGGATACACCCTCACCGCCGATACGGCCCTGACCCTGGACGTGTTCAATCTGCTGGACGAAAAAGCCGGAGACATCGACTATTTCTACGCTTCGCGATTGCCGGGCGAGCCCGCCTCCGGCATAGACGGCGTCCATACCCATCCCTCCGAGCCGCGGGCGTTTCGGATTGCGTTGAGCGTGACCCTGTAAGGGTCCCCGGCCGCCTGTTCAGCCGTGATAAAGGGCGGAAATCTGGAAGCCGGCGACCATGATGCCGACGGCCGCTATCCAGCTTCCCCCGGCGCGCAAGGCGATGGGCCGCCATCCGCCTCGCCCTTCCAGGAACAATGTCGCCAGCGCGAGGGCCAGGGTCGCGAAAGCATAGCCCACCGCGGCGACACCGCAGATGAAAAGCAAGCGGTCGGTATTGTAGACCATCGCTTCTCCATTCTCGTAGCCATTCGCAAGCCCGACCAGAAGGCCCAGGCCCAGGAAAACCGGAGTCGGAAGGGGTTTCGCCAGCGCGACCAGCAAGCCTATCCCGGCAATGGCCGCGACATTCACGAATTGCACCAGATGAAGATCGGGCAGCCAGACGCTAAGCGCCGCTCCCAGCAACAAGCCGACAGGGAAAGCGAGAATCAGCCAGCGGCCACGCGCGGCGCCCTGCAGCGCCGCGAGAATGACCAAAGCAAGCCACGGCAGCGCGAACTCAAATCCCGTCATGGGATGCAGCGCGCCGTCATAGAAATCCCCCAGACGGGTGTTGACCAGATGCGCCTGGCTCGCGGTTGGCGTAAGAACGGCCAAGGCTGTGATCAAGCTCCGCGTGCGCCAAGTTCGCATGCACCGCATCTCCATCAGGAAACCAGAAAGAACAATCCGGCGCAGGCGATGGCCGCGCCGCAGGCCTGCACCGCCTGCGCACCCAGCGGTCGGCGCGTGGCCGTGCCGATCAGGATGCCGGCCAGATGCAGCAGGCCGGTCGCGACGACAAAACCGACGCCATAACCGACAGGGTCCGCCGCGCCCGGCAATTCACGCCCATGGGCATAGCCGTGAAAAATAGCAAAAATCGCCACCAATGCCGCCGCCGCCCATAAGGGTGGACGCAGCCTGAGCGCCACGACAAGGCCGAGGGCAACGGCGGAGAGCGCGATGATTGTCTCCACAAACGGGATCGCTATGCCGGTTATCCCCAGGACCCCGCCCATCGCCATCACCAGCGGAAAGGTGATGGGAAGTACCCAGATCGCGGGCGCGCCAAGCTGCGCGCCCCAAAGGCCCACCGCTACCATCGCGACAAGGTGGTCGGGGCCGGATATGGGATGCAGGAAGCCGGTCTGGAATCCGAACACGGTATCCTTGCCGGTATGCGCCCAGGCTGGTTCGCTCAGCGCGAGGAGCGTGGCCCCTGCCAGCCATGGTTTGGTGATGATGCCCCTCATCCTCATCCCTCTTAACCGGCCACCACAAGCGGCAAGCGGGTCAGGAACCAGAAGGTCGCGATCGCGCCAATGGCATAGGCCGGTACTGAGGCGCTCCAACGGGGCAGGGTGGCTTGGGTGCGGCGATGCGCCCACATCAGGGCGAGCACCAGAAGCACAAAGACCAGCTGACCGATCTCCACGCCGACATTGAAGAACAGCAGGGCAATGGGCAGCGTGGCGTGCGGGATTCCCAGCGCGGTGAGCGCCGTGGCGAAGCCAAGGCCGTGCAGCAGGCCGAAGGAGAAGGCGACGACCCAGGGATAACGCGCGGTCAGGCCGATTTCGCCGCGGTTGAGCTTCACGATCTCCACGCCGACGAAGACGATACTGAGCGCGATGGCGGCGTTGAGGGGCGCGGTGGGGACCCCGATCCAGCCGAACGTCGCCGCGGCGAGCGAGATGCTGTGCGCCACGGTGAAGGAGGTGATGGTCTTCACCAGCATCCATCGACCGCGGACAAGCCAGATCAGCCCCAGCACGAACAGCAGGTGATCAATACCCAGCAGAATATGGTCGATGCCCAGATTGATGTAGGTGTTGGCCAGCTCAAGCCAGACTGCGATATTGGTTCCCGGCTCGGTTGCGACGGTGACATAAGGATTGCCCGCGCTCACCGTGTAGGCCTGCACCTCGTCGCCTTGCTGCGGGATGATGCGGATCATCGTGGCGGATTGTTTGCTGCCCAGCCCCTCGAAACTCAGCCGTCCGACCAGGCCGCGCGCGCCGCAGTCCAGTTGGGGTGGCGTCCATTTGCATTGCGGCGGAAAGATCGGCTTCAGGGTCGTGTCGACGGGCGGCAGACTCCAGCTGCCCAGATAATGCCCGTTGCCCTGGTCGCGCAGTTCCAGGACCGCGATCGTGGGCTCATGCGCTGCAGCCGGTGTTGCGCACAAGACGGCGAGAAGACCGAGCAGCGCCGCCCAGCAGGCCTTCGGCCGCCTTTTGAATGTCGCGAGCAGGGTCATGGCAGCACGGCGCCCTTGATGACATAGGGTTTTGCCATCACCCGGACCGCCTGCGCGGCCTTCTTGCGCAGATCATCTTGCTGCCATTCTTCCACCATGGGGCCCGTGGCCTCGGCAACGGTCACGGCCCGTTTGGGAAGGAGGCCTTCCACCCGGGCGATGTGCCAGCTGTCGCCCGACTGCAGGATCCGCCATGTGTGAAGCGGCTGGGTCTTCAGGGCCGCCACGAACGGTTTGCTGAAGCCGGCGGTCAATGTGTCCACCGGCCGGTTGGTATAGGAACGGGCGAGCAGGCGGACCGATTCCGGTTCTTTTCCGGCGTCAATCAATTTCAGGGTCGCTTGCGCATCGGCTTGCGACTTTCCCATGGGGACGTCGAAAAAGCTGATGCGTTCGGGCACATCGTATCTGTCCCGGTGTGCATCCAGCCATTTCTGCAGATCGGCTTCCTTCGGCGCACTGGGCCTGATGTTGCTGAAGATCAGCAGCCGCATCTTTTGATTGATGCGATCGCGGATCATGTCATCACCCTTGTCGAAGCCCTGCGCCAGGGCCTCGCGATAGACGATCTCGTTCAGCAGCCAGTCGTCCGTCAACCGCTTGAGTTCCGCGGCCGATGGCGCGCGCTTTTGCTGCTGGGTGAAGGTGTCGACAAGGGATTTGCGGATTTCCGGAGTGAATTCGATCAGCCGCTCCTTGGGGACCCCCGGCGCCACCACGGCGTTTATGACAAACAGCAAGGCGCCCAGGACCAGGAAGTGGAGCAGCGGTTCGCGCAGGAAACGCTGAACGCCGTCGGTCTGCCACCAGGCGCGCTGCGCGCGCGCGAGTCCGGCAGCGGGGGAGGTAAAGGAATCGGCCGCTTCATCTGTCATGGATTCAATGAATTGCTGGGGATTGCGGGAGGCTGACGCCCGGGTGGACAACGCCGCAGATGTAAAGTCGATAAATATAACGGCCGTGTGACGGTCAGCGCGGCGAAAGGGCGCTTGCAAACATTGGAACGGCAGCCTCATTTTGCGCCGCTTGGAAAACCACGGCGGGGGATGCAGGAATGAGCGAAATCATCGGGCTATTCCCGACGCCGGTGATGCGGACCGAACGGCTCCTGGATGCCGAATCGGTGGGATCCTATGTGCAGCGCATAAAAGCCCTGCGGAAATCGGCCAATGCCCGCTCCAAGTCGCTCTGCCATACCGAAATCGTCGATCCGGCCCGGGACGAAGGATTTGCGCGGCTGGATAACATCCTGCGCGATCAACTGGTGGAATTCGGCAAGACGCTGTTCGGCGAGGAACTGCACTGGTCCGTAAAAGAGATGTGGTTCAATGTCATGGAGACGGGCGGGTTCCAGTCGATCCACAATCATGCCAACAGCATCGTATCCGGCGTGCTTTATCTGACTGATGCGCATCCTTCCTCACGCATCGTGTTCTCGAAAGGGTTGGGCGGCACCGACTATATTTTCAACAATTTCAACAGGAAGGCTGCGGTCGGCCCGTATAACGGAGTCAAGTGGTTCTTGCCGCAGATTTCGGCCGGCGACCTGATTCTCTTTCCCAGCTATCTCCTGCATGAAGTGCCCGAGAATCGCGGGCCGCAGAGGCTGTCGATCGCGTTCAACGCCATTCCCGACCGGCTCGATTCATCGGGATACATGATCCGGCTCGGTAGCTAGTCCGATTGCGCTACGCCGACGCCCGCTATTACAAAACTGACACGCAATATTCAAATCACAGACCGACCGGCGTCATGATTGCCCCGATACTGCGCTCACCAATTCCTTAAACCAATTTTATTTGACGGGGCTGATGATGAACAAGAAATGGGCAGTGGCCGGCGCTTCGGCCATCGTTGTGGCGACCAGCATGTCTGTCGCGCCCGCCTATGCGGGGCACTATGTGGCGGGCGACATGCACAACCACACCACCTGCAACGACGGCAATTGGTCGGTCCAGACCATGGTGACCGCTGCCCTTGGCACTTATGGCCTTGATTGGCTGGGTGACGTTGGCCATGGCGGCGCGTTTGTCCGCGACTGCCGCTTTGACGATTTTGAAGGCGACGGCCCCAAGACCGGCTCGGGCGCCTATTTCGAAAACACCGTCGGCGTGGGCGCGTTCAAGGGCGATCCGGTGACCTCGTCGTCGAATTCCGGCAGCCCGTCTTCTCCCCATCGCGCCATGTGGGAATGGCAGATCATCCAGGATTATCACTATCCGCTGACCATCCAGGTCGCCAAGTCCCTCGGCAAGACCGTGGTTTTCAAGGGCACGGAATGGGTTACGCCGGGTCATGAACATACCGACACCACCACGTTGTTCGGCCAGAAGCCCTGGAACAAGGGCACGGACAACGGCAATGCCTTCGCGGCGGCCGAGTTCGAATATCGCTTCGACCGCAATGACGGCGACACCAGCGGCGGCGCTCCCGATCACAACTGGACCGGCAAGGACACCGTCAACAATAGCGGCACCAACGGCCATGCCATCAAGTCGCTGGCGGCGCTCAACTGGATGCAGACCAACTATCCGCTGGGAAGCATTGCTCTTCCGACCCATCTGGAACGCGCCGGTGTGTTCAACCCGGCCGGCAATGGCGGCTGGAATGTCGAGCATCTGCGTGACTGGAACAACGCGGCCCCGGTGGTGGCTTTCGGCATGGAATCCATGCCCGGTCACCAGGCCGCCAATGCGCGCGGCGAATACCGCGCCGGCTTCTGCGGCACCGGCTGCGATTCGGTGGGCGTGACCACCTATGGCGGCACCGGCATCTATGCGGCGACAATCGGCGGCGTGTGGGACGCGCTGTTGGGTGAAGGCCGCAATTTCTTCACCTTCGCCAGTTCGGACTTCCATCAGCGCGGCCTGTTCAAGGCTACGGAGCGCAGCTCAACCGCCGACTTCTTCCCCGGCGAGTATGAGAAGACCTATGTTCCTTCGAAGCCGTCGAATTTCCGGCCTCAGGACGCGCTCAATGGGTTGCGTTCGGGCAATGCCTATTACACGCAGGGAGATCTGGTCGGTTCGGATATGACCTTCACGGCCAACGTCGCCGGCAAGGCTCCGGTCAAGACGATGGGCGAGACCCTGATCGTTCCCAAGGGCAAGGACGTTGTGATCACCCTCACCGTCACTGATCCGGCGGGTGCGAACAATTCGCCTTATTCGTTCCCCAATCCGTCACTGACGCAGATTGGCATCTCCCAGCCGTTGGACCATCCGGTGCTGGACCATGTTGACTTCATCGGCGGCGATGTGACAGGCGTCATCTCGCCGGGCAGCGCGAACTATACCAATGGCACCAATCCGTCGACGCACATGATCGCGTCCTTCAACGCCAGTTCATGGACGGCTGCCGGCCCGCTCCGGACCATGACGTTCACGATCCACAACGTCCAGAACAGCCAGTATGTCCGGGTTCGCGGCACAAACCTGCCGGTCAATACGCCGAATGAGACGGACGCCAACGGCAATCCGTTAAGCGACCCCATCAACACTTCGGCGGTGATTCCGTGCTCCGACCCGGCCTGCCCGGCGCATATGACGAATGGCAAGTCCACCTTCGACGTCGCGGCATGGTCGGACCTGTGGTTCTACACCAACCCGATCTTCATCCGGGTGCAGGGCGACGCCCCGCTGCTGGTCGAAACCAATGCGGCACTGGCGGCCAATCTGAAAAAGGCCCATTCCAACTAGGCTGCCGCAGAACTGTAATATATCTGCCTTAATGAAGAGGCTCCCGCGAGGGAGCCTCTTCCCTTTTTTGAAAGATCGGCAAACGCACATGGAGGAACGCATCGCTCCCCGGAGCAGCGGTTTTCCGCGATTTGTCCCGGTCATGGTGATCGCGGCCGCTTCGGGTTTCGCGGGGCTGGGGTACGAAATCGTCTGGACCCGGTCGCTTGCCAATTCCCTTGGTCACGAACTTGTCGGGGTGCTGGGCGTGCTGGCGGCCCTGTTTGCGGGACTGGCGCTGGGAAGCGCGGTGTTCGGACGGCGTATTGCCGTCAGCCCCAATCCCGGTCGTTGGTATGCCGGCCTGGAAGTCGCGATCGGCCTGTGGGCGCTGGTCCTGATCTGGTTGCTGCCCGCGCTGGGATTGGTGGTGCCGGTCCTCAATCCCATTGACGCTTCGCAATTTCGCCAATGGACTGTCTCTTTCGCCTTGCCTTCGATCATCCTGTTGCCCGCGACCGTGGCGATGGGCGCGACCCTGCCGGCATTGGAAGCGATACTGGCGCCCTATGCGCGGCAAGGGCAGGTGGTCAGCTGGGTCTACGCGGCCAATACCTTCGGTGCGGTCCTTGGCACCCTGGGCACAACATTCTGGATCATGCCCGCCGCCGGCCTGTCCCGCACGCTGGCGCTTTGCGCCATCGTCAATTGGCTTTGCGCGGCGGCGATGGCCGCGCTCCCGCGGCGCGATCTCGATCCGGCGGCAACTGTGGCTGCAACGCGGCGGCCTGGGGCCACGAATTTGCCGTCGCTGTTCCTCACGGGATTTCTGGGAATTGGGTTTGAGGTTCTGGCCGTGCGGACGGTGAGCCAGATACTGGAAAACACGGTCTACACCTTCGCGGCTTTGCTTTCGGTCTATCTTCTGGGAACCGCCTTGGGCGCAGCCCTTCACGGTCGCCTCGCTCGCTTGTCGCGCTGGCATCTGGGCACCGGTTGGATGGCAGCGGCGGCGTCTGTCGCCTGTATCGGCGGTGTCATCGCCTTGGGATTTGCCAACGTGATCACGGCGGACTTGTTGCAGGCTCTGCCTCGTTCGGTCGCCGGCGCGGTCACCGCGGAACTTGCGATTGCGGCTGTGGTCTTTCTTCTTCCCACCATCGCGATGGGGATGCTGTTCGCGCGCCTGGCGCAACAAGCTCGCGACAGCAGTGGCAGCCTGGGACCGGCGCTTGCCGCGAACACGGCCGGCGCTGCGCTGGCGCCTATACTGTTCGGCCCGCTGTTGCTGCCGCTGCTGGGTGCGAAAAATGCTTTCCTCCTGATCGCGTTTTCCTATGCGGCCGTCGCGCCGGCAAAGGATATCAAACGCGAACTGGCGCCGCGCCTGATCGCCGTGGCAGCGGTCGTTCTTGTGCTTGTTCTGCCGCTATCGCTGCGTTTCATCCAGGTGCCGCCCGGCGGAGAGTTGCTGTGGCATCGCGACGGCGTCATGGCGTCGGTCAGTGTGGTGCGCAATGGCGCCGGCGACAATATGCTCGAAGTCAACAACCACTTCCGTATGGGGGGAACCGCTTCGATCCAGTCCGACTATCGCGAAGCGGATATCCCCTTGCTGTTGCATCCGGGTCCGCGGCGAGCGCTTTTCCTCGGCCTGGGAACGGGGACGACGATTTCAGCGGCGGGGGATCATCCCGGCTTGATCGCGGACGGCGTGGAATTGGTGCCGGAGGTGGTGGAATCTTTCTCACTGTTCGACAGAACCGCGCCCAATATCGGACGCGACCCGGACATCCACATTCATCTTGCCGACGCCCGCCGGTTTGTCCGGGGCACGAATACGCGATACGACGTGGTGGTCGCCGACGTCTATCATCCTTGGGTCGATGGCACCGCGGCGCTGTACACACGCGAGCACTTCGCGGCGATACGCGGCATACTGTCAAAAGACGGTATCTTTTGTCAGTGGCTGCCGTTGCACCAGCTCGACCTTCCGACGCTTCGGATCATTGTCCGCACCTTCCTGTCGGAATATCCCCATGCACAGGCTTATCTCGCGCAGTTCAGCGTCAGAACGCCCCTGATCGCGCTGGTCGGGATGCCTTCCGGGAAAAAATATCCCGACCGCTGGCTTGCAAATCGCGTTCATGACGGCCGGCTGATGCAGCGCCTGGAGGCCGTGGATCTGACGGACGACACCAAGCTGTTCGGTCTTCTGCTCGGCGGCGAAAAAGAACTGGCCGGGTTTGGCGGAGCCGGGCCGCTCAACACCGACGACCGGCCGATCGTCGCCTTTGAAGCGCCCCGGATAGCCTATGTGGCGGGCGACACGCCGGGGGAACGCCTGCTGTCGTTGATAAACTTCATGCATCCGGCGCCGCAGGCCATCTTGGCTTCCGGCGTAAATGGGGAGCAGCGCCGGTTGGCGGATTACTGGCGCGCCCGCGACCGGTATCTCACGCTGGGCATCCGCGCAGTGCAAGACCAGGCCCTGGCAGACCCGATCCGGGAACTGGGCCCCCAACTGGTCGATATCGTTCGCATCAGCCCCGATTTCGATTCAGCCTATGGCCCGGTCCTGGCGATGGCGCAGCAACTGGCACGCACCGAACCCGACGCCGCGCGGCGGCTGTTGGAAAATTTGGCCCAGGCCAATCCGGCGCGGCCCGAAGCACGTCAGCTGCTTAGCGCAATATCCGGTCTTCCCCGCCAATAGGAATCTTCTTCTCATCTTTTTCACGACGATGCTTGACTTGACACCATCACGGAATTTGAAGAGCCGGGCGGCTGCGGCCGGCGATGTGCCCCGATTCACCCGGCCGGTCCGGTTGCGGCGGTTGATGCCGCTGCGGAACGGCGGCTCCATTCTTTCGCGCCTTCTTGGGGCACTCCGCGTCGTGCTTGCGATGGTGGTTGCCGCAGGGTTTGTCTGGATTGTCTGGAATTTGGTTTGGTTGCGCTCCGATAGACCGGAACCGACAGCGCCGGTTGCGAGCAAGTACTCTCAAATCGCCCACATTGACGCCCAGGTGAAAGAAATCCTGGATCGCCCCTTGTTCAGCAGCGACCGCAGTCCGCCGCCGCCGCCGCCGTCAGCGAAGGAACTGGCTTTGCTGCAACGGCCCGTGTTGAAAAGCCATCTGACGGGCATCACGATCTCCGCCGGGCTGCGCTTGGCGATTTTCGTTTCCGATGGGCATGCCTATGTGTCCCTTAAGGAAGGCGACAGCATCGACGGATTCAAGGTGCGCAGTATTGCCGCCGACCGCGTGATATTGGCGAGTCCCTTCGGTGAGCAGGCCGTCCAGCCATCAAAGGGGACATATCAGACCGTGCGAAACACAAAGCCGGTCGAGCTGGGAAATTTCGATCCGGACAGGCATTAGCCCAAACCGAAATCCCCCAACATGCATTGCTGAGAAGCAAGCCGATGCCTCCTCATGGCGGGTGGGGTCAGGCTTGGGCGATGATGTCCCGGAAATAGGCGATGGTCTTCTCCAGACCCTTGTCCAGCGTAACTTTTGGTTCCCATTGTAAAATCTTGCGCGCCTTGCTGATGTCGGGATTGCGTTGGCGAGGGTCGTCCGACGGCAGGGGGCGCATCTCGATATGGGATTTGGAGCCGGTCATGGCGATCACTTTTTGCGCCAGTTCCAGGATCGTGTTCTCCGCCGGATTGCCCAGATTGATGGGACCGGTCTCACTGTCGGGGGACGCCATCAAGCGCATCAGGCCATCGACCAGGTCATCGACAAAACAGAAGGAGCGGGTCTGGCTGCCATCGCCATAGATGGTGATGGGTTCGCCCTTCAACGCCTGGATGA
>Ga0070665_100002180_pt1 | contig 21833 bp, 16 predicted proteins | sample KBSS13metaG_FD_65862 | JGI IMG/M metagenome (GOLD analysis project Ga0070665, IMG submission 65862) | Switchgrass rhizosphere microbial communities from Kellogg Biological Station, Michigan, USA - KBS S1-3 metaG | ecosystem: Host-associated > Plants > Roots > Rhizosphere > Soil ... | reverse complement strand
GTCTGCTCGGTGGTGGGCAACAGGATGTAGCGCCCGTGCTTCACACGCGGCATCAGCTTTTCCATGATCCCCAGCTCCGGCGGGTTCACCACGTCGTCCGCCGAATTGATCGCGAGCAGGTGCGCGGTGATCTTCTCCAGGTTGGGAGACGGGTCGTAGTCGCGCGACGAGTTGAACTGATACAGCATGTCGTTCGCGTCGTTGGCGGCGATCCGCGACTTCAGCTGGGCCTCGTACCAGGTGTCGGCCGCATCGCGCGTCGGGCCCGACTTGTGCCAGCCGATCGGGCTGCTGGTCATCATCATCAGGAGATTGACGGCGCCGACCATGCCGGCGTGCGGCTGCTCGGTGTAGTCGCCGCCCTTGTACGCGGGATCGCGCGTGATGCTGTCCATGATCATCGTGCGCATGACGCGGTTGCGCCCCGCGATCTGCGTCGGTGCGCTGGCGAGCGGCACGAGGCCGTCGACGAAGTCGGGAAACATCTCGCCCCACACCCAGCAGTGCATCGCGCCCATCGAGGTGCCGAGCACCAGCCGAAGATGGTTCACCTTGAGGCCGGCGACCAGCATATCGTGCTGCGCGCGGACCATGTCGTCATAGGTGTACTTGGGAAAGCGCGCGTGCAGGCCGTCGCTCGGCTTGCTCGACTTCCCGTGGCCGATGCCGTCGGGCAGGATGATGAAGTAGCGCGTCGCGTCGAGCACCTGTCCGGCCCCGAACAGCTCGCCGCCGAAGGTCTGCGACAGGAAGCTGCCGCCGCTGCCGCCGGTCCCGTGCACGATCATCACCGCGTTCCGGACCACGCCTGATGCGTCGCGCTGCGGCGTGCCGATCGTCCGGTAATGGAGCGTGAGCGAGGGAAGGGTCTCGCCGGAGCCGAAGCGGAAATCCCTGTCGATGAAATCGCCCTCGACCGGGGCGGGAAAGTCCGCGGCGCCGGCCGGCACGGCCGCGAGCCAGGTCAGGCCGAGGATGGCGGAGACCAGAAAAAGCTTCATTCGGACGCTCCTTGATTCGGTTCTAATATCTCACATGACCACTTCCAGCTGGCGCCTTCCGCTTGCCGCCGTCATCGTCGTCCTGGGAGCTACTGCCGGCGTGCGCGGCCAGACGCCGCGCCCGTTGGGGATCGTCGATTTGCTCAACATCCCCCGCTTGAGCGACCCGCAGCTGTCGCCCGGCGGCAAGGATGTGCTCTACACCCGCGCCGAGGCCGACTGGAAGAGCGGACGGCGCATCTCGCATATCTGGCGTGCGCCGACCGACGGCGGCGCACCGGCTCAGCTGACCAGCGGCGCAGACGGGGAAAACGGGCCGCGCTGGTCGCCCGACGGCAAGACGATCGCCTTCACCGCAAAACGCAGCGACGACGACGTCGCTCAGATCTACCTGCTTCCCGTGGACGGCGGCGAGGCGCGCCGATTGACGACGCACGCGAGCGCGGCGTCGGAGCTGACATGGGCGCCCGACGGATCCGCCATCTTCTTCAAGGCGCCCGACGCGAAGACCGCCGATGAAAAGGCACGCGAGAAGGCGCGAGACGACGTCTACCTCTACGACGAGAACTACAAGCAGACGCACGTCTGGAGGGTGGCGGTCGAGTCGAAGACCGAGGTCCGGATCACGGACGGCGACTTCTCCGTCACCGACTACGACTTGTCGGAGGACGGACGCAAGATGACCTACCTGCGCGCGCCGACGCCGCTGCTCGGCGACGGCGACCGCAGCGAGGTGTGGGTGGCAAATGCCGACGGCACCAACGCCGTGCAGGTGACGAAGAACACGGTCCAGGAGACCAACGCGGCGATCTCGCCCGACAACGGCAGCGTGCTGTTCCTCTCCGGATCGAACGCGCGCTTCGAGACCTATTACAACGGCCGCCTGTTCGTCGCGCCCGCCGGCGGCGGCGCGGCGCGCGTGGTCGTCGGCGAGACCGAACCGCTCGACGTCGACCGCGCGATCTGGTCCAAAGACGGCAAGTCGATCTACTTCCTCGCCAACCTCGGGGTCCATGAGGAGCTGTTTGTCGTCCCCGCCGCGGGCGGCAAGCCGCGGCAACTGACCGACGGCAAGCACAACATCGGCGCGATCAGCGCGGCAGGCGCCGACAGGTTCGCGTTCACGATCAGCGGCTCCACGAGTGCGGGCGACGTGTTCACGATGAGCGCCGGCGACGCGGCGCCGAAACAGATCACGCACGTCTTCGACTACCTGCCGCGTGACTTCAAGCTCGGGCGTCAGGAGGCGATCACCTGGAAGGGCGCCGACGGCGTCACCATCGAGGGAGTCGTCACCTATCCGGCGGACTACCAGGCGGGCCAGAAATATCCGCTCGCGGTGATGACCCACGGCGGACCGCAGGCGGCCGACAAGTACAGCATCGGATCGATGGCGTACGAAATCCAGGTGCTCGCCGGCAAAGGCTACGTCAGCCTGCAGCCGAACTACCGCGGCAGTACCGGCTACGGCGACGCGTTCCTGCGCGACATGGTCGGGCACTATTTCCAGAACGCGCACCTCGACGTGATGGCCGGCGTCGACGAGCTGATCCGCCGCGGCATCGCCGATCCCGATCGCATGGTGAAGATGGGATGGAGCGCCGGCGGTCACATGACGAACAAGATCATCACGTCCACCGATCGCTTCAAGGCGGCGTCGGCCGGCGCCGGCGTGGCGCAGTGGATGTCGATGTACGCGCAGAGCGACATCCGCTCCTACCGTACGCCGTGGTTCGGCGGCACGCCGTGGCAGGCCGGTGCGCCGATCGACGCCTACTGGAACAACTCGCCGCTGAAGGATGTCGCGAAGGTGAAGACGCCGACGTTGTTTTTCGTCGGCGAACGGGATCCGCGCGTGCCGATGCCGCAGTCGGTCGAGATGTACCGCGCGCTGAAGAGCAACGGCATCCCCACGCACCTATACGTGGCGCCGCGCGAGCCGCACGGCTGGGGCGAGCTCCGGCATCAGCTCTCGAAGCTGAACGCCGAGATCGAGTGGTTCGAGAAATACGCGACCAAGCGGCCGTTCACCGCGGAGCGGGCGCCCGGGGATGAGAAGAAAGAGTCGAAGACCAGCACCGATCAGCAGGAGTGACGGTCTGATAGGGTACGATCCGACCCGGTGATCGACAGTATGCGCCGCTTTTCCCTCTGTGTCCTTTGCAGCCTCTGCGTCCTTTGCGGCGCGTCTGCGGCGCCGGCAGGGCAAGCCGCCGGCCCGCGCAAGCCGATGTCGCTCGTCGATCTCGCGTCGCTGCAGCGCATCGCGGGCGCACCGCCGCAGCTCTCGCCCGACGGGAAGACCGTCGCCTACCTGCTGACGAAAACCGACTGGAAAGCGGGACGGCAGATCTTTCAGCTGTGGCGGCAGGAGGTCGCCGGCGGCGCGCCGGTGCAGCTGACGTTCAGCGAAGGCGGCGTCCAGCCGGGTGCGCTGCGATGGTCGCCCGACGGCAAGACCCTGCTCTTCCTGCGCGACGGGCAGATCGCCCTGCTCCCGCTCGACGGCGGCGAACCGCGTGCGCTGACGAAGCACGCGACCAGCGTCTTCGTTGCCGCGCCGCCGGCCTCGTCGGCGCCGCAGTGGTCGCCCGACGGCACCGCGATCTATTTCCTGGCGAGCGACCCACGAACGGCCGAAGACCGCGAGCGCGACCGGGTCCGCGACGATGTGTTCCTGATGGACGAGGGGTCGCGGCAGCGCCAGCTCTGGAAGGTCGTCGTCTCCACCGGCGCCGAGACCCAGGTGACGACCGGCGACTCGACGGTGAACGAATTCTCGCTCTCGGCCGACGGCAGGCGCCTCGCCCTCGTGCGCGCGCCGTCTCCGGCGGACATGGACCTGTTCCGCGGCGAAGTCTGGGTGATGGATGCGAACGGCGGGAACCCGCGCGTCCTGACGAACAACGCGATCGAAGAGAAGACCATCAACCTGTCGCCCGACGGAACGCAGGTGCTCTTCTTCGCCGACACCAACGACCGCTTCGAGCCCAACTACCCGACCAACCTGTTCATCGTGAGCGCGGCGGGCGGCGCGCCGCGGCTGGCGGTGCCCGACTTCAAGTACACGCTCGATCAGGCGGTGTGGACGCCGGACGGCAAGGCGATCGTCGCCACCGCCAACATGGGCGTGCACGAGGAGTTCTTCCACATCGACGTCGCTGCCAGCCGGGCGCAGCAGATCACCGACGGTCCCCACTACATCCCCCCGGGGTGGTCGATGGTGCCGGCCGCCGGAAAAATCGTGTTCCAGATGGACGAGCCGACGCGCTTCGGCGACGTCTGGACGATCCCGGTTGGCGCGGCGCCGGCTCCGCCAAGCCGGGTCACGCGGCAATTCGACACGCTGGAACGCGATTTCGCGATTCCTCGCCAGGAGAAAGCGGAGTGGAAGGGCGCCGACGGCACCACGATTGAGGGCGTCCTCTTCTATCCGGCCGACTTTCGTCAGGGGCAACGGTATCCGCTGGTCGTCCAGTTGCATGGCGGCCCGATGGAATCGGACAAGTTCGGGATCGGGGCCGGTTCGACCCTGCACTACGTACCGGTCCTGACCGGCAAGGGTTACTTCGTGCTCCGGCCCAATTATCGGGGCAGCATCGGCTACGGCGCCGCGTTCGTCCGGGACGTCGTCGACGGCTACTTCCACCAGATGGCGCCCGACGTGCTGCTTGGCGTGGATGCGCTGATCGCGCGCGGCCTGGTGGACGGGGATCGGCTCGTCGTGATGGGCTGGAGCGCGGGCGGCACGCTGGTCAACAAGCTTGTCACCATGACCGATCGTTTCAAGGTCGCGTCATCGGGCGCCGGCATCGCCAATTGGATCTCGCTCTACGGACAGACGGACAGCACCGCCTTCCGGCGCACCTGGTTCGGCGGCACGCCGTGGCGGAAGGATGCACCGTTCGATCTCTTCTGGAACAACTCGCCGATCAAGGACGTGGCGAAAGTGAAGACGCCGACGTTGTTTTTCGTCGGCGAGGCCGACACGCGGGTCGGGCTGGCGCAGTCGGTCGAGATGTTTCGCGCGCTCAGGAGCCTCAACGTGCCGACCGAGCTGCTGGTCGCGCCCAACGCGGGCCATCAGTGGGGCTCGCTGGCGCACCTGCTCCGCAAGGCGAACACCGAGCTCGAGTGGTTCGAGAAATACGCGAACCATCGCGCCTACGTGTGGGAGAAAGCACCCTCGCCCTAGTACAAAACTCAGCCGGTGCTGTCAAATTTGACGCTACGTGAAAGATTTCACAAAATAGAAACCGCCACGACGGAAACGGAAAGCAGTAAGCTGCTCTAACTTCCTCGTTCGTCTCCCGCGTCGCCGAAACCGATCGATGTCGCAGATCTTTCATCGCAGCGCCAACACGATTGCTCGGGTCAGCATCTTCGGCGCGGTTTTCTTCATCGCCGGGCTGCTGGGATTGTTCGCCGAGGTCAATCGCTCCCCGTGGGTCACCGACGCCCGCGTGGCGCGCGAACAGCCGATCCAGTTCAGCCACGAGCGCCACGTCGCCGGCAACGGCATCGACTGCCGCTACTGCCACACGTCGGTGGAAGACTCGTCGTTCGCCGGCATCCCGCCGACCAAGACCTGCATGAACTGCCACTCGCAGATCTTTTCCAACAGCCCGTTCCTCGAGCCGGTGCGCGACAGCTTCCGGACCGGACGCTCGATTGAGTGGACGCGGGTCCACGACCTGCCCGACTTCGTCTACTTCAACCACAGCATCCACGTGAACAAGGGCGTCGGCTGCACGACCTGCCATGGCCAGGTCGATCGGATGCCGCTGATGTGGCAGGAGAAGTCGCTGCAGATGGAATGGTGCCTCGACTGCCACCGCAATCCGGAGCGCTACGTGCGCCCGCGCGAGGCGGTCTTCCGCGTCGACTACGTCGCGCCGCCGGACCAGGCCGAGCTCGGCAAGCAGCTGGTCGCGCAGTATCAAATTCAGAAACTCACGAGCTGCTCCACGTGCCACCGATGAAGAATAAAGACCGCGGGGACTGGGAGCTGGGAGCTGGGGACTCGGAAGCGCCGCAGGCGCAGCCCCTAGCCGCCAGTCCCCAGTCCCCAGCCCCCGGCCGCGACGGCTGGTGGCGAAGCCTCGAAGAGCGTGCCGGCGAGCCCGCGTTTCAGGAGCTGCTCTACAACGAGTTCCCGTCGCAGATCGAAGCGATCACCGATCCGGTCCAGCGCCGCACGTTTCTCAAGCTGATGGGCGCGTCGCTCGCGCTCGCGGGCGTCACCGCCTGCACCAAGCAGCCGGTGGAGAAGATCGTCCCGTACGTGAGGCAGCCGGAGGAACTGATCCCCGGCAAGCCGTTGTTCTATGCCACCTCGATGGCCCTCGGCGGCGTCGCCACGGGGCTCCTGGTCGAGAGCCACGAAGGGCGACCCACCAAGATTGAGGGCAACCCGCTGCACCCGGGCAGCCTCGGCGCGACCGACGTCTTCGCGCAGGCCGCGATCCTCGGGCTCTACGATCCCGACCGCTCGCAGACGCTGCGGAACCTCGGCGAGATCCGTCCCTGGTCCTCGTTCCTCGGCGCCGTGAACGCGGCGCTGACGGCGCAGAAGCCGCTCAAGGGCGCCGGCCTTCGCATCCTCACCGAGTCGGTCAACTCGCCCACGCTCGCCGCGCAAATCCGGGAGCTGCTCTCGCGCTTTCCGTCGGCGAAATGGCATCAGTGGGATCCGGCGAGCCGCGACAACGCCCGCGCCGGCGCGAAGCTGGCCTTCGGCGCATACGTCGACACGCAGTATCGCTTCGAGCAGGCCGACGTCATCCTCTCGCTCGACGCCGACTTCCTTGGCAGCGGACCGGGCGGCCTTCGCTACGCGCGCGAGTTCGCCAAGCGCCGCCGACCGGAAGACGCCGAGCGCATGAACCGGTTGTACGCGGTCGAATCGATGCCGACGAGCACCGGGGCGCGGGCGGATCACCGCCTGCCGATGAAACCCAGCGCCATCGAACACGCGGCGCGCGAAATTGCGGCAGGTCTCGGCGTGCCCCGCGGGTCGGGTGGGCCTGGTGGGTCGCAAGTTGCGCAGGCCGAGCAGAAATGGATCGCTGCCGTCGCGAAGGATCTGCTGGCGCATCGCGGCCGAAGCCTCGTCATCGCCGGCGACGCGCAACCGCCCGCGGTTCACGCGCTCGCGCACGCGATGAACCAGGCGCTCGGCAACGTCGGCAACACCCTCGTCTACACGGAGACGGCCGAGGCGGAGCCGGTCAACCAGCTCGACTCGCTACGCGATCTCGTCGCCGACATGAACGCCGGCAAGGTCGATCTGCTCATCATCCTCGGCGGCAATCCGGTCTATACCGCGCCGGTCGATCTGACGTTCGCCGACGCGCTGGGCAAGGTGCAGCTGCGGGCCCACCTCAGCCTGTACGACGATGAGACGTCGGCGCTGTGCCAGTGGCAGATCCCGGAAGCGCACTTCCTCGAAGCGTGGAGCGACGCCCGTGCGCATGACGGGACGACCTCGATCATCCAACCGCTGATCGCGCCGCTCTACGGCGGCAAGTCGGCGCACGAAGTGTTGGCGTCGATGAGCGAGCGCCCGGAACGCTCGGGGCACGACATCGTCCGCGAGCACTGGTCCGGGTCCGGCTTACGCCGGACACTACCGGAAACAGCGTCGAAGGAAGCCTTCGAGGCGGCATGGCGGCGATGGCTCCACGACGGCGTGATGCCGAACTCGGCGTTCGGGCCGAAGAGTGTTTCGGTCGTGTCCGGCTTTAGCCCGACCGTGGAGTCGCCGGCGGTATCCGGGATCGAGATCAGCTTCCGCAACGATCCGTCGATTCTGGATGGGCGCTTCGCGAACAACGGCTGGCTGCAGGAGCTGCCCCAGCCGATCACGCGGCTGACCTGGGACAACGCGGTCATCACCAGTCCGGCGACAGCGGAGAAGTTGAAGGCCGCGCAAACGCCGTCGTTCCAGGGCGGCGAGCACGGCCAGATCATCACCGACGTCGTGGAGCTGAAGTTCAAAGGCCGCGCGGTGCGCGGTGCGTTGTTCGCGGTCGCGGGACATCCCGACGACTGCGTGACGGTGCATCTCGGCTACGGCCGCTCGCGCGGCGGCCGCGTCGCCGCCGGCGCCGGCTTCAACGCCGGCGCCATCCGCACCGCCGACGCGCTGTCGTTCGGCTCGGGCCTGGAGATGGCGCTCACCGGCGACAAGTTCTCCCTCGCCTGCACCCAGTATCACCACCTGATGGAGGGCCGCGGCCTGGTGCGCGCGGTCACGCGCGACGAATACCTGCACGATCCGAAGTCGGTGCACGAGGGCAGCGAGCCGCCGCCGCCGAAGATGCTCACCATGTACCCCGAGGTGAAGTACGACGGCTACAAGTGGGGCATGGCGATCGACGTCAACTCCTGCATCGGCTGCAACGCGTGCGTGGTCGGCTGCCAGGCGGAGAACAACATCCCGGTCGTCGGCAAGGACCAGGTGCTGCGCGGCCGCGAGATGCACTGGCTGCGCGTCGACACCTACTATCGCGGCGACGCGGGCAACCCGGAGACCTATTTCCAGCCGGTGCCGTGCATGCAGTGCGAGAACGCGCCGTGCGAGGTGGTGTGTCCGGTCGGCGCGACCGCGCACAGCCACGAAGGGCTCAACGACATGGTGTACAACCGCTGTGTCGGCACGCGCTACTGCTCGGACAACTGCCCGTACAAGGTTCGGCGCTTCAATTTCCTGCTCTATCAGGACTTCGACACCCCGGCGCTGAAGCTCGGGCGCAACCCCGATGTCACCGTGCGCAGCCGCGGCGTGATGGAGAAATGCACCTACTGCGTGCAGCGGATCAACGCCGCGAAGATCGACTCGGAAAAAGGTGACCGCCAGGTTCGCGACGGCGAGATCAAGACCGCGTGCGAGCAGGCGTGCCCTGCCGACGCGATCGTCTTCGGCAACCTCAACGATCCGAACAGCCGCGTCGCGAAGCTGCAGGCCGAGGTGCGCAACTACGCCCTGCTCGCCGAGCTCAACACCCGGCCGCGGACGACGTATCTCGCGGCGGTGCGCAACGTGAACCCGGAGCTGGGTGAGTAAGCAGATGACACGGAGTAGGCGGAGGACACGGAGGCATCAAGCCACGGAGACACAGAGACACAGAGAACGTCTTTTTCAACACAAGAGAGATCTCTGTGTCTTTGTGTCTCTGTGGCAGATCCGTCTCGGTGTCCTCTGCCCGCTCAGTGTCGTGGTCGATCACCGATGAGCGACAGCCTTCAACCCATCGAGGATCCGAACCGGGCCATCGTCGGCGCCGGCCGGCCGCCGGTGATTGCGCCGGGTCATACCTTCGGCACGGTCACCGACAAGATCAGCGCGATCGTGCTGACGCGGAAGACGCCGATCGGCTGGTACGCCGGCTTCGGCACCGCGATGCTGTTCACGCTGCTGCTGCTGGTCTCGCTCACCTACCTGGTGACGAAGGGGATTGGCATCTGGGGCAACAACATCCCGGTGGGGTGGGCCTTCGACATCACGAACTTCGTCTGGTGGATCGGCATCGGCCACGCCGGCACCCTGATCTCCGCGATCCTGCTGCTGCTGAAGCAGACGTGGCGGACCTCGATCAACCGCTTCGCCGAGGCGATGACGCTCTTCGCGGTGTCGTGCGCCGGCATCTTCCCGCTGTTCCACACCGGCCGCCCGTGGCTCGCGTACTGGCTGTTCCCGTACCCGAACACGATGGACATCTGGCCGCAGTTCCGCAGCCCGCTGATCTGGGACGTCTTCGCGGTCTCGACCTACGCGACCGTCTCGCTGCTGTTCTGGTTCGTCGGCCTGATCCCCGATCTCGCGACGCTCCGCGATCGGTCGCAGTCGCCGGTCGGCCGCTTCATCTACGGCATGCTGGCGATGGGCTGGCGCGGCTCGGCGCACCACTGGCACCGCTACGAGACGGCCTACCTGCTGCTGGCCGGCCTCGCCACCCCGCTGGTCGTGTCGGTGCACACCGTGGTCAGCTTCGACTTCGCGGTCGGCATCGTCCCGGGCTGGCACACCACGATCTTCCCGCCCTATTTCGTCGCCGGCGCGATCTACTCCGGCTTCGCGATGGTGCTGACGCTCGCGATTCCGATTCGCGCGGTCTACAACCTCGAAGACTTCATCACCATGCGCCATCTCCAGAACATGGCGAAGGTGATGCTGGTCACCGGGCTGATCGTCGCCTACGGCTACATGACCGAGGCGTTCATCTCGTGGTACAGCGGCGACAAGTACGAAGGCTTCGTGCCGATGAACCGCCTGTTCGGGCCCTATGCCGTCTACTACTGGGCGCTGATCCTCTGCAACGTGGTGATCCCGCAGCTGCTGTGGTTCAAGAAGATCCGCACCAGCGTGCCGAGCCTGTTCATCATCTCGCTGATCGTGAACGTCGGGATGTGGCTCGAGCGCTTCGTGATCATCGTGCTCAGCCTGCACCGCGACTTCCTGCCCTCGTCGTGGGGGATGTACGCGCCGACGTTCTGGGACTGGTCGACGTTCCTCGGCACGATCGGGTTGTTCCTGTCGCTGCTGTTCCTGTTCCTCCGGTTCCTCCCGATGATTTCGATCTTCGAGATGCGGACGATTCTTCCCGAAGCCAAGGTAGGTGACGAATGAAGTCGTCCGTCACGTACGGCCTGATGGCCGAGTTCGAGGATCCGACCGCGCTGGTGACCGCGACCGAGCGCGCGCACCACGAGGGCTACCGCTGCATGGACGCCTACTCGCCGTTCCCGATCGAGGAACTGCACGAGGCGCTGGGGTCGCGGCACACCCGGCTGCCGCTGATCGTGCTGATCGGCGGCCTGGTCGGCTGCATCGGCGGCTACGCGCTCGAGTACTGGTCGTCGGTGATCGCCTACCCATTGAACATCGGCGGCAAGCCGTTGCACAGCTGGCCGGCGTTCATCCCGGTGACCTTCGAGTGCACCATCCTCGCGGCGGCACTGTCGTGCGTGCTCGGCATGCTCGCGCTCAACGGCCTGCCGATGCCGTATCACCCGGTGTTCAACCTGCCGCGCTTCGCGCTGGCCAGCCGCAACCGGTTCTTCCTCTGCATCGAGTCGAAGGATCCGAAGTTCGACATCGAAGCGACGCGCCGGTTCCTCGAAACGCTGAATCCGCGGGAGGTTTCGACCGTTGCCGACTGAGACGACGTACAACGCGGAATCCGCGGAAACCGCAGAAAAGAAGATGGCTGCGCGTTCTGCGATCTCTGCGTTGATCGTTGTGATCGCTGTTGCCGCATCGGGCTGCCGCCAGGACATGCACGATCAGCCGAAGTACGTCCCGCTGCGCCAGTCGGCCTTCTTCAACGACGCGCGCTCGGCGCGGCCGGTCGTCGAGGGCACCGTCGCGCGCGGTCAGTTGCGCGACGACGAGCTGCTGTACACCGGCAAGGTCAAGGGTGAGGACGCGACGCTCTTTCCGATGCGTGTCGACGCGACCCTGATGGCGCGCGGCCAGCAGCGGTTCAACATCTACTGCGCGCCGTGCCACGGTCGCACCGGCCAGGGCGACGGCATGATCGTGCGCCGCGGCTACCGGCGGCCGCCGTCGATTCACCAGGACCGGCTGCGCAGCGCGCCGGTCGGGCATTTCTTCGACGTCATGACCAACGGCTTCGGCGCGATGCCCGATTACGCCGCGCAGATCAAGGCCGAGGATCGGTGGGCGATCGTCGCCTACATCCGCGCGCTGCAGTTGAGCGAGCACGCAACGCTCGCCGACGTGCCGGCCGCCGATCGGAGCCGGATCCAGTGACGCCGCTCACCCAAACCGCCGACGTCGCCATCCCGGAGCTCGCGGGCCTGCAGCGGCGGCTGCTGCTCGCCGGCGCAGTGGGGGCGGCCATCTCGCTGGTCGGCGCGTTCATCGACATCCGTCAGTTCATGCAGTCGTACCTGATGGCGTACATGCTGTGCCTGGGTGTGACGCTCGGCTGCCTCGCGCTCGGCATGGTCCACCAGCTGTCTGGCGGCGCCTGGGGCGTCGTCATCCGTCGGCCGATCGGCGCGGCGACGCGCACGCTGCCGGTGATGACCGTGCTCTTCCTGCCGATCGCGCTCGGCATGCGTTATCTCTACATCTGGACGAACGCCGATCTGGTCGCGCACGACGAGATCCTCCAGCACAAGCACCTGTATCTCAACACGCCGTTCTTCCTGGTCCGCGCGGCCATCTACTTCGCGGTCTGGAACGCGCTCGCCTACTTCCTCAACAGCTGGTCGCTGCGGCAGGATCGGACCGCCGAGGAGAAGCTCGCGCGGCGGATGCAGATGCTCAGCGGCGGCGGCCTGCTCGCCTACGGCTTTACCATCACGTTCGCCTCGTTCGACTGGATGATGTCGCTCGAGCCGCACTGGTTCTCGACGATCTACGGCGTGCTGATCATGGGCGGGCAGGGGCTCTCGGCGCTGGCCTTCCTGATCGTCGTGCTGGTGTGGCTCAGCCGCCGCGCACCGCTCGACCGGATCGTCGTCGCCGCCCATTTCCACGACCTCGGCAACCTGATGCTGGCGTTCGTGATGCTCTGGGCGTACTTCTCGTTCTCGCAATACCTGATCATCTGGTCGGGCAACCTGCCGGCCGAGATCGCGTGGTACATGCACCGGCTGGAGACCGGCTGGCGCGCGGTCGGCATCACGCTGATCCTGGCGCATTTCGTCGCGCCATTCGTGGTGCTGCTGTCGCGGCAGGTGAAGCGCCAGCCCGATCTGCTGTTGAAGGTCGCGGTCGGCGTGCTGATGGTGCGGCTGATCGATCTGTTCTGGCTGATCGCGCCTGAGTTCCACCAGAACGGGATCGCGGTCAGCTGGCTCGACATCGTGCTGCCGCTGGCGCTCGGCGCGATCTGGCTGGGCTGCTTCGTCTGGCAACTCCGCGGCCGGGCGATTCTGCCGGTGCACGATCCGGAATTCGACGAAGCGCTCGGGCGGATCATCGAGCGCGGCGCGCCGCCGAGGACGGCTCACTAAGTGTCGCGTCTCAGAGGTTCGTTGAGCACCGAGGGTGGCGAGGCGCCCGGAAGGCAAGGCGCGAAGAGTGAGCATATCGGGAATATTCGAACGATGAGCAACGCAGCCAGCCGGGATGCATCGCCGGCCGAATGCCGACGAACGTCCGAGGCGCGACACTAACCATGGCGGAACAACAGCAGGTGAACCCGGACGTCCATCACGAGACCAGCGACGTCAACATCCGCGCGATTCTCGGCTTCGGCGCCGCGCTGTTCGCGGTCGCCGTGGCCGTCCACGTGCTGATCTACGGGTTGTTCGGATACTTCGACAGCCGGGAGGGCGTCCAGCGGCCGGTGGAGTATCCGCTGGCCGCGTCGCAAGAGGGCCGCCAACCGCCCGAGCCGCGGCTGCAAACCGACCCGCGCCAGGACCTCGCCGACATGCGCGCGAAGGAAGACGAACAGCTCCAGTCCTACGGCTGGGTGGACAGGAACGCCGGCGTCGTCCGCATTCCGATCGACGCGGCGATGAAGCTGACGCTGGAGCGCGGTCTGCCGGCGAGGCCGGAGGCTAAATGAGCGCCGAATCAACACGGCGGACACCAAGGACACAAAGGTCGAGATCTTTTTTTCTGAAGATCTTTGCCTCTGTGTCCTTCGTGTCCTTTGTGTTTGGCCCGCCGCAGGCGGCACAGGCGCAGATGGCCGCCGGGCCGGCGACCGCCGGCTACAAGCAGGAGCCGGGCCTCGTGTCCACCGCGTTGCCGGCGCCGCTGCGGGAGATCGGCTTCGATCAGAACATCGACCAGCGCGTGCCGCTGGATACGATGTTTCGCAACGAAGCCGGCGCGACCGTCCGGCTCGGCGACTATTTCGGGACCAGGCCGGTGGTCCTGGTGTTCGCGTACTACGACTGCCCGATGCTGTGCACGCAGGTGATCAACGGCCTGTCGAGCGCGCTCGGCGTCATGTCGCTGAACCCGGGCAAGGATTTCGAGATCGTCACCGTGAGCTTCAACCCGCACGACACGCCGGCATCGGCGACCGCCAAGAAGGCGGTCTACCTCGAGCGCTACCACCGCCCGGGCGCCGCCGAAGGATGGCACTTCCTGACCGGCGACCAGCCGCAGATCGATCGCCTGACGAAGGCCGCTGGCTTCCGCTACGCGTGGGACGCGGAGACCAAGCAGTTCGCCCACCCGAGCGGCGTCATCGTGCTCACGCCAGACGGACGCCTGTCGAAGTATCTGTTCGGCATCGAGTACGGACCGCGCGACCTGCGCCTCGGCATCGTCGAGGCGTCCGAGGGAAAGATCGGCACGCCGGTCGATGCGCTGCTGCTCTACTGCTATCACTACGACCCGATGACCGGCCGCTACGGCCTGGCGATCATGCGGGCGATTCGGATGGCCGGCGCCGCCACCGTCCTCGCGCTCGGCGCATTCATCGTCGTCATGGTGCGTAAGGAAAAATCACGCTGATGTGGTCAGGGACTCCGCTATTTCCCGAGCAGGCGTCGACCATGGCGGGTCGGGTCGACAACCTGTACTTCTTCCTGCTCGCGATCTCGATCTTCTTCTCGGTGCTGATCGCCGGCCTGATCGTGTTCTACGCGATCCGGTACCGCCGGCGCGACCCCGACAGCGTCGGCACCGTCCTGCACGGCATGATGGCGCTCGAGGTCGGCTGGACGGTGATCCCGTTCATCATCTCGATGGTCATCTTCGTCTGGGGCGCCAGCGTCTTCTTCGCTATTTCACGGCCGCCCGACGAGACGCTGAACATCTATGTCGTCGGCAAACAGTGGATGTGGAAGTTCCAGCACCTCGACGGCCAGCGCGAGATCAACGAGCTGCACGTGCCGGTCGGCCGCCCGGTGAAATTGATCATGACCTCCGAGGACGTGATCCACGACGTCTTCGTCCCGGCGTTCCGCGTCAAGGCCGACGTCATCCCCGGCCGCTACACCAACCTCTGGTTCCAGCCGACCAAGCCGGGCCGCTATCACCTGTTCTGCGCCGAGTACTGCGGCACGAGGCATTCGGGCATGACCGGCGAGGTGATCGTCATGGAGCCGAGCGAGTTCCAGACCTGGCTGAGCGGCGGCGCGCCCGAAGGCTCGCTCGCGTCGGCGGGCGCCAAGCTGTTCCAGGACCTGGCGTGCAACACCTGCCATCGCCCCGACGCGCAGGGCCGCGGCCCGGTGCTGGAGGGCCTGTTCGGCAAGACCGTCCAGCTCCAGAGCGGCGAGACGAATACGGTCGACGAAGCCTACGTGCGTGAGTCGATCCTGAATCCGGCGGCAAAGGTGGCGGCCGGCTTCCAGCCGATCATGCCGACGTTCCAGGGCCTGGTGACCGAGGAGCAGCTGCTGGAGCTGGTCGAATACGTCAAGTCGCTGCAGGCGCTTCCGCAGGTGCAGACAAGGTAGCTATGGCCAGTCCGACGGTTTTCATGCCCCCGCGGCACTATCTCAACGACGGCTACGGCATCAAGTCGTGGCTGCTGACCCGCGACCACAAGCGCATCGCGCTGCTGTACCTCGCGTCGGTCACCTTCTTCTTCTTCCTCGGCGGGGCGATGGCGGTGCTGATCCGCCTGGAGCTCGCGACGCCGGTCGGCGATTTGGTGACCGACGAGACCTATAACAAGCTGTTCACGATGCACGGCGTGATGATGGTGTTCTTCTTCCTCATCCCCGCCATCCCGTCGGTGCTCGGCAACTTCCTGGTGCCGATCATGATCGGCGCCAAGGACCTGGCGTTTCCGAAGCTGAACCTGGCGAGCTGGTACATCTACGTCATCGGCGCGACGTTCACGACCTACTCGCTCGTCACCGGAGGCCTCGACACCGGCTGGACGTTCTACACGCCGTTCAGCACCGTCGCCTCGAGCAGCAACGTGATCTCGGCGGCGCTCGGCATCTTCATCACGGGCTTCTCGTCGATCCTCACCGGCCTGAACTTCATCGTGACGATCCACCGCATGCGCGCGCCGGGGATGACCTGGTTCCGGATGCCGCTATTCATGTGGTCGATCTACGCGACCAGCTTGATCATGGTGCTCGGCACGCCGGTGGTGGCAATCACGATCGTGCTGGTGGCGGCCGAGCGGCTGTTCCATTTCGGCTTCTTCGATCCACGCGTGGGCGGCGACCCGGTGCTGTTCCAGCACCTGTTCTGGTTCTATTCCCACCCGGCCGTCTACATCATGATCCTGCCGGCAATGGGCGTCATCAGCGAGCTGGTCGCCGCGTTCTGCCGCAAGCAGGTGTTCGGCTACAAGTTCGTCGCCTTCGCCAGCGTGGCCATCGCGGTGCTCGGCTTCCTGGTGTGGGGCCACCACATGTTCGTGGCCGGCATTTCGGTATACGCGGCCCTGGTCTTCTCGATCCTGAGCTTCCTCGTCGCGGTGCCGTCGGCCGTCAAGGTCTTCAACTGGACGGCGACGATGTACAAGGGGTCGGTGTCGTGGCAGACGCCGATGCTCTACGCCATCGGCTTCATCGGGCTGTTCACGATCGGCGGGTTGACCGGACTGTTCCTCGCGGCGGTCGGCCTCGACGTGCACGTCACCGACACCTACTTCATCGTCGCGCACTTCCACTACATCATGGTCGGCGGCACGATCATGGGGTATCTCGGCGGCCTGCACTACTGGTGGCCGAAGATCAGCGGCCGCCTCTACAACGAGTTTCTCGCGAAGATCAGCGCGGCGATCATCTTCGTCGGCTTCAACCTGACGTTTTTCCCGCAGTTCATCCTCGGCTACCTCGGCATGCCGCGCCGCTACCATGCCTACCCGCCGGAATTCCAGGTGCTGAACGTGCTGTCGTCGGCGGGCGCGTCGATCCTCGGCGTCGGCTACCTGCTGCCGATGATTTACCTGATGTGGTCGCTGCGCTACGGCCGCATCGCCGGCTCGAACCCGTGGGGCGCCGTCGGCCTCGAGTGGACGACGACGTCGCCGCCGCCGACCGAGAATTTCGCGGAGACGCCGATCGTCACCTGGGAGGCGTACGACTACCAGGCGCCGGTGGAACATCATGTCGCATGACGCGGCGGCGCACCACGAGGCGCATCATCCGGCGCTGGCGCACCATTTCGACAGCCTGGCGCAGCAGAGCGAGGCGACCACGCTCGGCATGTGGGTGTTCCTGGTCACCGAAGTGCTGTTCTTCGGCGGCCTGTTCGCCACCTACATGATCTACCGCAGCTGGTACCCGGACGCGTTCGCCGCGGCCAGCCACGAGCTCGACGTCACGCTCGGCACCATCAACACCGTGGTCCTCATCACCAGCAGCCTGACCATGGCGCTGGCGGTCCACGCGGCGCAGCTCGGGCAGCGCAAGCTGCTGATGACGTTCCTGATCCTCACGATGATTCTTGGCGGCGTCTTCCTCGGGATCAAGAGCGTGGAGTACTACCACAAGTTCGCCGAGCATCACGTTCCCGGGCCGGATTTTCAGTTCGAGAAGGAGTACATCCGGCACGCGCAGCTGTTCTTCTCGCTCTACTTCGTGATGACCGGGCTGCACGCGCTCCACATGATCATCGGCATCGGCATCATGCTGGTGATGCTGTGGTGGTCCTGGAACGGCACGATTACCGAGGAGTATTCGAGCCCGATCGAGATCAGCGGGCTCTACTGGCACTTCGTCGACATCGTCTGGATCTTCCTGTTCCCGCTCCTCTACCTGATTGGGCGGCACGCACACTGATGTCTTCACACATTCTGCCCAAGCGCGTTTACTACACGATCTTCGCGATCCTGCTGTTCTGCACCTACCTCACGGTGCAGATCGCGTTTCTCGACCTCGGCGCGCTGAACACCGTCGCGGCGCTGGGCATCGCCACGTTCAAGGCGACCATCGTCGTGCTGTTTTTCATGCACGTGAAGTACAGCACCCGGCTGACGTGGGCGGTCGTCCTCGGCAGCGTCTTCTGGCTCGGCATCCTGCTGGCGCTGACGATGACCGACTACCTGACGCGGGTGTGGCGGCACTATGGATAGGGGCGGAGCCCCTCCTGCCCCTCCCTCTACCGGGCACACCCAACACAACGCCCCTCGCCGTCGAATGTCAGGGTCACGTCGCTGACAGGCAGCACGACCTCCGCGAGCGGCCTCGCATATCTCACGAACCATTCCGTCCGGCTGTTGGCGCGCACGACGCCGCCTGACGTGGCCTGCTCGCCGACGTGAGACGGCAGAACGGTCGTCGGCCGGACCAGTTGCTGGACGATGTTGACGGCATCATCAGGCCCGAGCGCGGTTGGACCGTTTCCGCCGGGTCCAATGTTTATCACCATGAGGTTCGGGTGGTAGAACTTGGAAATGATCTGATTCATGTCGCCAAATATTCCCGTGTCGCCGGTGAGGTAGGCGGTGAGTCCGTTGGTAAACCGAATCACGAAGCCCTGGGCGAGCCCCGCGTATGCGGTCGTTCCCGTCGTCAGCCCTGGCGCGTCGAAGAGCTCCGCCGGGATATTGCTGGGATGGGTGGCCTGCACGCCGGTGATGCGGACCGACGCCGAGGCACCGGCGCGCCGGATCGTCCGGACACCACCAACCCCGAGCGCGGCCGTGCACGGAGATGAATTCGGGACCGTGGTCTCGTCGTCCAGGCCGACGGTGGCGCACACCGGTGTCGCCGCGCCGCGAACCGCCTGAACTTTCAGGGCCAGAAACGTCGTTGCCTCGGTTGCCGTCATCAGCACCGCGTTCTTGAGGGCGGCGATCGTCGCGACGTTGGAATTCGGGTTGGCAGGGCCCATCGTGGGAGCGGCGCACGTGCCACCGCGATCCCGCCTCGTGCCGATGTGATCGCTGTGCGCATGGGACAGCAGGATCACATGCACCTCGCCGAGCCGCGCGTCCGACTCGTCGACCATGAAGCCCGGATCGTAGAGAATTCGGAGGCCGGTAGGATCTTCGAACAGGAATGCCCGGTCCCGCGCGCACAGCTCGCCGGCATGGCTGCCGAGAGGCGTCACCTTGACGAGCCCTTGAGCGCGCGCCGTCCCTCCCAGGAGGAACGAACCTAGCAGCAGCAGTGTTGCCGTCGGGCAGAAGGACGGACCTTGAATCCGTCGTGTCCGCTCGATGTCTCGCAGTCGGTTCGACATGTCGTGATATCCCTTCTATCTCTAGAAGCGAAAAACAGCCGCGAGAACTTCAACCAGGTGAAAAAAGACTAAGATCGCGCCATTCCTGAGAATCCCACGAAAGTCACCGGGCTCCTTCTCGAGTGGGGGAGAGGCGACGAGGGCGCCCTCGAGCGATTGATTCCAATCGTTCACCGCGAGCTTCACCAGATCGCGAAGCGCTGCATGGCCGGAGAGCGCCCGGATCACAGCTTCCAGGCAACGGTACTGGTCAACGAGGCGTACCTCCGGCTGGTAGACGCGAAAGACGTCCCATGGCAGGACCGTGCCCACTTTCTCGCCGTGGCGGCTCGGGTCATGCGCCGCATCCTGGTGGATCACGCGCGCGCGCGTCGGGCCCAGAAACGTGGCAGCCCAGCCACGAGAGTGACATTCGACGAGGCGCTCCTCGTCACCAACGAGCCGCGTGAGGACTTCGTCGCGCTCGACGATGCGCTGGAAGCGCTGGCGACATTCGACGAGCGAAAGAACCGCGTCGTCGAGCTGCGCTTCTTCGGCGGGTTGAGCGTCGAGGAGACAGCCTCGGTGCTGAAAGTGTCGCCCGAGACGGTGATGCGCGACTGGCGGCTGGCAAAGGCCTGGCTGCAGCGCGAAATGCGCGGCGCGACCCCGCTTTGACGTGAGTGCGAATGACACCTGAGCGCTGGAAGCGGGTCGAGGAGCTGTATCACGCGGCGCAGGCCCTGCCCTCAGGTGAACGGTCGGTATTCCTCGCCGACGGCTGTCGCGACGACGAGGCGCTGCGGCGCGACGTCGAATCGCTGCTCAACCAACCCGAGTCCTCCGGCGGACTGCTCGACGCGCCAGCGCGTGGGGCGGTCCGCACCGTGCTGGAGACGTTCGCCACCATGAGCGGGTGCACCCTGGGCGGATATCACCTGTCGGCGCTGCTCGGGGCGGGCAGCATGGGGGAGGTGTACCGGGCTCGCGACGAGAAGCTCGGGCGAGACGTCGCGATCAAGATTCTGTCGCGCGACGTGACGAGCGATCCAGATCGGCTCGCGCGCTTCGAGCGCGAAGCCCGGGTGCTCGCCGCGTTGAACCATCCGAACATCTGCGCGATCTATGGGTTCGACGAGGCGGACGGCCATCACTTTCTGATTCTCGAGCTCGTGGACGGCGAGACGTTGAACCAGCGCATCGCGAGAGTCGCAGTCGTCGACCCTCACGCCTCGGGGTTGCCGATCGACGAAGTGCTGCGCATCGCACGACAACTCGCCGAAGCGCTCGAAGTCGCGCACGAAAAAGGCATCGTCCACCGCGACCTGAAGCCGGCCAACGTCACAATCACCGCAGACGGCGTTGTGAAGGTGCTCGATTTCGGGCTGGCGAAGCTGACGAGCAGCGACGCTCCCGAGGCCCACCCGATCGACGGCACACAGGACGGGGTGATTCTCGGGACCGCGGCCTACATGAGCCCGCAACAGGCCCGCGGCCAGGCCGTCGACAAGCGCGCCGACATCTGGGCATTTGGCTGCGTCGTCTACGAGATGCTGACCGGGCGCGTGGCCTTTGCGGGCGAGACGGTGTCGGACACGATTGGAAAGATTCTCGAACGCGAGCCCGACTGGTCGGCGCTCCCCGCGGAAACACCGCCCGCCATTCAACGACTGTTGCGCCGATGCCTGGCCAAGGACGCGAAGCAGCGTCTGCGGGATATCGGCGACGTCAGGATCGAGATCGACGCGATCGACCAACAGCCGGAAGTCTCAGCTGTGTCGAGCGCGTCTGCGCCTCCTGCCAGGACCCATGCGAGGTGGCTGCCGTGGGTCGCGCTCCTCGCGATCGGCGCGGGCGTCGGCCTCTGGGAAGCTCGGAGACCGGCGACCATCCCCGCGGACCCGCTCGCCGACGCGCGGTTCACGCGCCTCACGGACTGGGAAGGCACTGAAGGCGGCGCGGAAATTTCGCCGGATGGGAAGTTCGTCGCCTTTCTGGCCGACCGCGATGGTCAGTTCGATATCTGGCTGAGCCAGGTCGGCACCGGGGTTTTTCGCAACCTCACGGCCGATATTCCCGCCCTCCAACCCATCGGGCCGACCTTTCGCAAATTCGGGTTTTCCGGCGACGGCTCTGAAATCTGGTTCAGCCCTGATACCGGGCCGTCGATGGCGCAGATGATCATGCCGCTGATGGGCGGCACGCCGCGGACCTTCCTGCAGAAGGGCGCCACGGCTCCCTCCTGGTCCCCTGACGGCAGCCGCATCGCCTACTTCGAGAACAACGAAAGCGATCCTTTGTTTGTTGCCGATCGTTCCGGCGAAAACGCCCGCCAGATCATGGCGGAGGAAGGAGTGCACCACCACAATCCTGTCTGGTCGTCGGACAGCCAGTGGATCTACTTCGCCCGCGGTCCCGAGCCGACCGATCCGATGGACGTGTGGCGCATTCGACCGTCTGGCGGATCGCCGGAGCCTTTGACCGAGCACCGCACGGCTGTGAATTTCCTGGCCGCGCTCGATTCACGAACCCTGCTCTACGTGGCGCGCGAGGAAGACCGCTCGGGTCCCTGGCTCTGGGCGCTCGATGTGGCGCGCAAGGTGACTCGACGTGTAGCCTCCGGGCTGGGACAGTACACGTCGGTGTCGGCAAGTCGCGACGGCCAGCGCGTCGTCGCGACTGTGGCGAACCCGACCTCGAGCCTATGGAGCGTCCCGTTGCTCGATCGGCCGGCCCAGGATCGAGACGTGCAATCG
>Ga0070665_100002179_pt1 | contig 21835 bp, 21 predicted proteins | sample KBSS13metaG_FD_65862 | JGI IMG/M metagenome (GOLD analysis project Ga0070665, IMG submission 65862) | Switchgrass rhizosphere microbial communities from Kellogg Biological Station, Michigan, USA - KBS S1-3 metaG | ecosystem: Host-associated > Plants > Roots > Rhizosphere > Soil ... | reverse complement strand
TCGTCGTCGCCGCGGGCGATGGAGAGCGCCACGCCGGTCGCGACGGGCATCTGCCCGCCGACGATGCCCCAGCCGCCGAGGAAGTTGCGGCCGACGTCGAGCAGGTGCATCGACCCGCCGCGGCCATGGGCGCAGCCGTCGACGCGTCCGAACAGCTCGGCCATGACCGCGCGTGCGCTCACGCCGCGTGCGAGGGCCAGGCCGTGGTCGCGGTAGGAGGCGAGGAGGTAGTCGTCGTCCTGCAGCGCCGACACGGCGCCGACGGTCGCGGCCTCCTGGCCGGTCGCGAGATGGCAGTAGCCGCCGATGCGCGCCTTCTTGTACTGGCGCTCGGCCTCCGGCTCGAACTCGCGGATGAGCAGCATGAGCTCGATGAGCTCGAGGAGATCGTGGTCTGGCACCTCCCCGCACCTACCCGGACGTCAACCGCGCAGCACGTCGTGCACGAAGTGCATCGCCATGGCGCGGCGCTACCGCTGCTTCAGATGTGCTTCTCTTGTCGAGGTTGGGCCGGGCGGCCCGCCCGCCGCCCGGCCTACCTCGTCGCCTGGGCTCTCAGCGAGCGGCGACCGGTAGGTCGCGCATCGCAGCCAGGGCGAGCTTGTCGAGCTTCCCGTTGTCCGTCTTCGGGAGGTCGTCGTGGATGACGACCTTGCCGGGGACCATGAAGTCCTCCAGCCGCTCGGCGCAGTGTCGGCGCAGGAGCTTGGGATCCAGCTCCACGCCCTCCTCTGCGGAGACATGGGCGACGATGGCCTGGCCGAGCAGGTCGTCCTCCACCCCGACGACGGCGGCCTCACGGACGCCTTCGTACAGGTAGAGCACCTCCTCGACCTCCTTGGGGGCCACCTTCTCGCCGCGAGACTTGATGATGTCGTCGCTGCGACCCACGAAGTACAGGAACCCCTCCTCGTCCTGCCGGAAGAGGTCGCCGGAGCGCAGGACGCGGTCGCCGGGCCAGTGGCCGGGCTTCAGCTTGCGGGCCGTCGCGTCGGCGTCGTTCCAGTAGCCCTGCATGACGTGGTCGCCGCGGATGATCAGCTCTCCGACCTCGCCGGTGGGGACCGGCTCGCCGTGCTCGTCCTCGATCCACACCTCGGTGCCGGGGATCGCGACGCCCACGGAGCCAGGGCGGATGTCGAGCTGCTCGGGCGGCAGGTAGCAGACCCGCTTGCACTCGGTCTGCCCGTACATCGAGAACAGGACGGCGTTGCCGAAGACCCTGCGGACCGCCGCAACGCGGGCGACGGACAGCGCCGCGCCGGCGTTCGTGAGCAATCTCAGGTGCGGCAGCTCGCGCTCCGCGAGGCCGTCGAGGTTGATGAGGACCTGCCAGACCGTCGGCACGCCGGGGAGGACGGTGATCTCCTCGTCCACGATCGCCTGCACCACGCGCCCGGGGAACGTGACGCCGCGCTCCAGCACGATCGTCGCGCCCACCCGCATCGCCATGATCAGGTGGTACAGCCCGTACGTGTGCGAGAGCGGGAGGACGCACAGGATGCGGTCCTCGCCGCGCAGGCCCAGGTACTCGATGATCGAGTCCGAGACGAAGCCCATGTTGCGGTGCAGGAACGCGACGCCCTTCGGCACCCCGGTCGAGCCCGACGTGTAGATGATCGACGCCAGGTCGACGTCCATCGTCTCCGGATACACATCCGGCGCGTCAGGCTCGTACTCGACGAGCTCCTCGAGCGACGGCGTGTCACCGACGCGACCGCCGACGCCGACGATGTGCAGCAGCTCCGGTGCGCGGATCGCCGCGCCCTCCACGAGGTGCGCGTTGCGCGCGTCGCACACCGCGACCTTCGAGCCGGAGTGCTCGAGCAGGTACGCGAGCTTCTCCTCCTTGGCGGTCGCGTTCAGCGGCGTGAACGCCGCGCCGGCGCGCAGCGCGCCGTAGATCGCGATCGCCGTCTCCACGCCGTTGGCGAGCACGACGGCGACGCGGTCCCCGCGTCGCACGCCGAGCTGCCGCAGGCCGGCCGCGAACCCGTCGACCGCACGGTCGAGCTCGGCGTACGTGAGCCGCCGATCCCCGTAGACGACGGCCGTGCGATCGGCGCTGCGCGCCGCGCTGGCGCGCAGATCGTCGGAGAGGGTCCGGGTGTTCATGGCTAGGCCTTCTTGCCCTCGATGTACGCGGCCAGGGCGCCGATGGAGCCGAAGTTCTCCTCGGTGATCTCCACGTCCTGGACGCTGATCCCGTACCGCTCCTGGACCTCCTCGACGAGCTCCACGAAGCTCAGCGAGTCCATCACGCCCAGCGCCATGAGGTTGTCCGTGTCGGACACCTCCATGCCGGGGTGCATGTACAGGAAGTTCTCCTCGACGTAAGCGCGGATCTCCGCCTTCGTCCCAGTGCCCGCGGTCTGCTCCACGTTCGACATGACTTACACACGCTCCAGTGCCTGATCGATTCCTTGCTTGATGAAGACCTGCGGCTCGCCCTCTTCGGGCGGGAAGACGTCGGCGTGCGGGCCGCAGAACCGCTCATGCCACACCTGCGTGGACAGAACCCCGACGAGGGCCATGCCCTCGCGGTATCCGGTCGCCCGGCCCGCGCGGCACCGCCGCACGAGACCAGCGACCTTCGCTGGGTCGAAGAGCCCCGTCGCGTCGAGCATCCCTGGGGAGAGGAGCTCGTCGACCCACTCCGGCGGGTTGCCCTCGAAGAAGGGCGCCGCCTGCGGGGCTCGGTACGGCTGCTTCGTCCGCGCGGCGATGCCGTCGGGCAGCACCGTGCGGGCGAGATCGCGCACCGCGATCTTGTCGTGCAGGCCCTGGAGCTTCCCATCGGGCTGCAGACGGACCGAGTGCTCGAAGATCCGGTGATCGAGGAACGGGTAGCGCGCCTCGACGCCGTGGGCCATCGCCACGCGGTCCGACTGCGGACCGAGCAGGTACGGGCCCAGGAGGGTCGTGACCTCGAGGTACGCCGCCTTCTCCAGCGGGCTCCAGGAGGCGAACTCCGGCGGCAGTGACCCGCGCAGCTGTCCCAGGCGATCCTCCGCAGCGGTGAGCTGGGTGACGTCGTCGGCGTAGAACGCCTTGACGCCGGCCGTCGCCGCCACGCGGGTCTGGTGGGAGAACAGCGGATCGTCGGCCGGGCCGGCCTCGAGGAAGAACTTCGCCCAGGCGGGCCCGCGGGCGGCGCCCGTGGCCTCGAAGTACGGGTAGAGCTCGGAGAAGATCTCGACCGCGTCGTCGGGGTTCGCCATGGCCGCGTTGCGCGCGACGACCTCCTTGAAGAGGTCGTAGCCCCAGTACAGCTCGTCCGCGCCCTCGCCGGTCGCCACGACCGTGATGCCCTGCTCCCGCGTCGCCTTGGCGAGCAGGTACAGCGGCACCGGCGCGGTGCGGATGAGCGGGGTCTCGGCGTGCCACACGACGTCGGGGAACGCGCCGGCGATCTCCTCCGGGCCGACGTCCACGACGTGGTGGTCGGTCCCGAGCTTCTCGGCGACCTCGTGCTGATGTGCGCGCTCGTCGTAGTGCGGGTCCTTGAACGCGACCGAGAACGTGCGCAGCTGGTGGTCGGAGGCCTCCTTCGCCAGCGCCGTCGTGAGGCTGGAGTCCAGCCCGCCCGACAGGTACGTGCCGACGGGCACGTCCGCGCGCAGGCGCAGCTCGACGCTCGAGCGCATGATCGGCTCGATGTCCCCGGCCTCCTCCGTGCGAGGCGAGTAGTCCGGCTTCCACCAGGTCCGCTCGGCGACGATCCTGCCGCCCTCCCAGACGATGAGCTCGCCGGGCGGGAGCATGTTCACGCCGCGGAACGCCGAGCGGGGCGCGCGCGGGGCCCACGTCGTGAAGACGTCGTCGATGCCGCCGAGGTCCGGCTCGGCCGCGACCTCGCCGGAGGCGAACAGCGCCTTGGCCTCCGAGCCGAAGACGATCGTGCCGTCGTCGAGCAGCGTCCAGTGCAGCGGATGGATGCCGAAGCGGTCGCGGACCAGCGTCAGCCGCCGCGGGCCCGGCTCCCACCAGGCGAACGCGAACTGGCCGTTGAGCTTGTCGAGCGCGGCGAGACCGTCGCGCTCCAGCAGGCGGAGCACGACCTCGGTGTCGCTCGTGGTCTCCAGGTTGATCCCGTCACGTGCGAGCTCTGCGCGCAGCTCCGGGTGGTTGAAGACCTCGCCGTTGTAGACGATGAGCGTCCCGCCCGCGTCCGACTGCATCGGCTGCCAGCCGTGCTGGATGTCGAAGATGGCCAGACGCGTGGAGACGAAGCCGGCGCTCTGACCGAGCGCCAGTCCGAACCCGTCGGGCCCGCGGTGGCGGACCGCCCGCGCCATCCTGCGCAGGGCGATCTCCTCCACCGGCCGCGCGCCATCCGGGCGCACGATGCCGGCGATGCCGCACATGTCAGCCGGCCTCGCTCGGCTCGATCGTGATCGCGTAGGCGTGGAGGTAGGCCGTGGCGTCGCGGACCCGCTGGATCTGTGCGTACGCGGCCTCGACGCCCTCGGCGTCGATGTCCGTCAGCGGAGCGAGCTCGGCCGCGGGCACGTCGTTCTTCTCGCCCCACACGAGCAGGTCCATCCGGTCGTACGGATGGCCGAAGTAGAACTCCTCCTGCGTCTGCGGGATGGAGAACGTCTCCGTCGTGGGCTGACGGCTCGCGATCGGATCGGGCAGCCCGAGGTGACGCGCCATCGCGTACACCTGCGACTTGTAGAGGCCGGCGATCGGCTTGATGTCGGCCAGACCGTCGCCGCCCTTCACGAAGAAGCCCTGATCGAACTCGAGCAGGTTGGGCGTCCCGATCACGGCGTAGTGCAGCTTGTCGGCGTACGAGTACTCCATGAGCTTGCGCACGCGCTGCTTCATGTTCGTCGCCGCGATGATGAGTCGGTAGGCCTCGGACGGGAAGCGGTGCGTCTCCTGCGTGCCGTCCGGCTTCTCGACGACGAGCGAGAAGACGACGATGCCGCCGGTCGGGGCCGAGCGGACGATCTTGTGCTTCCACTCGGGCTGGTACTCGGGCACGACCATGCGGATCGCCTCGTCGCGCCAGCGGTAGCAGCCCATGCCCTCGAGGGCGGCGGAGATGTTCTCCTCCGCGGTGGGCGCACCGAGGTGGTTCGCGAGCATGAGCCCGAGGTCGGACGACTCGTTGCCCGGGATGTCGCGCTCCGGCAGGCGCAGGAGCTGCACGCGCTTGGGGCCGACGGCACGCACCGCCAGCGCGGCCGAGACGCTCGAGTCGATGCCGCCGGACGTCGCGACGACCACGCCACGCCGTCCGAGCGTGCGCAGCGCCTCGCGGATCTGTTCGGCGATGCTGTCTGCAGCGGCCTCGAGATCGAGGGCCAGGGGGTCGGCGCCATCGACGATGGCGCGCGGGTTGGTGCTCGCGCTCACTGAGTTCTCCATGGGGGCGGGTCCGTCCGCACCGGGTGTCCCTACCCGGGTGGGCGGCTGCGAGTCAGCTTGGCAGAGCACGCGGCCGCGCCCCATCGGGCATGTGTCCATCACCGGGTGACCATGGGCGGGCGGTCGGGGGGAATGGGCGTCCAGCGCAGCGTACCCTTCTTCGCGATGCAGCCGAGCCACACAGCCCTGGGAACCTGGAGCGGCGGGCGCTTCATGCACTTCGGCGAGGCCTTGAGCGATGAGCGCCTCGAGGCCCTGCTGCGCCCCGGCGACGGGATCGACACGGTCATCACCGCCGACGCGTACGGCGCCGGCGAGGCGGACAGGCTGCTGGGCCGTGCGCTGCAGGGCGTCCCGAGCGAGAGCTACTCGCTCGTCGGCGCCGTCGGCCACGACTTCTACGAGGGGACCCGCAGGGGCTCGAAGGGCTATCCGCGCTTCACCGACCCCGAGCTGCGGGGCGCGGACGGGTATGCGGACTACCTGCGTATGGCGACGGAGCGCTCCCTCGAGCGCATCGGCGCCTCCGCGTTCGACGTGCTCCTGCTCCACAACCCCGACCGCACGGGCTACAGCAGCCCGGAGGTGTGGGAGGGGATGGCGGCGCTGCGCCAGGAGGGCCTCGTCCACGCGCTCGGCGTCGCGCCCGGCCCGGCGAACGGCTTCACGCTCGACGTCATCGACTGCCTGGAGCGCTTCGGCGAGATCATCGACTGGGCGATGGTGATCCTCAACCCGATGGAGCCGTGGCCCGGCCAGCTGCTGCTCCCGGCGGCGCGCCGGCACGGCGTGCGGGTGATCTGCCGCGTCGTCGACTACGGCGGTCTTTTCTGGGACGACGTCCGCCCCGGCCATGCCTTCGCGGAGTCCGATCACCGCCTGTTCCGGCCCGACGGCTGGATCGAGTCCGGTCGCGCGCGCCTGGAGCGGATGCGCCCGATCGCCGAGCGCCACGGCCTGACGCCCCTGCAGCTCTCGTGCGCGTGGGACCTCGCGCAGCAGCCGGTGGAGTGCGTCGCGCCGACGCTCATCCAGGAGCCCGGCGAGGGGAAGACGATCGAGGCCAAGCGCGCCGAGCTCGCGGCGGTGCCCGAGGAGGTCGTGCTCTCGGCCGGGGAGGTCGAGGAGCTGCGGGCCATCGGTGACAACACCGGCTCGATGGTGCTGAAGGGCGCGTCGCCCGACCACGACGGCCCGGCAGAGCCGGACCGGTGGTCGGTCGACGATCAGCTGGAGGAGCTTGCCGCACGCTGGGCCATCGACCCCGCGCGCGACCTCGTCAAGACCGCGTGAGGCGCGCGCTGCTCGCCGTCGGGCTCGCGCTGCTGGTCTGCGCGCCTGCGGCCCAGGCCGACTGTGCGAATCCGATCACGCCGGCGTACCTGCGGGTCATGTCGGCAGCTGTCGGGCTACCGCTCGAGCTCGAGACGTCAGCCGGCCGACCGGGCTGCGACGCGCCCGGCGACGTGATCACGTCCACGATCGCGTGGGGCGACGGGTCGAGCTCGGCGGCGAGGGTCGTCCCGGACGGTGCGAGCTGGCACGTCTCCGGGTCGCACAGCTACGGGCGCGCCGGCAGCTACCCCGTCGTCGTCTCGTCGACGAACACCCGGACGGGCATCACCACGACGGACTCGCACAACCAGGTGGATGTCGTCGACAGGTGACCGACGCGGCGACGCACGGCGCGCTGACGATCAGGCGAGCGGTCCGCATCGCCTGATCGCCCTCGCTGTACCGCCTACGCCGGCTGCATCTCCAGCTGCGGCTTCACCTCGGTCGCGAACATCTCGAGCGTGTTGCGCGACTCGTCCATCGTCATGTCGCCGGCGGGGACCATGAGGACGACGTGGTCCACGAGACCCGGCTCGAGGAAGCCCGCCATCCGCTCGGCGAGCTGGGACGGCGTGCCGGCGCCGAAGGCGATCGCGCCCTCGAGACCCGCCTGGATCGCCTTGAGCGGTGCGAGCGCCGCCTCCTGCTCGTCCTCGTCGATGATGAGCGCGTCGAACCGGTGCGTCGCGAACGTGCGGCGCTGCAGGCCCGTCATCCCGCGACGGGCGATCTCGAGCGCCTTGTCCTCGTCCTGGTGCAGCGCGACCATCATCGTGGTGGCCACGGTCGGCTCGGAGTTCGGGCCGTCCAGCCGGATGCGCTCGCCCTTGTACTTCTCCCACGCCTCGAGGTAGGCGTCGTAGGCCTCCTGCGAGATCGGACCGGGCCACATGAGGTTCATGCCGTAGCGCCCGGCCGTCGTGGGGTTGCCCGGGTACCAGAACGGGATCGGCTCCTGGAGCGGGCCGGTCGTCAGCGGCATCGGCGGGAAGTCGAGGAACTCGCTGTTCTCGCTGGAGACCTCGCCGTTGCGCAGCGCCTCGGCGATGATCCCGAGGTAGTCGACGAAGCGCTCGCGCGCCGAGCGGAAGTCGCCGCCGTGCCACGCGTGCTCCACAGGCACCGCGCCGCGGCCGACGCCGTAGTCCAGGCGGCCGTTCGTCAGGTGGTCCAGGACGCAGAGGTCCTCGACGACCTGCACCGGATGATGCATCGGCAGCAGCTTGACCATCGGGCCAAGACGGATGTTCTCGGTGATCTGGGACGCCGCCGCGATGAAGACGTCCTGGTTGGGCGCCATCGAGAGGTCCGTGCCGTGGTGCTCGGCGAGGTGGAAGCTCCGGAACCCGGCCTGGTCGGCCGTGCGGATGAAGTCCAGCCGATCCTTGAAGATCTTGGTGGGCGAGTCCCCGGGAATGCCCTCGATGTGGTCGAACAGCCCGAACGTTGGAGTCTTCACGTAGCGTCCCTCTCGCAGTTGTCTGACGATGTACGAGTTTGCCACGTCATGGGATGAGGAGAGACGTATTCATGAGCGCCACGCTGCCCAGTGCCGTCGACGCCTTCACCGCGGCACTCGGCGCGGACAAGGTGATCACGGAACCTGAGGCCCTCCGCGAGTGGCGCGATCCCTTCCAGCACGAGAGCTCCGACGACTACGCCGCGTCGGCGGTCCTCATGCCGACGACCGTCGAGGAGATCCAGGCGATCCTCGCGATCGCCAACGAGCAGCGCGTGCCGCTGTGGACCCACGGTCAGGGTCGCAACAACGGCTACGGCGGGCCCGCGCCGCGCGTGAGCGGCTCGGTCATCGTGTCGCTGCGGAACATGAACCGGGTGCTGGAGATCAACGAGGAGCTGGGCTACGCGGTCGTGGAGCCGGGCGTGCGCTGGTTCGACCTCTACGAGGCGATCCAGGCCGGCGGCCACAAGCTGAGCGTCTCGATCCCCGATCTCGGCTGGGGCTCTGTGGTGGGCAACACGCTCGACCACGGCATGAGCTACATGCCCTACGGCGTCGACCAGCAGGCGCAGTGCGGGATGGAGGTCGTCCTCGCCGACGGCACCGTGATGCGCACGGGAATGGGCGCGATGGAGGGCAACCGGGCCTGGCACTGCTACAAGCGCGGCCTGGGCCCGACGCCGGACCAGATGTTCATGCAGAGCAACTTCGGGATCGTCACGAAGATGGGCTACTGGCTCATGCCCGAGCCCGAGATCTACATGCCGCTGTGGCTGCGGGCGCCGAACGACGACGACCTCGGCCCGCTCGTCGACACGCTGCGCCGGCTCATGCTCGACGGGACGATCCGGATGGTGCCGCAGATCGGCAACGTCGTCGGCGCGGCATCGGTCATGTCCAAGCGCACCGACTGGTGGGACGGCGACGGCGCGATCCCGGAGGTGACGCTCCAGCGGATGGCCGACGAGCTGGGCTGCGGCCGCTGGACCATGCGATTCGCTCTCTATGGAGACGAGGCGGTCGTCGATCACCGCTTCGCGAAGATCAAGGACGCGTTCGAGACCGCGATCCCCGGCGGCGCGGTCTGGGGGACGAAGCACGGCCCGGAGGCGTGGCCGACGCTCGACGCGCACGAGCAGGTCCAGGCCGGCATCCCGAACCTCGGCATCAACGCCATGACCGCGTGGTACGGCGGGGAGGAGGGCGGCCACGTCGGCTTCTCGCCGGTCGCGCCGCTCACCGGTCGCGACGCCCTGGCGGTCCGCGACCTCATGCGCCCGATGATGGAGGAGGCGGGGCTCGACTACTTCGCCGGCATCTGCCCGATCAACGGGCGCAGCTTCGCGCACGTGACGCTCATCCTGTTCGATCTCAAGGACCGGGCGCAGAGCGAGCGGGCCTACGCGCTGTCGCGACGGCTGGTGGAGGAGGCGGGCAGGCGCGGCTACGGCGAGTACCGCGCCCACATCGACTTCATGGACCTGGCCTCCGACCAGTACGGGTTCAACGACCACGCGTACCGCCGCTTCAACGAGCGGATCAAGGACGCACTGGACCCGAACGGCATCCTGTCCCCCGGGAAGTCCGGCATCTGGCCGGCGCACATGCGGGAGGACGCCGGCGCGCGATGACGGTGCAGTTGGACACGAGCGAGGTCGCGCCGGCGAAGAGGTCGGCCTTCTGGGCTGCCGGCACGGCGCGCCTGCTCGGTCCGGTCGGCGTCCGCTCGCTCGTGGAGCGGCCGTTCTCGGGGCGGATCCTGGGGCACCACCTCGGGCCCATCGAGGTCTTCCGCGTGGCGGGCGACGCCAACCGGGTGCAGCGGACGGCGGCCGACGTCGCGCTGCTGGACCCGCAGCGGCTCCATCTCAACCTGCTCACCCGTGGGACGCTGCTCGCGGCGCAGGGAGGCCGCTCGAGCCGGCTGCGGGCGGGGGACATCACGAGCTTCGACTGGTCGCGGCCCTTCGTCGCGCAGGCGACGGGGCGCTTCGAGATCCTCGCGTTCACGGTGCCGCTGGCCATGTTGGGCGAGGACGGCGAACGCGTCCGGGCGCGCACCGCGCTGCGGCTGGGCGGCGATGGTGGGCTGCCGCAGGTCGCCGGGCCGTTCTTCATCGGCATCGCCGCCGGGCTGCACGACGGCAGCATCGACCCTGAGGACCCGGTGCTGGCCGACGCCATCGTCGGCCTCGTGCGCGCGCTGCACGGCGAGCGCCAGGCGCAGGTGCGCGCCCTGCCGCGCTCGGTCGCGCGGGCCGACGGGCTCCTGCAGCGCATCAAGGACCACATCGACCTGCACCTGCGCGAGCCCGACCTCGGGCCCGAGCGGATCGCCAAGGCGCACTTCATCTCCACGCGCTACGTCCACAAGCTGTTCCAGCCCGAGGGGATGACGGTCTCCGCGTGGATCCGGTCGCGGCGCCTGGAGGGGGCGCGCCGCGACCTCGCCGATCCGGAGTGCGCCGCCCTGACGATCTCCGCGCTGGCGGCGCGCTGGGGCTTCAGCGACCCGGCCCGGTTCAGCCGGGCGTTCCGCGCCGTCTACGGCTGCTCGCCGACCGAGGCCCGCGCCGTCGCGACGATGCGCCGGCTCGACTGGGCCTGAGTCGCGTCGACCGGCCGCGTCGTCCACGCGCCGTAGGCGACGAGCAGCGCGATCGCAGCGACGACGCTGCCGAAGATCTCGAACGTGGTGATGAGCCCGAACTCGGTCACCAGGATCCCCGCGATGATCGCCGGCACCGAGATCGAGAGGTAGGCGACGACGTACAGGGCGGACATCACCTGGGCGCGGTGCTCGTTGGGGATCGCTGCGGACAGCGTCCGCAGCGCCCCGAGGAACGCCACGCCGAACCCCGCGCCGGCGACCACGCCGCCGGCCAGGAACAGGGCGGTGGAGTCCTCGGCGGCCGACGTGACGATGAGCAGCAGCCCGACGGCGAGCGCGACCGAGCCGGCCGCCGCGCCGAGCCACGGCGCCGTGCGCCCGAAGACGAGCTGCGCGGTCGCTCCCGAGGCGGCGAGCACGAAGACGCCGACGCCCGCGACCAGGTGGTTGGAGCTGTGGAAGAGCGTCGCGCTGAGCTCGGGGCCGAGGGAGAGGAACAGGCCGCCGATCGACCAGGACGACAGGACGCCGAGCGCCGCGAGGCCGAACGTGCGCCGGAGCTCCGGCGGCACGTGCGGGCGCTGGGGCGTGAGGGTGAGCCGGCTGCGGTGCTCGACCGGCTCCTGCATGACCAGGGCGCCGAGGAAGGCGATCGTGAAGAGGATGAGGACGGCGACGTAGGGGAGGACGCGCGGGGCGGGAGCGAGCTGGACCAGCGTCGCGCTCAGCAGGACGCCGATGCCCATGCCGGCGGCGCTGGCGACGCCGTTCGTGAGACCCGCCGACGCCGGGTCGCGACGCGGGTGCAGATCCAGCAGCGCGGCGCTGGCGGCCCCGAGCGCGAGCCCGGTCGCGACGCCCTGGATGCCGCGTGCGACGAACAGCCAGGCGACGGAGCCGGCGCTCATGAAGATGATCGTCGTGCCCATGAGCACGGCGAGCGCGACGAGGAGGACGGGCCGCCGCCCGACGCGGTCGGACACGCTGCCGGCGAGCAGCAGTGCCGCCAGGACGCCGAACGCGTACGTCGCGTAGATGAGCGTCAGGACGACAGGGGAGAAGCCCCAGAGCTCGCGGTAGCTCTCGTACAGCGGCGACGGGGTACCGGATGCGATGAGCGACAGCGCGATGACGCCGGCGACGAGGCCGTAGGACTGGCGTTGGGAGAGGCGGATGCTCGACATGTTCAATAGTTCCAAACTCTTGGAAGTCTCCAACAGTTGTAGCATGCCCCCCATGGCAACCCCGACCCTCGGCCGCGATCGCATCCCGCATCCGCCTGCGACGGCGATCGATCTGGCCAGCGTCATGCGGACCGTCGGGGATCCGCTGCGGCTCGACATCGTGCGCCTGCTGGCCGATGGCCGCGAGCGCCAGTGCAGCGAGTTGTCCGAGGTCCTGGATCTACCCGCGTCGACGGCCTCCTACCACCTGCGCCTCCTGCGCGAGGCCGGCGTGACGCGCACCCGCGCCGTCGGCGTGCACCGCCTCATCGGCCTGCGGCGCGACGATCTCGAGGAGCGCTTCCCCGGCCTCCTCGACGTCCTGACGCGCTAGCGACCTTGCGCTTCCGGGCGTGGACGGGCCCCGGCGCTTCGAGCTCACGATGGTCCGGGGCGACGGCGGCGAGATGACGATCGGCTACGACGTGGTCGAGCTCATCGGGCCCGAGCTCATCGTCCTGCGCTCGGACCCGATGCCCGCGATGGGATGCCCGAGCCCACGTTCGTGCGGGTGGAGCTGCACGCCCACGGGGACAGGACGCGCATGACGTTCAGCGACTCGCCGCACCCTCCCGCGGGCCGCTCGCCCGCGGGGGCGGGAGGGACCGCCGCCTTCGACGCGCTGGGCGCGCTGGCGGCCTAGCAACCGGGGTCGGCCGCGGCGGCGCCGCAGTCGACGACGTGGCCCGCGGTAGCCCGCTGCAGGAGGTCGTAGAGCGCGCGCCGTTGCTCGTGATCGAGCGCGCCGAGCACCTGGTCCTCGACCTCGGCCAGCGCGAGCTCGGCCTGCCCGAGACGGGTGCTGCCCGCGTCGGTCAGCGCGACGAGGTGGCGCCTGCGGTCCTCGGCGGAGCGCGTGCGTGCGATGAGCCCGTCGCCCTCGAGCTCGTTGAGCAGGCCCACGAGGTTCGTCCGGTCGACCTGCAGCGCGGCGGCCAGCGCTTGCTGCGTCATCCCGCCGTGGTCGCGCAGGACGGTGAGCGCGATGAGGTGACGCGGGCGCAGGCCGAGCGGCACGAGCGCGGACTCGGCGCGGGCGCGGTTGAGGCGCGCGAGGTGGTCGAGGAGGGGACCCGATGTCCGGCTGCATGCGGAGTGCTCGATCGCCACGTTCCCAGTGTAGAGCTCACGCGTAACGATTCGTGTGCTACAACTTATTGGCGCTACACAAACGAGTTGCTAAGGATCACAGCAATGCATCTTCTCCACATCGACTCCAGCATCCAGGGCGAGCGCTCGGTCAGCCGCCGCTTGACCGCCCGCGCCGCGGAGCGCTGGCGCGCCGCCCATCCGGGCGGCACCGTCACCTACCGCGACCTGGGCGCCGCCCCGCTGCCTCACGTCGATGAGCGAACCGTCGGGGCCCGGATGGTCGCGCCCGACGAGCACACGCCCGACCAGGCCGCGTCGTGGCAGCTGTCGCAGGAGCTCGTGGCGGAGATCCGCGACGCGGACACGATCCTGCTCGGCCTGCCGCTCTACAACTTCGGCCCGCCCAGCACGGTGAAGTCCTGGGTCGACCACCTCATCGCCTACGGCCTCTCGATCGATCCCGAGACGCACGAGGGCCTGCTCGGCGGCCGCGAGATGCTCGTGCTCGCTGCGCGCGGCGGCGGCTACGGCCCCGGCACCCCACGCCACGGGTGGGACCACGCGGAGCCCTGGCTGCCGCACGGCCTGAGCCTCACGGGCCTCGAGCCGCGCTTCGTCGTCGCCGAGCTCACGCTCGCCGACGTCAACCCGGCGATGGCCGAGCTCAAGCCGCTGGCCGCGGAGAGCCTGGCTGCCGCCGAGGCTGCGATCGACGAGCAGTGGAGCGCCGCCGTCGCGGCCTAGCCGTCGAGGAACTCGCGCACCGCGCGCAGGTACGTCTCCGGCTCCTCGAGGTGGGAGATGTGCCCGCTGCGCTCGAGGACGACGACGCGCGCGCCGGGGATCCCGGCGCGCAGCGTCTCGGCGCAGGACGGCGGGATCTCGTCGTGGCGGCCGACGGTGATGAGGGTCGGCACGTCGATGCGGCCGAGGTCCGCTGTGCGGTCCCACGTCGTGAGCGTGCCGATGACGTCGAACTCGGTGGGCCCGTTCATGTAGGCGTAGACCGCGTTGCCGTCGAGGTTGGCGATGCTCGCCTGCAGCGCGGCCGGCCACGGATCCATGCGGCACAGGTGGCGCCGGTAGAACTCCATCATCGCCGCCGCGTACGCCGGCGTGTCGTACGCCCCGCGCGCGCCGCCCTCGACGAGGACGGTCCGGTGCGGCTCCGGGAGCGCCTCGATGAGCAGCCGGGCCGCGTCGGTGAACTCGCGCGTGCTGGCCGAGGTCGACGCGAGCACGAGGCGCCCGACGCCGGTGGTCCCGCGCGTCATGTACTCGATCGCCAGCCAGCCGCCCCAGGACTGGCCGAACAGGTGGATGCGGTCGAGACCGAGCGCGTCGCGCACCGCGTCGACCTCCGCGACGAAGCGGTCCAGCGTCCACAGCGACGTGTCGTCGGGCGCATCGGAGCGCCCGCAGCCCAGCTGGTCCCAGAACACGACGGGCCGGTCGGCGGCGAGCGCCTCGCCGAGCGGGGCGATGTAGTCGCTGCCCGCGCCGGGGCCGCCGTGGAGCATGAGCAGCGGCGTCGCGTCGCCCGCGCCCAGCCGCCGGTACCAGACGCGGCCGCCCGGGACGTCGAGCCGGCCCTCGCCCTCCATCCCCTAGAAGACGGGCGTCTCGCGGTAGGAGCCCCACACGTCCTGCAGCGCACGCACCATCTCGCCCTCGGTCGCATGGGCGCGGGTGCAGGCGAGGAGCGCGGGCATGAGGTTGCGGCGGTCGTGCGCGGCGTCCTCGCGCAGCGCGGTGAGCGTCGCCTCGACCGCGGCGCCGTCGCGTCGCGCACGCGCGGCCTGCAGGCGGTCGATCTGCTTGCGCTCCAGCGCGGGGTCGATGCGGAGGATCGGCAACGGCGTCTCGTCCTCGTGCACGTGGCGGTTGACGCCGACGACGACGCGGTCGCCGTGGTCGATCTTCGACTGCAGCTCGAAGGCGGCGTCGGCGATCTCGCGCTGCGGATAGCTCTGCTTCACGGCGTCGACCATGCCGCCGAGCTCGTCGATCCGGCGGAAGTACTCGTAGGCCTGGGCCTCGAGCTCGTCGGTGAGCGCCTCGACGAAGTACGAGCCGCCGAGCGGATCGGCGGTCGACGCGACGCCGGACTCGTGGGCGACGATCTGCTGTGTGCGCAGCGCGATGCGCACGGCGTCCTCGGTCGGGAGGGCGAGCGCCTCGTCGTAGGAGTTCGTGTGCAGCGACTGCGCACCGCCGAGCACGCCCGCGAGCGCCTCGATCGTCGTGCGGATGATGTTGTTCAGCGGCTGCTGCGCGGTGAGCGACACGCCGGCCGTCTGCACGTGGGTGCGCATGAGCAGCGAGCGCTCGTTCTTCGCGCCGTACGTGTCGCGCATCTCGCGCGCCCAGATCCGGCGTGCGGCGCGGAGCTTGGCGATCTCCTCGAAGAAGTCGATCTGCGCGTTGAAGAAGAAGGACAGCCGCGGGGCGAAGGTGTCGACGTCGATGCCGCGCTCGATCGCCTGCTCCACGTAGGTGAAGCCGTCCTTGAGCGTGAACGCCAGCTCCTGCGCCGCCGTCGAGCCGGCCTCGCGGATGTGGTAGCCCGAGATCGAGACGGGATGCCACCGGGGGAGCTGCTCGGAGGACCACTCGATCATGTCGCCGAGGAGGCGCATGGCCGGGTCGATCGGGAAGCACCACTCCTTCTGGGCGATGTACTCCTTGAGGATGTCGGCCTGGATCGTGCCGCTCAGCCGCTCGGCGGGCACGCCGGCGTTCTCGGCGGCGACGACGTAGAACGCGAGCATCATCGCCGCGGGCGCGTTGATCGTCATGGAGACGCTCACCTCGCCGACGTCGATCCCCTGGAAGAGGCGCTCCATGTCGTCGAGCACGTCGATGGCGACGCCCTCGCGGCCGACCTCGCCCAGCGACATCGGGTGGTCGGAGTCGTGCCCCATGAGCGACGGCATGTCGAACGCGGTCGACAGCCCGGTCTGCCCGTGGTCGAGCAGGTAGTGGAAGCGCTCGTTGGTCTCCTCCGCGGTGCCGAAGCCCGCGAACTGCCGCATCGTCCACAGCCGGCCGCGGTACATCGACTCGTAGACGCCGCGGGTGTAGGGGAACTCGCCGGGTCGCCCGATGGCGTCGGGCGACGGGAGGTCCTCCTCGGTGTAGAGGCCCTTCAGCGGCACGCCGGAGAGCGTGTCGAGCGGTACGCCGGATGAGATAGTCGGACGTCCGATCATCTGAATCTGGCAGACGCCGGTCGGCTTGTCCATGCGCAAACCGGATTAGATCCCCGCATGACCCAGCATCCGCTCGATCCGCTGTCCGCCGAGGAGATCCGCCTGATCGCCGCAGCGCTGCGGCGCGAGCACGGCGTGGGGGACGGGTGGCGCATCACGCTCATCGACCTCCACGAGCCGGAGAAGGCGACGCTGCGCGACGGCGCGCCGCGGCCGCCGCGCGAGAGCGTCGTGCATCTCTGGAACCGCACGGAGCACATGGCCTACCGCGCGGTCGTGGCGATCGACGACGAGCGGGTCACGGCGTTCGAGGCGCAGCCGGGCGCGCAGCCGAACGTCACGATCGACGAGTACCACGAGGCCGACGTCGCGCTGCGCAAGGACCCGCGAGTCCGGGAGGTCCTCGCCGCGCGCGGCATCACCGACCTCGACCTCGTCCTCATCGACACCTGGGCGTTCGGCGCCCACCTGCTGCCCGAGGAGCACCAGACCCGCCGGCTCGGGTGGGCGGACGTCTGGCGTCGCGCGGAGCACGGCGCGAACCCCTACGCGAACCCCGTGACGGGCCTGCATCTGATCGTCGACATGGACACGCTCGAGCTCGTCGAGATCGAGGACGACGGGGCGATCGACGAGCCGCAGCCGATGGGCGAGTACGTCGCCAGGCTCGTGCCCGGGCTGACGGTGCGCGACGACCTGCGGCCGTACGAGGTCAGCCAGCCTCAGGGCGCCTCGTTCACGCTCGACGGCAACCTGCTGCGGTGGGGGCGCTGGTCGCTGCGCGTCGGCTTCAACGGGCGCGAGGGGCTCGTCCTGCACACCGTGGGGTGGGACGACGGCGACCGCGTGCGCAGTGTCGCGCACCGGCTGTCGTTCGCCGAGATGGTCGTCCCGTACCGCGACCCCACGACCGACCACCAGCGCCGCACGGCGTTCGACGTCGGCGAGTGGGGAATGGGCTTCATGACGACCGGCCTGGAGCTCGGGTGCGACTGCCTCGGGGAGATCGCCTACCTCGACGCGACGCTGCACGACTCCCGTGGCGAGCCGTACGACATCCCGAACGCGATCTGCATCCACGAGGAGGACTCCGGCGTGCTCTGGAAGCACGTCGACGAGGAGGCGGGCGCGGAGGTCAGGCGCCAGCGGCGGCTCGTCGTGTCCTTCCACGCGACGGTCGCCAACTACGAGTACCTCGTCTACTGGCGCTTCTACGAGGACGGGTCGATCGAGTGCGAGGTCCGGGCGACCGGGATCATGGTGACGACGCACTTCGCCGCCGAGCAGCCGCCCTACGGGACGCTCGTCGACGAGCGCACGTACGCGCCGACGCATCAGCACTTCATCGTCGCGCGGCTGGACCTCGACGCCGACGGCGAGGAGAACACCGTCGTGGCCGGCGAGTCCGAGGCGCTGCCGGTCGGGCCCGAGAACCCGCATGGCCTGGCGATCGTGCAGCGATCGTCGCCGCTGCGGACCGAGTCCGAGGGGCGCCAGGACTACGACTGGGCGACGCAGCGGTCGTGGAAGGTCGTCAACGAGCGGTCGCGCAACGGGCTGGGCACCCCCGTCGGCTACAAGCTCGTGCCGGGCGACGCGATACCGCCGATGCTCGACCCGTCCTCACCGGTGCTGCAGCGCGCGGGCGTGCTCGCGCACACGCTGTGGGTGACGCCCTACGCGCGCGAGGAGCGCTGGCCCTGCGGCGAGATGGTCGTGCAGGCGACGTCCGACCTCGGGCTCCCGGCCTGGACCGCGGCGGACCGCCCGATCCAGGACACCGACGTGGTCCTCTGGTACGTCTTCGGCATCCACCACGTGACCCGCCCGGAGGACTGGCCCGTGATGCCGGTGGACACGGTGTCCTTCTGGCTGAAGCCGGTGGGCTTCTTCGACCGCAACCCGGCGCTGGACGTGGCGCCGCCTGCTGGGCACCACGCGCACTGAGCGCAGCTACCCCTCGTCCTCCCGCAACCCCCGGAGCAGCTCCGTCAACCCGGACAGCTCCTCGTCACCCAGCGGCGCCGTCCCGAACCGCGCGTCGTGCAGCACGGCCGTCGCCGCCTCCGCCACCTCACGCCCGCGCTCGGTGATCTCGGCAAGCGTCGACCGCCGGTCCTTCGCGTGCGCGGTGCGGCGCACGAGGCCCGTCCGCTCCAGCCCGTCGACGATGTTGGTCACGCTCGTCCGGTGGACCTGGAGCCGGTCGCCCATCTTGCCCAGCGGCAGGCCGCCTCGGCGGCTGAAGTGCAGCAGCATCAGCGCCTCGTAGCGCGGGAAGTTCAGGTCGAACGGGCGCAGCAGCGCGTTGAGCCGCGCCATGAGGATCTGCTCGACGCGCATGACCGAGGTCACCGCCGCCATCGCCGGGACCGGGTCGTCGCCCCAGCGTGACCGCCACTGACGGGCGGCCTCGTCGATCGGGTCGAACGGGAGCGAGGACGTCACGCGCCCGACAGCGTCCCACACCTCCCACGGCTCAAGCGCCACGGCCGTCGCGCCGATCACACTGACGTGATCGCGTTCGCCGCCTGCGTCGCCTCCCCGGAGAAGCTGTCGCGCTTCGCCGCGCCTGGGCTGCACCGCGCGATGGAGCCGGGCTCGGTCTTCGCCGAGCTGGAGACCGACCGCTCGATCCACGAGGCCTACAACGAGGCGCTCGAGCACTTCGCCGGCTACGACGATCTCGAGGCGCTCGTCCTCATGCACGAGGACTGCGAGCTGCTCGACGACGACTTCTGCGCCCGCGTGCGCACCGCGCTCGCCGACCCGTCGGTTGCGATCGCCGGTCCCGTCGGCGCGCGCGGCGTCACCGGTCTGGCGTGGTGGGAGGGCGAGATCGCCGGGCGTGCCGCCGAGACGCGCGGCATCGTGGAGGGCGACGAGCTCGACCGCCACGTCGACGCCCTCGACGGCCTCCTGCTCGTGCTCTCGCCCTGGGCCGTGCGCGAGCTGCGTTGCGACACCGAGACCTTCACCGGCTTCCACGCCTACGACATGGACCTGTGCTTCCAGGCGCGCAAGGCCGGGCATCGCGTCGTGACGGCGCCGCTGAACGTGTTCCACCACACGAAGGGCGGCTACGGCGACGCCGCCGCCTGGCAGGCCGCCGACGCGGCGTTCCGGCGCAAGTGGACGGCGACCCGGGTCTAGGGTCCGGGGCCGTGCCGCTGATCTTCTGCGACCCGCGCTTCCACGACCTCAACGAGGTCCCGCCTGAGGACCGGTGGCGCCACGAGCTCGAGGGCGTCGGTGCGCTCGACGGCGTTCTGCGCGACGGCGTCTTCGAGTCCGGCTACCACGCGCCCTTCGGCGGTCCCGACCTCGACGCGGCGGACCCGACGCTGCCGGAGGCCCAGACGCTGCTCGAGACGGCTGTCGCGGCGCTCGACGAGGCCGGCGCGACCACCCAGCGCGTGAAGGCGCGGCCCGCGTGCTACTCGCCCGCCGAGCCGGTCGTGCAGTACCTGCTCATGCACCTCGGCTTCGCCGTCGAGCACTGCGACGTCAACCAGCACCTCGACCTCGCCCCGTTCGGGACCGCCGAGGACTACGCCGGCTCGCTGAAGAAGAAGCGCGCGCACGCGCTGCGCCAGGACCTGCGCGGGCCGCTGGATCTCCGCGAGGCGCAGGACGACGCGGACGTCGCCGCCTGCCACGAGGTCATGGCCGCCAACCGCGCGGCCCACGGGCGCCCGCCCGGCCTCCCGCTCGACTACCTGCGACGCGCCCGCGCGGCGTTCCCCGGACGCATCCACCCGTACCTCCTGACCCACGGGGACGAGCCGATCGCCGCGGCGCTCGTCTACGACGTCCTGCCCGACGTCGACCTCCTCGTCGCGTGGGGCGACCACGGCCACGACCTGCCGCGCTCGCCGATGAACCTGCTCGCCTACCGCCTCGTGGAGCGCGCGCTGGGGCGCGGCGCACGCGTCCTCGACCTCGGGCCGTCGAGCGAGAAGGACGGCTCGCCCAACCCGGGGCTCGTGCACTTCAAGCGCAGCCTCGGTGCTGTCGCGGGCACCCGGCTCGTGTTGGTACGGTCGCCGCGCCCATGAGCCACGACTACTCGGCGATCTACGACCCCGACACCGACTTCGACCGGCACTTCACGCGGCTGACCGCCCAGCGCATCCGCCGCTGGTTCCGTCCCGGCGACCGTGTTCTCGAGCTGGGCTGCGCAACGGGCCTCATGACGTCGTTCATGGCGCAGGCGGACGTCACGATCGACGCGGTGGAGCGGGTGCCGGCCTACCTCGACCGCGCCCGTGCGCGCGAGCTCCCCAACGCGACGTTCCTCGACGCCGACGTCATGGAGGTCGACCCACCCGGCCCGTACAACCACGTCGTCGCCGCGCACATCGTCAACGAGCTTCCGGATCCCGTCGGGTTCCTGCGGCGGTTCGAGTCGTTCCTCGCCCCCGGTGGCCTCGTCCACACGACGGTGACCAACCCTGCGTCCGTGCACCGCCTCGTTGCGATCGAGATGGGCCTCATCGAGCGGCCCGACGCGCTGAGCGACCGCGGGCAGAACCTGGCGACGAAGGAGATCTTCGACCAGGCGGGGTTCGAGGCGCTCGCCGCGCAGGCAGGGCTGCTCTGCATCCACCGCGAGCCCGTGATGCTCAAGCCGCTCACCAACGCCCAGCTCGCCGAGCTCCCCGACGAGGTCATCGACGGCCTCGACCGCGTCGCGTGGCGCTTCCCCGAGCACGGCGGCCTGAACTACTCGATCTTCGTCGTCGACGCGTGACGGACGCCGCTGCCGTCGTCGTCGGCGGCACGCTGTCCGCCCTCGTCACGGCCGACGCGCTGGCCCGCGAGGGGCGGCCGGTGCTGCTCCTGCTCCCGGCCCGGGGCGTGGGCGGCGGCTTCATGCCGGTGGAACGCGAGGGACGGCGCCTCGAGCGCGGGATGCGCGTCCTCGAGCTGCACTACGAGGGTCTCGGCGAGCCGCCGCCGATCGAGGACTACCGCCCCGGCGACCACGGGCACCGGCCGTGGACGCGCCTCGTGCGCGACTGGGTCGGCGAGCTCGTCGGCGAGGACGCGCTCGTCGAGATCGACCCACCGGCAATGGCCGTCAACGGCCGCGTCGGCCCGGAGGTGCTGCTGCGCACCGACCTCGAGCCGATCCGCGAGCTGCTCGGCGGCGGCGAGCTGGACGCCATCGCCGCCGAGGCCGCCGAGGCCGTGGCCCGGCTGGGGCCGGCGGGCATCCTCGACGGCGCGCACGAGGCCGAGCTCTGGAGCACGACGCTCGACGACGCGTCGCTGACCCACCACGGGCGGACGCTGCACGAGCGGCTCATCGCGCCGTTCTGCGCGAAGGTGCGCCCCGAGGGCGCCACCGACGTGCCCGTCGCCCTGCGGCGCCGCCTCTGGGTGCCGCTGTTCTGGCCGCGGACCGTACACGAGGTCGCGTCCGGCGCGCAGCCGAAGTTCCGCCCGCAGCGGCCGCTGCACACGATCGAGCCGGGCGGCACGGGCGAGATCGTCCACCGGCTGCTGGCACGGCTGC
>Ga0070665_100002176_pt1 | contig 21848 bp, 17 predicted proteins | sample KBSS13metaG_FD_65862 | JGI IMG/M metagenome (GOLD analysis project Ga0070665, IMG submission 65862) | Switchgrass rhizosphere microbial communities from Kellogg Biological Station, Michigan, USA - KBS S1-3 metaG | ecosystem: Host-associated > Plants > Roots > Rhizosphere > Soil ... | reverse complement strand
CCGTAAGAACCGAGATGAACGCCGGTCAGCGCGATTTCCTTGAAGCCGGCGGCCGCCACCCGCTCCACTTCGCGCATCACCTCGTCGAGCGGCACACTCCGCGGCGCGCCTCGGGTCGACGGAATAATGCAGTAGGAACAGGGCTCGGCGCAGCCGGTTTGGACGCGGAGCGTGTACGCCGTACGGCCTGCCACGCCTGGCTGGATGGTCGTGCCACACGGACCGTCGCCACTTCCGGAAGGAACCGCGGAGACCGCGAAGAACGCAGAGCCAAACGTTTTCTCAGCGGTCTTTGCGCCCTCTGCGGTTTCTTCTGTACGCCGGAGGAACTGCATGAGGCGAGGCTTGTCGTCGTTCGCCACGACGCGGGTGACGTTCGGCAGCGCGCCGACTTCGTCGGGCCGCCGCGTCGCATAGCACCCGGTGACGACGATGCGTGCAGACGGATTGTCGCGCGCGATGCGGCGGATCGTCTGCCGCGTCCCCTGATCCGCGGTCGCCGTCACCGAACAACTGTTCACGACGATCACGTCCGCATCGAGCGGCGACGACGCCTGTGCGCCCGACGCGAGGAGTTGCTCCTCGAAGCCGAGTGAGTCTGCCTGATTCACGCGGCAGCCGAACGTGACCACGGCGTACTTCATCACACCTGAAGCGCCTTGCGGCCGATATCGCGACGGTACTGCATGCCGTCGAACGTGATCCGGAGCGCACCGGTGTACGCACGAGCGATGGCTTCGGTGAAATCGGCGCCGCGACCCACGACGGTGAGCACGCGACCGCCGGCGGTCACCACTTGTGCGCCTCGCTGGGCCGTGCCGGCATGGTAGACCGCGACACCAGGTGTGGCCTCTGCGGCGTCAATTCCCTCAATCACCTTCCCGGATTCAGACGTCTCGGGATAGCCGCGCGATGCGAGGACGACGCCGGCGAGACAGTCACGTGCAATCCGGACGGACGTAGCGCGGAGCGAACCCGCGGCGCCGGCCACAAGAAGCGGCAAGAGCGGCTCGTCGATGAGCGGCAGGAGGACCTGGGTTTCGGGGTCACCAAGGCGCACGTTGAACTCAATCACCTTCGGACCGTCGGCGGTCAGCATCAGGCCGGCGAACAAGAAGCCCCGGAACGGATGGCCTTCGGCGGCCATACCCGCGATCACCGGATGCACGATCTCGCGCATGACGCGCGCCTCGAGCGCGGCGTCCATCAACGGGCTCGGCGCAAAGGCGCCCATGCCGCCGGTATTTGGACCGCGATCGTCGTCGAACGCGCGTTTGTGATCCTGAGCGGTGCCGATGGACACGGCGTTCGATCCGTCGCAGATCGCGAAGAACGAGACTTCGGGTCCGCTGAGACACTCTTCGATTACGAGACGGTCGCCGGCGGATCCGAACTTCCGCTGCAGCATCGCGTCACCGATCGCGCGTTCGGCGGCGGCCAGGTCGTCCGCGATCACGACGCCCTTGCCGGCTGCAAGACCGTCCGCCTTCAGCACCACCGGGAATCCAAACTCGTGACGCCGAACCGCCTCGATCGCCTCGTCTCGTGATTCGCAAATCCGAAACCGCGCCGTCGGAATCCGGTGGCGCGCCATGAATGCTTTCGCGAACGCCTTGCTCGACTCGAGACGCGCGGCCGCGGCCGTGGGCCCGAACAGCAGGCGGCCATCCTCGATGAACCGATCGGCGATCCCAAGACTCAACGGAAGTTCCGGCCCGACGACCGTGAAATCGATCTGCTCTCGCTCGGCCAGCGCGCGGGCCGCCTCGGGATCCGCCAGATCGATGCGGGCGGTACGGGCCAGCCGGGCGATACCGGGATTTCCGGGCGCCGCGACAATCTCACCGCAGTCGCGTTCCGAGGAGAGCCGGGCGACCAGTGCGTGCTCGCGCGCGCCGCTGCCGAGGACAAGAACTCTCATTGAATGAGCTATTTATAGCGGAGGACGGTTTCGAACGCGGTCGCCGGCGGACGGGAGTATTTCGTTGACCTTGCCGTGGAATTGCGCCTAGAATCCGCGTTTACCTGTGATAGCCTAGCATGTTTACTTAGAGCCGACATTTCGTCATCTAGTTTATCGCCACCCGAAGGGGGTGTTCTGCGCGTGGCTGAAGTCAAAATCCAGGAGGGCGAGTCCATCGAAAGCGCTCTCCGCCGGTTCAAGCGGAAGGTTCAGCAGGAAGACATCATCAAGGATATCAAGAAGCACTCCTTCTATCTGAAACCCGGTGACAAGCGAAGGGCCAAGCAAGCGCTCGCCCGGAAGAGGAATCGCAAGAAGCTCCGGCGCGAATCGGAATAGCCGTACCCCCGACGAGGTAGCGACCGATGGAGTTCCAAGACAGGATTCTTTCGTGCGTGGATTGCGGAACGGAGTTCATCTGGACAGCGGGAGAACAGCAGTTCTTCGCCGACAAGAACTTCAAGAACGAGCCGAAGCGTTGCAAGGCCTGCAAAGGCAAGCGCGCGGCTCGTCCGGCCGGTGGCGGGATGTCCCGCGAACGGGTCGAAACGCAAACCAGCTGCTCAGCCTGTGGCAAGGAAACGACGGTGCCCTTCAAGCCGACCCAGGGGCGCCCCGTGTTCTGTAAGGAATGCTTCCAGTCCCGGAAATTCGCCGGGGCCGGCGGCGCCTAACGAACGCTCCAGCGGACTTGCTTCCGTAACGACATCGACGACCCCGCGCGGCCAGGCGAATCGCCGGAAGACGGCTCGCCGTGCGCGCGGGTTTTCGCGTCCGCGGCCCGGTGCTTCGGCCTGTGCTGAAGCTTCGGCGACCGCGGAGGCGGCGACCTCTGCTGAAGCCCGCGTTGCGTTGCGTGCGGGCGCAGGCGGATGTTAAGCTCACATCGCGATTTCATCTGGAGCGTTTCCATGCAGATCGAGGAACGGGCCGTCGGTGACGTGGTAGTGCTCGACCTGAAGGGCAAGGTCACCCTCGGCGAGGGCGACGAGTTGCTCAAAGACAAGGTCAACAGCCTCGTCAACCAGGGTCACAAGAAAATTGTGCTGAACCTTGCGGACGTCCCCTACATCGATAGCGCGGGCCTCGGCGAAGTCGTTCGGACGTACACAACCGTTTCGCGGCAGGGCGGCAGCCTCAAGCTGTTGAACCTGACCAAGCGCATCACCGATCTTCTGTCGATCACGAAGCTGCTGACCGTGTTCGAGACCTTTGACTCGGAGAACGAGGCGGTCCGGAGTTTTTCGGCATCGGCCAAGGTCTAGCCCGTCTCCCGCGCTAGATGGCGCGCAGCACTTCACCCTCGGTGGCGGACTCCGGTACGGCGCACCATGCGGTACCGGGGCGTTCGCTCGCCCTCCACGTTCTCCTCTCCCTACGTCCGGCCCAGTGGAGCAAGAACCTGCTGGTGTTCGCGGGCCTGCTCTTCGGCCGGCGGTTGCTCGATCCCGTCGCGGTGCGCGACGCCGTTCTGGCGTTCGCGGTGTTCTGCGTCCTCTCGGGTGTCGTCTACCTCGTGAACGACATCGCCGATCGCGAAGCCGATCGACGTCACCCGCTCAAATCCCAGCGGCCGATCGCGTCCGGTGCGCTTCCGGTTCCGGCGGCGGCGAGCACAGCGTTCGCGCTTGGCACTGCGGGCCTTGGGGTCGCGTACCTCGTGGGTCCCGCCTTTGCCGGCGTTGCGGTCGCGTATCTGTCGCTCCAGATTCTCTACTCGTTCCTCTTGAAGAACATCGTCATCATCGACGTGTTGACGATTGCGATCGGCTTCGTGCTGCGAGCGGTCGGCGGTGCGGTGGCCGTCCAGGTCGAGATCAGCCACTGGCTGCTGGTGTGCACGATTCTGCTCGCCTTGTTCATCGCGCTGGCGAAACGCCGCCACGAGATTGTCCTGCTGTCGGCCGGTGCCGCCAGCCACCGGTCGATCCTTGGCGAGTACAGTCCGTATCTGCTCGATCAGATGATTGGCGTCGTGACGGCCTCGACGCTGATTTCGTACGTGTTCTACACGATCAGCCCCGAGACGCAGGCGAAGTTCGGAACCACCTGGCTCGGCTTGACCATTCCTTTTCCCTTGTACGGGATCTTCCGGTACCTGTATCTGGTTCATCAGCGCGAAGGCGGAGGGAGCCCCGCGGATCTGCTCCTGACCGACCGGCCGCTCCTCGCGTGCGTGGCGCTATGGGCGCTCACGGTGGCCTTGATCATCTACCGTCCCGTATGAGGCTTCGCGGACGGCTTGCACGTCGGCTCCCTGCTTGCTGTGAGCGGGAGTTGCTGGTGCGAGCGGCCTGCTGAAAGCTGACAGCTGCTTATGCCCGATTTCAACGTTCGCTCCGACTCGGTGAACGTCGAGCAGATCATGGAGCAGATCCGGGAACGGATCCGTGAGAAGCGTGGCGTCGACTACACCGAACAGCAGATCCGCGAGCTTGCGGACGTCAAGCTCGAGAGGTTTCTCGACCCGCGCGGTGTGCGCTCGGATCTTCTCGATCAATTCCGCAAGGCGCAGCCGGCCTACGAACCGCCCGAGCTGCCGAACTTTGCCTTCGAAGACGCGACACTGTTCGAATCGCACCGGGCGCCGATCCGATGGATTCGGAAGCTGCTGATGCCGCTGCTCAAGCTGCTCTTCAATCCGAACCCGTTGATTCAGGCGCTGCACATTCAGTCTCGACTGAATACGATGAACGCGGAGCGGGAGGCAAAGAGGGAGTCGGCGCGCAGGGCCATGGACCAGCTGTATTACGAGCTGGTGCACAACCTGGTCGTCGAAACCACCCGCACCGGCATCGAGGTGAAGAACCTGAAGATGCGCATCGAGTCCATTGCCAGCCGGCTCGAATTCAACGAGCGGCGAGCCCGGGCTCTCGAAAGCGCGGTCGTCTATCGCACGGATCAGGATGATGCGCCGGCGCCACGGCACGCAGCACAGTCCTCCTCCTCACGTCAGCAGGCACCGTCGCATCAGCCTCAAGCGCGCACTACTCCGCCGCCGGCGACGTCCGCCGCGCCGGTCGCTGTCGTCCCGATGTTGCCCACGGCGGTGACACCTCCGACGACCACCCAGGGTCAACCCGCTCCGGGACAGCAACAAGGTTCTGGCGTGCCCGGTGAAGGCCCGGGTCAGCGCAGCCGCCGGCGACGACGGCGGCGCGGACGACGAGGTGGCGGCGCGGCTTCGGTGGTCATGGGAGTTCCCGGCTCGCCCGCGCCGGACAACGTCGGCGCTCAAGGTTCCACCGAGACCATCGATTCAAATGACGCCCTTGATCCAGTCGACGAGGACGGGCTGTCTGAAGCCGAGGAGATGGACGAGGCGGCAGTTGAACGCGAGGCACCTGCGTCAGCGGTGCCCGAATCACCTGAGGCCGTCGCCCTGAACCCGCAACCAGTGACGGTGGAGTTGCCGGTCGACCACGCTCACGCTGAACAGGCCGCTTCGCCGAAGAGCGAGGCGACGCCAGCGCTTCACAGCGAGCCGGCAGCGCCCATGCCGCCGGCGATACACGAGACCCCTGCGGCGGTCGCGCCGCCTGCAGCCCCGGCCGCACCGGCTTCGTCCGCGGCGCCTGCGGAGCCCGCACCTTCGCCGGCCGCGCCCGACCACGCGGATCACGATCCGCAGTGAAGATCGCGGTCGTCGTTCAGCGCTACGGTCACTCCGTCAACGGAGGCGCCGAGTTGCACGCGCGGTATATCGCCGAGCGTCTCGCACGCCATGGTGACGTCGAAGTGCTGACCACCTGCACTACCGACTACGTGACCTGGCGAAACGAGCTCGAAGCCGGGGTCGAGCGTGTCAATGGCGTGCAGGTCCGGCGTTTCAAAGTGAAGCACGAGCGGGATCCGCTCGTGTTCGCGAAGCGGTCGGATCGCGTCTTCGAGCAGCGTCACTCGCTTGCGGACGAGCTCGACTGGCTCGATGCGGAAGGACCGACCAGTCCGGCGCTCGTCGACTACGTCGAAAAACACGCCGCCGACTACGACTACTGCCTGTTCTTCAGTTATCGCTACTACCATGCGTACTACGGGGCCAAAGCCGCGGCGGCTCGCGCGATTCTCGTGCCCACGGCGGAGCGCGACGAGACGATCGGCTTGTCGATCTTTCAGCCGTTGTTCCGCGGCGTGCGGGCGATCATGTACAACTCGCCTGAAGAACGCGCCATGATTCAGGCCGTCTCCGGCAACGACAGTGTCCCAGGCGTCGTCGTCGGCGTCGGATCGGATGTCCCCAACAATCCGCAGGCGCACCGCTTCCGTCAGAAATACAACATTCGCGGCCCGTTCGCGGTGTACGTGGGAAGAATCGATCAGAACAAAGGCTGCAAGGAGCTGTTCGAATTCTTCGAAGGGTACTTGAAAGATCCGTCTGGCAAACTGTCGCTGGTCCTGATCGGCAATACGCTGCTGCCGATCCCCGAGCACAAACGGATCCGTCATCTGGGTTTCCTGGACGATGCCGACAAGTTCGATGCGATGGCCGCCGCTGAAGTGCTGATCATGCCGTCGTACTATGAAAGCCTGTCGATGGTTGCGCTCGAGGCGTGGGCGCTTGGACGGCCCGTGCTCGCCAACGGCAAGTGCGACGTGCTCAAGGGACAGTGCCTGCGGAGCAACGCAGGGCTGTTCTATGAAACGCTCGGCGAGTTCATCGGCACGCTGGAAGCGATCGAACAGAACCGCTGGCTGGCAGGCTCGCTGGGTCGGAACGGGAAACAGTTCTTCCGGGACAACTACGACTGGCCGGTCATCGAACGGAAGTATCTCGAGATGTTCGAGCGGCTGAAGAAAGAATCGCGCATGCCCGAGGTCGATTCCGCGCCGGGCTGGCTCGATCGGCGCCGGCAGGACTTACCGGCAGCTCAGGACGTCCTCGCGAAACTGCCGACGGGACCGGCAGTGCGGAGGAATGGGTGATCCGAATTCACCAGGTCCTTGCGACATTGGGATACGGCGACGCCATCGGCCACGAAGTGCTCGGCATTCAACGGGTGCTCCGGGCCGCCGGGTACAAATCGGAAATCTTCGTCGAGACCGCGGATCACCGACTCGAACCGCAAACGCGCGACTACCGGGAGCTGGTCGACTTCAGCCATCGCGACAACCTGCTGCTCCATCATTTTTCACTCGGGTCAAAGGCGTCGCGGACGGCATACGCACTGCCCGATCGGATGGCGCTCATCTACCACAACATCACGCCGCCCGAGTATTTCGTCGGGGTGCACCGAACCCTGGCCAGGCAGACGTTCAGGGGACGGCGGGAACTACAGGCCTATGCGGATCGCTGCGACCTGGCCATGGGCGACTCGGAGTTCAATCGTCAGGATCTCGAAGCACTCGGCTTTCCGAGGACCGCGGTGCTGCCGGTGGTTCCCGATTTCTCGCACCTCGATCGTGAGCCGAACTGGCTCGTCGCCCGCGATTTCGACGACGACTGGACCAACATCGTCTTTGTCGGGCGCGTGATCGCCAACAAGAAGATCGAGGATCTGATCTGCTGGTTTCACGCGTACCACACGATTTTCAATCCACGTTCGCGGCTTCTGCTGGTCGGAGCGCAAACGGGATTCGAACGGTATCTTGCGTCACTGCACGAGCTCGTCGGACGTCTCGATGCCTCTCAGGTCCATTTCATCGGTCACGTATCGGATGAGGAACTGGTGGCGTACTACGAGCTCGCCGACCTGTTTCTCTGCGCCAGCGAACACGAAGGATTCTGCGTGCCCATCGTCGAGGCTTTCTACAAGCAGGTGCCGGTGCTGGCCTACGCCGCGACGGCGGTCCCCTCGACCATGGATGGCGCCGGAGTGCTGTTCGAGGATCGCAATCCGATCCACGTGGCCGCACTGATGGACGAGATCGTCTCGAACGTATCGCTGCAGGATCGGATCGTCGACGGTCAGCTTGCGGCCATCGATCGCCTGCGATCAAAGGACTTCGCGGGAACGCTGCTGGGATTCGTCGACCGGATGCTGGCATCGCCGCGCGCAGCCGCACCGCACGTCGCGTTCGATTTCTGGGGACAGTTCGACGCCGCACAAGAGCTCGAAGAGCTCCGCATGTACCGTCCCGCCATCTATCAGGCTCTTCCGCCAGAGCCCGAAGGCATCCGGCGATGATCGTGAACCAGTGGGTTCCGGCGGCGCACAAGGGCGATGCGATCGGCGATAGCGCGCGCCGCGTACGTGATCTGCTTCGCGCGATGGGACACGAGTCCGAGCTCTATGCCCTCACGATCGACGACAGCCTGCGGCACGACGTCCGCGCGTTTTCCGATCCGAACGCGACGCAGGGAGAACTGACCATCTTTCACTACGCGCTGCCGTCGCCTATGACGGAGGCGTTTGCCTCGCTCGGGCGCGGCCGCATTCTCCAGTACCACAACGTCACGCCAGCTTCCTACTTCGCGCAGTACGATCCGGCCCTGTTCCGGCTGGCTGCGCTCGGACGAAGCGAGCTGGCGACGCTCGTGGGACGCGTCGATCTCGCGCTCGGCGACTCGGACTACAACCGGCACGAACTGGAGGCGCTCGGGTTCAGCCGCACCGGCGTTTTTCCGATCGCCGTCGACACGTCGCGGGTCACGCAGGCCGCGAGCCGGCCGGCGCTCGACACGATCCTCGACGACGGCCTCGTGAATTTCCTGTTCGTCGGGCGGATCGCGCCGAACAAGAAGATCGAAGACATCATCCGCCTGGCCGAGTTCTACAAGCGCTACATCGACGCGTACTATCGCTTCATCTTCGTCGGGCGGTTCGACGTGGTGCCGCGGTATTATTCGATGATTCGCGCGTTGATGACGGAGTTTCGCCTCCTGAATGACCGATTCGTGTTCACCGGCCCCATTTCCGACGAAGAGCTCGCGGTGTTCTACCGTCACGCTGCCGTGTACATCTCGATGAGCGAGCACGAGGGCTTCTGCGTGCCGCTGGTCGAGGCGATGGCGGCGGATGTGCCGGTGCTCGCGTACGCGGCCGCCGCCGTTCCCGATACGCTGGCGGGCGCCGGCGTGCAGTTCGCGCCGAAAGACCTCGAATACGCGGCCGAACTCCTCGGCGCTCTCGCCTTTGACGACGGGCTGCGGGCGCAGGTCATCGCCGGCCAGCGCCGCCGGCTCGCCGACTTCGGCGACGCCCGCATCACGCGCGAGCTCACCGCGCTTCTGCACACCCTGTCGTGAAGATCGCTTTCGTCGTCCAGCGGTACGGCGCGGAGGTGCTCGGGGGATCCGAGCATCTGTGCCGCCTCGTGGCCGAGCGCCTCGCGCCGAGCCACGAGATCGATGTGCTGACCAGTTGCGCCCAGGACTACGTGACCTGGAAGAACGAGTATGCCGAAGGCGCCGACCGCGTCCGCGGCGTCACCGTACGCCGGTTCGCCACCGCGATCTCGCGCGACATCGATGCGTTCAACGCGTTTTCGGATCGGATCTACAACACGCCCCACAGCCGCGGCGACGAGATGGAATGGCTGAAGCAGCAGGGGCCGTGGTGTCCGGGCCTGATTGAGTTCCTGCGCCGCAATCATCAGCAGTACGACGTCCTCGTCTTCTTCACGTACCTGTACGCGCCAACGGTGCTCGGCCTCGAGGTTGCTCCCCAGCGCAGCATTCTCGTCTCGACCGCGCACGACGAACCGGCCATCCGCCTCGACATCTTCAAAGACGTCTTTCGAAAACCGGCCGCGCTCTGTTACCTGACCGAGAGCGAGCGGCGTTTCGTCGAGGTCCAGTTCCCCGAGCGGCCGTTGCTCGAAGAGACGGTTGGCGTCGGCATCGATTTGGCGCAGCAGCAGGTGTATCCGCGCATTCCGGCGCCGCCGCTGGACGACGAGCGGGTTCCAAGCACGGCCGGGGGCGACGCGACCGAGCCCGACGCAGCGTTCGAGAGTGGGACAGGCACGCTCGATTTCCCCGAGCACCTTCGCGCACGCGGGGCTGTGTTCCGGCGCCGCCATCGTTTGTACGGCCCGATGGTCCTCTACGGCGGCCGCATCGATCCAGGCAAGGGCTGTGAGGAACTGATCCAGTACTTCACGCAGTACGTGAAGGACGGCGGCGACGCGACGCTCGTCTTGATGGGATCGAAGCTGATGGCGCTGCCCGAGGAACCTTACATCAGGTTCGCCGGACGGCTCTCGGACCGCGAGCGCCTGCAGGCGCTGGAGGCGGCGACGATCGTCGTCTGTCCGTCTCCGTACGAAAGCCTGTCGCTGCTCGCCCTGGAGGCGTTGTCGGTGGGGACGCCGATTCTTGCGAACGCCCGGAGCGCCGTGTTGGTGGAACACTGCGTCCGAAGCAACGGCGGCCTGTACTACGCGGATCGCGATGAGTTCGTCGAAGCGCTGAACCTACTCGCGTCGGACGCCAGGCTGCGAGCGGTCCTCGGCCGCAACGGCATGGACTACATCGCGCAGAACTACCGGTGGGACGTCGTGCTGGGAAAGTACGAACGGCTCTTCGCGAAGATCAGAAACGCCCGCTGACGGCGCCGCGGACTGCGGACGCCAATCAACCTACTTTTCCACGCCTGCGACCGACGGCGGGCCCGCAGCCGTCCCCGCCGGTTCCGCGACCGGTCCGGCGGGCTCGGTCCCGTTGCCGTTGGGTGTCCGCTTGCGGCGCGGCCGAATCTCGTAGCGCTTGATCATCTCGTTCAGCGTCGTCGGCTTGATGTGCAGGAGTTCGGCGGCGCGCTTCTGGACGCCGCCCGCCGCTTCGAGAGTCGACTCGATCAGGCGCTTCTCGAAGTCCGTGATGACGTCCTTGAACGAGATCCCTTCCGGCGGAACGACGAACTGCGGCATCTGGAAATTCGGCGCCTTGCGAACGTGGTCCGGAATGAGGTCGACGCCGATGGTCGTGCCCGGGCTGAGCACCACGGCGCGCTCGATCACGTTCTCGAGCTCGCGGACGTTGCCCGGCCAGTCGTATTCGGTCAGCAGGTCGAGCGCCTCTGGCGTCAGCTCCAGTCCACCCTTCTTGTTCTCCTCGCCGTACTTTTCGAGGAAATGGTGCACGAGCAGCGGCACGTCGTCCTTGCGGTCGCGCAGCGGCGGCAGTTGAATCGAGATCACGTGCAGCCGATAGAAGAGATCCTCGCGGAACTTCCCTTCCTCCATCATCTGGCGCAGATCGACGTTGGTCGCGGCGATGATGCGGACGTCGACCTTGATCGTCTCCATGCCGCCAAGGCGCATGAAATCGCGTTCCTGGATGACGCGCAAGAGCTTCGCCTGCGTCTCGAGCGGCACGTTGCCGATCTCGTCGAAGAAGATGCTGCCCTTGTCGGCGAGGTCGAACATTCCTTTCTTCGGATAGACGGCGCCCGTGAACGCGCCCTTGACGTGTCCGAAGAGAGTCGACTCGAGAAGATCCGGCGGCAGATTGCCTGAATTCACGGTGACGAACGATCGCTCCGACCTCGACGAGTTCGCGTGGATCGCGCGCGCAACCAGCTCCTTGCCCGTTCCGCTCTCGCCCTGAATCAGGATGGTCGAACGGCTCGGCGCCGCCTGGATGATGAGATCGAACACCTGGCGCATCCGCGGGCTGCGGCCGATGATGTTCGCGAACTTGTGGTACCGCTCCTGGATGTTCTGCCGGAGGTTGCGGTTCTCGTTGAGCAGCCGGCGCCGCTCCATGGCGTTCCGAACGACGACCAGCACTTCGTCGTTCTTGAACGGCTTGGTGATGTAGTCGAACGCGCCGGTTTTCATTGCGGCAATCGCGCTCTCGACCGACGCGTATGCCGTGATGATGATGACGTTGAGGTCCTCGTCGATCCGCTTCAGCTCGTCGAGCGTGGCGATGCCGTCGAGGCCCGGCATCATGATGTCGACAATCGCGGCGTCGAATGGCAGGGCGCGCGCCATCTCGAGGCCTTCCGCACCCGAGGATGCGACGCGGACGTCGTACCCCTCGCGCGTCAGCAGCGTTTCGAGGATCTCGCGCATGATCTCCTCGTCGTCGACGACGAGGATCGTGCCGTTTCGTGAAGTCGCCATGGCTAGTTGGCCCGTGCCGAACGAGCGGCGGCAGGCGCCAGCGGCAGCGCCATCGTAAAGCGCGTGCCGTGCCCGACCGCGCTGTCGCACAGAATCGTGCCATCGTGCTCGCGCACGATGCCGTAAGTGATTGAAAGACCGAGGCCTGTCCCGCGACCGATAGCCTTGGTAGTGAAAAACGGATCGTAGATGCGTGCGATTTGTTCGGACGGGATGCCGGAACCGGTGTCGGCAACCTCCGCGACCACCCGATCGTCCTCCAGGCGCGTCGCGACCGACAGCCAGCCGCCGCTCGGCATGGCGTCGCGGGCGTTGAGGAACAGGTTCAAGAACACCTGCTGGAGCTGATGCTCGATGCCGAGCACGCTCATGGGTGCCGACGCGAGATCGCGGCGCACCTTGATGCTGCCAACCGCGAACTGATGCTCCAGCAGGGCGAAGACATCGGTGATGACGGCGTTCAGATCCACCTCCACCCGCTCATTAGACGCTGTGCCCGGACGCGAAAGGTTCAATAAACCATTGACGATCTTCGCGGCGCGAAAGGTCTGCCGTTCGATCTTCTCGAGCAAAACGGTCTTCGGGTCGCCCGGCTCGGCCCCCTCGAGCAGCATCTGCGTAAAGCTCGAGATACCGGTGAGCGGCGTATTCACCTCATGCGCGACGCCGGCCGCCAACAGGCCGATCGACGCCATCTTCTCGGAAATCTGCAGCTGTTCCTCGAGCTGCACGCGATGGGTGATGTCCTCGATGATCATGAGCATCCCGACCACCTCGTCGTCACCGGCCGCATTCTGGAGCGGGACCTCGGTCGCGTTGACGAGAAGGCGCGGCATGCTGCCGTCACGGGAGGAGAGCGGCACCCGGTGCAGCGTCGCCCCGTAGGGGTGATCCTGGCGCGCGGCGCGCAACGCCTCGACAAACGGCGCGTCGAACACGTCTCCGAGCCTGCAACCGATGGCGACCTCGCGAGCCACACCGTAGAACTCTTCGAGCGCCCGGTTCCAGCGGACGATCTTCTCGTCCGCGTCGAACACCACGAGGCCGTTGTCGAGCGACTCGAGGATGTTCTCGTTGAACTCGCGCATCCGCCCGAGCTCTTCCGCCTTGAGGTGCAGCTGCCGGTACAAGCGGCCGTTCTCGATTGCGGTCGCAACCTGGCCGGCGACCGCGGTCAGCAGGCCGAGATCCTCACTGTTGAAAGGCTCGTCGGTTTCCTTGCGGCTCAGCGCAAGAACGGCGATGGTCCGGCCCTCGAACACACACGGTACGAAGTAATAGATCCCGGCATCGCGCCAGGCTTCGACTTCTTCCGCGAGAAAGCGCGCAGCGACGATGGGATCGTCGAGCGCAACCGTGTGGCCACCGTCGAGCCGCGACATCATCGACGAGCGGCGTGACAGGCTCGGGACTTCGTGCGAAAACCCATAGTCGCCGATCGACTTGTAGTCCCCGGGCTTTTCGTCGCCCAGGTCGCCGGGATCTCCCGCCGCCAGCATGAGCGCCATCTTGTCGACGACCAGCGTTTCGACGATGCGCGAAACCAGACGCTGGCTGAGCCTGACGATGTCGAGGTCGCTGTTCAAATCGCGCGCGAACGCGACGAGCGCACGGCGGTAATCGTAGCGATCGCGGTAGAACGCACGGTCGAGCGCGTTTTGCACCGACTCTTTGACGGGACGCGCGAGCAGCACGATCACCAGCGTGGCGAGCGCAGCGATGATCCAGTTGTGATCGTCCGCATCGTTGACGAATATGAAGGCGGTCAGCTTGCGCAGCGCCGCGTAGAGCGCGACGCTCGCCGCCAGAAACGCCGTGTACTCGAAGCCTCGCTTGACGATCACCTCGACGTCGCGCAGGCGATATCGAACGATGGCACACGCAAACGTCAGCGGAACCACGGCGAGCAGCACGGCGGTGAGCTGCAGCTCGATCGGCGGGTTCACGCCGAAGATCCACGGCAGCGCATAGCCGAAGCCGAACGGCGCGACACCGAGTGCCGTTCCCCAGGCGATCCAGCGAAGCTGACGCCGCCCGGTAATCGAGTTGATCTCCCGGAAGGCCCGGACGAGGACGCCAATCGCTGCGGCGCCGTAGAGAAACAGATAGATCGGCTCAGAGCGGTCGAGTACGTCGAGCACACGCGAGAAGACCGGACCTGAGAGGCGGCCCTGCGATTCGCGGGTCACCGCGATCACACGGGCGGCGCCGAGTGCGAGCGCCGGCAGGTACATCAGCGGCACGAAGATCGTCCGCAGCCGTTCGCGGCTCGGCGCCCGTCGTTCGTCGACGGGACGCTCCGGAAACACCATCGTGAAGTGGAGCAGCAGCGGCGGGAGCAGCGCAAACGCGATGGCGTCACCCCAGTAGAACGCCCAGTCGAGACGATCGAACGGTCCGTTGAACGAGAAGGTGAAGACACCGAAGAAGGCCACGCACAGCCAGAAGAAATGGAGCGTCGCCTGATCCCGCGGCCGCCGCACGCGCACGGAAGCGCCGACCATGAGCGTGAACAGGCCGACGGCGGCGAGGACGAAGTACATCGAACTCCCGCGCGGCGCCGGTGCCAGCGTCAGCTCGAGGGGCTGGCGCGCGCCGGCACGCAACAGCGTGTAGACGAGCCTGGTGCCCGCGTGACCTCGATGCTGATATTCGAGAACGTCGGACGGTGAGTCGACCGGCGAGCCGTTGACCGCCAGCAGCACGTCGCCTTGCTGGATCCCCGCGGCGGACGCCGCGGTGCCGGCGGCGACTTCAGACGCCGTCACACCCTCCGCACGCGCCGACCAGAGCACGCCGTCTTCCACCTCGTGCCAGCGCGAATACATCGCGACGTTGGCAACGCCGAGCGCGACGAGCATCACCACGATGGTGACAGCGAACAGGGATCGCCCCCATACGAGCCAGCGGGCTTCGACGGGATCGGCGCGATTCAAGTCGATATCGACCATGGAAGACGACGCTACCTACAGCTTGGAAGAAACACTAAGACCTACGCCGCATGAGCAAAGGCCATACCCTGATAGTTCACTCAGATATTTACCATAAACTATTGGGTAGTATAGATTTCCAGTTTCGAAAGAGGCGATGAAAATCGTGCGAATTCAAAGAGACAGAGCCGCCCATTCAAAATCATGGATCGGCTGGGCGCAGGCTGAAATGCCTAGAACTTGAGGGTCAGACCGCCAACGATGCGCTTGGGCGGGTGAACGACGAGCAACTCGTCGTACACAGACTGATCGGGGGCCGTTTCGCGGAAGAAGTTGCGCACGGCGACGAGCATCTCCCACTTGGCGTTGCTGAAGTCCATGAACGGCAGGGCTTGGCGGACCTGCACGTCGAATCGGGCGTCCAGGGCCGGCGCGGACGACTGCGACGCGGCCCGCGCGAATGCGTTGCTCAGCCTGTAGAGCACGACGACGCGCGTCGATGTCTCCGGCACTTCGGTCTCGATGGACGTCGCGATATCGTGAATCTGCTGGCGATCGAGCGGCAGGGCCGACGGATCGAGCACCAGCATGTAGCCCATGTCGGGCGACGCGATCCGCGCGCGCGTCATCGTGTATTCGATCGCGCCGTGCAGATGGTCCGCGAACGCGGTGCGAATGCCGGCGCTCACACCCGACGCATCGACATCGCCGATGTTGCCCAGCAGATAGTTGCCCACCGCCGACGGCGCTTCAAGTGAGCTCACCCCGAAGAGCGTCACGATTTGATCGCGGACGTGCTGCCTGAAGGCCCGCAGCGACACCGTCGTCGACGCGATATCGCGCTCGACTTCGACCTCGACGTGGTTCGTGCGCTCGGCCTCGAACGGACGGCCGGGAACAATCGACGAGAACGTGCGCTGCGGCGGAAGCAGGATCCCCGCATCGGCGCGAGGCATGAATTCTTCGGCGCCCGGCGCGACCGCACGGCTCGACAGCATCGTGCTGACCCGGAAGTGATCCGCCGGCTCGAACGTCAGCGCGACGCGCGGGCTGATCAGGCTGCCGCCATCGATGTAGTCGTATCGCGCATAACGAGCGCCGTAGGTCAGCGTCAGGATCGGTGAAATCGAGAAGGTGTCGAACCCGTAGATCGCGCCGGCGTTGCGGCTGCCGTCGGTGACGTCGCGCAGCGTCGCGAAGTTTCCACCCTCGTAGCGCTGCGTGCTGTACGACATCCCGATGTCGTAGCGGTGCCGGGCAGGCGCGCGCGTCGTGTACTCACTCGCGACGATCCACGACGAGATGTCGCCCTGAGTGAGCGCTGCTCGAACCGTCCAGTCCGCATGCTCGCCGACGGGCGCGCCGAGCGCCATGTACGCCGTGTTGTGCGCGAAGTTATCGGACGAGAACAGCTGCTGCGGGCTATCAAACGACCCGCTCGTCAGCAGATTCACCTGCCCCGAGAACGGCGTCGACGAGAAGAAGTTGGAAGCCAGCCTCGCTGAGGAATTCGTAACCCGCCCGAACACGTTCTGGCCGCCGAAGCCATCGGCGTCCGCGGGCGTGTCAGGGCCAACCATGTCTTCGGGAACGGTCGCGTCCTTGAGGACCGTCCGGCGCGCGTGGCGCAGCCGCCATGCCAGCTCGCCGTGGTCGTCGTTGTTGTCGGCGCCGCTCGTATTCACCGCGCCATCCGGATCGGGTGCTGCCACAGGACCGGGCGCTTCAGGTACGGGCCCCAGACCGGCGGCGAGAACGGGAGTCGACGTGGAACCGACGTTCACGTGGCGAAGCGCGATCGACGAGGACGCGCGACCGCTCGGCCGGACCTCGATCACCTGACTATGAGAAGCCACGAATCCCGTGAGGTGCGCGCGCAGCACGTACGGGCCGGGCGACAGTGTCCGCATTTCGAACCGGCCGGTTCGGTCGCTGACGGCGAACGCCGTCGATGCGCCAAACGCCGAAACGGTTGCCCCGACCACCGGTGCCCCGCGTTCGTCGAGAACGGTCCCCTGAATCGAGCCCGCCGCAATCGACGCGACGTGCGTCACGGCGCGTAACTGTCCCGCAACCTGCGCGCTACCTGCAGCCGGCAAACACACGAGCACCAGACCGCCGACGACCGCCGACGCCGTCATTCTGGAAATGGTGCCCATTCGTACTCCCGCGCTTACTGTGTTTACGAGGGGAGAACCGTGAAGTTGATCTCCCGCGTCAACGACTTGTTCGCGATCTTGTCCGTGATCTTGATCTCGAGCCGATAGTCGCCTTCAGGGAACGACGCCAGCGGCACGGCCTGACCGCTCTGGAGCTGATGCCCCGCGGCGAAATCGAAATTCGGCGGCAGCGTCTGCGCGTTCAGATTCTGGGGATTCGTCTTGTTGAAGAACTTCTCCGGCTGCCCCGCAAGCTTCTGGTAGAAGTTGTACTCGACGCTGACGTCCGGCTTGTTCGCGCTGTCGACCTTCGGGTTGTAGATCAGCATGAAGGTCGAGAGCTCGGCCTTCTTCGTGAACTTGGTTTCGAAGGTGGGAAGAATCTCCATCATGCCCAGGGCGTACGGCCGGTCGGCTTGTTGCTGCGGCGTCAGCGGCGCGGGCAGCGGATCGATTCGCTGCGCGACGATCACCGAGCTGGTGGCCAACTCGTTGTTCCAGAAGTCCGGCACGTTGACGGTCTGCTTGAGAGCGGAGATCTTCGCGGGCGCGGCGTTCTTCGGGGCTTTCTCCGGCGTCGGCTCCTTGGCGATGAGGAACACGTCATAGTTGCCGGCCGGCACTGTGAAGGAGCGGGAGATCTTCATCGAGGTCTGCCCGGCGGTCACCGGCACGAAGGCGATGTCTTCGTACGCGTAGTCCGACTTCTTCCCCTTGTCCTTGTCTTTGTCCTTCTTGTCGTCTTTCTTTCCGGTGTCGGCTGGCACGGGGGCCGCCGCCGACTTCGAGACGACCCGCCAGTAGAACGCGACGGTTCCGCCGCTGACCTTGGACGGATCGATCTGGACGGTGAACGGCACGTATTCCTTGTTGCCCTGGGCTTTCAGCACGTCCTCGCGCAGCCATGTCATCGACAGGTCGTTTGCCGCGGGCTGACCAGCCGTCAGATCGTCCACGCTTTTGACGATGCTCTGGATTTCCCTTTTTTGCGCTTCGTCTTTCTTCTTGTCGTCCTTGCTCTGCGCAAAGAGCGCCAGCGACGAGGCACAGCCCACGACCACCAACAACGCAAACACAGCGCGACGCTGCTTCATAAAGCCTACTCTCCCAAGATAAAGGACTTAATCGATCAGCCCATAATAGGCGTGCCTTCCGCGTCAAGTCAAACCGTTCAGCAGTCAGCACTTCAGAGGACTTTGGGTGCGTCGCGGCTATGCTAACATCCGGCTCTCGGCCCCTCATGAAGCTCATCGACGTGTCCGTCCCGCTCGATGCCCAACTCCCGACCTACCCGCACAACACGCCGTTCGCGCTCGAGGCAATCAAACGGCTGGCCAACGGCGACAGCTCAAATGTGTCGACGCTGCACATGAGTGCGCACACGGGAACGCACGTCGACGCGCCCCGGCATTTCTTCGACTCCGGCCAAGGCACGGAATCGCTCGCACTCGAGTTGCTCATTGGACGAGCTCGGGTGATCGAAATATCGTCACGCGGCATCTCCGCGGAAGACCTGGCCGCGGTCGACCTGTCTGACGACATTCGCGTGCTCATCAAAACGCGCAACTCACGCTTGTGGGGATCCCCCGAGTTCCACACCGACTACGTCGGCGTGACGGAATCCGGCGCGAAACATCTCGTGGAACACGGCATCAAAGTCGTCGGTGTCGACTACCTGTCGGTCGAGCAATTCAAGAACCCCGGCGCGCCGGCGCATCATGCGCTGCTTGGCGCCGGCACCATCGTGATCGAAGGGCTCGATCTGCGGCAGGTCGAGCCTGGCATCTACGAAATGTTCTGCCTTCCCCTTCGCGTCGTTGGATCCGATGGCGCTCCGGCCCGCGTCGTGCTTCGCAAGAGCTGAATGCCGGGCATGTCCTCATTGCTCGACGACAGTCTCGTCATCGTTCTTGCCGGCGGCGCCGGGGAGCGTCTCTATCCACTGACGAGGGAGCGCGCCAAACCGGCGGTGTACTTCGGCGGCCCATACCGCATCATCGACTTCGCGCTGAGCAACTGCATCAACTCGGGTTTGCGCCGCATCTTCATCGCCACGCAGTACAAGTCGCTGTCGCTGAACCGGCACATCCGCATGGGATGGGGCATCGTCTCCGAGGAGCTCGGCGAATTCGTCGAGATCCTGCCGCCGCAGAAGCGCGTCAGCGAGCATTGGTACCAGGGGACCGCGGATGCGGTGTACCAGAACCTGTACTCGATCATGCGCGAGAACCCGCGGCACCTCGTCGTGCTCTCCGGCGATCACGTCTACAAGATGGACTACGCGCGCATGCTGCGCGTGCACCAGGAAAAGAAGGCCGCCGTCACGCTCGCGACGATTGAGATACCGATTGCGGACGCCAGCCGCTTTGGCATCATCGCCGTCGACGAGACCGAGCGCGTCACGGGCTTCCAGGAGAAGCCTGCGCAGGCCACGTCGATTCCCGGATCGCCCGATCTCGCGCTCGCGTCGATGGGCGTCTACATCTTCGACACCGACGTCATCGTCCGCGCGCTCGAAGCCGACGCGAACCTGCCGACCAACCACGATTTCGGCAAGGACATCATCCCGGCGCTGATCCATGACGTGCCGGTGTACTCGTACCGGTTCTACGACGAGAACAAGAAGTCGTCGAAATACTGGCGGGACATCGGGACCCTCGATGCGTATTTCGAGGCCAACATGGATCTGTGTCAGGTGAACCCCGAATTCAATCTCTACGATCCTGAATGGCCGCTGCGAACCTACCAGCCGCAGGCGCCGCCGGCGAAGTTCGTCTTCGCCGAAGCCGGAAGCCGGTGCGGACAGGCGCTCGATTCGGTCATTTCTCCCGGGTGTATCGTCTCGGGAAGCCGCATCGCCGGGAGCGTGCTGTGTCCCAACGTGCGCGTTCACAGTTTCTGCCTGATTGAGGAATGCATTCTCATGCCGGGCGTGCGCGTCGGGCGGCACGCGCGGATCCGGCGCGCTATCATCGATCGTGACGTGCTGATTCCGCGCGGCGCGCTCATCGGATACAACGCGGAAGAAGATCGCCGGCGCCACACCGTCACCGAATCGGGAATCGTAGTCGTGACGGTGGACGACGAGCCGTACATCGGACCGCTGAGCGAAGAGGCGATCCGCTTCGAGGCGGAGGCGGACAAACGCGGCGGCGGAGCCTAGAACAAATCCTCCGGCGCAGGAGATGGAGACTCGATGAAAATCGCGAAGGTGCAAGGCCGCGAGATTCTGGACTCGCGCGGCAACCCTACCGTTGAAGTTGACGTGACGCTGGCCGACGGCGCATTCGGCCGCGCGGCGGTGCCCTCGGGTGCGTCGACCGGCGAGCGGGAAGCGCTCGAGTTACGCGATGGCGACAAATCGCGCTACGCGGGCAAAGGTGTCCGTCACGCCGTCGCGAACGTCAACGGCGAGATCGCGAAAAGCGTCAGCGGCCGCGAACTGGATCAGCGCGGGCTGGACGCCGCCATGATCGCGCTCGATGGCACGCCGACGAAGAGCCGGCTCGGCGCCAACGCGCTGCTGGGCGTGTCCATGGCCGCGCTGCGCGCCGAGGCTGCATCGAAGAAGATTCCGCTGTATCGCCACATCGGCCACTTGTACGGAACTCAGCGCTACACGCTTCCCGTGCCGATGATGAACATCCTCAACGGCGGCGCGCATGCCGACTCCAGCGTGGATTTCCAGGAGTTCATGGTGATGCCGCTGAACGCGGGATCGTTCAGCGAAGCCCTGCGCATGGGCGCCGAGATTTTTCACGCCCTCCGCGGGATCCTGAAAGGACGCGGACAGTCGACCGGCGTCGGCGACGAGGGAGGCTTCGCGCCCAATCTGAAGTCGAACCGCGAAGCGGTTGAGGTCGTGCTCGAGGCGATTGGAAAAGCCGGCCTGAAGGCCGGCAGCGAGATCTCCATTGCGCTCGACGTGGCATCGAGCGAGCTCTGGGCGGGCGGCGGCAGGTACACTTTCAAGAAGTCCGGAGAACCCGACCGGACATCCGCGGAAATGATTCAGCTGTACGAGGACTGGATTCGCCAGTACCCCATCGTCTCGATCGAGGACGGGCTCGCGGAAGGTGACTGGGACGGATGGACGCGCCTGACCACTGCGATCGGAAAGCGAACGCAGCTGGTTGGTGACGACGTGTTCGTGACGAACCCGGAAATTCTCAAGAAGGGCATCGCGGATGGCGTCGGGAATGCGCTGCTCGTGAAGTTGAACCAGATTGGAACCGTGACCGAAACGCTGGACGCCGTGCGTCTGGCGGCAGACGCCGGTTACGCCACGATCATTTCCCACCGCTCCGGCGAAACCGAAGACTCAACGATCGCCGATCTCGCCGTCGGCACGGCGGCCGGACAGATCAAAACGGGATCGGCAAGCCGGACCGATCGCATCTGCAAGTACAACCAGTTGCTGCGCATCGAAGAGGAATTGGGATCGGCGGCGACATTCGCGGGACGAAGTGCCGTCCGCGCGTAGGTCGACCAAACTTCCTTCAGGCGGACCATGTATAAGGTTGTTCTGTTACGCCACGGCGAGAGTGCCTGGAACAAAGAGAACCGGTTTACCGGCTGGCACGACGTCGATCTGACCGACCGCGGGCGCGAAGAAGCGCGTGAAGCGGGCCGCCTGCTCAAGGAAGGCGGCTACGTCTTCGACCTGGCGTTCACGTCGGTGCTGAAGCGGGCGATCAAGACCCTGGGCATCACGCTCGACGTCCTGGACCAGCTCTGGATTCCCGTGACCAAGTCGTGGAGGTTGAACGAGCGGCACTACGGAGC